>Ga0172375_10000477_pt1 | contig 64649 bp, 109 predicted proteins | sample LakKiv1m_FD_114537 | JGI IMG/M metagenome (GOLD analysis project Ga0172375, IMG submission 114537) | Freshwater microbial communities from Kabuno Bay, South-Kivu, Congo - kab_092012_11.1m | ecosystem: Environmental > Aquatic > Freshwater > Lake | place: Democratic Republic of the Congo...
GATACCAGGTCGTCGGTCGCCACGCCACCATGTCCGCGCTCGCGATGTTGTATGTCCCCGCCGGCATGGAGTACAGTTGCCAGCTCGTCGGTTGCCACGCCACCATGTCCGCGCTCGCGATGTTGTATGTCCCCGCTGGCATGGCGTACAGTACCCAGGTCGTCGGTCGCCACGCCACCATGTCCGCAGAACGGATCGTACTTCCTGTGATGGCCGTCACGTAGAAATACGTAATCGGACTGCCGCCCAACTGCCGTGTGTCCAGGCCGCCAAGTTGCACGTCGCGCAAGTCAATCTGCGTGATGCGTCGTGCGTCCGACACGACGATGCGGTACGTCCCCGCGCCGGCGTAGGCGTGCGTCAGCGCCACCGTCGAATTGTACGGCAGCAGCGCCCGCGTGCCATCGCCCCAGTCAATCGTCACGCTCGACGCGTTGATAGTTAGGCGGTTGATTGTCACCGTCTGCGCGCCCGTCGTGGTGGCGGTGAGCGTGAGGACGCTTGGCTGGTAGTAGTACCGCCGGACGGGGTGTAACACCATCCCGATCAACAAGAACAGCGCCACGCAAGTGAGTAGTATCATGGTTCCACCCTATGAAATGTACTCATACTTCGCCGTCATATACAACGTCGTCGTACCCGGCGAGGTCGTGGATAGGTGCTTCAGGTAGGCATAGATGCTGCGCGTCCCCGCCGCCGCCTTCAACTGCCGGCCCCACGCCCCCTGCGAGAACGCATACACGCCGCCCGCGCCGGCCTGGTATTGCAGGTCGGTCGTGATGGGCATGACGCCCAGCACCTTCAGTTGGTCAGCCGCCGCCAGCGCGAACGCGCCGTTATCCGCAATGGGCGTCGCAAGGTCGGCGTTGAAGAACCACAGTTCGAAGGCGATGGCCGAGGTCATACCAATCAGCGTCAACGAGTTCAGGATGCTTTCTTTGCCGTTGTCCCGCACCGCGAGAGGGAACGTAATCAACCCGCCGACGACATCCTGCGCGGTGTACGCGCCGTTGGTCACGGTCAGCGTCGCCTGAACGCTCAGGCCGTCGCCAATGACTGATGCCGGCTGGTCGCTCGCCAACACGAAGCTCGTGCTCTCGGCGGCCGTCTTCTGGCCGAGCGAGGCGGGGAGTTGAGCGGCGGAAACGCTCTCTGCATACGTGGCAGTCCCACCGATCGCGGCTGCCTTATAAGGAATGCCCTGCTTCCATCTAATCTTGTCGGTCATCTCGATCTCCTATGGGGTTGCTGTGGGAGTGGGCGTCATGTTCCCAACTCCGAAACTAGGCCATGCCCACCACTGAGGCGTAGCGGTCATGTCTCCATCCGGCCGTCTCTGATATGTGTATTCTGGCGTGGCCCCCGGAATGTACAGCGAGTCCATGAGCACGCCGCTTCTATTGTACAGGCTGATATAAGCCGTGTTGCTAATGTCATTCCTGAAGGCGTAGTAGGGCCAAATGATTACAAAGTCGTTACCGCCCACATTGACGCCAGACGGGATGTAGTAGGTGTACGTGTGGGTGTTCGTCACGGTATCGCCCACATTGGTAAGCTTGACGTAGTACCGATAGAAACCCATCGTCCCGCCGTCTTTGTTGTAAATCTCGATCCACTGGTCGTGGGTGTCGATGGCCCCATCCCCATTCCAGTCTACCAACATCGGGAGCATCATCACTTCGTTGAGAACGAAGTTGTAGTATGGTGTCTCAGTCGGCGTACGCGTGGGACTGGGGGTGTACGTTGACGTTGGGGTGCGCGTCTGCGTTGCCGTCGATGCAGGGGGAACCGTATTCGTACTCGTGGGCGTCGCGGAACCAGTCGGCGTCTTGGTTGGCGTGATCGTCCGCGTATTCGTAGGCGTCCATGTAGGCGTCCGCGTGAACGTCGATGTATTTGTCGGCGTCGCCGTCGGTGGCGTTGGGGTAGCCGTCGGCGTCGGCGTGTTGTTGGTGAACGTGATTACGGATGTCACGTCTGATGCAAAGCAGTTGTCGCACGCCCACAGACCCAGGGTGTGTGTCAATGTGATCGGGCCGTATGGCAATGCCGGGTCAATCTCACCGATAGCATAAACCGTCTGTGTCGTCTCAGTCAGCGCCCCAGAGACCGGGAAGACATAGATAGCACCCGACTCGTATGTTGGCACTGGCGTCCCCGCCACAGGCGTCATTTGCGCTGCAAACTGACTATAGGGATATAGGTTCAGCGCGGTGTCATTCTCGGCCGAATAGGAAAGCGTGTACGTGATGTACCCCCCCGGCGCCGGCGTCCCGCCTGTGTCGGCCGTGATTGCCAGGTGGACAAGCGGGGTGGGCGTTGGCGTCAATGTGGGCGTCGAGGTGGGCGTCTCGGTCGGCGTTGGGGTCAGCGTGAATGTCGGCGTCGCGGTCGCGAGTTGCAGTACCAGATAGGGCGCAGATTTGGTCGCCCCGGCCACCGGCGTAATGGTCGCGTCTTCGACTGAGCCAAACCTGTCATCGGAATCGTTCGTGTCAGTTCGGTCGAGGATGAGGCCGTTGTTTGTGCCAGCCACCTGCGTCTGGATGGCCGGTTTCACATCCCACGTCAGCCACGTGCCGACCGTAGATGCCGAAATGGCAACCGGTGTGCCGTAGACCTCAGAAGAGGTGTCCACGTCGCGATTTAGCCCACCAGCAATCGACCACGCCGATGCCGCAGCGTAATTATTCCACGTCACATTGGCGTCGGCCGACATTGCCTGCAACACGCGTCGGATAACCGCTGTGCCCGTAATCAATACCCCGTTGTGGTAGTACTGATAGATGTATAGCGTCGCGCCGGCGATACTGGCGTTAGGATAGGCCGACAGGTTGAATTTCAGGATCGTCTCACGCTGGATAGCGCCCGACGCGACTTGCAGGGCTAGATAGCCGCTGGTCTCGTAGTTCGTAATCGGGTTGCCCGCGTCGATACGGGTATCATAGGTGTCTGTGATGCTCACCGTAACGTAGGTTGGCGTGCTCGTCGCCGCCGGCGTGTTCGTGGCTGTTGGCGTCCAGGTCGCATTCGCTACGCTCAGGTATGCGCCATACCCCGGCGTCGATTCGATGCTCCTGAAGCGATAGATCGCCGTCGGCGTCCTCTGGTCGGCGCGCACCACCAACCCATAGTTGTTGGCCGAGCCGTTCGCCCAGGTCTTCACCAAATCCGTCACGTCCCAGGAAGTCCAACTGGGGGTCGAGGAGAGCGACAGTCCGCTTTTCACTTGCGCGCAGTCGTTCACCCCCACGCACCCGGCTATGTCCCAGGCGCTGCCCGTCGCGTACTGATTCCAGGTCATCTGCGCCAGGTTGCCGGCTTTCTTGACGCGTGCAATGCTTACACCTACTGCCGGCGTCCCCGCTGGCGCCGTCGTGTTGTACATATACATATGCAAACTAGCCGAGTAGATCGTCGTGTTGGTGATGCCCGTCAGTGGGAACAGCAGCACTGGTTTGCGGTTGCGTACGCTGTCGAAGTCCACTTCCAGCAACGCGCCCTGTGGCGTCGCCGCGGCCGCCGCGTTCAGGAATGTATCCGCCGTCGCTACCACCGTGAGTATTGGGAACGTGCCTGTTGGTGCCGGCGTGTTCGTCACCGTCGGCCCGCCGCCTGTAGCCGTTGCCGTGGCTGTAGGCGTGTGCGTGCTCGTCGAGGTAGGCGTGTGCGTGTACGTTGGCCCGCCCGTTGTGACCGTGGGCGTCGGCGTCGGCGCGCGATAGGTGACAATCAGTTGCGGCCACACATGGTAATCCGCCTGCTCTTTCGTAGCCAGGTGCACCGTCTGTGAGATGGCCGAATACCCGATCAGTTCGACGCCGGCCTGTGTCGTGCTGCCATTCAGCCATGAAACGACCAGACTCGTCACATCGACCGTGTACGTGCCGGCCGCCTCGATGTTCATGGCTCCCCAGGGAATCTCGCCATAGTCGCCCCCCGCGGTGGCCCAGTAGTTTATACCATCGTACTTGTTCCACGTGACGCCCATCTCCGTCCAGGCGGGATTCGTCAGCGCGTAGATCGACACGTTGAACTGAGTGGCCGGCACGCTATTGTCGGTCGCGTAGACTTGCAGCGTGGCGTTACTGATCGACGCGTAGGCCGGGATGCCACTCAGGTCGAAATTGATGACGCCGCGCCGGATGTTGGTCTCCTCCAGCGTCATCTGCGACTGTGCGCCGCTATTGAAGTTCGGCCCCACGCCCGTGATATAGGCATCGGCACTGGCGATGATCGCCTGCTGTACCGTGCCGCCGCCCACCGGCGTCGCGCTGGGTGTCCAGGTGCGCGTTGCCGTTGGCCCACCCGATGTGGCGGTCGCCGTGCGGGTGCGCGTGGGCGTGTTCGTGTAGGTGGGTGTCGAGGTCGGCCCGCCCGGCGTATTCGTCGGCGTGCGCGTGAACGTGGGCACGGGCGTGCCAATCACCGGCGTTGGAATGGCTTTGTAGAGATTGTAGTTTGCCTGTAAGGTTGGCACAAACCACGATAGGTAAGCCTGCGCGTCCGGCTGCATGGACGATGTTACACAGGCCGCTGAGGTACGATACTGCGCAGCCTGCTGAAACTCGTAGATGTCCGGCGCGGCATTATGCCCATTCTCCCACAGAATGCGTGTCTGATCGTCATAACGGTCGAAAAGAGTGTAGTATCCCTGGCAGTTGCCACGATCATCACCCCAGCAATTCTTTTTCAACCAGAAGGCTTTCCCATACTTTGCCAGGGCGTACTGTGTGGGGCGCTCCGAGACGCCACCTCGCAAAGGGTTGGTAAAGTTGACATCAAAGCAGCCCGGATGTCCCGCAGCATTGTTCAGGCCAGACCCTACCTGCAAGATAAGTGGCGTGGCGATGAAGTGCGACCGGTATAGGTCTGTTATCTGCTTAACCTGCTCCGAGATGTAATAGCACGATTTCTCGTTCCACGCGTAGCCGTCAGTGTCTGTGTATGGCTGTGTCAGACTACCCAGTGTGACGCCCTTGCCGGAGGCGATCATAGGGCGCACGTCAGTTTTGCCCTCTTCACAACCCTCGGTCTGACACCAGTTAAGTTCACCATAGTCGCCAATGCTCAGGTGAATTGCCACAACGCCTGGGTTGTTGTCATACCGTTCTGCCATCTCCGCGATCAGTTCATCCCAATACTCCATGAACAACGGAGAGAAAATGTTCACGCGCCCGTTGGGATACGCGGAGGAACCCGTATATCCCGCTGCGTCGAATGCTTGGATTGTCCATTGAGGGATAACTTGATTGCTGTTAGGCTCGCTATGCGTAACCTGAAGAATAACCTTATTCGACGCGTTTGTTTTAGCCACCGCTGCGTCGAGGGCGTTCCAATTGTACACGCCGCGCTGTGGCTCTATTTCGCTCCAATAGACATTAGGATACCCCCAGGTCGTATTGTATAAGCCAGGCGAAAAGGCTTGACACATTCCCCAATACCCAGGGTTGCTGGGCTGTTTGAACGGCACCCGCGTCGCCGTTTGCGCCGGCAGCAACTGCGGCCCCTGAATCGTCGGCGGGATCGTCGGCTTTACGATGGGTGCCGGACGCGTCAACTGGCTGAGCAGCACGATGCCACCGGCCAGCAGCGCCAGGAAGACGATTGCAAGGACTACGCGTACGCGAGGTCGTGCCATGTTACTCCATCGCTCCATCGCGGCTTGCCCGTCTCCGGGTCTGGCCGCAAACGAAAGACATTAATTTCTGGCGTTGTCTCTCCGGGCAACCCACGATCTACGTTCCCGTCCGTGAAGACTTTCCAACAGATGTCACCGCCATAGAAGTTGAACCCATCCAGGCCGACGCCCAACATGGGGTAGGGCGTACTCGATGTGTACGGCCCGATGCGTACCTCATCGCCCCACAGGTCGAAGTCGGTATCCGCGTTACCCAGTGTCCGGCTCCCGATATTCAACCAGTATTCATTCGCCAGGGAAGACATGCTAATGCGAGAGGGAGATAGACTTATCGTCTCATCGCGGGTATACGATGCGATTTCCAAGTCGGCTGCTTCCGTGTCTGCGTTGGCCGACCGCAACAAAACGTGTCCGTAGTGCGTGTGGTACAACGCCACTTCCTGCACCGCGGCGCTCTCAAGGTATGACTGCATTCGCAACGGCGTGTAGTATTGATTCGGGGGGTCATTGTAGAGAGACGTGTAGTCTGCCTCATACGGACTCATCAGGCGTAATGCGCCCGCCCCGATGTACACGCCATCCTCGTAGTCACCGGCGGTCTTGATCGAGTATAAGTTGCCCTCATGAACGCGCCACCGCTCAACCGGATTGGAGCCAGACCACTCGCCGCCAGCAAAGTCAGCGGCAAGGCGAAAGCCGGTGGTCGTCTCGAAGTAGTCATTACTCAGAAACGCGGTGGCGAAGTCATCCAGCGCCAACCGATCAGCGGGAATACTGTCTACCTGATTACAGCGCCCGTTGACCGCCGCGTTACCCGTATCCTTGTCATACCAGATTTGCCAGTGGTCGGCCAGGCCAAGCACCCAGTAGTCCGTAGAGTATGTCGTGCGCCAGAAAGGGCGGTTTTGCTCGTCGAATGTGGCGAACCCGTCCGTATCACCATCGCCAAACTCGACGTGCCGCTGAAGCAGTTGCCCAAACACGCCCCCGCCACTCTCGACTGAGCCAATATCCTTAGAAATCTCAGACAGTTCGGAGATGTTCGTATGCTTGGCGCGCCATCTCGGATGCCCCCCAGAGAGGGCATCGGCGAAGTATTGCTCTAGGGTTGCAAGGCGCTGTTCTACGGTTGGCATTTATATCACAAAAAGTAGCCGACAACATAGATGTAGACAGTCAGCCCACCAAGCACGCCAGAGCCGGCAATGCTATAGTACGATGTTCCAGCGGCAGAGATCGGAACAACTCCGCGGTGCTCGACGTAATTCCCCCAACCGGGTTCTGGATACGCCTGCGCGGGGCCATAGACATTGAATGTCCAGATAGAGCCAGTAGACTTCGCCTTCATGCGAAAGAGAGCAGACTGACTACGCGTGCTCTGGTTCCCGTCCTGGATGATTACACACAGATCAACCGCGCGCGCAATCGCCGGAACGCTGAAAGTAGAGTTCCAGTTGATAGTTCCAGCGCCGTCCGCTGCCTCCATAGGTGCCCAAGTCGCTGCCCACCGCGGGTCAAAGTCCCCATCTCCATCCACATCACAGCGTACATACCCATCAATGGCCGTAGTGCCCTTGATGAAATCATCATCCGTGCCCAGGGTAATGTCTCCCGCGCACACGATAGACGTGGGCGTGATCGCGCCGTGGGTGCCGTCAGCGTCATGCTCTACTGCCAGGGCGGTATCAATCTCCTGAATGCAGGCATTCATCTGCGTGGCCCAGCCCGGCCCGTCGTCGTTTACAGAGGGACGAGTAAAAGCGAAGGTCGTCGTATCCGTGGACATAAATATTCTCTCCTAATCTATTTGAGTTCCCCTAAATATTGCTCACACCAGCGATCAAAGAGTTCCTTGTCATAGCATTCCCAGTCCCAAATGCGCAGCACGGTGTATCCCATACTCTCAAGGGTTAGCCTTTGATGCGCGTCGCGCGCTTCGGCATCTATTCCGGTATGCCAAAGTACGCCGTCAATCTGTATGATGATCTTGTAGAATGGAAGGATGAAGTCAGCGACGATGCCACCAAGCTGCTGTCGGCCTCCAAGCATCGAACTCTGGAAGGACATATCGAGTCTTCTGCGTTCTAGTTCCTTGTACATGATGCGTTCTGGCAGAGAGCCGTAGATGCCCTGAACCGCACGCTGTTCTTGCTCGGACTCCCCGATGATGGGACGGTATACATCAGGCCCGCCCTTCCTGTAGATGGGGCCGTGTTTCGTCCTCATCGCGGGGAGTTTGAGATAGTCTGCTTTGGGGAAACTCAGGGGCTTCCATTTAGTAGGGAAGCGCGACTTCTTCCTAAGTGTCATCTTCGTCTTCGCTCTCGGCACTGGCGAAGGTGGCCCGGATGATACCCTCAATTTCTTTGGGCATGGAAGAGGAATCAGGAGCCATAGAACGCGGGAGCCACTCGACCGCTGTGCAATAGCAACTGCGCTCGATTCCCCAACGGTCTTCAAGCGTAACAGGAGACTTGTGATTGCGCGCCCGCTTGAGGAACGTGTAGAATTGATAGGACGTATGCTGGTCAAGGCGCTGGTCTAACGTCTTAATCAAGTCTGCCGATATGATGTCCAGCGTGTGCGAGTAGATCGTATCTGGACGTGGCATGTATTGCAGGATGATGGCTTCCAAGACGGGAGATACATCCTGGTTGTCTGTCTGGAAGTTCAGTCGGAATGAAATGGCCTTGCCCGTAACGTTCGCTGGGAATGAAATCACGAAGGGAGCGGCATCAGAATACACATCGGCCGTTCCGAGGGCAATCCACCCTCCCCCATCCACTGAATAGTACACATCGACGGTCGCGTGCGGAGAAGTCGTACCCTTAATTGCTAGTGACGAGAAATGCTTGGTAATGGTAGCCAGTCCGGCGTCGAAACGAGACGTGTATAGATAATGAGGGGTATCACCATTCTGCGGTGGGGTATCGGTTGTTTCGTAGAGTTCGTAAGGAAGGTAACTGGTGGTTCTGAGGGGGATGTAGTAGGTTTTGTCGTCGGTTCCGCCGTATCCATATTTGCCCCACCCGTAGGGTTGTGCGCCATAATTATCCAGCCCAGACGCGAGATTAACTGAAATCCACAGCTTGTCATTGACCGGCGTGTAGTTCATGCCCGTCACGGTATCGCCAGAATCGCATATCTCTACGAGCTTGTGCCAGGCAACCCCATCGTAGCACAGCAAGACCTCTTTGGAATTGCCGCCGCCATAGGTGCCCACGCCATAGGGCAATGCACCATAAGCAGAACTGCTTCTACTTTCGTCTGCCACTACATAGAGATATGGGCCAACCGGAGTCAGGAATCGGAAGTTACCATGTCTTTCGTAAGGGAATGAATTGCCGTATGTGGACGGCGTGATGTTCTGCACTGAACTTCCCACGCGCTTGTACAACTCATTCTTGAGCGTGTAGATCAGGGCGTCTTGCCAAACGCACATGCTCTTGAAATTACGCGGGTGCCGTTCACTTTCCTTATTGACGGCTTGATACGAAAGGCTCGCCGTATCGTCGTTCGGCATGTACCACAGGCCATCTTCGCGCGCAACCCACGTCGCATTGTTCCACGGGATGATACCCTGGATGGGTATATTACCTGGCCCCACGCGAATCGCGTCAGGGTCGCCCGTATCGGGATCGCCCCCCTCCATTTCGGTGGCAGGAGTAGCGGAGTAATGCACGTATGGGAGCACATCATCCGTGAACCAGATGAAACCGCCCGATCTACAGCCCCATTCCAGGTCATTGGCGTTGTCTTGCACGAAATCGTGCCACGTACCGTCATACCACTGGGCACGCCCGTCATCGAAGGACACATAGAGAAACGTGCCATCTTCTACGCCGTCTCTACAAATGCCCGTGTCCATTCCGGTGCTGAGCCATTTGAGATTGGTCGTATCCCACTTGTACACTCCATAGACGGTGAGCATGTATACGTCATCGCCGTACTCAATGAACTTGACCGCCTTGTAATTGGTAAGCCCCGTGTCCATCGCAGAGGCATCTACCATCTTGGTCATCATCATTACCGCGTGGGGCATACGCGTGTCGATATACTGCCCGGAGAAGGAGTACCCGGTGGGATCGGACAAGTCCTTGAACCCATAGCCATGCGAGAAGTCGTCTTGCGCCAGCGTCTGATACAGCGTCTGGTCAGACCACTTCATATTGCCAGCCGCGAGTTTGGCAGAGAAGGAGCTGATGTCTTTCTCGCTAAAGTTTCTGACCATGAGGCCGTAGGTGGTAGTCCCGACAGTCAGGGTAACATGGTGCGTATCTTGGGCAGTAGGCATGAGCTATCTCACCACGGGTTTAGAACATCGCCAGTTAGCGTTGTGGCACCAGACGGGCCACTCGGAACCTCGCACTCAACCCTGATGCTGTTGGCGGGGAAGAGCAGGGCGTGTTTCTTCATGAAGTCGTCCGCAAGCCCCTGGTATAGCGGGATCAGCGACTTGTCCACGTCAACTTCATTCCCAGGGGCATACTGCATTCGCATCATCTCCAAGAACGTTGCGGCCTGATAGGTGAGCCACTCGATAGGCACATCGGTCGTAGCCGAGTCAGTGGTCATCACGGCGGGTTCGGCCAGATAGTGGAAGCGCAGGAACATCCCATCCGTGTAACTGGTCGTCAGATACAGCAAACCCGGAGCGTCCCGCGTGTCAGTCCGAAAAGCATGGATGGCACGGTAATCGCTTACCCGGTTGTCGGGATTCTTAATCATGTACTCGGAAGTTGAGTCGGGCGCGGTTGTCCACTCGTGGTCATCTAGTATGAGATTGCCGGTAAGCGTTGTGGCCGTATTGGACGCAACCACCATGTACTGACCGGCACCAGTCCCGTCGTAGATGACTACGTTCCATCCGGCATACTCATCGGTAGTCCATGACTTCGACGTGTCTATCAGCGTGCCGGTCAACGCACCCGCCGCCCCGCCCGTAGCCGTCCCAGTAACGTATTCATCGCAAACCTCTACCCACACGTCAAGTAGCCTGGTCATCGTGGGCAGGTCGTATTCCAGTTTCTCGGTACAGATTACCGCGACATCGCCCGCGCCGCTGACGCTCTCCGTGAACCACGCCGGGTACGCCGTGCGGATTGCCATGTCAATCGCGCGGTGGTAGTCCGATGGACTCCACTTGCTGAATAGCTCATAGGCAGTTCCATTTGGCACGAGCGTGGGGGATGTAGTATCTACGGTAAACTCATCGGGGGTGTAATCGCGAATCTGGCGTTCTATATTGTAGACCCACAGCCACGCGCCGTTAAACGCGTCGATTTCTTCTGTACGCGCGGTGTCCCCAATCAACGTGTAGCTGGCGGAAGTAACCGTCCCCCTGCGGTTATCTTTCATCATGTCGGCAAGCTGCTGCCTGACCTCGGCGCGCGTATGGCTCATATTACATCCTTGATAACTGCATTAAGTGCATTGAACGTTTCGTCTCTCGTGCGGTCATTGGAAACCTGCATGGCGCGCGCCGTCATCTCCCTCGCGCGCATCTTAAGCTTGTTGTCCGCCATAATTAGTTCATAGAACGGAACAGGAATCATGGCCGTCTCACCGGCGGGAATGTAGATACTACACCCATTTAACGCCTTGCTAATCGGCTTATCCCCCGCCGTATACGGGACTTTGGGAGCGTTCTTGATAGCGTTCACGGCCTCTTGTTGCTTGGCGGCGCCGTACTGCTCCATAGCCTTTTTGCGCTCAGCCTCTTGTTCGGGAGTAAGCGGCGCGGATTTCTCCGCTTTCATCGTCTCGATCTGCGCGGCCTGTTGTCTCACGATAGCCGCAAGCTGCGCCAGTTCTTCACGCCATGCCTGTTCGCCAGACTCGGCGTGCCGCGCCTTGTGAATCTTCATCCCCGCTTCAGTTTTGAACTCGCGTCCGCAAATGTCACACTTGCTCATTGTGCTATTTCTTCCTCGCACTTTCTGATAGTCTTAACGGGCATTTCTTCTGGAAGCATGTGGCCCCTATAGGCCGGCGAGCTTCCCGCGCCCTCAAGGATTTTGTCATAGTGCCGCATCAGGGCCTCGCGTTCTGTCCTGGGCCTCTGCCCATACTTCACATGGAAGATGTGGGTGTTTAGCTCTACATCATTCCCCTGAAACGATGGGGACGTGTGGATCACCGGGTAGTGCCTGATTGTCCCGCGCCTGAAAAGTCTCGGTTGCAGGTCTGGGTAGAGCCTGTCGAAGTAGTAATCTTCCTTGCGCCCCGCCAGGTTGTAACGCGGCAGCCAACACAGGTTTTCAGGCTTGGCAAGGATAGAGTCGCGTTGCTCGACGAAGCGCGTCCCTAGGAGTTCATCAGCATCAAGTCTGATGACCCACTCCGTATCGGGTACGGCATACACATCATTGAGGATGGGTTCGATATATCCCGGCACGTCAATCGTCTCAAGGTGGTCAACCAACGGCCTGCATACATCCAGCGTGTTGTCGCTGGATGCTTGATCTATAAACGCCATCACAACATCCGCGTAAAGCCTTGACTGTCTCAAAAGACGCTCGATGTATTTACCAGCATCTTTGGCGATGACTACAAGTGTGAGCATCAGTACTGTGCCTTGCAGCGCGCACAGAGAGGAATGTCTTTCTTCATACCATGCAGATGCTTAAAGCGAAACTGAGTGTAACGCCTGCCATTCCACACGGCCTCAACACCCTTCTCAAAGACATTGCCCAGTGGCACTTCCGCATTCCAGTCCATACAACAAGCCACGCTTTCGCCATTGGTTAGCACGATCATGGCGGTAAATGGTTGAGCGCAGGGTTTGTCCGATGACCTATCCTGATAAGCGGGAACCTCATTGCGCCCCTCGCAGGGATGGTATGAGATGGTATTGGCTCCCGTCCACGTATTCTCCATCATGCCAATCTCATGTTCATTGTCTGGCATGATTGTCATGTGAATGCGTGCCCAACACTTGTCCTTGTGATCGAGGAAGTATCTGACATTTTCCCTGACGGTATCCCAACTTAACCCAACCCGGATCTTCTCATACGTCTCTTTGGTCGCCGCGTCAATGGAAAGGGCAATGGCATCTAGTCCGGCCTTCACAAGCCCATCAGAACGTTCCGGCGTCAGCAGGGAGGCGTTAGTGAAGAAGAAAGACCTTCCACCCCTATCGTGGATGTAGGCGACTTTCTCCTCAAGCTGTTTGTCTAGCAGCGGTTCCCCGTATTGACACAAAGAGAACATCTTGGCGCCAAGCCCGATGCCCTCGTCTATGATGGCCTTGAACTTGTCGTGTGGCATGAAGGGATCGCGATGTATTTGATTGATAGGGCACATGACACATCGCGAGTTACACAGACTGGTGATCTCAAGATTGATGGACGCTAGTTGCATGGGATTTTCCTAAGATGAAACTGAAGCGTACCAGCATCAGGCATCTCAATCTTGAGAATCTTGAACTTGCAAGCAGAGTAGTGTGGGAGTAGTCCGCCGATGACTGTAGAGGGATCGAAGTAGTCGAATGACCGGTCGGTAAAAAACATCTGGTGGGTCGGATCAGTGAAAGCATTGTAGTTGGCCGCGTTGGGAACCTGGCAATGGAACTCGCCATTGGGTTTCAGCATACGCCAGACCTCTTCCATAATCTCAACGAACGTTCCGCCGGCGAGGTGCTCGATGCCATCACGCATGATAACGTGGTCGCACCAGCCGTCACCCCACGGCCACGGTTTCTCGTTCAAGTCGTAGCACACGAATTCATTGTCCCCGACCTTATCGGGAAACTTGCGGGCAATGTCTACCTTGTCAACGTTGACAAAATCAGGGAGCAGTTTGATGCCACAGCAGAGGTTTAATCCTGTCATGCGAGATACCTGTCTACATCGGCTTCCGAGTTGATACGCTCTTCCAGCATGGCAAGCGTTGGAAGCCAATGCTCCCGCACCACCTTATCGGCATCGAATCTCTCGGCGCTCCGCCGGGCTTTAAGGCGCATACAGGCCCATTCGTCGGGGTCTTTGCTATAGGTCTCCCACAACTTATAGATGGCCGCGGCAATGTCTTCGTCCTTCACAACGGCCTGATACGAACCATCCTCGCGGCAGATGTTCATGGCTACGGGATCAATCCCAATGCCATACGCGACTTCTGGCATAGACGTGAAGTTGGTATAGACGGCCGGGCATCCACAGGCATTGCCCTCAGTTAGTGGAAGTCCCCATCCTTCACCAGCAGAGGGGAGAGCGATAACGTCAAAACTGTTATAGAGCGCCGCCATTTCAGACGACTTCAGGCCGATGTTGTATCTGTCCTCTGGCGTAACCGACGAAATATCTACGATGTTCTGTTGCTTCAACAGATGCCGAACGTTCACCCCAAATGAGCTATTGAGGTAGCCGTGGAACATGAAACGCAGTTCGGGAATCTCTTTCTTCAACATGCCGATGGCCCGGATGACGCGATGGGTGTTCTTGCGCGTGTCCTGGTTCATCGCCACCATGCCGACCACAAAGGCATCGCGGTCGCCATAGAACTTGCGCTTCATTCCCGTATGCGTGATAACCTGTCCACTTTCATCCTCAAGGCCATCCAGGATACGGTAGTTGTTGGTGTCCACACACAACGGAACTACAGTTTGATTCTCGTACCCACCCTCTTTGAGAACACTCGCGGCGTCTTGGCACCAGGGAAGAACCCAGTAGGCAGACTTGAGGCGCTGCTTGATGATGACAGACAGCGGATGCCGATCAATGGGGAGCCAGGGAACCCAACGCTTCGCAGCATAGCCAAAGTCATCAGGATAGGCCCAGGCGTCCCAGTGCGAAATCACGAGGTCAAGGTTAAACTCTTTGACGTAGTGTTCAATCAGGTCACGGCAAGTAATGTCGGCGTCCGAGCGCGGCACCATTGGCATTCCACACCACTCACCGCGTCCGCCGAACAAGCCGTAGTTGCAAATAATGACAATATCATGACCCGCCACTTTCAGGCGGGGAGTCACAAGGGCCGTCTCTGTTGCATAGCCAGACGTGCCGAAAGGAGCGTTCGACAAAAATCCGATCCTAAGCATTGTGGTTGTTCCCTTTCTTTGCCGCGTGTTCACGTATTTTAGTCGTGTAGGGTTAACTCGCTTCCCCCACACAAGCCCACTATGGCGAGAAGGGCAACGGCCTATGCAGCCACAGGATACCAGACAACAACGGCCTGAGAGTCCGCAATTGCCGTTCCACCGGCCACAGTGGCCTTAGCAAGCGTAAGAACATCGCCTGCCGCCAGGGTTCCACCAGTCACAGAGCCAAGCGTCTTGGCCTGATGCGCCAGCCACGTTCCGGCCGTGCCGGAGTTCGCAGTGCAGAGGGTGCCACCGAGGACGCCCGCCGTGTACTTCTTCAAGTACAGAGTATTGTAGTCGGTGCCATTGCCCACCACATTCGCGGCCGTGATCGCGTAGGCCGCGGCCACAACGCAGGCAACGGGCGCATAGAACACCGGGAGTTCAGTATCGCCAGCCGTGCTCGACGCAAGCCACTTGCTCGTATTTGCGTGCGTCTTGGTTGCCGAACTCAGATACGCGCTCGTGATGTCTCCGGCCAGCTTAGTAGCAGCGATGCTACCGGCCAACTGCGCGTTAGTGATGGTGCCACTAAGCGATGAGGTCAGGATAGCAGTCCCATCGACCGTACCCGTATGGGTGTGCCCTAGAGCAAAAGCCCGTAGCCCAACGAGGAGATTGTAGAGGGAATTGCGAGTGTTACCAATCCCCAACCCCTGCTTCATTCCCGTTACGATACTCGTAAGGGTCGTAGTAATAGCCATGATTTTCCTCCGGGGGCGCTATTCACGCCCCCTCATTCCTAGAGCGTGTAGTTGATGTACAGCAGCATGTCAGGAACCGCAGTCCCCGACGCGCCAGTGCCGCGGTAGAAGTCCAGGAAATACCCGGCCGTCACCGTGCCACTCGTGGCCGAACCCAACGATTGCGCGACCATCGCGGTCATCGTACCCGCCGTACCACTCCACGAGAACGGCGTGCCCTGCACCGTGCCGCCAGTGTCGTAGTAGCGAATCGAGTAGGTGTTGAAGTCCGTACCATCGCCAACCACAGCCGCAGCCGGCACGAGATACGCAGCAGTCAAGACCATCGTCGCCGGGGCCTTGAACAACGGGATCGTATCAACGCCCGCGCTCGCGCTCGGAATCGAGAACTGAAGACGCGCCGTGTTCAGCGTGATCGTCTCTCCGCCAGCCTCAAGTTCCTCGACCACAAGGTTCAGGAGTTCATCGGGAACCTGGTGGGTCGTGCCAGTCAGTTGCAGGCCATACCGCTCGTACTGGATCGAGCCGCCCGTAGTGAAAGTAGCCATTGTCTTATATCTCCTTATTCGACGCTCGACGCCGACATGAGTCGGATGTAGAAGTTATCATCCAAGACCTTAGCTACAAACGTCGTAATCCACAATTTGTTGCTTCTACGATTTGACAAACATTCCAATTTATGCTATCATGGTGATCGTAGCGGCCAGGTCATTTCTGCCTAGCTCTGCATGTCGCCATGCAGTTCAGACTGTACCTTGACACTTGCGTGTCCCATCCGTCCAGTCGTTACACACGCCCGGAATAGGACTAAGCGTCCCATTCCTGCTTGGCTCGGTATTGTCTCATTGCGAGAGTTTCACCGACTTTGGATGATTTATCCTGGGCTAGAAATCTTCCACCCAGCGTCTCAAACTGGTTCAACGGCCCGCCGATCTCTTCGCGAGTGTGATGAATCAAACTCACGGGCATGACTTTCTTGCCAGTAAGCGGCTCATCAATCGTCTCAGGAACCTTGCCGGCCATCATCGAGGCCATACCGCCCGTGCCAAACGCGTCGCGCGCCAGCAACAGGTTGTAGTACACATACCGCGAGCCGTAACCAGTAGCCGCGCGGTAGGCGTTGGAACTCTGGAACACGTCCACATCCAGGAACGAGCCGATCTTACCAGTCCACAGGCCATTCCGCTCCTCGGTAGGAGCGTGGATGAACATGGGCTGAAGCACGCTATCCTGGAACAGGTCGTAGACCACGTTCGGATGGCAGATCAACTTGTACTTGCCATCCTCAAACGGACGCGCATCGTTCTTCTTCAGGGTCGTCAGTGCCAACAGGATTTCGTTGAACGTCAGCACGTCGGTGCTCTCAAGCGTGCCAACCGCGGTGTTGTTAGCGCCATCGATGTACTGCGCCGTGCCGTTGGCAATCAACTGCGCGCGGGTCAGCAGGTCGATGACCATGCCAGCCTGGTAGCCCAACTGATCGCTGAAGGCGGCCAGAATCGGGTCGATACTCGCCGTAGTAACCAGATCGGAGAACTTCATGTACGCGCCGTACTGGTCAACGGTCGCCGTCACATGGCTGACAGTCCCCTCGGTCGGCGGGGGCGGAACAGCTTCGGTGAGAGGAACAAGCGCTTGGGTCGTAGACAGGACTGGGATTTTCAATCTGTTACTTGTGAACTTGACAAATGTCAAGCGGGTGAGTAATTTCTTCTCACCTCTCCACCTTCGCTTGAGCATTATACGTGGAGTTCAGAGCACGTTATCACCCCTATGGGGCGCTCTCTATATGCTCGTTACGCACGCCTGGCCTTTCGGCCTGCTTGGTTCGGCGTTGTCCTTGCCAGGAGTTTCACCGAGTTAGGAGAGTTTTCAATCCGATATTTCTATCGGATGGCGCTACTGGAAACGCCAGTCAACAGTCATTCCTTGCTTGTTCGGGATGCTAATGCCACGGTGCTTCTGACCGAAGGCCGCATGAACCAGGTTCGGCAGGGCGGTTATCAGAAGCTCAGTCTCGTAATACGTACGCTGCTCATAAGTAAGACCAGCATACGTGGTCGCGGTAGCCATTTCCTTTGTCTCCTAGAGATCGGATTGGCTGTACCCGCTCCTTTTGCCTTTTTCAAGGATTCTGCTCACAGTAGCAAGATCGCCTTTGGCCTGTGCCTCAAGAAGCTCTTTCAGCACGCCGCCAGACCTCCCGCTCGGAACAGTAGAGGTAACTTTGGGTACAGCCGGTGGGGCAGCAAAGGCTTTTTCTCTCAGTTGTCCGACAAACCACGTCTCAAACTTCCGCAGGTTATCGGGAGTATCCGCATACTGCTCGATCTTATCACGTGGAATGCCGAGTCGGGTAGCAACATCATCAATCGCGTTTTCACGGTTCTGCCGTGCCACCCTATCGGACTCAACTTCGCGCAGCCTTTGCTCCAATTCTTGATTCTTCGCATCTCGCTGTTGAATAGCGAGTTGCGTGTCGTATTGGCGCCTCTGCTCTGCGTCCATGCCAGTAGTCTTCTCTTTGTACAACTCTGCGTCGCGCGCTTCAATCTCTTTTCTGGCCGCTTCGAGTTGACTGAGATAGTACTGTTGCTGTTCGTACTGCTGGCGCTGTAGACTAGACTTCAGAGCGTCAATGTCGGTCACGGGAACCATTGGAACGTCGGCTGGCTTCTGTTCGGGCGTCGCGGCTGCAACCCCGGTCGTCTGCTGTTCCTGCTGAACGTTGCCAGTAACTTCCTCTGCCATTCTGTTTCTCCTATTCCTTCACTTTCAGTGTTTCTCGTACTTCAATCAGCCCTGAGAACCGATAGTTCTCAATCCTGAACGCCACATTCCCCCATCCAACGCCAGAGCGAAATGCGACAATATCACCAATCTGCCGCCACTGCTCATCCAGGGGAATCTCTTTCTCATCCATGTGACTCCTCCATTATTTATTACGATTCACAACGGCCGGATTTTCTGCTTTCCACGCCCGCTGCCATGTCCAGTATGCCTTAAGTTCGGGATGACTCACCACATAAGCATCCCTCTTAGCCTTGTTGGCTTCGGGAATCTTATAGTATTCACTTTGCTTATCGTAGATGTCTCGACCGAACTTGAGTTTCGCTTCCTGGATGTGCTTATCGTATGCCTCTTGATATGCGTCGTATGTGTCCAGACTTCGTTTGGCCTGCACAATATCGGGGCGCATAAGCTCGAACTTGTCCTTTAGCTCCCAGTACATTTCAATCTCTGGGTGCTTCTTCAAAACAGCATCCGCAGCAATATCCCCCAGCATGTCGCGCGTTCGGTAGTACTCATCACGCGACTTCCACAAGTCGCCGGGGAGTTGACTCACCACCTTGTCGAACTCATATACCGCTTCTTGCTGATTAGGAGTAAGCCTACTGTCTGGTTCATTCACCAGTCGGGCGATTTCAGGGTGCTTGCCGTAGAAAGAACCCTGCTCTAGCTGGTACTTCTTCATGGTCGCATCGGGGGGAAGGCCAAAGCGCGTGCGATCATAAATGCGCGTGCCCATATCCTCCCCATACTTCTTCGCCATGTACTTCTTAAACTCGTCGTAGAGAGTTGACTGTTCTGGCGTCGCGCCGGTAAGGGGTTGGGCTTTCTCATGTGGGGGCTGTCCAACGAAGGGAACTGGCTTCTCACCGGATACTGGTTGTGGGATGTCAAACAACTTGATGCCAGCGGCCTCGGCCAGTCTTGCCACATCCTCATAGGACTGTTGCTTAGTTCTAAGCCGCTCCATTTCTTCTGGGTACTGCTTCCACAACTGAGAGCGTGTGAGTTCTGGCAAATCCCATATCTTCTGACTTGCAGAACCCTTCCAGCGTTCTCCGGGAAGTTGGAACAGTTGCTGATTGATGCGATACTCAGGGTGATCGTCGTACCACTTGGAGATAGCGGCCTGATCTTCTGGCTTATATTGCGCGAACGGAACGTCCCCGGCGTTTTTCTTAGCGGCCTCATAAAGAGCGCCAAGCCCACCTGAAAGCGCGCGCGAGTTCTTTTCGCCAGCAGGATAGAGGCTCATCTGGTATGCGCCAGAAAGTTCTTCCTGTCCCGCTCTCTGAACCGCCAAGTCCCACGCGCGTCCATTATGTTCATTAAGCGCCCGCTCCGCCTCTTCTGGCGTAAGTGTGCCATCATTCGCCATATTGCGAACCATACGTTCTACGCGGTAGGTATCGAACTGGCCCTTGACCGGAAAGACTTGCTGCATCCAATCCGGCATCTTAGAGCGAACCGCTCCTTCAATGTCAATCGGATGACCGAGCGCAGTAGAAACCTGCCTGATAAGTCTTCCACCAGACCACAACTTATCAACGGGACTTCCACCGAGAAGCGCCATGCCCGCAGAAAAGACAGGACTCATAGATGACATGATTGCCAGAGAATCACCGACCTCCTCATTAGGAGCGATGTCTAGGGCCTTCTGTAGTTCGTCAATCTTTTCAGGATTCTCGCCCTTTGCGATTGCTTCGTCCAGGTTCTTTTGCGCCTGTTCTCTCTGGGAACCATACTCGATGTTTTGGAGGGGAACCAGCCACGCGGAGAACGGAAGGCCAACCAGCTTCATCAGATCAACACTTACGTCTCCCGCCCAATCTGGTAGGAAGGGGAGCCAGTGCCCCAGGTTGGTCTTGCCCTTCAATCGGGAAGGATAACCAGGATCATCATTCACGGCACGAATAGCACGTTGCGCCTGCACGATGTATTGCAGGTAGTTGGGTTTGGAGATAAACTTCCTGGCCCAGTTCGCCATTGAGGTCGTGTACCAGAACTCATAGGGGTAGACATACGAGAGAACATCGTTGAAGCCGTGCCGCCTTGTATAATCCAAGAGGGCCTGGTTGCCCCAGAACTCAGCAAGTTTCGTGGCCCCGATCTTGATGTCGAACATGGCGGGAGAGGCTTCGTTCTTGATCCAGTCCAACAGAAGATTCATCTGGTCTGGCTGAAGCCCGTTGAACTTGTACTGGCCCTGTACCATTGCCTGTTCGAGTACGCGGTTGAGCGTTTCCATGTTGTTGCGCTCGATAGAGGCGCGGTCAATTGTAGGGAGCGTGAAATCCATTGTAATGGGACGCGTCGGGGGAGCCGCCGCTGGCCCATAGAACACCGCCCTTTTACCATCGGCCTCTGCGGGGCCAACGATCCCATTGTTCTCTAGGCGCTTCATAACGCGGTTGATGTCACTAGCGCCAACACCCAACTCGCGCTGAAGATCACTTGCGCCGACCTCTTTCATGCCACGAACCAAAGATTCAGCGCGGGTATAGAGGTCATCGGCTTGGGGAGTCACTTGCCCCATAAGAGACGCCGCATTTTTAGGCGCCACGGAAGAGTTGGCGATGCTTGCCTCTGACGGCAATACGCCAGATTCGCCCAACTGCGCCAATACTTTCTTGTTGGGCTTATTGACCTCTCCGATCATCTTCTCAATCTTGGCGATGGTTTTGGGGTCGTTCATGTCGAAGTTAGGGTTCTTCAGTCGCTTGCCCAACACAGAACGCGTGACGATCCCATCGGGGTCTTTACGAAGCCGCGCAAGTTCAGAGAACGCATCTTGCGCTGAACGTGCGGGGGGCGTGAAGGCTGTGCCGGAGTTGACGAATCCGCCCAGTGCCCTTGTCTTGTCTCTAAGCGCCTGCTCCCATAGATCACTACGAAACTTGTTGAACTTTGTATATGCAATGGTACGCTGCTGGTTGAGGTCGGGAACCTTGTCTTTCATGAGTTTCTTGATTGTGTTCACAAGGTCTAGTTTGGCTTGCCAGTCAGCGGCAGCGGCCTTTTGTGTAATAGCGTTGATCTGTTTAGCAAGTTCTGCGGCCGCGGGGCTTTTACCGTACATGGCTTCTGCAAGAGTAGTATTCGCACGTCCTATCTCGCCATAGTACAGTTTATTGTAGTCGTCCCATGTCTTGACGTTGAAAAGTAGGTCTTCAGCGGGTTCCGTGGCTACTTCCTTCGCCATAGAGCCGCCACGCCTAACAGCGTGGTTCGCGTCAAGTAGCATCTTGCGGTTGGGAACCGTGAGTTTCGCAACTTCAGGGTCTACGCCATTCTTGATAAGGTGGTCTACGATAAGCGCGTCGCGCTTCACTACATCGTCAAAGATAAGAGACGAGTAGTTGGACGTAAGTCTTGCATCGAGAGCGGGCCATGCGTCATAAAGACCGGCCTGGAAAAGCTCATCCTTTAGCTTATCGGCGTCGTCAAAGAAGTTGCGGAATCCACGGTCGATGTCGTGCAAAAGCCCCCACACGCCAGAGAAACCAGCTTCCTTGCCGTACTTCGCGTCATTCAGCACCATCTCGTCGCGCTTGATGATGTCCCTGAAAAGGTTGGCGTGCGTTTCACTGGTTTTCAGTGCGGCATCGGTTCTAAACTTCTCGATGCCCCTTGCAATGTCTCCGGCCTCGTCAATGTACTTGTCGATGATCGTCTGCGCGCCCTGGATGAACTCGGCGTCTCCCTGCGAAAGCCCATCTATCGAGAGGCGTATCTTTCCAGGCTTCATAATCTTATCTACGAACTCATCCATGCTCCAAGAGGTATTCCAGGCGTTCTTGAGCGCCTTGATACCATCTGGGCCGATAACCCTGGCGAGGTCATCACTGATTGCGGGCATAGACTCTTGAAGAAGCCAATGCATAGCCCTGGAAAGTCCAGCGGAAGTAGCAGCCTTGCGCGCAATCCCCTCTACTGATTCGGCCGCACGAGAAATACGCAAGTTCCCTGGACGCTCTGTGAGCTTGCTGGTTAGGCGCTCTGCCTTAGAAAGGAATCCGCTTGTCTTCGGATTCTTAGCAGTTCCCTTCTGCATACCCGCTTCGATGACTTTGCCGACGCCCTTCGTTTTTCCGCCGTGAACGGCAAGGGCTTGCTCTGCGATGGCGGGTTTCCACCCGAATCGCTTGAAAGCTGTTTCTGGATCGTTAAGCCATCCGGTAAGTCCTGTGGCGGGAAACATGACAACATCGTTCATTGTGTTGCTATAGACATACATGGGGCTATCCGAAAGAAACAGGGCGTTCGATACGTTCTTGGAAATGTTACGCATCTGGGCAAGCGAAGATGGCGTCTTCACCCCATAGAGTTTTGCGCCCTCTTCCGACATGGCCCCGCCCATCTTTAGGACAAGGTTAGCCCCAAAGTGCTCGTCGTTGAACGGAATGTCCTTGACCTTCTGGAATGCCTTGAACAGTTCAGGCGTGGGCCACTTGGTAACATCATTCCGATTCGCTTCAATGAACTTCGCCAGAGAAGCCTCATCGACCGCGCCAATGCCACGTTTGATTTCTTCCCAAATGGGTTTGGCGGCGCTGTACAACTTGAACTCATTGTCCGGGAGTTGGGCGGCAGTTTGCATCATAATGTGAGCGCGCTGGCCCGCGAGGGTTTTGCCAATCTTCGTCTTGCCCAGCTTAGTCTGTCCAAGCAGGTCTGGATTGATGATACCCTTCATAAACCCGACGAGTTCTTCGGGCTTCTTGTTCATAGAAGCCGCGACTCCAAGCACGTCAATCGCGTCACGAGTGGATTCAATGGCCCTAGAATCTGCGTTCAACTTAGGAAGATTGCCGAACCACGCCGGGAGTCCGGATTTCAGCGGTTTCATGCCAAGTTCTTCCGCGGTGTGTACCCCTGCCCCCTTCGGAGCGCCAGACCATGCACGCAGAAGCCAGTTCATTTCCTCGGTGGGCTTAGTAGCCTTCGCAAGAGTAAGTCCCTCTCGGAACCCACCCTCGGAGCCGAGAAATCCGCCCATCGTCTTCAGGTCCATAGCCTTACCGGCCGCAGCGCGCGCTCCGACACTCAAAAGCGGAGCAAAGTTCGTGATGTCTGTAAAGACTTCTCCCGCCGTCTTAACACCTTCAGGAAGGTCATATCGAGCAGTAGTACCTTCCTTGAATACTTTACCGAACTGCTTTAGTAGGTTTGTACTCCCCGTAGATTTAGCCAGTTCCTGCCCTACTGGATTGTTAGCGCGAACCATTTGCCCGATAGAGCGCCCCATAAGTCCCAACCCTCCCACAAGCGGTTTCGCAATGGATGGGATGATGTTTGCAGCGCCAGTGGCATAAGTAGGGGCGCTCGGAAGACCCATAGAATTAGCGGGTTCGTGAAATTGCCAATCACTCTTGTTGTACTTCTCAAGCCACGGATCGAATGTCTCTTTCTTGAAAGTTGGAGAGAAGCGCGACAGCGCGGGGGCAACGCCGACGAGGGGGTTGGTAAGACTCTCATTGAGCGCTGTGATGCCCTTGATAAACTCGTCAAGTGGAGTGGCAACCGCACGCGCCACAAAGGCCGGAATACCCTTCGCCTTACCAGACATGATCCTGGGGAACAGATCGCGCGGGCGGTTCTCTTTCAGATAATTGTAGGCCGCGAGGGGTCTGCCAGCGAAGTTGTTTCCGCCCATCAACTGTTTAGATGGTTCTTGGGGAGTTTCTATACGTTGTGGAGGCGCGACCTGGCGCCGTGCCTCTTCCTGATTACCGGCGCGTTCCACCGACTCAAGCCGTTTACGACCCATCTCTTCGTTAAACGCATTGAGACGATTCTTCGAGCTTACTTGTCGATTAAACGCATTGAGGTCTACAGACACTACCAGCCCCCACCCGTAGCCTGATTCGTGTTGTTGTATCCAGCCTGTCGATCCCAGTAACTTGCCTTCCAATCGTTCTCAGACGGCGGCCGGCCATACATACGTTGGAATCTTTCGCCCCATTGTCTGTCCTGGTCTGCTTGGAAAAGCGCCTCTCCAACCGAGTCTGGCGCGCCTGGATTGTTGCCGCTCATGTACTGTGTGATTGGATCGTTGCCCTGGTGCTTCTGTTGGAATGCACTCACCCAAGAAGGATCAACTCCCCTTGATGCATAGTAGTTGATATAGGGGTTCGACCAGGGAGAGCTACCGCTAGAGTCGGTGCTAGATGCGTTACCACTAGCAGGGCCATAGGCATCTCGGTAGGCTTGGATGATGGTGTCCCGATTGGGCTGTTCATTAACCCACGCCATCCACTCCTCGAAAGTGGCCTGTGGGTCGATCCCAGGTTTTTCCTTGTTGTTGGGATCATACGCCTTCTGCCCCCATCCAAATATCTGGCGCAACTCCGCATCTTGACTAGAAGTCTGCGGAGTAGCGTCTGGTTTCTGCGAAGGCGCATTCTGGCTTTCGGGTGTGCCCCACGGATTCTGCGATTCTGATGGAGAGAAGATAGAACGGTCATTGGCCGTTTCTGTGTAAGGAGTAAATGTACTTACCGGCATGTTCTCAAGCGTCCTACCGGCAGCAAGCGGATTCAACGTGGCCCCACTTTTCCACGGCGTAAACGGAGTCGGGCTAGGAGTTCTAGTTGGGAACGGCGTCGGCGTGTTGGTTGGCGCCGGCGTTGGCGTGTTGGCAGTCTGCCAATATGGTTTATACTGTTCTACCCAAACGTTTCGATTAGGCATCTATCACCCCCACGGATTCGCCTGACTGTAGCCACGTTGCGTGGTTCCACTCAGCGCGCCCATAGAGCCAGTCGGGGCAATGAACTTAGCCGTGTTGTAACTCGGAGTCACAAGCAACTTCAGGATGTCGGAGTATTCTTTGGGAAGCATACCAGACATGGTTCCGATAGAGTCATAGTAAGCCGTTCGGCCGCGGCGACTCATATTGCCCTGCCCATAAGAAGCAAGCAACTGTCCAATCAGGTTGTCAATCTGGCGTCCCTCTTGATTCCACTCGCCCTCGCCGACGGGTTGACCGGCAGCGTTAGTCCCACCCTCTTGCGTGTAGTAGTTCGTGTTGGCCCGTCTGATAGCTTCTAGTCGTGCTCGTGTGTCGTACTGCGGGATGTTCTCTTGCCACTGGCCCACGCCAAACTGGGTGCCCATATCCGCAAGGCGATTCAGATATTGCCGCTGCTCTTCCGGCAAATCCAAGAAGTCAGGACTGTTCTGAAGCGTGGTAATCGCAGACATCCGGTCTTTGGGCAGCAGATACGGAAGCATCTGGTGAACCCAGTTCATGTAGCCCAACTGCGCCCTTGCCGTATCGTCCATCTCCGTATCGGGATTCGCAAACCGGAAGTTGGGGTCGTACCCCATCGCGCCCCATCCGCCCTGCGGAGTCCAATTTCCTTGCGTGCGCGGGTCGTAGTTACCAGTCTCCCAGGGAGAATTAACCGTAGCAGTTCCAATAGGAGTCGGTTTGGGCGTCTGTCCTGGACGCCAGTCGCCGGGATTCGTTCCGGGCGTCGGCTCACCTTCCCCCCACGTGTTATTACTACCCCACGGACTAACCGTAGCAGTTCCAATAGGAGTCGGCTTGGGGTTCTGCCCAGGTCTCCAATCACCAGGATTTGTACCTGGTATCGGTTCGCCTTCGCCCCATCCCGGCTTCATCCATCCACCACTACCACCATTCCATCTAGGCATAACATTTCTCCTTTGTGTCTTATACTCATTGGAGAGTTGTTCTTACTCGCTCCATCTCGAACTACTGAACCACGCCCTATTTGTACTGCCACGGCGTATACTTATTAGGCGCTGGCTTATTTGCCCTTGCCTGTTTATCCAATAACCTTTGCCATATATCGCCGGCCTTAGAAAAAGCCGCAAGCCATTGATCTCCCCACATATTAGAACCTCCGTGCGCCCTGAAGCGCCCTCAATAAATCGGGCGGGAGCATGTTACTCGGCGGTTCCTGCCCGAACGTCTGCGGCGGCCCCTGCCCCGCCATATCAGGCGGCATCACAGCAGCAGGAAGCATGGGGGCTTGCGGGGGCATCGGTTGCGGTCTCTTACCAGCCATCGCCTGCTCTGCCATGTTCTGCTGCATGGTCTGTGGCTGCATTGGAATGGACTCCCCCGACCACTGCTGAAGCGCCTCGGCCATCTTCATCTTCATCAACTCTGGGTTCTCAAGGGCCATCTCAACCAACTGGCGCTCCCGTTCATCGTCAGGATGATCCACATTGAGATACCTCTGCTGAATCGTATTGGTAGAGAGAAGCTTCTGTGCCTTGATCTGCGTAGCCATCGCCACATCACGGCTTTCATCCTGCGGGAAGCGTGGTTTGATCTGCACGTCTACGCGGAATCCAGCTACCTTGTCCCCGGTCGTGGAGAACATATAGGGATCGGCCCCCTCGCGCCCATATACCGGAATCTCTACCCCACGTCCAAATGTCTCGACAAGGTGCAGAATCTTCCTGAACACGGTCTGCCAGCCACGTTCCTGCGAACGTTGGAACTGATACAACCGAGTCCTACCGCTCTCGCTCAACAGACTCACCGCGTATCCAGACGAAGAACTCGCCGCCTGTCCGTAAGAGACTTGCGGGAAAGACCCCTCTTGAATCAACTCCTCGGTTGCCTGCATGAAGTTCTTTACATCAGGCGGAGTTCCGGGCCACTGAGGGAAATAAATCTTCGTCCCCTCGACTACAGGAACCGCCTTGCCATAAACCAAATCAATCTCAGGCGGTTCCTGTCCGACTGGATGCTCTACGATCATGGGCATAGCATTGAAAATCTCAATGATGCGCCGATAATGCGTCAACTGTTTCGCCAGGTCTTTGATCGCATCTTCTGTGGGATGCAGGATGGAAAGGCTATGTTCCTCTGGCTTGGTAGAAGTCGTGAGTCTTCCCGGAAAGACCGTAAATGGAATGTCATCATACCCCTCAACGATCTTCGGTTCGACAACCCACTCATTCCCCGCTAGAATAGCGTTCTGAATCTTCCAACTGCGCTTCTTGGGAAGGCCAGGAACTACCTCTTCTGGAATCTGCACGTGGATGAAATCTGGCACTTCGGTCTCTTCGACCTGCACCCATCCCCAGTAGTCGTAGTATTCAATCTCGATCTTGTCTTTTTCGGTCTGGTTCTTGTAGTCCTGAAGCTCGATGTCCCACTCGTCTTCAATGTCTTCTACGGTACGCGTGTCGTGGTAGATAACCCACTTGAACCTGCCCCTGTCCCCACCTTCCTGGTACCAGATGTTACTCAGGGGAATCAAGTCCATCTCGATAGGAAGCTCGTCGTAAGACCTGGACGGTGTGCCAAGCTCAGATGTTCCCTCGTTGTATTCAGCGTCGTCGTCCCACACAGCCCGAATACACGCCCCGCCTAGAAGCTGGTCGAACGTCACCTCGTTCACAATATCAGTTTCGTGGCGCTCGTCGTTCATGTACACGACCGCTTTTAACAACTTCTCGGTGGCCGTTGAATCCGCTTCGTCTTGTTTATCATCATGTATCCGATACGCGCGGATAGACATGGGATTAGAGGTCAGAATGCCAGTGGCTAAGTCGATTACATTGCAGGCTTTGTTTACCACTACAGGCACCTCCCCAACCTTGAGGGGAAGCGCGCGGAAGTAATTCAGAAAATAAAGGTCGCGCAGCCGCGCCATAATCGCATCGCGGGGCGCGAACTTACCCCGCGCATCCTGGACGTAGCGCAGCAGCTTCTTCTTGGCAAGATCAGTTTCTTGTGGGAGCATGTAACCTCTAGTTTTCTGGTGCGCCGCAGCGCGGGCAGTTGTCGTGTCCTTCTACGTTAGAGCCGCAGTACAAACACTTGCGACGATAGGGAGTATCGTCATCGTAAGCGCGGGGAAATGGAAACGATCCATTGCCCCTAGCGGAGAACCAATTAAAAGCAGTTCCACCAATATAGGATTGATGCCATCTAGTGTCTTCGGCGCGCTCTTCCTGTCCATAAGTCGCTAAATGCGGCTCGTCTTTTTCAACTACATATGGTCTTGGATTTACATGTGCAACGTCATTCCCAAAGTCGTCAGGAAGGGCGTCACGAAACAGTTTCTTGAGATTCATCGGGTTGTTCCTCCTCGAATCGCTCTCCACACCACGGACAGAACTTAATCTGAGATACAAATTGGCGTTGTTTTGGCGTGACCTTGTACAGAAGTGCCGCCCCCGCGACTTGCCAAATCTCAAACCGACGGTTGCCACTTAGGGGCATGTGTTCACAGAAATGGTTAGTAATCTCGTCACTCATAGGGTTGTTCCTCCTATAACTTAACACCACAGAACGGACAGTATGTAATATCGACACGCGACCGATGAACAAGATAGTCTTCTATGTAGGAGTCCATGTACCAACCATATTCATAGCGCCAGATGTCAACATCCTCAGCAGCGTCAACGCACTGATGGTATTCCTTTTTTGCAGTGCTCATCTTTATATCCTCAATGCAGCAGGCAACCATAATTGGTCGATTTGTGGTAATGCAGTCCAATCTGAAAAAGGAGAAGATAGAAGTAACCCATCACGCTTTGGTACCTCACAAGGCCCAAAGTAGTTAAACTCTAAATACGTAATTGCGCGAATTCCGTGATTGAACTCGTCGCGAGGAAGCTCTCGCGAATCCCGGTCTTCCTTCGGCCTGTTGTACTTGTACAACTGATGCTCTTCGATGGTATTCTTGCACCGCGGAGAGAAGTAAATCCTGGGCCTACCAGACGGCCCCACCTTCAGGAAAGACCTGTATCGCTCGATACCATCCATGATTCCTACGGGAGTGGATTGTAGGTGAATCTTGGCCTCATGGCCCCAAATCTCTACCTGACTCTCCGCTCCCGGATGCTGCCTACCAGCTACATCAATGACGCCGCCGACCAATTTCTCCGGGTTCCACCACCATCTCTTCTTGCAAAGCTCGATGACCTCACGCACGCCCTTGCCCTTCTCATACACTTCATCCATGACATAGATGTTTTCGTCAATCATCTTGCAGGCAAGAACGGCATAGGCCCCCGCGTACCCAGGGTCAACCGCCAGATATGTCTCAGAGGTGTGCGGGACGTTGATCTGCACCAATTTCCCGTTGTCCTCGATGAAGTCTACCTCGTGGCCCTTCGGCACAATGGGCACTACATGGATTCTTGGGTCAAACTCTCTCATCACTAGCGTTGAGGGCGGACTGGGAACGGCTCCAAACCGCTCCATGAACATATCCGAGGGGTACATGCCCTCAAAACGCTTGATTTCGGGGTCTTCGCGCCCCCCAGGGTAGACCGTCAGGTTGCACCAGCTCGGAATAGAGAAGCTTTTACCCCCATCGGGGTTCTCAGCCTGCCACATATTCCAAACGCGCGGGTACCACATGCCTGCCATCGCTTCAAATGTCCCCGAAGCGACCAATTTAGCCCGCTTTTCAGACGTTCTGCCCAAGATCGTAAGCCAAGTGTAGTAATCTAGCTGCCCAACTTCACATACGATGATGCCATCGGGCGCTTTTCCAGCGATTTTCAGGGCATCTTCAGCACTTTTCGTCTCAACTAACCCAAACGGGAGCGTCATGGAGCACTGGCCGTTCTTCGGAGCACTAATATCACTCCGCTTTATCAGCCCTAACTCCAAAACGTCGCCCATCAGGTAATTGAACTCAGGCTTACATAGCTCATACGTAGGCCCGACTATCCACCACAACCCCTGCTTACCCGAATAAACGCGCTTCCCGCCCTGAACTACCGTAGCTGAATTGCCAAACTCCACAATCCACCACAGCAACTCCTTCTCCGCCATCAGAGACTTGCCCGCACGCCATCCGCCAGAATACATCTTCCAACGTGTCGGATCATTATGGGCTATAGACTGCTCGTACCACGGCTTGTAGTGCAGGGCTTCCCATAACCTGTCCCTAACAGAACTCAATAACGCGCCCTCTTCTTCCTCGGCTTCTCTCTAACAGGCATATCCTCTAACAACGTCCGCTTCGGGTACAACTTACTTTTTGTCATGCCTATGTAGACCACGGACTATTGCCAATACGCGCGGCCATCGCAACGTCGCGCTTCGCATAATTTAGCGCCCTTATTTTCTCGTAGAATCCAATAACGCGTTTATTGTGATACACACACGCCAGCGCATCTAACGCCGCATCGCAAAATATACCGATGATATTCTCGCCGTCGTCAAGGCCACCAGACACCATACACTCTAATGCTTTCGTGGTGTAAAAGTTCTTTATACGCGACCAAGAATGAAACGCTTCGTTCTTTCTTTTCATGTTTCTCATTCTTCAACTACACGACAATACAGGAATCTCGTCCCACCAAAACATAGTGATGTAAAACCTCATGCCATTATGTTCAGCGACGCGGGGACAGCTCCCCACGGCATCACCTTGACTTTTTCCTCTTCTTTGACTTTGGAATCCCCCCCATTTTCCTCAATTGCTTCGCAGCAATCGCCCACGCCTCACTCTCGGGCATATTCGGATTGCCCGCCTTGATCTTCCTTACACGATCATGCAGAATCTTCGGCATTGAGAATTCCCCACATTACTAGCAGATTGTGCACGGCCGCACGCCAACCGAACCGCCCTCGGTTGTACCAGAACATCTCCCACGAAGACATTGGGCCAACGACAGCCCACTTATCACCAAGCGGATAGACACCAACAATTTTCATGGGGTTATTCCTTCCTGCACTCAGTTGCCATGCGGTAAAGCTCGTGTATCATTCCCTGTGAGTTGTCTAAATGCACCGCACGCCGAATCGCTTCGCAAACGGTAAAAAACTGCTCCATATTACCACGCTCTAGTAACCATAACGCTAGTATACACAGGTTGTTGACGTATATACAATTGTTGTCGCTTTCCTTGATGTAGTAGGGTAACATAGAGTTGTTCTCCTTGTGCTAATCGAGAATTGTTTTACTAACCAGAAGGGGCCACTTGTTACCATAAACAAGCCCTAAACGAGAAATTGTTTAATATCTCGGAAAGGAGGTCAAACAGAGACGTGATAGCAACAAGACAGTGGTGGGGCCGTGGTAGTAGCGAGACAGTACCGTGTCCACACTATTCTCTATTCTCTCGCTCATCCATCCCACGCGTTCCGAATCTCGCGTCGCCCCTGCCCGCGCCACGCGTCCACTGCCAGCACCGCGCCATCCCCGCGCCACCGTGCCACTACAACGCATGGCAGCCTCGCCATTGAACGCACGCACGCGTTAGGCACTGCCTACCACAATGCCATCATCGTCGCTCCTGTCGCCTGCCAGGCGCTCACTCATTGCGTCGAACAGCCGTGCCAGTGCGGGCGCTACCTCCTGGCTGATAACACTATCGTCCAGCCCATGCATCTTGGCAACGCGCGCACTGGCATCAATCATCAGCCGCCCCTCAACCGTTGCACCCTCGCCACCAGCTAGATACCTCTGCTCCGCAACCTGCGCTACGCCCAACAGCCGACGCGTCAGTGTGGCTCGCAGCGCATCACTGCTGTAGCTGTGCTTGGCGACCTCTGCCAGATACGCACAATCAGACTGCGCCGTGACAAGCGGCATCCCCAGCTCGCGCGCTATGGACGTTGGCGACAGACCTTGCAGTAGTAAGTACTCGACTTGGGAGCGACGCGCGGCTGTGTCCAAAATCGAAACGTTACCAGGTCTGTGAGAATTGACGTACTTTCCGCGTGTATCATCCAAGTTAACAGACTTAACTACAGCATCATTTATACTCGCGCCGTCATCTGTTGCGTCAGACGCAACACTATCATATAGACAATCGTCTATGCGTTCGTCACCCGCGCGCGTCGCGTCGTCAATCCCACACATAACCGATACACTATCTATCATCTATCCTATCCGTTAGCACGTATGTTCTGCCACCAGGAAGCCCTACAACGGGCGTATAGGCGCGCGTCTTGTGATTGTACCTCTATGTGAGATCGTTCAACCTGGGACTTCCTGTGCGTTGTAGTGGCACGTTCGCACTATTGCGCTTTGCGCCAGGTTGACAATAATGAGATTCGTGCGCCAGGTTGTTAACTCACACTGTACAATATGTACAAGCTACGTCAGCTAAACGTCAGCTAAACGTCAGCTTCGCGTCAGGTTACTACTCCCACCATGTGATACTATGTATCTGTAAGCGAAAACGTTACAGCCCCACATGAGCGAGAGACTAGAGGCGGGGGCGGACGGCGACAGGTTGACTGGTACAAAGCCCAGCGTGAAACCGGCTTAGTCCCGAACGGGCTGGCATCGTTGGCAACGTTTAGGAACGGCGCGACGGGATAGCATCCCCGAACGTCAGAACCTAGACATGGGTGTCCTTAACAATCACATAGGCCGATATAGGATTATATCGTGATGACATAACATACCATCGGCCGGCAGGGGAGAAATCCACACGTTGCGCCCCTGTCACAGTCTACAACATCAGTGTTGCGGATTGTAAGAGGCGCGGAACGTCCGCGAATAATGGAGATGGAGGATGAAGATGGATACGGCACGCTTTATCGCAGATGGACACGCAGTAATCGACATCGTTGACGACGCGTCGGGTCAGATACTCGCCCTGGCGGGAGATACAGTTGATATGGACATACTCGCCATGTTCCGCGCGGCAATCGTCACGCCTGAGACCACATACCTGATTGACTAGCGCCGTCCGCGATAGATCAACGGGAGGTGACAACAATGAGAACTGAACTTGTAAACGAATGGTACTACTACCGCCTGACCGTCTACGCATTCGGGCGCATGTTTGTAGCAACGTGGTGGCGGTACCACCGCAACGACGGCCATAGATTCACGACCTACGTCATCTAGCGCCGGCGCGGCGCTCTGTCTACACAAAGAAGCCCACCATGCTACTCGCTCTTATCGTCGGGTGCGTCATCATACTGCTGGGCGCGTGGGCGCTGGCAGTCAACTGCTATGGAGGATGAACATGAACCGCAAACTTCGCCCATGGCAATATGTTCGCAACGTCGCATCAATCCGCAATCTCCCGCCATACTGCGAAATTAGCGACGACTTTGACGGCAATCCCATAGTCACGCCCAACAAATGGGACGCGCTGTCAGACTGCCCTAACATTGACGATGTACCAGATAACTTTCGCGGCTTTGTCGTCAGCGTGTCCGACCACGGAAACGTATCGCTGCTAATGCGTTTCCGCAATGGCAATACCCGCGAGATATGGGGCGTCGTATAGCACGCCGAATCGCCGCACCGCGCGGCGACTGTCGCGGATGACAACCGCGGCACTGATGAGGCAAGTCACACAGGGAGGGCAGATTATGCTTAAGGCACGCCCAGAGATTGACGCGATGATCGAGCGATACATCCAACTACGCGATACAGCCCGCGAATGGCTCTACTATCGCGGCCCACTACCGAAAAGGCAGGCTACCCACGCTTGGCACACATGGGAGAACGCGGCCAAGAAGCAGCACGCGGAAATCATGGAGCAGGTTGACGCGTACCACGCATACGGCAATAGATGCCATTCCGCTACCATCGCCAGCGCGATGCACGCCGCGGCCGTTGACATACTGCAAACTCTAGCACACCTGGACTAGGCCCACCCATAAGCGAAACCCATAGGAGGAAACGAAATGGAACGCATCACAAGTAAGGCCATCACCCGCGCCGTGCATGACTTCTTGTGGGCGATCAACAAGCCCACCGCAACCGCCGACCGCGACGGATTCGCCATTGATAGTTACGCCCCTGGCGATGGATGGACGCGCTACCGCCTCGTGTGGCGCGAGGCCAAGACCGGCGCGGAATACTCTATCGGAGGCACCACGGCATACATGAATGCCCGCGAGTTTGTGGCCGCCCTGCGCTTCGCAACCGCCATCCAGTATCTCGACAAGTGAGTTGATCGGCCAAGAAGCCTTCTAGTCACACCCGCCCGCCGGTGGGCACGTACGCCGGCCGGAGACCGCCGAGCTCCAACCCCGTGAGTGAGGAGCCGGATACACGAAAGGAGACTGCTATGGCACGCGAATACTACGAAGTGACAATCCACCCGTCCGACGCCGGCTTTGGAGAATATGACGTATCGCCAGACACCGGCGACCACTACACCGACTTGTGCGATCTTATCGCCGACATCCGCAATAACGTCGGGGCATTCTACATCCTGAGCGGCGGCGAAGTGCAAGAAATCTCCCGCTTCAGCGACGCCGAGATGCCGGCTGAGGCCGAGGACATCTGCGGCCGCATCCACAACGAGCCGCCCATCGTGCTTGTGTACACCGGGGCGCGCGCCGGCGACCTGCACTATGCCGGCATCGACTGGATCGATGCCTAGTCACCGACGGGGCATCCAATCATAACCGATACAGGAGGCAACCCATGAACAAGAAACGCGACGAACGAAACTACTATATTGATAAACTGGCACAACTGCGCACCGGCAAGATCAAGCCAAAGGCAATCATCGGAACGGGATACAGGAATCCCCGCGAGGTCGCAGAACGCTGGCTTGCAGAACAAATAGCACGCTTCTCACAATAGCGAGGCAACACATGACCACAACCTACAAGAAACTGACCCTATTGCTCAACCCTGCTGATGCGGAGAAGTGGAACCTGGTAGGCCGCATATACTCAGATACCGTACGCCACCCGCCCAAGACCAACATCGCGCTAGTCAGATGGATGCTCGACAAGGTGCTAGAAATGAAACCCGACTAGCGGATAGGGCCGCAAACAGAAAGGAGAGACACAATGTTGAACAAGTGGCCCAAACTTCAGATCACGTATTGCAAGCGATGCAGTAGGGCCATCGTCTCAACGATAGAAACCAATGCCCCACAAGCCAGGAGCAGGTGGGGTTCGATATGCGAGGACTGCCTGACTGAGCAAGAGAAATGGCAACAGACCACCGAGATCGGAAGGGAACTCGCAAAAAATGCACGACACTAGGAGCGTTGCCCATAAACCGGATAGGGCCACTTGTCATTCTTAGACGCGTTGCAACTCCTGCAAATAGGGCGCAAGTTACATGGGTAATGCGCCCCTCCCTTAGAAAGAGGCTTGACATGATCCGTCTGGGTCGCGGGTTCTCCGCATATCCAGCAGCAATCGCCCCACATCTCCCAACGCGCCGCGATCATCGCAGCAGTAGTGTAATCCCATCCGGGAGCAGACAACTTGCGAGCCTTGCGCCTTGCCACATTCGCATTGACCTTATCCGGGTTATCGAGTCGCCACTGGCGATCTTTAGCGGCTATCTCTTCGGCGTGGTCAATACGATACTGGTGACGGTTGGCAGCAAGTTCTTCGGCGTGTTCAATACGGTACTGGTGATTGTAGGTCGCCACACCGTCGAGGTGGCCGAGCCGCCACTGTCGCCGGCCATCTCGCCTCTTCTCGGCGTGTTCGATGTCCCATCGGCGACTATACTCGCGCCGCTCTTCCAGGTGGTCTTGATTATACTGATGATGGCGAGCAGCGGTCTCTTCAACATGATCCATACGATACTGACGGCCGTACTCGCGCTGACACTCCTTGCACCAATACTGCAAACCATCCGGGTTCTTGGCACACCTGTTAAATTCAGAGACGGGCTTAACAATGCCACAATGTGGACAACGCTTCTCATCCATAAGATTCACCACTTCTTCACCTATGAGATTAGGTTCAGCCAGGCGGTAGGTGAGCCGCTTTTCGGGGATCAACCTAGACTGAACCACAAACACAAAGAAAGGAGAAAACTTCACATGACCATCGAGATAGGCCGCGAGTTGGCCGAACGGAGGGCACCATGACTTGGGAAAAGCGTAACGAACACTGGTCATCGCCTGAAACGCTTGTAACCGATCTCGCGCTCGACGGCGTGGTCGCGGTGCGGGTATTCGACAACATCAGTCGCCGTTACATGGCTAACGACATCTTCCGCGCCATCAACACTCACGATACACTCGTGGCGGCTTGCCGAAATGCGCTGCGGCTGTTGCCCCGTGACAGTACCGCATATAACAAGATGCGCGCCGCGCTCGTCGGGGCCACGGAGGGATGATATGTACGGAGAGTTCATCGTAAAACCGCAAGACGATTTCTACATCATCGAGAACCAGAGCGGACAGCGTATCGCCCTGTGCTGGAATGAGCGCATCGCGCAGGGCGTGGCTCGCGCGGTCAACGCGCACGGACATCTGGCGCATCTCATTCGGCGCATCGTGGACATATCCGAGAACGGCAAGCCGGGCACACGCTTCCAGCGCATCAACGCGGCCATCGAAGACGCGATGCCGGCGCTCATTGAGGCTGGTGTCGTTGACGCTGCGGCCACGGAGGAACAGAAATGAGCACTGCGAGGCAAGAAGAGTTGACGGCACGACTTGAAGCAACGTTCGAACGCGCAAGAGAACTGGCTGACATCGTGACTCAAATGTGTGGCGCGCCGGCGACGAATGCGGGCCTCCGCGACGCGCTCGATGCCATTGCAATTTTGGCAGACAGCGCGCAGGGTGATTGGGCCGGCGTTCAGATACCCTATGCGCCAGAATGGACGCATGGATACAAGAATATTGCAGAATTCGCCCGCGCCGCCGCGCTCGCCGCGGCCACAGGAGAGACGCCATGAAACTGCTGCAAGAATACCGCATCACCCGCCGGCTGTATGCCGATGACACCGACGGGCGCGACCCCGGAACCCATGCGCGATGCAGAGTCTACATGGAACTACTCGACCGCTACCCCGCAGACATTGTGCGCCGGCATCTACCACGCATCGCCGCAATACTGGCACGTAATAAGTAAGGGCTATGGCCCGGAAAGGAATCACATGAACCAGATTGACTTCGAGGAGGTGACCGCCGCTGGTTGCGGACTGGCCTTCGGTCTCACAATCATGGTGGTCGCAGCCTTTGTGCTGTGGCTATTACTCAGGGTGATAGCATGAGGTACACAGCAATCACAGATCAGGAATGGGTCGCGAAAGCGATTTGTGACATCGCCCGCGGCAAAGGCTGCGGGGAATCCTTCGACGTGCTTCTAGCGCGCGGCTACGAAGTAATCTGTGACGCACTCGCCGAACTCAATCAAGCGATGTCAGACCGCTCTTCGGGGATCAACCTAGACTGAACCACAAATACAAAGAAAGGGGAAGGGAACATGCTACAATCCGAGTTCGAAGCAAGGCTCGCAATGATCCCCGCCATCATCGAGGGGCGGGTCAACACGGAATACACCGTCGTACAACGCGAGCTGTGCAAGCTCATCATCGAAGAGGCTTTCGCGCTCTTGGAGAAGGTCAACAGTGGCAAAGACGGCAGTCTATAGTGTCATCATCCTGTTCGTGCTGGCGATTGTTCTCGTGCTGCGCCTTCCCGGTACGGCGACACCAAATGGACACACTTGGGAATCGTGGCATCCAGAAGTCCTGTTCCTGACGCATCCAGATTCTGAGTTCGCCTGTAAGTACAATAACGGCGCGCAGTCTCTTTGGTTGCAGTGCGATCCGGAACAGCCTGGATGCCCACCCAAGTTCGGCGGCGCGTTCCTGACGCTAGGCGGCCTGCTCATCACGGCCTTCATGGGCACCGCCCTATACTGGCTCAATGCCATCAAACGTGGTGGCTACGAAAAGGAAGAATGACATGCCAGACGCTATCTGCCTCTTCAGCCTCGGAGTGTTCGCCATCGCCGTCGGGCTGTTGCTGCTGTGTGACAGAGACAAGACGGCCAGAAGGAACGGCCTGTTATCACTCGCCTGCGGCATCGTAATCGCGGGCGGCACCATCTGGGCTATGCTATAGGAGCTACCATATGTACGTAAATGAAATGACTCGCAAAGACTTCGCTGCCGTGCCGTGGCGAGAGAACTACTCCGATAAGGTTGAATGCGACTTCATCGTAATTCTGCCGCAACGCAGCCGCCACGACTCAGGCTATCGCAACATGGACTTCGTTGCCTGTAGAGACAATGAGCCGGTATGCCGCCTGTCCGGTTGCTCTGATGTCATTCATGTTGACGGCACCGGTGGATACGGATACAACTGGCTTGCAGAACACGACCGCGTACCCGATGGGGTTCGCCCTTCGGGGTGGTCAATCGACTGCCTGCCGAAGAGTGGGTTGCTCAGAATGTGGTCAACCAGAGGACACATGGTATGCGCCGGGGCATTCTCGTCATTCGAGATTTTCGCCAAGCATGATCGCGGAAACAAGTGAAAGGGGAGACATCATGAAACTGTACAAGCTGACCAACGAGCACGACCAAACCTACAACCACACACAGTGGGGTGAGGGCGTTACACACACCGCCCCCGGCACGGGTGAACTCTGTTCACCCAGCTACATCCATGCTTACACAGACCCCCTCCTAGCCATGTTAATGAACCCAATCCACGCGAACTTCACGTGTCCCCATCTGTGGAGAGCAGAGGGTAGCGTGGCGCTGGCCCGCCCAGACAAGGTGGGTTGCACGAGCCTAACGACAATCGAACGCATGAAACTGCCCGCCATCACTACCGAGCAATGCGTCGGTTTCGCCATCCTGTGCGCCCAAGCCGTGCGCCACTTGCTTGATGATACCCACATGGAAACGTGGGACGCGTGGGCGGGGAGGTGGCTGTCAGGCAAAGACCGAACTCCACGCGCCGCAGACGCCGCCGCAGACGCCGCCACGCTGGCGAAACGCGCCGCCGTCAGCGCCCCTCCCGTCTCTGCCAGCCGCGCCAGGAGCGCCGCCGGCATCGCCGCATGCGCCGCCGGCATCGCCGCATACGCCGCACGCGCCGCCGCATGCGGCGCCGCAGACGCCGCATGCGCCGCAGACATTGATCTTGTGACCCTCGCATACCGGGCGGTTGGCGAAACCCCGTGAACAAGCCACCAGATCACATCATCGCAGAAGTAAGCGCATGGGTAGAGGCATACCTGGCGCACACCGCAGCCCGCGAATGGGGTACTGCCAACGGGTGCTTTCTCTATCTCGCGGGTATGTACTCTATGGCACATCACCTGAAGGCGCGTTATCAGTTGTGGCTAAACACGATAATGAATGCCATCGTAGAAATGGAAGGGCTGGCAGCAACGATCAACCTTCAACTACTTCAACAGTGATGCGTAGAAGGGGGGCGTCGTTCTTCTCAAGGTACTCAATCATCTTGCGGAGAATAGAAACATCATCACGAGCATGACCGAGGGCGCTGTTGCAACGCAAACATAACAATCCCCTCACCGTCCCATTGGCATGATCGTGGTCTATGTAAAGACGCCTCCCATTCTCATTGGCACACCCGCAAATGGCGCATACACCACCCTGAGATTCCAGCATAGAGTTATAGCCGTCAACCACTTCGACCGTAACCTTCAGCAAGCAGTTGCCCATAGCTATCAAGGGCAATGCCCCCGACATCTCAGTAGCACTTACCTCAAACTGAACCCGCATAGAGTCGCCACCGTCTTTGAGGGGATCAACCTATCCCCAAGCACAAGCGCTACGAGTCTATAGCTCGGATTGTTACCTCTAGCAAACAATTCTGAAAGGCAAGCAATGGAAGCGCCTGCCCTATCTCAACAGAGCTAATCTCAAGTTGGATACGCATGGTATCCGCTCCTATTTTGATCGCGCTTTGCGTTTGCGGCAAAATCGCATGGAATACAGCAGTCCGTTCCTTAGGTTGCTTCTCGTCCATTGTCTTCCTCCAAATCCTCTCCCCATTCCTCTATGACGCGCTTCCTTACAATCTGTGAAGCGCAGTCCACAACGTTGATAGCGTCAATTAGCGGAGCCCTCACCAAAAAAAGGTAGAAATCTCGCACGACATCTTCCAAAATATCCCCCATCTATCTCACTACGCCGTTACAATTGGGTAGGGCCACTTGTCTTTCTTTACAGAATTACAGTGCCCGCAGATAGGGCGCAGGTTTGCGGGATAATGAGAGCCGCCCTTGCTCAACGGTTTAACGTGATCTGTTGCCGTCGCTGGTTCTCCGCAAATCCAGCACCTACCACCCCACATCTCCCAGCGCGCGGCAATCATATTGGCAGTAGTATAATTGTATCCCGGAGCACCGCGCTTAAACGCTCGACGTCTAGAGGTAATGGCTGAAATCTTCTCAAAATTACCGAGTCTCCACTGGCGGGCATGGGCCGCCACCTCTTCGGCATGGTCAAGATACCACTGGTGCTGATATGCCTGTGTCTCTTCAGCGTGTTCAGCATAGTACTGGCGATGCCAAGCAGCCATTTCTTCCACATGGTCAGCACGATACTGGCGGCCGCGAGCGGCCTCTTCTTCGGCGTGCTCAATACAATACTTGTGCTTGCACGCCTTACACCAGATTTGCAAGCCGTCCTTACTTCTAGCTCTCTTACTAAACTCAGAGACGGGCTTAGTCTCCCCACAGCGCGGACAACGTTTCATACCATCAACAATCATATTGCACCTCCTGTAAGTGCTCCTGAAACTAGGGCTTGCCAGATGACTCAGGATTGTCACCGTTCGCTTGCAAGGCTAGGCAAGCCCACGCTCTAAAAACCAACAATGTCTGTCACCGGATCGTTCATCTATACCCCGTCCACGTCTGGCGCCACCAGATACTGTCTGAACTCTGATCCGTATACGTACCCGTATCGCTTGGCGAGTAGAGCGAGTAGCGCGGCAGTGTATCGCTTGGGATGCTTGTGGGCCTCGTCGTGGTGATACAAACACAGGGACGCGAGATTGTGTAGTGCGTTGACTGCCGCCAACGCCGCAGAGCGGTGAGCACAGTGATGCACAGCGCCCGCAGCGCGGCCGCATATAACGCAAAGACCACCATCGCGACGCAAAGCCTTCTCATAGACGTTCACCGCGACTCTTCGCGACACTTATCACAGATGATAGGCAGGAAGCACATATATTCCAGTGTACACTTGGGACACAGATCGTATACCTCGCCAGCTAAGAAAATCTTAGACCACCCGCCGCCCTCTACGCTGGCCCATACATCATCTTCATCGCCCTCTAGATGAAGATGCGCCTCGCACATGTCACATTGTACCACAATCTTACGTTCTACGCTACCGCTCACGTTATTCTTTCTCCTTGTGCTCAGAATATCTTTCCGCGCTTAACTCCAGATAACTAATTGCGCTCTCGCTCTATGCTTCTTACTTTGCCTTTCTCTTGGTTGGCCCAATCATAACCAATATATCAATGCAACAGCTTCTGAATCGCAAACAACTCAGGGTTAACGTACATGCCACGTACCTGAGCATACAACGCAATGCAGGCCGTTATAGCCAGGGCAGACACCACGAATAGGAGCAACGCGATTTCCGTCTCGCCCTCTAGGCCCACACGCACCTCAAAGACAATGACAACAAGAGTAACGATGCACAACAGAACCAATATCGCCAGATAACATCCGGCCTCGATTTTTACTTGTCGCAGCGCCGCATTCCACACGGTAGGCGCTACGTCCTCTAACAACCTCACCAGATCGGGCAACCCATCCATTGCTTATTGCTCCTTTGGATAGTCTCTAATTCCGGTTTTCCTCACAAAAATTACGCAGACTTCTTGACCTTCTTCTTGCGTTTTCGCTCCGCGTTGTGTGCCCCGATAGACGACTCGACCTTCAGGTTGGAGGGATCGTTATTCTTTGGATTTCCGTCACGGTGATGGACTGGCTTTTTAGGCGGAGCCTTCACGACAGCACGCTCAAGCCTCACATAATTCCGTGAGTCGGCATTCTTATCGCCGGGACGCATTACCAGAATTCTGCCCTGCTCTTCGATAACACCCGCGCCCAGTCCGCTCTTGCCGGTCTGGCTATTCTTCAATCCGGCGCGCTTGCCCTTCTTCAGTTTCACCAGCGACTGTGCTTGTGTCTTGGCTTTAGCCTTCGGCACGCTACTTCCCCTTCTTCTTTGGCTTTTTTCCGACAAGCACGTTCTCAAGAAAAAGCTCCTGCTTGCGCGCTTTCGGCCCCAGTTTTCCACTCCTTGCCGCCTTATGCTTCGACGCAGGAATCTTCTTGTCCGTTGCCGTACCCGTCGATTCATGTAGACCACCAGGTTGAAACGCAATCTTTTTCTGTCCGGGTTTATTCGGCTTGAGCGTGACTTTCTTTCCCATGCTATTTCCCCAACCACGGAGGCAACGTCCCCTTAGCAACAGGCTTCTTCACAGGCTTTTTCTTCGGCGTCACCTTAGCTTTTGGCTTTCCCTTCACAACGGCTTTCTTTTTCGCTACGGTCTTCTTTTTGCGCGGAGGACGATCAATCGTTCCATCCGAGTTGATGGGACGAGGCGCGCGCTTCTTTGCCATCGGTGGCTTGCCAAACGGCATCATCGGCATCTCAAGCGGCATGTCACTCGTAGTCATCGGCATCATCGGTTTCGGCATCTATCAGTTCCTTTGCTTGCTATGTTCTCTCGGATAGGGCTTCGCTTTCCCTGAAAATCTATTGAATGGACAAAGGCAAAATCGCTTCGCGATTTTAGAAGGTATTCTTCGTAGTAGTCTAGGAGTAATCTCAGTAGTAATCTAGGATCGGTGACATCTGTGGCACGGCCTCTTAACATCTATGTCACGACCCCTTTACTTCTGTGTCACTACCCCTTAACATCTATGTCAACGTGTGTTTCTTCGCCTAAATCGGTGATTTTGAGCACTTCCCTTGCATTCAAGTCAATGAACAGGCGGTTGTGCCACTCACCATTGTCGGTATGGAACCCCCGCGTTTTGAGGTCAATGAGTCCCGCCGCGCTCAGCCTATTGAGCGCGTCGCGCGCTTGCTTGTGGGTGAGGCCAAACTTATCCTCGATCTGCTTGTAAGAAAGGTTCAACTCATCAGAGCGAAACTTCTGATAGGTAGTCTCCCCATCCTCAATGGGACGAAACCAGTAGAATATCTCTGCGAGAAGTATGATTGCGTTTACGTCCGGCTTACCGCTTGGTAAGCGGATGTGTTCATACCATGAGGTCGGGATGATGTTGCCCGTCAATCGCACCCCCCGTAGCATGTAAACGTTACCGTTGGAATTAAAGTACCCTGACACGATGCCCCTCCGCGACAACTCTCCGCTAAAAGAGGAGCTAGGGCAGGGGCAGAAGCGGAGGTTCAACCCTTTTCGCGCCGTCGCGCTAGCCCCGGCATTATGTATGGAAAAGCAACGCTTGGTGTAGGCGATACACTAAAACTGGCGATGTCCGACCGGGACACTAACACGCCGTAACCAGTTCCACGTCGCTAATTCCTGAAATTGGCGGCTGCGGGGGATTTCACCCCGCTCATCTGCCTATCTGCGGTGGCTGGCCGTCAGCGCCGCCGGCTTATAGCACATCTTCCTTCGCAGTTGACAATAACCAGAAATCACGGCAGGCATTCCGCGCCCGTTTGCGCTCCTGGCGATTGCGTGATCGTTTATCTGGTACACACTCACATTCATGGATGCGCGCTCGTATGAACGGTATCCAGTCATTGACGCGGAACTTGGCCGCCGGTTTTATAGTCTAGTGATTTGGGGGCGTCCAGGTCGCTCAAGATGCTGGCGCGCCGACCATCCAGCTATACCCTCGATGCGCCCCACAGGGTAGACGGCGGGATTCGAACCCGCATTAACTGGTTCCACAAACCAGCGCCATGCCATTAGGCTACGTCCACCGTGTGCTCCACAGTCCCGCGGAGTTAACCCGCTCCCACTAAGGGGCACGTATGTCAGGTTGCGGGAGTGGTTCGCCCCGCTCTTCGCGGCCAGTTGCCGTGGCCCACCTGAAAGGCGCGGCTGCCATGTATTCACCCGTTGAGAGCAGTGGCGTCAATTCGCCACGCGGTCAATACTGCGCTCGGCATTGCCGGGCCTCCCTGCTCACATTGCTGGTGGCGGGACACGTGTACTCACGCGTTGCTCATCGCAGGCTCCTGCGCGCCGCCCGCCAGGGCGATAATAACTTGTAAGCACGACTCACAAGTTGAACCGCGTAACTGACAGTCCCCGCAAAACGGTGACCGATCTCTTTCCAGGCGTGCTGGATGAGTCTGTGGCGGGGCGGGAGGCTCCTCCCGTTGCAGCTAAGTGCAGGCCCATTATATGCCGCCCGCCAGGGCCTTACTCGATAGTCGCCAGGTCGCTCATCTTGGTAATGCTACCTCTCCCCGACCAGGGGTTTTGCGGGCCGAAGCCAGCCCATCATCATAGCGCGTTAGTCGCCTAAGCCCTACCATACGCCTTAGTGACGCGATGCCCTCGCCGGACTATCGGAGGAGCACGGATTACTACCGTTGCCACAGAGCAAATGCCTGGGACTATTCCCCACACCAAACGGCAACCTAGACGCTCGCGCGCGCACGGCGTGAAGCCGACTTTCAGTTGCCGATGGATACAAACTTGCCATCCCTCCACCGCGAAGCGTGTTGAGCTTTTCTACTAGGTCAGGACGCCATTCTGACAGTGTCTTTGTGCCCATCTTGGAATTACATGAGCGGCACAAACAAAAACAATTATCGAATGTGGTGGCCCCACCACGTACCACTGGCATATCATGGGCTATCTCAAGACGCTCACAACTATCGCATACCAAACAGCCATAGGACTTGATAAAAGCAGCTTCTTCATCCGTTAGCGTACAAATCGTCGCGCTTTTTCGCGCCCTGCGATTAAGACCTTGCCTTAGAATAATGTCGGGATGGGTTGCTTTATACTGCTTATCGTACTGTCTCCTCCTATCCCTATTTTCCATTCTGTATTGGGCGTTATAAGTTCTTATTTCTTCAGCATGTTCGACCCTATATCGCCCATTATATTCCCTGATCTCGTCCTGGCGTATGGTATCACTTATTTCGCGAAGGGCATGCCTTCTTTCAATATACCCCGCCGCATAATATGGAGCGGACACCCGGTGGCGCACCCTCTCCTTAGCATTGTACGCCATAGTGCAGAGGGATTCTAATAATAGCAATCTCTCCCTTGACGTGACATCATTTTCTAACATATCCCTTCCTTTGTTACCCTTAAGTTATGGCGCCGCCAAGTGGAAGGGTCTACCACCTTTCGGGAGCTACCCTAGACAGCGCCACCATATTTTATTGTTAACGCAGGCCCATCCACCGCTGTATCCCTGCCCCGTAGGTTTATTACCTACACAGCTTCTTCTTCTCCATCATAGGGCTTGAGGGCGTCAACTAATATGGTATGTTTACGCCACTGCATATCATTCCACCGCACGCGATGTTCGTCGTTCACGAGAAAGCGCAACCATTCAGGCCACCCTTCTCGCTTGCCGTATTTCGATTGACACGCGGCGCATAAGACTTCGCGTCGGCTGCTCGTCGCTCGTTGGCACACTACGCAATGGTACAATGATATGCCCCCTACTCTCTATACGGATTTAGAGGGCCAAAAGTCAAGTCATTTTGCAACGAGTTTTTGACGAATATTACATAATGTGTCTGCAATGCACTGTTTGGACACTCCCAGTACCACCGCTATCTCTTGCTGATTATACCCCTCATTCAGCATACGCGCAATCTCGCGTTGCCTCGACGTTAGCGCGTCAAGGAGCTCGTCGGCAGACTCAGAGGCAATGAGAGTATCAATCATCCTGCTCTTCTTCGCGCGTCCCGCCGTGCCAATAGCATCCATAGCACCACTCGCCAGGAACCCCACTGCCATCACAACGAATGCCATGTTGCTTATCGAGAATCTTTACCCATGCTGCGGGTAACATTGCATCTGGCAATGTAAATAGCTTTTTATCCGCATTGCAGATATAAGTAGAGACTACGGTACGTTGTTTCATGGTTGCGCCGCCATCGCGATCAGGAAGGCGCGGCAGATAGCTAGTGGCGCGGTGTTGGCCTGTCCGCCGCGAAAGAGCGAGTCCCCACCGCTTCTCGCCGACAAAAAAACGGTGGCAGTCCAATTCTGCCTCTCCGAATTGTACGCGACACAGACGTAAAAGCACGACCGCATCACGACCAGGGCATCGTTCATGTCGGCAGAGGGATGCCACCATGTAACGCTCATTTGTGGCACACCCGCGTTGTCAACCCACATCGGGAACCCAATCTCATTGTTGGAGTGCCATCCCAACGCCTCGGTGACCGCGGCGTCCATCTCAGGGCCAGCGGGCAGCGCGTCGATCTGCTCAGGCGTCAGCATAAGCCGCCTCATTGCATGCGGCGCAAGCGCCGGCTATGGTGCAGTATCCGAAAACAAATGCCTCTGGTCTATCCATCACTGCCCTCCCGAAGAAGGGGCACTCCCGCGTGCCGTGCTTTGACCAGTCCGCGACCGGCACATCGGCCGGCAGGTCAAGGGCGTTGCGCAACGCTTGGATCGCTGTCTCTGGGTCAACCGCGATTTCCCCCGGCCGGCAGAATATCCAGTGCTGGTCATCATAGCCAACCAGCGCCCGCGCCGCCGTCTCGATTCGCTCAGCTCGTGTCATGGCTCATTCTCCCTTCTCGCATGGCGCGAGCAGCCCCCAACCCGCGCCATGCCAATACGCAAGTGGCTACGAATCTTCGTCCTGTGATACGCTAATCCCCTCAAGCGCCGCGATGTACTCCAAGAAGTGCTGGCTCCATCCCGCGATCTCAGCAGTCCATACCCCATCGTAGTTCACGCCATGCGTATGTGCTCCCACGTCGATGATGTAGTTGCGCTCACCGAACGGGGCAGGAACGCGCTTGCCGGGATAGTCGCAGTCCTGGGAGTCAGAGAACACCATGATACGAGCGGGCTTGCCTTCGCTATGTGCCTTGATGTATTCAAGGCACTGTCTCGTGAAGATGCCGCCGCCGCCCATACTGTTGAGCGCGTTCTGGATCTGATCTGCCAGAGCAAACCCGCGATAGGATTTGAGTTGCACCGTGTTGTGTAGATGCCTGAAGTCGTCCCCGGCCGTCACCCAAATGTCCACGTGCTCGCACATTTCAGCGGCCAGCATCGCCATCGCCGCAGCAGCATCTAGGCGCGTCATGTCGCTCTTGTCACTGAGCGCGGCCCGCATGGAACCAGACACATCCACGACGACTACAGAACGTCCGGGGAGTTTTTGCTTCATGGAAAGGCCACGCAGCATCAGGTCTTCCAACTCACGCGTCCACTCCGGCGCGTATCTTGCAGCCGCCATGTAATTGACAGGAAGAAGCCACTTGGGGTTGATCGTCTCAAAGCCGCGCTCGATGACCCCGCGGCTGACTTTCGCTTCCTTCATGTTACGCAAGTTCCGCACGAAGGCCAGCGCACCCAGCTTCTTCTCGCCGATAAGCCGTTCCCACGTCGCCTTCTTATCTGCGCCAGAGGACAACGCGACCTCCCAAGTGTCCGGCGTCGGAAGCGTATTCTCCGCGATCTGCTTGTACAGTTCTTCGCGTTCCTGGGTGGGCTTCGGGTGCACCATAAAGAGCACGTCCCTCAGCTTAACCGCCGCGTCGTCCTTCTTGTACTTCCCGAACTCGTAGGCGTTGAACTGCCCGAACGCCACGGCGAGTCCGAGCTTGACCTGCTTTGCCAGCGGACATTTGCCGTCACGCCAATAGAGGGCCAAAAAATCGCTCAGTTGATCGGCCCGCGTGATGATCTTGGGGAGAAGTCCCCCCAACAGTATGCAGTATTCTGGAAGCCGGGCCATCTCGCGCGCGATGAACAGCGGGACGTGACGAAGCCCCTGATTACAACGCGCCTCAATGGCGATGTCGAACACCGTGCCGGCAGGAACTTGCGGAATCAGATTCTTAATCTCATCCGCGACGAAGACGCCTGTCTGGTAATACTGATCTTCCCATAACAGATTTGCCATGACCGCGCGACGCAAAAGGGACTCGGCATCCTGCTTGGCTGCGAATGTTCCGTAGCCGCCAGCTAACCGAGTCCCCCTGTCCAACCGATAGTCCTTCGCCTTCTCGTTGACCTTCATGTTTTTCTCCTTTCAGTACCGGGGGAACGAACAGATCGGGTTTGTACTTTCCGAAGAAGTATCCCAATCCTACACCACCCGGACGATACGCTCATTAAGCTGGGGAACGGACGGAAAGAGTTACGGTTAGCACCCTACCCGAAGGCTAGGGAAGCCATCTTGCAGAAAGAAGTATCTCTTTCCTACACCACCAGCTTGTTGTTAAAGATGTCGGGGAACAAGCGGCGACGGGTATGTTTTCGCTTATCATTTACAGTGATATGAAGTACCCGTAACCTACGCCACCGACAATATCATTGTACCACGGGGAGCATTAGAAGTCAAGGGGTTGCGGTAAACAGAACCTTAAATTTTCATCACCCCCCTTGACTTTTGTATGACATTATTATAGAATGAGTGCGGAGGTGAGAAATGGAGCCGACTTACGGAATAGTAACCCATGCGGATTCAAGTTCGATTATAGTTAATGACCTGCACGACATCCCGCCAGTCGGGACACACGTGCTGGTCTCGTGGACAGACGACCACGTTTGTCCGAAGTTGACCCAGGAACAGCAGGAACGCGCCAGTCTGGGAATCGTGGAGGGCCAGTGGATTATGCAGCTTCTTGGAAGGGATGGTTTGTGGTGCGATTCGTTTGACATCGTGGCATGTCCGTTCTGTGGGGAGAAGTTGCCATGAGACACACGATCAAGGGCCGGGTCGAAAGCGATGAGCAAGGCCGCTATATCTCGTCAGGGGAAATGCCCGACACTGGTACAGAGGTTGAGGTTTCTTGGGACGAACCCAAAGAGCCGCACAACTACAAGTACGAGCCTTCGGGAAGCAAAATACAGCCTATCTGTTATGCGGGGGGCCGTTCATATCCCGTGGTACTCTGTCCGTGGTGTGGAGAGAGGCTATCATGAGAAGGCTGAAGATCGGTGGGAGCAGAATCAACGCAGAGCACATCGTTGCCGCTAACGGAAACATCCAGTATGTAGACATCGTCTTTGCGAACAATGGATTGCTCACGCTTACCGACGAAGAAGCTGAAGCCTTCCTGTGGTGGTGGGACACCTACCCCATTACCAGGAGCACTTTATGCATTGATGTGGTTGAGGCATATCGCGCAGTGAAGAAGCCAGACGTGACGCCAGGCGATTCAGACGACGACGACATTACCCTAGAGGTGGATTGGTGTGATGGAATGGGAGATCAATAGGAGAAATCAATGACTAATGCAATCGTGAAGGTAGACCCGATTCTGATGCCGCAGACCCTTGCGGCCGTGATGGAACTGAGCGAGGTGCTTGCTAAGAGCGGCATTCTGCCAAGTTACCTGAACACGCCGTCGAAGGTAGCAACGGTTATCTTGGCTGGACGCGAGTTCGGACTGTCGGCAATCCAGTCAACCAAGCTGATCTTCGTAGACACAAAGGGTAGGTGGGGTATGATGACGGCGCTAATTGGGGCGCGCATCTTTCATCTGGGCCATTCCTATGAGGTCAAGGAACTCACCGTAGAGAAATGCACCATCGAGTTCACTCGCAAAGGACATGCCCCCGTATCCTATACCGTGACCATAAAAGAGGCTCATGAGGGCAAATGGGATTCGGATTGGGACAACTCAAAGTCTGAGTGGAAGACTAAGGCAACGTGGCGCTCCTATCCCCGTGACATGCTATTCAATCGCTGCCTTGCGATGGGTGCCCGCAAGTTCATGCCAGACATCTGCGCGGGGTTCTATACGCCAGACGAGCTTGGAGTGTCAACTGCCGTTACCGATGAGGGCGAAGAGATGGTGGACGGCGAGTGTAGACCAGTCCCAGAACCCGTCGGGGGAGACGAACCATCCCCCAAGACCGAGCCGGAACCCAAGTCGGAACCGCAGGAAGCATCCGATCTGACAACGCGTGGCGCAAGGCTTACCGCATTGCAAGACGTCCTGAAGCGGCTCGCGGGATTTGACCCCCAAGAGCATGGCCCCTACTGGGCACGCAACCACGTGGCGAAGCATTACAATAAGAAAGCTAACTCTGATCTCACTGACCTGGAAATCAATGAGTTCTACGAAGAAGCGCTCGGCATCCTCGCGGGCGTACAAGAGCAACTAGCGAAGGAGGCTGGTAATGTGGCATAAGGTGATGATTCTCGGTCGGTTGGGTGGCGATCCCGAAATGAAGTACACCGCGGAGGGCACGGCGGTAACCAATTTCTCGGTCGCGGCGAACCGCGGCGGGGACAAGCCCCCTGTCTGGTTCAGGGCATCGTGTTGGGAGAAGCAGGCCGAAGTAGTCAACACGTATCTGCACAAGGGCGATAGCGTCTTGATTGAAGGCAGCCTTGTCTCAGATGAAAGCGGAAGCCCGCGCGTGTACAAGAAGAAGGACGAGACTTACGGCGCGTCGTTCGAGGTCTACGTGGACAGGATTGTGTTCGCAGGAAAGGCAGCAGATCATGAAGACTGAAGTGGAGCAACGGTTAGATGCACAGGGGAAGACTATAGAGTCGCTTGGCAATCGTCTTACGCGTGCCATCAACGAAATCGACAGTGAACTGGTGCGACAACGCGACTCGGCGGCGGCCACGCTGCTTGACCACGAGAAGCGGATCGTGCTGCTGGAAGATGTCCAGAGCCATCAGGCGGAGTCGTGGGAGAAGTGCCTTGCCGAGTTGCGTGAAGAACTGGGCCGCAAGATTCGCAGCGAAGCGATGGGCACAGAGAAGGTATTGGTGAATCACGAGGGGCGACTCAATGGTTTGGAAGCGCCAGAATTCGACCCGCGCGATGACTTGCGGCCGACGGTGGTAGGCGATTGCGTGGTGGAAACGACAGCGCGCGATAAGGGCGTCTGGCAAACAGTTGTTCGGCGTAACGATAGATGCAAGGGGCTAACCTATTATCACAACCCCGAAGAGTGGCATACGCTCTTTGTGCAGATGGTGCGCTTCATCCAGGAGAAGTGACATGGAACGCGAGCTGACCGATCAACAAAGGTTAGTAGACGCGCTGGCTAAAGTGTGCCAAAGGGACTGGCACATCAGGGGGCAGGCGGCCCTCTTGGGGAAGTTCGCATCTCAACTTATTAAGGCAGGGTATACCCCTGAAGATGTGGAGCAGTTCGGGACGTGGTGGTACAAGAATGACTGGCGTGGAAAGCGAGGCGACCCGCCAGCGCCGTACAACGTAGCGGAGTGCATCGGTCGCGTCGCGAAAATTGACTACAATGCAGGATGGGCGATATAGGAGAAAGAAGATGAATGGATTGAAGGGGATAATTGAAGTGTTGCGCGAAGATGTCGGAGAAGATTTCGCCAACTCGTGTGACCACCCGTATGATTGCAAATGTGACTCGTGCCGTCAGTGGTGGCGTGACATGGGGCCTGACCCAGATACTGATGCTTACGGCCCGTTCACGAAAGAGGAGATTGAGGGGTAAGATGTACAAGAAGAACGTGGTAATTGAGAAGAGTTACGGCGCGACCCTAACTGTTCACATGGACAAGGGTGTTGCCGAGAAGGTGAAAGCGGCTCCGTGGACTGACGGTTGCTACCATCAATGGTGCGACGTGTACAGCGTGTACGCATGTCCACGCTACAACATCGAGGAGATCATCGCGCAAATTAAAGAGTGGGCGAATGGGAATACCACAGATTCCGTGACAAAAGATGCCGATGTAGTCTTGTGGCAGTCGGGCATTCCGCATACCTTCGGCTTGGTAGCTGACACGGACGCGGCACGCGAGATAGCCGATTGCCTATCTGGCAATGCGCGTTTGTCACCAGTGTACGCAACGCCGCGAAACTTCACCCTAGAGTCTCCTGGATGGTATTCAACGGCGGATGCCACCGGTGTCGTAGCCAAAAAGTGCGCGGAGCTTGGCCTATCGTTCAGGTATCAGCCTAAACAATAGCAATCCCGCTCGTGACGGCGAAAGCCATACGTATAGACGGCGGGTATTGCTAGGGGCGGCCGGTTGGATGAGACAACCATCGGGATTAAAACCGACGACCGCGTTTGAATCGCAACGCCCCGCTTGCCCCACGGGGGATAATTTGCCCAGGTCAGCAGGGCCAAGTTAGCTGACAAGTGCTGCGACCGAGACGGCGTTGACACCCAACCTCGGTAAATGGAGACAGGGGGCGTGCCGGGGTAACACGCCCCCACACAAATAGGAGAGTACCATGCACAACGCAGAAGGGGATGTTGCGCGGCTGTTACTGATCTTGTTCGTTGGCGTCATCGCAGTCATCGTCATTGCCGCGATGCTGTCTTACTACGGCGTTACGCCATGAAAAAGCCTATCAAGTGCGTGTTCTGCGGGAAGGAACTGGGTTTCGGGCAACGGTTCATAAATGCCTGGTTAGGTGCATGGGAATGCCATCCGCGTTGCCCCGAAGGTGAAGCGTGGCGTGCAGAGAACACCATTAAGGCGAAGGGATTCGTGTATCTGAAGTCAGACTGGGAGAAGATCAAGGAGCGGGAAGATGCTAAGCCGGCATAAACTGCGACTGACATACGGAGCGCGCGTGAAGCCAGACGCCGTAGAAACACTTGAGATTGTTCAATGCGACCCGTGGTCGATGGTAAAGCTTGGCGCTGTATACAGGGGGATGGGCCTGATGGCATACGGATTCTCAAAGCGACACTGGCGTGATGAACCTAGCGTAGAGGGTGATCGACGCGCTCGTGGTCGGGCCGAAATCAGCCTTATGCGCCAGATGGAAAAGATGGATCGACAAGATGAAATCCCGTTCTAGGCGCATACGAATACAGAAAGGACTACCCATGCAAATCACATTATTGTCAATGGCAAAGGGCGGAGCGACAGAACTCATGATCGAGTGGGCTGCTGCTGGTAACGACATTCCGCCAGACGACCGCGTAGACCTGACGCTCTACGATGACAGAACTCCCGATGCCGCGTGCCCGTTCATCTGCGTGAGCCTCAAGGAACTGCACGCCGCGGTGGTCGCTATGTGGGAAGAACGAAAGGCGGAGAAGAATGGGCTGTGATGTCTACGATGTCGAAGGGACTCAGATACGATTCTCTGAGGATGACGGAACGGTCGGGTGTCTCTGTACGTTTCCACACAATGACGATGAAACAGTAAGCCTCGACAGGATTGAGTCGCTTGCCCTACTCGGAGCGGCGGTAGTTCTCCTACATCACGGCATCTTAACGGGGCCAGTCTACTTGCCCGTTGAACTGCCAGGCTGGATTCGTGCGGGTGTGGCAGATACCTTGTGGGGGAAGAAATGAACCGTAACCTGACAGTGAGCGTGCGGCTAACGCGAGAGGAATGGACAAGCTTGTGCCGCATCGCAGCGGAGAATGACATAACCTTGTCGGAGGTCGTACGCGCGGCAATCGCGCTGATGAGAAGTCCTATCGCAGAGGTGAAGGGGTGAATGCGCTAATCATGGCTCTTCTCAAGAAAGAGGTAGAAGCGAACCGCCGCCTTGACGATGAGGGCCCGATGCAGACGCAATACGAAGGTATGGAGAACGTAGAGGAACCTCCTAAGAAGAAGCGCACGCGTGAGTGTGAACTTGAGTTCGAGACACAACGCGTTATTGCCGGGTTGCCAGAACCAGAGCACAACTATCTGTGGGATAAGCCTGATAGCAAGCGGCACGTAGACTATGCGTTTGTACCGGAGCGCGTAGCGGTTGAGGTGAATGAAGAAACGGCGCACGGAAAGTGGCGCAAACAGGAACAAGATGCCCGTAAGGGAATAGACCTGCTGCTGAGGGGATGGGTACTATTGCGGTTTACGGGCACGATGCTAAAGAACGATCCTGGCTATTGCATGGATGCGCTGCGCAAAGTCCTAGAAGAAAGGTGGTAATGATATGCAGTCCTCAGAGGAACTTCAGTACGCAATCGTTAGCGCGGTCTACGCGCGGGGGTATGATGCGGGAGACGCGCCACGCCAGCTTGTGAAGATGCTCGAAGAGATCGCTGAACTCTCAGAGGCGTTTGATGTGGAAGCCCCGCGACTTGAGAAGCAGGCAGGATGCCTCTACTGCAATGTTGGCGCAATGGGTGAGGAGGCACGTGAGCTTTTCGATAGCAAAGAAGACTGCGGATTCGTGCGGGACGCCAACGCGGCAATCCATGAACTCAAGGACATGATGGTGACTGTATGCTGTCTGGCCCACGCGCTTGGAGTTGACGACATCTTGGCGGAGGCGGCAACAAAGGCCGCACAAGACCTGAAGCGCGGTAGGAGGGGGGAGAATGAACATTCATAGGGTGCGAATAGGACACGCGTGCAATTCATCGTCGTCGCATAGCATTATCGTCGTCAAGGAAAGGCCGTACCAACTGGGGAGCCATGATTGCATGTCCTTCGGATGGGAGAGTTTTGTCCTCACCGATAAGGACGCCAAGCGCCGCTACATGCTGGCGCAGTTGTATTCGGCGTTGCAAGGACATATCGGGGTAGATATGGCCGCTTATGTGGTAGCACAGATGGCCGGCGAGAAGTACGCGGGGGATGAAATTGACATTGGCCTTGACCACCAGTCGTGCATCAACATCCCGCTTCGAGCAGATGCATGGGGCCGGCGGAATCAGTTGAATTACGCGTTCTGGTCTGAGCTATACGATTTCGTCATGCGCGATGACGTGGTGATCGTCGGCGGGAACGACAATGAACCCGAAAGTAAGCCCGTGGTCGAGGGACGCGAGTTCATTATCCCGATGCTCACTGATGCACCGAACGGCATTCTGGCGCGGCACGATGCGTTGGGATTCTGGTCACTCTATGATCCGTCCAGTGGAAGTAAGATGTGGTTCAGCATGGGCGGGGATAGGCAATTCACCTACACCAGCGTGCCAGAGCTTGTGGACATCAAGATCACTGACTACTGCAAGTATGGGTGCCCGTTCTGTTATCAAGATAGTTCTGATAAGGGTAAGCCCGCGTCATTCAAAGACATCGAGACCATCGCGAGAGAACTCGCCCATATCGGCACATACGAAGTGGCAATCGGAGGCGGAGAACCCACTACTCATCCAGACTTCATCAGTATACTCAAGGAGTTCAGGCACAATGGCATCACTCCCAACGTGACAACTAACAACCCGAAAGTGCTCGACAATGCCGAGGTTGTGTCTCTCGTGGGGCGTATCGCCTTGTCCGTTAGTGGTTACACACGGGGCGCCGCATGTTCATTGGCGTCGAGAGAGGACAAGCTCGCCTTTCAGGTGGTCGATCAGACGGTGGATGATTACGCGGTCGGCGGTATCATCGCGGTGGCGAACGCGCTACACATCCCGATTACGTTCTTGGGACTGAAAACATCGGGGCGCGGTGCAAAGTACAGACCGTTGAAATACGACGTGGGCCTTGCTCCGTATATGGCATCTGTTCGTCGCCTGTCCGTAGACACGGTGTTCGCCAAGCAATACGCGTCGGAAATTGCGGGCCTGAAAGTCAGCCCCAAGCTGTTTGCCACAGAAGATGGCATGGACTCCATGTACATCGACGCCGTTGCGATGACGGCGCGTAAGAATAGCTATGAGCCAGGAACGGAATATAAGCTGCAAGGTACCATCGACATCAAAGCCGTGTTCGCGCAAATACACAACGAAATGGGATTGACATATGCCGACGGAACAGACTAGTTTCGAGGAACGGCTAGAAACCAATCGCCGTAGCCCGCTGTGGGGCTGGCACACTTCAACGGAACACTGTAGGGAGGGAGAGGGATGGTAATGGGGCGCAACCTTATCGTCGAAGCGGTGAAAGAACGGTATCTGCAAGGCGAGCCGGCGCACGAGTTGGCATGGCAGATCATAAAGATGACCGAAGGGATCTATAGGGCGGGGGCCGGAGTTGATGCGGATTGGTGCATGCACGACGATGATCTGCTTTCGCTGTGGTGGAATGATCTCTTTGATGCCGCCCAGAGTGCCATTGACCTTTTCGATAATGATACCCACTATGGGGACATCACCGTGCAAAAGCGCGATATCCCCGCAGTGCGTTCCGAACTTATCGACGTCGCGGTGGTGCTGGCCTGCGCGTGGGAGTTGTGTCGGCAGATCGACGGCGACGAGACATTGCTGGACGTGGCAGCGCTGGCGAAGGCGCGGGGGGATGTCGAGAGGGGGATGCGGGGCGATGGGAACGAGTAAGATCGAGTGGCTGGCCGGGTCGGATGGGAAGCCCGGCATGGTCTGGAATCCGACAACCGGCTGCACGAAGATCAGCCCCGGCTGCAAAAACTGCTATGCCGCGCGCATGGCGAGGCGGCTGGCGGGACGATATGGCTATCCGGCCGGCGACATCCCGGAGGGAGAGAGAGTGAGAGAATGATAAACGAGTTACATGTCTACGGGCAGGGCGCTCCACATGATGATGTGGTAATCGTGGGGACGCTTGAAGCATTTGATGCGCTACGCGTAGCACTTAGGCGGTTCTTTTTGACGGGCGTGAATGTGCCGGGATTCTTCACGGCAGATGGCGAGGGCTATGTGGTCAAATTGCGCTGCGTGGATGGGGCCACACTGGATACGCTCCCGGCCACATACACCGATGATGCCTTTGAGACGCGGGGAGAAGATCCGCGCTGGGGCGTGTTCGCGCAATTGGTGGACATGTTTTCGTGACGCGCTACGACTCCGCGACTGTCGAGACCGAGGTGCCAGCGCGCGCTGGAGGAGAACATGCGAGTGTGCCGATGTGAGGCGGCGATGCCGCACGCCGCGCCGGTGGTCGTGGCGGGAGAGTTGATCGTGATGAGGGTGGAGGATTGGAGGGGGACAGAATGAAATGGTATTGGAAGTTGGCGGTGGTTTCGGGCGCGGTGTTGTGGGCAATGCTCTGGTATTGGGCTGGCGCGGCAGATGGCTTGCGGGAGGCGCGGCTGGCAGACGGTACATCGCCAGCCGCCGTGACGCCGGACGCGCTTGCGACCGCTATCAACGTCGCGGTGCGGACGCCGTACCCGACACCGACGCCGCAGACTGAGCCACGGCGCGTGGTGCGGTCGATCTATAGCGAGAAGGGGGTATTTGGTTGTAGCGGGTGGGTATGGACAATTGTCCCTCTACCCACAGATGACAAGTTCATGCGTCCCTTCCGCATGTTGAAGCGCGAGTATCCCCCCGATTTTGTCGGCGAGGGGTATCAATACTACGTGTCGAGCAACCCCTTGTGGGACTGTAGCGCGATGAAGCGCGCGATTGAGGAGGCAACACGGTGACACCTGAACAAATCCTGATGGCGTGGCTGCGCGAGGGCGGGTGGAGGCCAGGAGTATTGAACATGTCGTGGACATCCTATCCGCACGAGAATTTGTCTCTACTCGATGCCTGTGAGATTCAGGGCTATCGAGAGCGCGGCTGGCCGATAGCAGAGAGCATACAAGCCATTGTCCGCGCTGTTAGCGCCCCTCGCGATGCAGAAGAATAGCGATGGCTGGTATAATCTGGACGAAGACGCCCGATGGATTGTTGTGCCCACACTACGCTGACAACATAGACGGCCTTACCGCTAAGTATCCTGGCGTACCAGAGATGGGCTTGGACTGGACGCTAGACACGTTTCCGGGAGATAGAGCGGCACTAGAAAAGACGCGGGCACTTCTGGATAGCGATAGGTGGGTTCTACTCAACGGGAACTACGGAACCGGTAAGACTGGACTGGCAGTGTGCATCTACAGGGATGCGATAGATAGACTCGTCGCGAAATATGGCGAGGCAGCCGTCATCATAGGATACTACGAGAACAACCAACACGTGTTGATTGACGAGCCGCAGTTCTGGAACGTCGATGAACTCCTGTCGCAACACGCGAAGTCATGGCACAACGAAGACCTGATCGACCCGCTAGAGAGACTTAAGACGCGCTGTCCCCTGTTAGTCCTGGATGGGGTCGGAGAGACGACTTACCCCGACACCCTCAGAGACGACTTGGCACAACTGATCGGGCAACGTTACACGCGATGGAGAACACTGAGAACCGTGATGACAAGTAACTGGCGATTGCCCGACTTCAGCACGAAGTTGGGGGATTGGTCTGCAAGTAGGCTGAAGGACGTGTGCGAAGTCATTACACCCAGAGAAAGGTTGAGGAAATGAAAGCGTGCAAGGCGTGCCAGCATAGCACATACCAGCCCGGCCCAACGTTCATGGCTGACTTGTGGATATGCGAGGTGTATGGAGATGAAGATGGCGTGCTTGTAGCCGGAGATGAGTATTGCGATAGCTACGAAGAGCGGGAGGAGTAATGCCACGCGGGGGAGAGCGCGCGCGCTGGACACAAGAAGAAGTCGATCTGGCACGCGAGCTATATAAGACGATGGGCCCGGATGAGATCGCGGTGCAGATGGGACGCGGGCGTTCGTTCGTGGCGAAGGTCGTAGCGGGGTACACGCCGCCGTATCTGCTAGAGGAAGACGATGAAGTGAGACTGACGCCGTTTAATCTGTTGGCACCGAGGGCACAAGCATATCTCAGGAGGATGCTGGAATGGTAGACGAACTACAGGCAAAAGTCGAAGGGTTGAGGAAGGCACGGGCGGTATTGGCTCGCCGCGTGGAGGATGCGGCTGAAGTGAAGGCCGGGCTTGAGGCGACATTTGAGTGGAGGGCCAACGAAGCCTGCAACTACGAAGTTAGTGTCGCCAAGCAAGAGGTTGAAAATTACGAGGCTGACGTGCGGGACTGTGCATTAGCGATGCACGCGGAGACCGGCAACACAAAGTTCGCTGGCGTAGCGATCAAGATGATGACGAGGCTCATCTACAGCGCCGAAAGGGCAACGGAATGGGCGCGGGTCTACGCGCCGGCAATGATGATCTTGGACAAGAAGTCCTTTGAGGCGGCGGCGAAGTCTGGTGCCATGCAGATGCCGGTAGAGTTGTGGAAGGAGCCGCATGTGTACATTGACAAAGACTTGGGCGAAGTAGCGGGGTAGAGATATGAAAGGGGAACCGATGACTGAGAAAGAGATCAGGGAAGAGATTGCAGCTTTTCTAGAAGAAATAAGAGAAACCGTTACCAATGTTCTTCTTCTTGGCACTGACGGTTTCTTTCTCAGGACTGGGAAACTCAGCGAGGGCGGGTTCCTTGACAACGTGGACGTAGACCTATTTCTTCAATTAGCAAACTCCTCCGGGCTAGACTGGACGCGCGACGAGATTCTTGAGTTGACGGGATGGAAGTTGCGATAGACGCAGAACGCCCCTGATTTCTCAGGGGCGTCGGTGACTACTGCGGCGGGGTGACTACATTCTCTTTCTTGCTCACAGCGTCAATGATAGCGTGAATAACCTGCGAGCCAGAGCCGAACGCGACGGCTGTGACGATCTGGCCGGCGACTGGCGCAAGGCCGAAGATCGGCAGCATGTTGAGTCCAGTCAGTCCGCCCAGGACAGAGCCGATCACGAGGTATACGAGTCGCTTCAAGTTGGGGTTGACGCCGCCAGGAATGAGCGCGATAATCGGCTCACCGACGGCCTCAAGCAGGCGCTCGATAACAAGCGCACCAATCAACACGATAGAGAGAGCATCCCAGTTCATTATAGTTATCCTTTCACATTGGGGGTTCACTTGAAAATAGACACGATTCTGGCGGCTCACCATTCTCAATGGGAGCGCCCTTGACGATGAGCGGCAGGCTAACCTTGATGCGACGATAATGCGTGGCGATGCCGTTCTCGGTAAGGGTAAGGGTATCGCCGCGACGCCCAAGAAATACATCGCTCATCTAGCGAAGAAGAAGCCTACAATGATGTCGATAAGTGAGGGCTTGGTGTCCTTCCAGACCCCGAAGAACGACCAATGGTTGTTCAGGGGCATCCCAAGACCCACTAGCACGTCACCATTGAGCGGATACCAGATGTATGGCCCCTGTCCATTAGCGGGGTTCCAGTTTTGTCCCGCCATAGGCAAATTGGCCCACCCGTCAGCTTCGGGGGTTCTCGATGCGACACCGCCATTCTGCATCACGAAGGTCTTGTTGAGAACATTACCGCTCGCATCCAGGCAGCGCCCAAAGACATGGTGATCGCCACCGAGCGTATCAAGTTGCCACTGATGCGCCCAATCTGGGACGTCCCAAGAGCCATTCTGGGTCACCCAGGCGGCGATAAGTTTATACCGCGCTCCATCGACGCGCTTGACCGTAACGCCGATACTATCCAGCTTGCTATCCCACAAGATTGAGACTGGCGTTGCAGTAGCCGGAGGGTAGGTCGGGGTTGCTGTGGGCTGAATCGTGGCGCATGGCGTACACGGCGGGCCGATGGTGATGGTACACGCGACAAGCGCAATGCAGATAATGGACAAAAACGCGATATTACGGAAGCGAATCATAGAGAACTCCTGTGTGCAGTTAGTTAAGAAAAGTGTAACGAATTGCTCACAAAGTATTGACATTCACACGGGGATGTGATATACTAAAGATGTCACAGTTAAGTCGGCTACGGCTGACACCGGGGGGCCTCGCGAGGCCCCCTATTATAATTCTGGTACAAGGGGAGGGCGATGAGAAAACACGAGAAAATAGAAGATGGTTTCTGGGAAAAGGTGACAAAAACGCCAGATTGTTGGGTGTGGCACGGCTCACAAAATAAGCAAGGATATGGTAACTTCTGGTATTCTGGTAAATGCTTGAAGGCGCACAGGGCGTCATGGATGATGGCGTATGGAGAGATACCATCCGGCCTAGATGTGTTGCATAAGTGTGATAATCCGGCGTGTGTAAGGCCAGAACACCTATTCTTGGGTACGGATGTAGATAATGCTAATGATAGATCGCGCAAGGGCAGGTCTAAGCCGAGAAAAGGAGAGACAAACGGAAACGCAAAACTCACCGAACAAGATGTGGCTGAGATTCGCAGCATTGGCGGTAACAGACATGCCCTTGCTAAGAAATATGGGGTTTCAGATAGTCTCATTAGTCATGTGATAAACAGAAGGATATGGAGGCACGTGCCATAGCACGACATATTACAATGCATTCTTTCTTCTGTATACATAAAAACTGAGCACATCCCGCGCGGGGTTAGCCATCGGGCGCACTTCACCGAACCACGGGTCGATACACTGGTCGTTTTCAATCATTAGGACGTAGTGCTCCCTTTTGTCATTACGCACGCCCCGCCAATCATCTACCTTGCAGATAACAGGACGACCCTCTTCGATATGCTTATGGAGCTTGTCCATTGGAGCAGGCTCATCGAAGCATGTACCAGAGTCATAGACCGTGATGGGAGCCACGCGGCCGACGGCGAACCAGGCAAAGAGGTTCTTCTGTTCGTATCCGCCAACATATTCCAAGAGCACATCTAGCTCATTCGGCCACAAGTCTGCGCCAAAGTAGTTGGCAACCATCGTGATAACGGTCAGCAGGCACCCGGCCTCTCCGATGGTAAGGTTGCTTGTACCAAGAAGGCGCTCGGCCCACTTGGGATCACGCTGCGAAAGGGGAGTTATGTTCATGCTCAAATCTCCACATGAATAGGGTTGCTGTCTGCTCCAGGGGTAATGATAATCTTGGCCCTATAGTCAACCGCTCTACCAATATCGCCCGTTGCAAGGCATCATTGACTAAATCCACATTGACCAGTCCGTATGCTCTAACGAGAGGGCGTGCCCGTATCCATTACGAATCACTACAAAGCCCGCGCACCAAGCGGGGTGTCTGGTCGTGTTCTCCACCTTGTACAATGTCCTGGTCACATCGCGGCAGTGGCCCCCATCGAGTGCCGAGTGTCTCCCATCCTTCGTTATCGAGAATGACAGCAGGTGCGTATGCGCGGCGACTACGTTGACGTTCTCTATCTCGGCGATGTCCCTTGCCAAAGCACCCGGAACCTTGCTGTAGTTCTTGGGGTGACAGATAAGCCATTCTTGCTTGTTGCTCGTGAGGTACATACGAGAGTACGGGGTAGTGACTACGCCAGGGAGGTCGCTCAAGAGAAAGTCGGCAGTAAACTCACCGCGCGTGCCCCATCGCAACCGTCGGCAATGGTTTCCACTAACGACATAGATATGCGAGAACCAGTCTGCTAGAGACGTGATGACCTTGCGGGCTAGTTGCACGTCCTCTTGTGCGGTAGTAGCCGGCGATCTAGCTCCAATGGGATGATTACTCAACCCATCTGCCGCGACGGTATCTCCATTGATGATAAGCGTCTTGATGCCCTGCTTCTTGCCAACGGCACGAGCAAGTTCTAGCACTTCAGCGGAATGATCCGGTATTTCCAGATCGCCAACGATTAGGGCGTTGCCCTTGATCCTGAGAAGTTCCAGGGTATATTGGGGGGTCTGACTGATAGGAATGGGCGGGGGAAGGTGCTGTGCCCTGTAGCGGATACGTCTCTCGGTACTCGTAGAGTGCTCTAGGTCAAGTGCTTCGTAGTCTACACCACCGTAACTGGCCGTAAGGTACTGCGCGACCGCCGTATCCTTCTCTTCTTCCGTTAGGTCGCCCCACGATCTAGGCAAACTTTTCCTCCATGATAGTCTACGCAACGATAGTAACGCTACACGCTATCAGTATAGCATAGACCCATGCAAAAGTCAATAGGTTATGTCGAACCCAGAAACTTGGAGAGCAAATACGCCAAACTGATGAACACGAAAAGGTGAGCCAGCGTAAGCCAGTCACGGAACGCGGGCGCGTAGCCAGGAAAGACTTGCCGGATGTAGTTGTGCAGCGCCATCCCCAAGTTATTCACGAACACGGCCAGCAGAATCAAGCCTACAGATGTTTTGACCTCATCGTTGCGAGCGCGTCGAAAGAAGATGATTGCGGCGACTGCGGCAAGGAGTGTGTTGACGACGAGCAGCGCGCCGCCGATGGTGTCTGCGATCATATCTACTCCTTCATGGCTTCCTTAACCTTGCTCACCACTGAGTTCGCGAACAGTTCGCTACATGCCCTTACTTCTGTGGAAAAGTCCGCGATTTCTTGGAACAACCGTTTACGCGCGGCCCTCCAATCTGTCATTATGCTCTCGTCGCGACCAGTAATCTTAGTAATCGTGCTCATTCTTTAACACCTTGCAGAACATCTCTTTCAGGTCTTTCATCGCCTCCGCGTACTGAAGCATCGCCGCCGTATTCTCTTTGATGATCTCCGTCCGCTCCTTCGAGTCCTCCCGCAACGCCTTCCACAGCTTCGCTTCCAGGTACAGGAGCACGATGATTACCAGTCCGAGTGCTCCCGTGTCGATTAGGCTCTTGATTGTCGCGTCCACCTATACTCTCCAACTGCTTCAACACTTCAATGAACGCTTCGCTGCGTCCCTTGAAAATCAGAGATTGCTCGTAATACCCCTGCGCTTGTTGCGCTAACCACTGTTTCATAGTTCAACCTTACCCACGTCAATCTTACCATCGTCCACCGCCCACAACTCGCGCGCCTTGTCCGGCGTCAAATCCTTCTTACAGATGTGCGCCTTCAGGCACACATAAGTCACCTTCCCATAGACGCGTTGCCATTTCGCGTCCACCTTCTCGCCGGCGACCCACTCCAACACCGCCGGCGCATCGGCCTTCCACGTCACAAACAGGTCTGGCACGTCTGCCGGCGCGTCTTTCGTCCGCGCGTGCGCCTGCCGCGCAATCACCATATCGCCGGCGTAACTGTAGACCTCGCCGGCCTCGACGCGCTGGCCGACAGCGGGTAGTGGCTTGTACGTCCCCGCCGCGCCCTTCGCCGCGGCCAGGAACGCGCTCTCGCCCTCGCCGTACAGCGTCTCGTAGGCCGGATTCACGCCGGTCAACTCACCCACATTCGTGATGCCGTCCGTTTCGATTTTGCCCGCCAGGCGCACTATCCAGCGCGCCGGCTGTGACTTCGGGAGAATCGTTGCCATTGTATGTACCTCGGCCGCCCTAAACCGTGAAAGTCACCGTCGTCCAGTGCTTGCCCGACACGTTACACCCATCGTTGACCAACTCGTGCGCGGTCTCCTTGCCCGGCGTCGCGCCCGTCACCGGGCAACTGGCCGCGGCCTGATACGTTCCGCTCGGCGCGGCGTTCGTGCCAGCCACATTGATCGTGCCGGCCGTGCCGGTGCGTGTGGCAAAGCCGTTCCAAATGTCGAGCAAGATGGCATCTACAGTTGCCTGTGATAGTCCCAACCCATCACAGCGAATTGTCGTCGCCGCAGCCCAGGCGAACATGCAGTTTGCCGCGAATGTGTAGGACGAGCCGCCCGCTGGCATGGCGTACAGTACCCAGGTCGTCGGTCGCCACGCCACCATGTCCGCGCTCGCGATGTTGTATGTCCCCGCTGGCATGGCGAACAGATACCAGCTCGTCGGTTGCCACGCCACCATGTCCGCGCTCGCGATGTTGTATGTCCCCGCTGGCATGGCGAACAGATACCAGGTCGTCGGTCGCCACGCCACCATGTCCGCGCTCGCGATGTTGTATGTCCCCGCCGGCATGGAGTACAGTTGCCAGTACACCGGTCGCCACGCCACCATGTCCGCGCTCGCGATGTTGTATGTCCCCGCTGGCATGGCGTACAGTACCCAGGTCGTCGGTCGCCACGCCACCATGTCCGCGCTCGCGATGTTGTATGTCCCCGCTGGCATGGCGAAC
>Ga0172375_10000479_pt1 | contig 64624 bp, 63 predicted proteins | sample LakKiv1m_FD_114537 | JGI IMG/M metagenome (GOLD analysis project Ga0172375, IMG submission 114537) | Freshwater microbial communities from Kabuno Bay, South-Kivu, Congo - kab_092012_11.1m | ecosystem: Environmental > Aquatic > Freshwater > Lake | place: Democratic Republic of the Congo...
CCCCGGTGAAGACCCTCGCTAGCATCCAATTTCCCCTTCAGGAATTATCAGTCATTGGGGTCTGGATGACTCTATCAGGTCAGCTGGTGAGACTGCTGCGTAAACGCGAATCAGCGTATTCTTTATTTTTCAGGATAGCCAACCAGCGGCTTACCTTGCGGCGCATCTACCTGACGCATGAACATCAGCGCGCCATGACGGCCGTCGTACAGGATGGGCTGCCCGCTAACTTCCACCCAAATTTCGGATCCATTTGCTCTTTTCAAGGGTTGTACCAGTGAGTCCACTGGCTTATGCTCTACATTCAGCGTATGTATTCTCTGTTGAATGATTTTCTGATAATCCGGTGAAAATACCTCCCAGATCGGTAAGCCGAGTAATTCTGCCACCGAGGTGGCGCCAAAGATCTTACACGCACGCGGGTTCAGATACTCGAACTTCTGTTTGATCTGTATAAAGATGCCAACAGGCGCGCCTTCCAGGATATTGCGGAATCGAATTTCACTCTCACGCAATGCTTCTAAAGCACGCTTTTGAACCGTCACATCGTGGACGATAGAATGAAGCAGTGTCTTTTCACCAAACGGTAGCGGGCTGCTAAACACATAGACGTCCCGGATGTCACCATCTGCCAACCGATGGCGGAACTCAAAATAATTCTTGCGGTATTGCCTGGCATTCTGCATTTCCTGCGCAATCTCCTCCTGCGTCAGGGTATTGATCTGCCCAATATTCATAGAGGTCAACTGCTCAATCGTCCAACCGTAAAACTTGGCAGCTGCATGGTTCGCTGCAAGGATCTGGCCGTCGGCAGGATCGATCAGGAACTGCACCGCTGTATGATCATTAAAAAAGCCAACATATTTGTTGCTTTCTTTTTCCATCGCCAGTCGGGCTTCCACCTCTTTGGTGATCACCTCGGAAAACAGAACGCTGCCACCGACCTCGCCAGTATCTGTCTCCCAGGGTGCCATCTGCCAGCGGATCCAATCATGCGAACCATCTGTGTGCTCAAGCAAGTATTCGCCACACTTCTCCGTGTGACCCTGTAAACATCGCTCGTGGACCTCTTGCCAGGAGGGTGGAGTCTGGGGATAGGCTTCGTACAGGCGTTTACCGGTGATCTCAGCCCGGGAGAGCTGATGATCTGTACAGTAACGCTGGCTGACAGCCAAATAGACCATGTCTCTATCAAAGATGGCAATGGCTACAGGGGCATGTTCGATAAAACGATCCAGTGAGAGGTGCATAGTATTCCGTTTGATTACGGTACCAATCGGGCTGTTTCACTTTTTATTTACGCGAGAATTCCGCAGAACAACCGGTTTGGAAGCCGGCTTCAAAGACTACCTAACGAACTGCAAACTAAGGCGATTATACTCCCAACCCGCACCACAAAACAAGGTGCTATTCGGAAAGGATTTGGGTGTCTTCAGGCCATGCGCCAATTTTACTTGAGGATGCCAGCTTTTTTTGCCAACAGCAGTACCAACTCAGCGATTTCAGCCTGTGTCAGGCGACTGGAGTCTTTATCTTTCAACCGCTGGCGCAGGGCATCTACCCGCTGCAACTCAGTGAGTTTAACCTCATCATTGATGATCACTTTCTTACTCATGGATCTCCTCCACCTGCAGCTCCACACGCACGGGCAAGTCCCTTGCAGCGATGATGATACACCCCGGGGTCTGGCTTGAGATCTCGATCGATCCCTCTCCCTGCGCATCCAACACCAAAGATTCTGTCCCCATCGTTTCCCCGTGATGGGTCTCAAAAACGAAAAGCGTTCCTTTCATGGATGGACAGACAATCTCCAGACGGGCTGTATCCTGCTGATCCGCCACGATAGACTGTTTATCCAGTTTAAACCAGCAAGCCTGATGTGCTGCAATGCAACTCGTTGGGTCCACCGATCTGCCGTCCACCCAGAGTGCCAGGGGATTTTCTGTTGCACAGATCTGCCGGGCTGCAGGGTATACTACGCGAACTTCTTCACAGAATTGCTCAAAATTCATCCGATCCTCCCTCTTTCAAACTCTTTAGTATTCGAACACCAGAGCAGCCCAGTCACAATCCATGCGGGTGCCACTGGTCTTCCATTCCAACCGTGTTTCAGCGCTGGCAGCCGGCAGAGCCGCCAGAAGATCACTACTCTTGACGATATTGTAGGCAGATGTGGCTGTGGTGGAGAGCTCGACAATGGTGGAAGAATCGGTCGTATTGTAGAAACGCACATAACCGGTGGCGCTGGTTGCCCACATATTGGCCACCAGGTAAGCCGCCTTCGCGCCTGAGCGCAACAAGCCATAATTTAGCAGTTGTTTGCAGACGTACTGGCTGGCGTAGGTTGTCTGTGTCGTGTTCTGGACAAAACCGTGCAGCACTACAACCATCATCTTACAGCCGGGGGAATCGGGAGCAACTCCCTGTATGCTGGTTGTATCGAGAGCCATGCCGTCCCAGTGGCAGGTGCCGATTAAACGTTGGTCTGCCCCGGCTGACATACTGGTATTCACGGAGAGGGTGAAAGAGGAATTTCCAGCCACCCGGTTTGCAAAAATGTACCAATCCGCTGCCGGGCCGGAAAATGAACCATTGGGCAGATCCACGCTAGCCTGTGCCTGGCACATCGTACCGCGGATCATCAGGGTTGGCGGGAATGCCGCATTATAAGGCACCCGTAAGCGGTTGGTCGCAAGATAAGCCAGGCTGACGCCTGAGATGTACCCGGCTAAGAAAGTACCCAAAGGTACTGCATCTGGAGCCGCAGCTCCCAGCGTTAACGCATCTGCCCGCAGACGGTTGTACTGTACCACGCTGGTTGGCTGACCGGCTGACACATCCTGTGAGGATGGATAGATCGGATCTGACATATTTCCTCCTGCGCTGTTCGCCTACCCTCGCCAGTATGAGTTATTCCAGCTCATGCTGCCGTTATACATCTCCGCATCTACCCACAGCGAAGATTCGTACCTCCCACGATCTGCCGGGGCAAAGATATCGCCATCTGAACTAAGCTGCAACGTAATACGACTGATGCCGGCTGTGTGGTCCTCCAACGCGTAGTGTCCACTGGTGAACAAGCCACCAAAGACTCCGCCGGCTGTTGCCACCTGAATACCACTGCGCTGCTTGAGGATGTTGAACAACCTTGCGTAGTCATCCACCCGCGTGGTCGTATTCTGGCTGCCATCGGGTTTTACCAAACCATCCCCCAGCAACACGGTGATGGTGATCACCTGGGAGTCACGGTAACTGCCATCCGCCTGTTTGTAGGCTGAACGGAATATGCTTACCCCGCCCCGTGACAACCGGCCTTTATCCAGAAGGCACTGCATCGGTTCTCCGGCATCCACCTGCGGATGGGAAAGGATGACATCACAATCTTTACCGATGATGGCGGTCATGCGAATCTTTTGCCCTCCTGGCTGCGTCTACCATTACTTCCCTTCCTTTGAACCCCGAGGAACGCATCCAATTGCTTTCGGTCACCATTGAAAAAGTTAAGATCCACGGCGCTGCTCATACCCGGCAGGCGCAGCCGGTCACCGCTCCACTGCCAGAAGGTCCAATGCGGGCAGCCGTGGGGCAACAGAGGTGACGTTATCCGTGGAAACACCTGGCAGATGTTTTCCCAGGTAAGCTTGGCCGGCGGCGTGGGCAGCAACGGGTACTGAGCCAACCAGATGGGATACGAAGGCAGCCAATCCAGCATGGGACGCGCATATTCCACAATAAAACTTACGCGCGTATAAACGACCAATGGTAATCCCGGGCTTTCAGCCAGCAAGGCTGCCAGTTCCCGCGCAGATTCACTGATTTCACGTGGAGAATAATTAGCTGGTTTAGACCGACCGGGTGCGTCACCGCGTTTTTTTAATGGCCAGGGAGCATGTTGTTCTACATCCAGGCAGACAAAATGGAACGTGAGGCCATTTGCGCACTGGCGAAAAAAGGCTGCCTGCTTCTTTGGGCTGCACTCTGGATCGACCCAATGGTAAACGCCTGCCCTCATGCCGACAGCCAGCGCGCCTGTCAGATGGCTGGCACAATGGTCATCCCGGTAGTAATCTCCCTGACTAAGCTTTGCAATGGTAAAACCAGCTCCACTGGTAGCTACCTGCTCCCAATCCACCTGTTCATCATAATGTGAGACATCCAATCCAAGCAGCACAACGACCTCCTACACGTCCAGCAACCAGCCAGCACCCCAAGGCTGCACATTGGAATCTCGCATCCGATTCCGCTGCACAGTCAGCAGCAAAGCTTCAAACCGAGCCAACAACCTCTCGCCAAGTTCCACGACCCGCGTGGATGTACTGGCTTCCAGATTGAAAGCTTCTTTTCGGTCGACACCTTTGAGGGTGGCTGCGTATCCTGCAGCTCCTAGTACAAGCAAACCACCATCCAATTCAGGCACACTGGTTTCCTGCGCACCATCCAGGCCAACCAGATATTCTGGTCTTCCACTGCTGCGGCTATATGCCAGTATTGCCTGTCGCAGGCATTCACGAACCATTGCTGCCGGAAAAACCAGTTGCGTCATATCCTGCAAAAGGGTGGATACTCGATCTTCCAGCTCTTCCACATCCATTACGGCACCTCATTTTCCTTTCCGCTCTCCACACCCCGGGATAGAACTACTTTCCGTCCTTCGGCCGAGATCAATACGACACGATCGGGGTATATCTTCCAATCCAGCAAGGTGGATACCTCCCAACCTACCTTGCCAGCTGCCAGGCACAAGACAGATACCATCCCCGCGGATGCACCGCGGGGATGGTTTGCCAGCCAGGAAGCTTTACGCTTAGCCCGCAGCGGCTGCACTGAAATTCCCATTCAACCGCGCCGTAAGGTGGGTCATGCCGTCTTGTGTACCAGTTCCAAAGATATATGCGGCAATGGTCAGAATCACGGCTGTCAACTGGCCATCATCCAGTGGAAAACCGGGAAGAACAGCCCGCATCACCAGCGTGACCACACCTGCCAACGCTGCCCAGAACTTGCGGGAGCGCAGCAGACTCATCACAATGCCGGTAGTAGGCGGACGGATTCCTTCAGCCGCGGTGCCCAGGATGTAGGCACAGACCAGCATCACTGCATCGGTCAACAGGTTTTCCATACCGGGGAAACCAGGCAGCCAGGCAGAAACCACGATCAGTATCAGGCCGATCATGGCTGCCCAAAATTTACGTGAAACCAACAGTTCTTTCATATTCCTCCTGTCCCAGAAAACCGCTTTCACGGCCCGCAGCCAGGGATTTGCCGCGGATTTTGCTACTATTTTGTTTCGGCTATGCCACGTTACTTTTGTGCAGCGGACGATAATCATTCACCCATACTGCCAGGAAATGACGAACTTTCAAGCGGTGCTCATCATTGGTAAATACGGCAGGGCTTAGTTCATCACCAGCAATAAAAACTTCGGGCATCAAACCAAAGCGCTCGCCGATGAAGACAGCCGGCGCAATACGGGGATCGCAGACAGCTGCCCAGTCATTGCCATCCGTCCACTCTGGAACGGTGACCACATCCCCCGGTTGGCCGCGCTGCATGTTCTCACTGTAGATACTGGCAGCATTTTCCAGGCTGGGGTAGAGGATCTTCATCGCAGTCAGCTGCAAGGCGCGCGGTACAAGGCAATACCGCGGATTTACCGCCTGACGCGGCCCGGTGCCATAGATGCCGGCGGCATTCTTAACCAGCATAGATTGGTTGTAGACAGCGGTACTCACCACATCCCATTCCGCGGCAGTCAACCCGCCGGTCAGCAAGTTGCGGTGCCCACCGGCGGAACTGACAGCCGTGTTATTGAAGAGGTAGCCGCCATCCGCCAGCTGCGGGCCCGTACCGCTGTTTTCGCTGAACAAACCAGCGACCAGAGAACTGATTTTGCGCAACCCGGCAGCAGCCAACTCCCGCGGGTATGCACGCAATTTGCGTGTCTCGTCGCGGTCAATCAGCTCCAGCGTCAACGGGATGTAACCGCCATACTTCTTCCAGTCGGCTGTTTCCGGGCTGTCGCCCACTTCCAATTCAGGGTAAGCTGCCCCTTCAGCAACTTCCGGTAGAGAACCAACGGTACCAATTAGCGTACCTGTGACCTGCTGCAAAGTGTTGAAGTGCTCCACGGTAACCACACGTTGCCACCAGTCGTATCCTGCCTGCCCCAGTTCCTGCCAGCGGCTGGCCACCACTTTATTGAGTGAATTTTTTACCAGGCCAGTAAAATCACCGGTGGTGGAAAGGCGAGCCCGTTCAGGATGGTAGCCGCCGTGCATATCATCATCACCGGTCAGCATCAGGTACAACTCCCGGATGCCACTCAGGCGAGCAGGGCGCAGGTTGTGCATACCCTCATCGCGTGGCGCGCCCAGCAGGTCATCGCAGGCAGCCTGCAACTGATCCCGGGTATCAAAAACGCGTTCCACCCGTCCACCCTGCACTACGCTGCCGCCAGCCAACTGTGCTGCCAGCTCGCGACCATCTTCCACCGCCAGGCTCAACTCAGCCGGCTCAAAGATGTGCCCGGCAAATGACCGGCGGATGCGCGCACTGACCGCTTCGGGTAGATGGGCGGTAGAAAGTGTGTTTTCAAGCAGCATGGCACACATTTGAGTCTGGAAAGATTCAGGTACTACATTCAGCACCTTCTGATCTCCCGCCATGGTCGCCCGCATCTCACGGATACGCTGGCTGGTACGTTCAGCTGCCTGCTGCTTTTGCAGCAGCTGTGCCTGAGCTGCCTGTTCCTCTAAATCCTGTTCCACTGTTTCTCCTTTCAGATCTGTTCCGGCGTGCCGGTGTAAGAATCTTCCACCCCGTGCCGGTTTCATTACCAGGTCCAGCGAATGTACCTTCAGAATTCGGGTCACCTGGCTGCCACTGGCAGTAAATTGAATATCCGCTGAAAAGCCCAGATCTCCGCGCTCGTGCGGAGAACACTCCAGCCATTCATGCCCCACCTGCAAAAGCAGGCTAGCTCCCGGCCCGGCTGGCTGCAGGTACAGGCAAATGCCTTGCAGTGGATCATCCCAACGTGGTGAATGGCACACCCCTGCCAGGTCACGTACGGAGCGTCCTGGTTGCCCGACAGGGGCATGGTCAATGTAACTTTCCACACCCTCCCACAGCTCCGCCGAAGCCTGCAACACTTCCCGGCTGAATTGCCAGCCGTTGCCTGTGCCGGCAGTAATGGCTATTACCTCAAAACCAGTACCCTCCCTGTCATTCCCTGCCAGGTTCACATCCAACTTCGTCTGAATTCCTTCCTGCATCTTCCTCCTTTCCGATCTATCAAACTTCAGGCTACTTCACCAGCAAAGCGATAAGCCAGGCGGCGTAGTTCCGCCCCATCCACCAGCCCTCTTTCCACCAGGGGTAAGAAAGCAGCCACAATCTCGCGGGCGGAAGCAGCCAGGGCTGTATTATCGCGGGTGGAAATATCCGCGCCGCGGACCGTGATACCAACATCCGCTCGCACCCTGCGGCTGATGCGTGCCTTGCGTGTTACCGCCACGCGTGCCAAATCTTTCAACATCCACAGAAAGTAACGTTGGCGCTGTTCGTATCGGCGGAATGTCGGCCCGCCAGCAAATTCAGCGGTGGTTCGCGTGGCGCCTTCCGGTTCGGCCAGAAAATGCAGTGGAATACCCGCCCCGGCTGCCACCATACGCTTGACTGCCAATCCGTCTTCACCGGCTTCATGAGCTGCCAGCTGAGGTTGGATCACGCTCCAGCTCTCGCTTTCATCGGTCACTAAAATAGAACCGGGGCTTGGCGGCATCGCATTGAGCGCCTGCTGGCGATTTTGACGCTCCGACTCGCTGCTAAAGGCAGCTTTCACCTGGTAGAGAAAAGCCTGACGGTAGCGGTTCAATCGCACGCGATCTTCGAGCCAGGCAGAATAGCGAGATAGCCAGCGTAATAAAGGTGCCAGGTCCGATTCTCCACGCAGGGCACCTACTGGCCGGTTGACTGCATAGTGCCGCATCACCGGGTGAAAAGGAAACCCGCTTTCGTGGTTGATATCCCAGGCTGGCCATATCCGCTCTTCACCGCCCGAGGTTTCTACGTATTCCAGTTCCTGCTCCATGTCATTCTCTGCGCAGCGGATTTCGCGCACCTGCCCGGCAGGGACTGCCCGCATGTAACTCATGCCATCTGCGGCAGTCGAGATCAGTATGAATAGCTCACCGGCGCGTGAGAGCTCGTCGCACCACTCCACGCAACGTACATCCATCTGGTTTAGCGGATGCTCCCACCACTGAGTTAGAAATGTCATAGTTGCCGGATGGTCGCACTCCATTCGCAGCCCGCCACCCACTACATACTGGCTAGTAAGCTCCACCACACGCCGTGCCAGTGGGTTGGTTTGCCATGCCTGCAGGGATTGGCGTAAAACATCCTCCCGGTCACCCGTGTGGCGATCCCGTAAACTGCTTCCCCCTGCCGGCCATTCATTGAAACCGTCATCCACATTGACTGCCATCCGCCCGCGACGGGTGGGCGCCTTCTTACCGATCCATTTGCTTAACCAATTCATTTTTATCTCCCCGTCTGGTTTAGAAGCCGCGGCACATTTCTTCCAGCGGATCACGCGCGCGGATCAGCCCGCTGCCACCCGACCGCCGGGTATCTTCCAGCACGACACACAATGCGGCAGAGATCAACAGATCATCATGGACCGCTTCCGCCCGCGAGGGATCGCGGGTACCATCCGGCACTCCCCAGCGTAAGCCGTGGGCGACGCCATCCACTACCTGCATCTGACACTGGTTTACTTGCTGCCAGAAAACCAGCTGCGCCGCTGAGCCATCTGGGGCATGGTCTTTGAACCTGCCGGTATCACAAATAGAGAGGAAGCCCCATCCCAGCGCGCTTTTACTGGCAGTGGTAAAAATATATGGCATGACACGGGAACCCAGCGCCTTCTGTAAAAAGGATGCCAGCCCTGCGCCGATTCCTGTGGCATCCACCACCAGCCGGCGCGGCTGCCAGAGTTCTGCCAGAGACAGCACCCCGGCATATATGGCTGTGTGCGCGTCTCCTGTCCAAAGCTGGCGATGCACCACCCGATAGGTAGGCGCTGAGATCAACGGATCTGCCAGCGTGGAAAGGTCTAGCTCCACCACCGTCAACGCAGTGGAGTCATGCCCCACATTCACGGAAACAGTACTGCCTGCCGATTCAGAAACACCTTGCTCACCGCCAACATCCAGCAGCATGGCGTACTGCCTGCCAGGCAGCGGTGCATGCATGGCAGGATGAATGCCGCGCATGAGTGCCTGCCGCGCCGCTGGGAACATCCCTGCTTCTGCTTCCACCTCTTCGGAGAAGTACTGCGAGCGTACCACCGGGTGGGTGCGACCATGACGCTGCACCTGCTCACGGACAAATTCAGCATAGACCGGCAGCTCTTGCGCCACACGGTCGGCATCGATCAGAAAAGCCCGCCGGATACCATCCTGCTCTTCGAGCGCATGGGCGGCCCGTAATTCACGTGCCAATAAGGTCTGGCTGGTCCATGCCGTTCCCCAGAAGACGCGGGTAGCGTTCGTACTGGCAGCCATCGGAGAAATATCACGATCATATTTTCCGATGGCAACATCCTGGGCTTCATCCACTTCCAATAAAGTAGATGCCGTGGCTCCAACAATATTCGCGTGCGGCTCGCCTGAAAAGAAGCAAATGCTGGCACGTCCCACGCGGTAGATGTATCCACTTTCTTTTTCCCACAGACTGCGGGTAAGCAGACCTTTCTTCAAGATGCGCTCCAATCGGCGCATGGCATTCTGGCTTTGCGGCTTCCAGGTGGGGCTGACTTTGACCATTTCGCAATCCTGGTTTGAAAGCAACACCAGAAGGTAAGATTCGAGGTGCGCCTGCAATTCATTCTTACCAGACTGACGCGGGAACATGACCACAAAACTCAACCCTCGCCGGTTCAGCACCGAATCTGCCACAGCCAGTGCTACATCCTGCTGATAACCACGCAGGGTGATGCCGGCATTCAGACGGGCAAAGGCACACGGGTCTGCCAGAGCCTGACGCAGGTAAACCTCCAGCCGATTCACATCCAGCTGCATCAACGCGCCCCCACCCACGCAGCCAGTGCAGCCAAGATGAGCGACAGCATACTTTGTCCGATGGCTGCGAGGGATCCCTGGGTATTCAAGCGAATAACGCCATCCGCTACTGCGCGCAAACGAGCTTCCTGATCTGCCTGACTGCGCTCCAGAGATTCCAGGCGTTGTTCCAAGAGGCTAGCACGGTGCAGCTGATCGTTATCCAGCCTGGCGAAACGCGCATCCAGCAGATCTACCGCCCGGCGCAGGCGCTCAGCAAGCAAACCCGGATTTTGAACCTCATCCATTAGGCCTCCCTGACTTCTACACGTGCACCTGCCCAGCCTGTCTTGTCGAGCGTCTCATTGATTACTTTTTCAAGAGCCGCCAGCAGGGCATCCCCTTCGCGGGGACCTTCCAGCAGCAGTTTCTGCGTCCGCAGAAGGGTGGAGAGACGCAAGCTGGTAAGCGCGATGAAATTGTAAAAACCCAGGATCTCATCCGCGCTCTTGCCTTCTTCGGCCAGGTCCACCACACGGCGGTTAATAATGCGCAGCATATCGATCTCATCCTGCAGTATGCCATTCGGTTGGCAGGCTAGATCTTCCAGTTCGCCGCGGCGGAAACGACGCGAATAAAAACCGTGCTTGAGGGCGTTGAGGTTGCCCTCCGGCGCTCCGCGGCGCCGTGGTTGCGGTGTGGTGTTTCCATCCATGATCTGTCACCTCGTTCGGAAAATCCCCCGCGGCAGCCCGCCTTGCTCAGGAGCGGGCCACCGTGCTAGAGGAGAGTAAATAGAACATATTTTCTATATTCAGCATACGGGGAACAAAGGTGCCGTCAACCTGACAGCGGTGACAGGTGGGAGGAAGTACCAAATTATTACATTATTATTAATTCTCACATATTTACTATTGTCATTACTGTGTGTTACACAGTATTATAGAGCTATGGAACCCAAACAGATCACCGAAATCATTGAAAAGCTCAAACAGGAAATGCGGCGCGGTAAAAAATGGTAAAATACCGGTGCTATTAAACCAGAGAAGAAATAATCCGCAAAATGGGCATATTGCGCAAACATATAGAACAGACCCAATATCTGGTAAAAAACGCGGATATATTGCAGAGATGTGGATAAATCCGAATTCAATTAAAGCCCATTATCAATCTACTTTCGTGCACGAATTTGGACATATAATTGATTGCGTGCTTACGGATGATTATTTTCCGAGCAAACAAACTAACGGTATATTTTCTGACGTGATGAATGCTATAACTAACAGCAAGCATTATAACGATATTTCAGATTTTAAGCGGCGTGCCAAAGCGAGAGTACACAATCTAAATTATTTGAAATATTATAATGACAAAACAGAATGGTTCGCAAGAGCATTTGCACAATACGTGGGCGTTAAAATGGAAAAAGAAAACTTATCTGGTGGAGATATAATCATAAAAGAAATACGAGAAACTATAAAAATTAATAAAAACAAAGGTACACCGTTTTTATATCAATGGGAAGATAGGGATTTCGAACCGATATTTAAGGCATTCGATGACACATTCGGGAGGATGGGATTTCTAAAATGATTACACTGGAAATGATTAATACGACATTAGATAAAAATTTGGAGGATTATACAGATGAGGATATGAGGATTGCGGAATATTACGCCGAGGTAATATGCAATATACCAAAAATGCAGTTTGGCGAATTTATAACCGCTATTGGGAAACACAAAAAAACAGATTCAAAAATCATAATAACTATATAAAAACATGATACAATTAATAGGAGAGGCGAGATGCCAGAAAACGATACCATCACCAAAGATACACAGACCAGCGAGAAGCCGGGTAAAGCCAGAATATTACCGGCATATCCCGGATGCCTTACCACCTGATAAGGTCCACTGTCACAAACTTTATGTCCGCGCTCCTTCTGAATCCGCACTGTACCCGAGAAGAACCGGTTTTCGGCCAAAGCCCATGTAGCTAGATAGTATCCCACCGACACAAGAAGCAACCCGATCACATTCGCCCCAAGGGGATCATCCCCCGACCCATTGAATCTATGATCCAGGCTGGATACGATCACCCGGGGAAAACCCACGCTGAAAGCCATCAGGGGGGAGAGATAACGATCCCAGGGCATGACATCTGACATCCCCAAAGAGTGTGCCCGCTCCGTCAGAATACCAGGATGCCTTCGCTCAGCCCATGCACGCCCGCCAACACCGGCAGCTATCAATAAAACTGAAAAGGCCCATGCCTGCCACCAACGAATATCCCACGAGAACAGGAATAACAGGAGGGGGAAGAGTAAATAAACGATCACGATCCCTCCCCATTGAAGTTTTGTTAGTTTCTTTTCAACATGATTATCTGATCCATCACCGATCATCTGAGAACTCCCTGCCGGGGAAAAATGGATTCTCCTCCCCCGTATATAGCAGCCACCCTTCTTCATGGATGAGGTAGCCATCGGGTTCAACGCTCGCCAGTGGACCCAGGCTTTCAAGTTCCACAAATTCATCACAAAGGTATACTTCCGCGTTGCAGTTACCGTCCGGGTAATTACCCGGCTTCCCCGAAAAGCTTTTAACGAAGAAAACATCATCCAGGCGATAACCCACCCAGCCCGCGGAGAGATACTGCCCCATTTTGAACGCTCCACGACCAGGGGTGGCACGTAACTTGATGTAGGTGTTCCTGAGTGTCAGGCGCGGATCCTCTGCCTCGGTGTACGGCCAGAGAACCAGATTGCGATTGGGCAACAACGATCCTACCTCGCCAGGATTCTGCGGTAAGATCACCACCCCGCCGGTTCGCAGCATGGTGATAGCCCAGGGTGCGATTTGCCGGGGTTGCGCGGATGCATTGCGCAGGATATGCGTCAACCTGACGCCATTACCAGTCTCATTGAACCGCACGGTGATAGATTTCTGCAATCCGCTACCTCCTTCGACCGCGCCCAACAATTCCACCCCATCGGAAAGCCTGTTGATCTGCAACAACGTATCATCCGGAGCGTACGTTTCGGGGAAGAGCTCAGGGCTGCGCCACAGGCGGTGACCGCCGTAGAAATGATACTCTCCCCAGGGTGTATTCTCCACCTTGCCGGTTTGAGCCAGAAGATTTTCTCCGCCAACCCGTTTGAAGCTGATGATCCGCGGGCCGCAATCGGTCAGATATTCCAGCTGCAGCCGGCCATTGGTTAGCATGCCCTCTTTATGAACAATTTCATGATCCATGCGTTTTCTCCACCTGATGGTAGCCTTTTTGGATTATACATCGTGTGTTCAAGCCTGATAGGCATACAAAGAAAACCGTCGGCAACGTGCTGACGATTTTTTCGATAGGATCGGGTGACCCGATCCGAATACATCCCTCGATGGGACTGGCTAATAGATAAACTGGGAGAGCGGGCGACCCGATCCGAATACATCCCTCGATGAGACTGGCTAATAGATAAACTGGGAGAGCGGGCGACCCGATCCGAATACATCCCTCGATGGGACTGGCTAAAAGATAAACTGGGAGAGCGGGCGACCCGATCCGAATACATCCCTCGATGGGACTGGCTAATAGATAAACTGGGAGAGCGGGCGACCCGATCCGAATACATCCCTCGATGGGACTGGCTAATAGATAAACTGGGAGAGCGGGCGACCAGATTCGAACTGGCGAATAGTAGCTTGGAAGGCTACTGCCTTACCACTTGGCGACGCCCGCTTACTTACCGAACGCAGGTCTTTCCTTACGGCCAACGACCTGTTCCAGATTATAAACGCTGGTCTGGTAAAAGTCAAAAGCATTTAGCCGGTTAACTGCCCCGCGGGTAATTGGTGAAGAGCTCGTAGAGAGCGCGCGCTGCCAGTTCATCCCGCTGCACCAACGCTTGCACCCGGCAGTTACGCCGCACCATTTCCACGATCATTCGGGGCAGTGCCCCGCCCACCTTCCCCAGCAGACCCATAAAACCTATCGGGGATTCCGGGTCAAAGTGGTCATCATACTGGCTGTCACGCAGGTAAAAGTCTGGCGTCAGGCTGGTTAGCACTTCGCGCACAGTCAGGTGAGAGAAATGCCCATCCAGTTGTATGCGGTCCAAACTTGGTAAATGGAAGTACTGCCACACTTCGCGCACATCCCCACCTTCTGCGCGATACGGATAGCAGATCCGCGGGATACCATGCATTTGAGGGTCGAGGGTGTCCACCGTTAATGCGCGGTCAAAAACCTCAGACCGGATCTTGATCGGCGAGCTATACAACAGACGCAAATGATTTTCCATAGCCTGCCTGATTGCCAGCGCCAGCTCAGAGCCGCGGCGGTAGGTCAACAGCTGAGACACAATTGCCCGCTGGGCATCATCCAGGATCAGCAGAGCCCGCAGCGAACAATCGTTGCCGATCAACGCATCCATCGCTTCGCGCCGTAAGTCCGGTTCAAGGGCATGCAAATGCATGAGCTGGCTGTGACCGAGATCCGCCATCACTTTCAACACTTCCTGCGCGGAAGTGCAGACTCCCGCGAGGTTTGGCACCAACCCTGAGACATCCAATTCACGTGTCATATAGGTCAGCAAGGTATGTATGTCATACACACTGGCTTCCTCCACCAGCAAGCGAAAATCTCGCGCGCTTAGAGCATCCGGTTTCAGTTCTGTCAGGATCTCATTGATATAAGGGGGTCTATTGAAGACGGTGTACACAGCACTTTTTTCGGTAGCCATGGCATCCTCGCTTTCCGGCCGATGATCCCCGCAGGCACTTCCACTTTCAATATAGCACTCGACGGCGAGTGATTCAACATGCAGGCATCCACTCAACCCGGTGGCCGGGGCGTGTAGTAGAATTATTGCATCTCACCCCGGAGGAACGCATGAGCGCCAGAACCAAACTGATATTCAACCCGATCGCCAACCTGGGACGTGCCTGGAATGTGGCTTCATCCCTGCGTCCTATCGCCGCGGAATATGGCGGTGCTGACTGGGCTGGTACAGTCTATCCCACCCATGCCACCGAACTGGCGCGATCTGCCGCCCTCGAAGGTTATGATACTGTCGTAGCTATGGGCGGTGACGGCACAGTTCATGAAGTTCTGAACGGTCTGATGCAGGTACCGGCAGAAAAGCGCCCGCGTCTTGGCATTGTGCCAATAGGCTCCGGGAATGATCTGGCATTTTCAACTGGCATCTCACTAAATCCGGAAGAAGCCATGCGTCAGGCACTGAATGGCACCCCCCATCCAGTCGATCTTGGCCTGGCAGCCGACAACCTCGGCCGTGAGGAGTACTGGGATAACGCCATTGGGCTGGGTTTTGATACCATCGTTACCATTCACTCCCGTAAGGTACCCATCTTCCAGGGGTTCACCGTTTACTTGCTGGCAGTGCTTCGTACCATCCTGTTCGATTATCAACCGTTCAACCTGCACGTGTGCGTGGATGGCAAAGAATGGACTCGCGAATACATGCTTTTCGTCATGATGAATGGCAAGCGTGAAGGTGGCGGATTCCATGTCACCCCGGCATCCCTGGCGGATGACGGGCAGCTGGATTATCTCGGGGTGGATCGAGTCTCACGGTTGAAGATGCTGCAAATCCTTCCCGCGGTGCTGGCGGGAACCCATGGCTCTATGAATGAATGTGCCATCGATACGTTCAAAGAAATGGAACTAACATCAGATAAACCACTGTATGTTCATCTGGATGGAGAGATCTTCGCCACCCCACAAACCGGGGTGAATCGCCTGTCGATCCGTCTGCTGCCTGGCGCGTTACAGGTGATGCGCTAATCCGCCATGCCAGACTTGCTGCAGAGTCTACTCGATCGGGATGTCGGTTTCCTCCAGATCATTGCAGCTTTCTGGGGGGTACCCTCACCGGTTGACGATGATCTAACCGCGCGCTCCACGCTCGCCCGGTCGCTGTTAGATGCAAGCCTTGCTGACGATCTACTGGCAGAATTGCCTGTTGCGGCAGCATCAGCCCTGGCGGACCTGCAGCAGAACGACGGGCGTGTTCTCTGGTCCACATTTACCCGCCGGCACGGTGGAATCCGCGAACTGGGTCCCGGCCGACGCGATCGCGAACAACCTCACCTGCATCCCGTCTCGGCATCAGAGATGCTCTGGTATCGCGGCCTCCTTTCCCGGGCTTTTTTTAAGAAAGCCGGCCAACTACACGAGTATGCCTATATACCCTCCGATTTGCTGGATATCCTCCCCCCGCCTGTCCACTCATCGTCAAGTCGTTCCACGATCGCAGTTGATTTAACCAACCGTGATTATCTTCCAGTAGATCGCAAGGAATCCATCCTGGATGATGTGTGTACCATGCTCGCGGCTGCCAGGCTGGGGCAGGCATGTACAAACAACCACCTGCCGGCAGATTCCGCCGCGCGAAATTTTCTAACTCAATTGCTGTACAGTAGCGGTATGCTGAGTGAGGACGGCCAACCAGTTTCAGAGAATCTGAAACTGCATCTTGAAGCCCCGCCGGAAGAAGCCTGGGCGGAATGCTTTAACAGCTGGGAACGCTGCACAACAACTGCGGATCTGCAATCCATACCCGGTATTGAATTGAACCTGGAAGGAATCCGGCCGCCACAGGTGGTACGCCATTCTATTCTCAAGACTCTTCGTCAACAACCCCCTGATACCTGGCTGGAATTAGAGCCTTTCACAACTGGAATTCTGGCAACAGATCCAGAGTTTCTACGCTCCGGAGGGGTATTCTCACCGGATCAAGCTCACTCCACCGTCACTCAGGCTTCCATCGGAGAATTTGCCCGGTGGATGGACGTGGAAGGCGCTTATATTCGTTACCTGCTTCTTGGACCCCTGCACTGGCTGGGTGTTACTGCACTTGGCAGTTCCCCCCATGGTGGATCGCCTGCGGCCGTCCGCGTCACACCAGTCGGATCGGCTCTCCTCTCCGGTCAGCATCCGGAAGTTACGGCTGAGAACGGGCAGATATTACAAAAAGCCGGTGCCGTACTGGTCTGCCCTCCGCATACACCCCGCCGCGCGCGTTATCTTCTAGCGCGAACAGCAGAATGGTTGCCAGACAGGTCTTCGGGATATGCATACCGGGTTACCCCTGCTTCCCTCACTGTCGCCCGGTCCCAATCTCTGCATATACAACACCTGTTGAGCCTGTTGCGAGCCTACGGCGCAAATCCGCCTTCCCCGGCATTTACCCGGGCCCTTACCCGTTGGGAGGAGCAGGGCCCGCAAGCTGCTATTGAACCAGCCATTTTATTACGAACTTCTTCCCCAGAAACTCTGAGCCAGATCCTGCGGTCTCCAGCTGCCAGGTACCTCGCGGGTCAGGTCGGGCCGACTGCTGCCATCATCCAACCCGGTGCTGGCGATAAACTGACCGCTTCCCTGCTGGATCTTGGATACCTGGCTGATGTGAAAATGGGGTTATAATCGCTAGCATCATTCCTCACAATCTTTTCAGAAGGAAATTATGGGCACAAAAATACAATGGATCAAAGATGAACTCGACCAGCTGCAGCAGAGCGGAGCTCTTAATCGCATCCGCACCATCGGCTCAGCTGTCGGGCCAAAAATGGTAGTGGATGGAAAATGCGTTTTGAATTACTGCTCCAACAACTATCTGGGGCTTGCCAACCACCCCGCGCTCGTGAAAGCCGCGCATGAAGCCATCGATGAATATGGGGTCGGCCCCGCGGCCGTGCGTTCCATTGCCGGCACAACTGAGATGCATGTTCGGCTGGAGAAAAAGCTGGCAGCCTTTAAAGGTGTCGAATCCGCGATTACCTTTCAAAGTGGATATGCAGCGAATCTAGCTGTCTTTCCTGCGTTGGTAAGCAAAGAAGACGCAATCTTTTCAGATGAATTGAACCACGCCAGCATCATTGATGGATGCCGTCTTTCTGGCGCACGCATTATTCGTTATCCCCATTCGAATATTGACGGTCTGCGCGCTGTCATCCGTGAGGCTGCCGGCACATATCGCCGTGGCCTGATCATTACGGATGGAGTCTTCTCGATGGATGGAGATATCGCTCCACTGGATAAACTGTATGAGGTTGCCCAGGAATTCGATCTTCTGTTGATGGTGGATGATGCCCACGGAGAAGGCGTTTTGGGCACCGGTGGCCGTGGTATCGTGGATCATTTCCATCTGCATGGTAAAGTGGATGTTGAGATTGGCACTCTCTCCAAAGCATTTGGCGTGGTCGGTGGAATTGTGGCTGGCAATCCAGTTATTATTGACTGGCTGCGTCAGCGCGGCAGGCCTTTCTTATTCTCCTCAGCTATGACGATCCCTGATACCGCTGCCTGCCTGGCGGCTGTTGATCTGCTCGAAAATTCTACCGAACTGGTCGAACGACTCTGGGAGAACGGCCGCTTCTTCAAAGAAGGCATGCGAACTCTCGGGTTTAATACTGGCGAGAGCGTTACCCCAATTACCCCCATCATGCTGGGCGAGGTCACATTAGCCAAGCAATTCAGCAGTGAGTTGTTTAACGAGGGTGTATTTGCCGTTGCACTGGGTTATCCCACCGTCCCGCAAGGCAAGGCTCGCATCCGCGTGATGATCTCCGCCGCGCATACCCGCGAAGACCTCGACCAGGGATTAGAAACTTTCGCCCGTGTTGGGAAGAAACTGGGTGTAATCTAACTCTTCCCTTTGTGAACCACTCAGCGGGCCTGATGTTCAGGCCCGCTTTTTTGTCTTTTTCTTTTTCCCTGAGGTCAACAGCGGTACACCCTTCACAGGGGTCTTATCTCCTGTGACGACAGTACCATCCACAACCTCTCCGTCCGTTCCAACATGCCGGCTGCGAGCTTCTCGAGTGCGCCATATGCGCCCGAGGTGTTCTTCCACCACCGCGTCAGGGCAGAGTTCAACGAACAGGTAGGCAGCCAACCCCAGTACAGCCGCGTCATCCAGGGGTCCTAAAGTGAAATCAAATGGAACGATCAGATACACAATCGCAGCGATCGGCAGGAATTTTAATAACGGGCTAACTCGCCGGTCACCCATCAGGCGGAAGATTAATTTAATACGCATCACCAGATCCGGCGTTGAACCCGCCTTACCTGCTGTGATCTTTGAAAGAATATCTTTTAACATCGTGCCCTTTCCGCGTGAAAAAATCGGTCACGCCCGGATCTGCATCCGTCGTTTCAGCCGCAGCAGCGGGCCGGCCAAAAGCCGGATGTAATATTTGAGAACGATCACTGAGAAGAAACTGCCCCCGTCACGATAATGCACCCGCAGCATCTCCGGCCAACAGCGATCATCCGCGGCAATGGTTTTTGCCCCGCCATGCAGGCGGAAGTTTGCCCAGTGTCCCGGTATATAGGCTATCTGACTGACTTGTGCCAATCGCACCCAAAGATCGTAATCCATGGCAAAGTAAAAGGTTGGGTCTAATGGGCCGACCTGTCGCCAGTGTTCGGTGCGAAAAAAGGCAGCCTGCTGTGAAACATGCACATATCCACGCCGTAGACGACGGTAATCTGTCTGACGCGAGGGGAACTGACCAATTACCTCATCCTCCGCATTGATGAACATGGAATCCGCATAAACCAGGCCAACATCCGGGTGCTCCTGCAGGTAAGCCACGGCTTGCGCAACTGCATCCGGCTCATAGGTGTCATCAGAATTCAACCAGGCGATGATCTCGCCATTCGCACGTGCAAATCCCTTATTAATCGCATCCGTCTGTCCGCGATCCTTTTCAGAGACCCAGCCAGCCAGCTTCTTTTCATATCTCTGGATAATTTCAACGGATCCATCCGTGGAACCGCCATCCATCACAAAGTACTCAATGTTGGGGTACGTCTGCCCCAGCACCGAGCGGATGGTTCGTTCGAGAAACGGTGCCTGATTATAAGAAGGTGTGACTATGGTTACCAATTTCATGGTTGCCACACCTGTACTTGCGGAATGCCATAATAAGCAGCAGCACATTGATTCTCGGCGGCATTCGGGTTTATGGAAAGGTCTGCTATCCCACCGGCTAGGTCTACCGGGGTGAATATGACAAGGTCCTTCCCGGCTGCTTCTGCCGCTTCGGCAATATTCGCTCGATCATCCAGCGCTTCAGCAGTAGAACGGAGAGAAACAGAACTGGCCAGCAGCCCGATTGAGCCATTCATAGTAAAGAAACTCAACAGAACAATACAGATGGCATAGAAAGCCTGGCCTTTTTTCAACACATACCGCGGATTTCGTCGGAGCCACAACTGGAGAACACCTCCCAGCGTGTGGAACCAAGCTGCCAACCCCAGAAATAGAATCACCCTGCGGATCCAGGATGTAGCATCCGGGTATATCGAGGCTCCGATCCAGGTCGACCCAAGCACCAAACAGCTAACCAGGGGAATCATTACCAGCAAGCGTAATCCTTCCTGCAGCTGACCATCCCGTTTGGTAAGCATGGCAAGTGAGAATGCCATCAGAACGACCACAATCACAGCAACCGGAGTGGCTGTGATGAGGTCACGTATGGTAGGAATGCTACCAGGTAATGAAACATGAATCAGATGGGTCAATGGCAAGCGTTGCGAAATCATCAACCCGATTATGGCGGTCATGCTGGCAGCCAGACCGCTCAGAGAAACGAACCGCAGCCTGAGATCGCGGTAAAAAAAAGAGAATCCTACTGCCAGCAAAAAACTCGTTACCTGCACAGCAGCCTGTGGCAGAGAGAAACTTCCGACCACCAGCGAACCAGTGAAAACCGCGAGCGACATCCAGAAAACCGGTACTTTCAGGCTGTTTTTCACCCACCTTAATGTAATAGCCAGTAAGAACATCCATAAAATCAACGGCAGGGTAGAGATAACTGCCACGTGTACCCAGTAAAAGAGGCGACCCGCTTCCGGTGCAGTAAATACAGCCAGAAAACCAGCCACAACCGCAAGGTCAAAAGCTTCCAAACCGCCGATACGCCAATGGGATCTATCACCCGGTGATCTGGCCAGGGATGCCAGCCCGGTGAAAGTCAGGGCAAGCAACATGATCGCACTGATACGTGGGGAAAACTGCCCAGCTGCGCCAATTAAAACCGAAAAGAATGCAGCCGGGTAAGAATAACCTGCCTGCCCTGCCAGATATTGAATGGATGGCCAGAAACCACCCGGCACCCCTCCAGAAACTGCGCAGTAATCCCATCCAACCCAACGGGTAAACCAGGCCTGATAAAAGAGAGGTAAACTTGCCAGAAACAGTACCGCAGCCACCAGGCCGAGCACCGGGCGGCGCCAGTTTGGCTCATCAGGATCCGCCTTTGGAAAGCGCTTCAGTAAAGGGGCAAACATCAGCATGCCCGAACCTCCATCCCTTTCGCTGCTTTGAATATGGCTTTTTTCATATCAGCTCTTTCGGAGTATGGATCCTGGTTTTTCCCGCAAGGATCAGTCCCAACAGTATACCCACCCCCATCTCCTAGTTGGGATCAATAAATGAATCCTGGGTGAAGTTGAACAAGATCAAGACGATCCAAACAAATAAACCCGCAATGCCAGTAAAGCGCCCCAATCCATCGGTTTTCATAAGCCAGCGAATGACCACTCCCAGCACGGATAACCAGAAGAGCAGGTACAGGGTGAAACCGATCAGCCCGGTTTCTGCCAGCAGGCGGATATAAAGATTCTTTGGATTCGGGTAGACCCACGAATTGGTGGTAAGCTGCTCACTAACCTCTGACACCAGCGTAACCGTCCAATCGGGGATATGATCATAGATTTGCATCCCACTGGCTCCCAACCCGATCCCTGTCAACGGATGTTCCGCGTAGATCTCCCAACCCGCGATGGCGTACCCCAGCCGGGGACCCGCATAGATATCCACCAGGTACTCCACCACCGACCCTCGCTTATTGGATTGCCAAAGTTTTGCAAAATAATCGTTGGTAGATAGAACCCAGAACGTTCCGGTTAAGACACCCAATACCATCCCAGCAACACCTGCCCGTAGCGCCAGGCTGGTCAATCGCTTCCCGGGGTTCTCTTTCTTCAGGGGATGAACATACCATCTCGCCCAGGTAATCATGCGCTGTCTCTGCGTGAAGAGGAATGTCCACAGAATGGCGGCCAGTGACATCACAATGCCACCGCGCGAAAAGGTCATCAGCATTACCGCTAGTGCCGCGCCAAGCAATACCGGTTCCAACCAGCGTTTCTTGAATATACGGTAACCGCTGAACAAAGCAGCTGTCAACCACGGCAGATATACAGTAGCCAACTGATTGGCCAGCCAGGAAGGTTCGAAAGCAAAGCCCACTACGCGAGCTTTATCCAATAACCGTCGGGTAGAAAAAGCCAGCTGCACCTTGCTCAGCGTACCAATATCAGGGATGCCTGTCAGGTACGAGAGCATCTGCAGCGCACTCCAGATTATGCTGGCCGTCAGGCCGATATACATCCACCTCAGGGTAAAACGCAGGTCATCCTCATCCTGGTTCATCAGAATGACTGCAAGAAAGAAGGTGATCCCTCCCAACAGGGTGATGATGGCTCGGATAGCACGTCCATTGAAAGTCTGCCCATGCATGGGTATCATCCCGTACGTCCACCCCCAGGCCGTGGCAGTCAATGCAGCAACTAGAAACAACCCCAGCAAGATCAAACTTGGGTTCAGGCGCAATCGTAAGTCACCACGAATTATCCGCCAGGAGAGGATCAATGCAAGCACCGCCAATGGGTAGAAAGCCAGGGGGCGAACCATCGTTTCTTTCCCCAGAAAAGGGAAATATCGAAAGCTGGTTACAGGCAATGTGAGAACGACCAGTGCCCAGAAGATCCGGCTGACGGCCTGCAGTTTATTCGTCAGCATCGCTCTCCTTCACTTCACCACTGATCATGAGAATTATCAGAACAATAAAAAGCGCGCTCATGGCTCCAGTAAATAGATACGGCCCCATTCCGACGATCCGCGCAGTCGGTAGATCCTTTTTTTGAGAGATGGATACCTGGGCAAATGGATGAATCCCGTGGGTAGATTCTTCTAACTCCGTTGCTGATTGTTCCAGCAAAGTTCGCTTCTCAATTGTTGCCGGATCTGTTCCACCGGATAAGGCTGCCAGTTCATCACGTATGCTTATCAACTCGATGCTGGCAGCGACTGAACTGCGCACCTCGTCCGTGAAAACCTCCACCCAGGCAGCTGCCAGCTCTTTGGAATTGCCAGGCATCTGATGGATGCCATAGAAACGCCAGCCGCCGTCGTGAGGTTGTGATAGCTGCAGCATCCCTCCGCGAAGCTCGCCGATCGTAGCAAAACCGACTTTTTCAGAAACCCTTGCCAAGACAGTATCCGACCACGCCAGTTCTTCTAATTTTTGTGTTTCACGTTCTAAAAAGTAAAAAACTTCCCGATCATTACCCACCGGCACAGCCTCTTCCAGATTCTGATCCAGGACAACTCGCGCCTCGGTGCGGTAGGGAGGTGGATCCAGCTGGTAAATGGCCGCCCCGAGCAACGCTCCGATTAGAGCAGCTACCAGCAGGATTGGCCAGGCTGTCAACGCCCTGGAAACCTGATCACGATTGGGTGTATTCAGTGCTTTTTTTGCCATCCTCTTCCTCTATCATAATACGCATTGGAACGCTTCCCGGTTGCCCCGGGTTAAATACATACAGGGATCACGGTATTAGCGGATGCTGTAAATCGAATAACAGAAAACCTTCACCCCTTTCAACCGGGTAATGTGCCTGCAGGTAAGATTGTAAGGCTGGTTGCCGATTATAATCATCGAACCAGGTCACCAGAAAGTAAGATTTGCCATCGGCGTATTTCTGGAACATCTCATTAAATTCCGGTGTTTCCCGACCCGCTAACTGGCGTACCGCGACATCTCCGCTGCCTGGCCAGTTGGTGATATTGTCCCAGCCGTAAAAAGCCATCCGATAACCGTAATCCTGCGTCAGGCCCACCACCGGCTCGTTTCGCAGGCGATCTCCGAGGGTTAGCCAGAAAGAGGGTTCCGCGCGGTAATCCACGCTGCGCAGGGCATCCCTGGTCGGCCAGACCGCCAGCCCAACCACCACCAACAAGAGCGCAAATTGGCCTAGCCGTCTTATCCACCCTCCAGGAATATCTGAGAGGGCCTTTCCGAATTGATCTCCAAGCGGTGCCAGGCTGATAGCTAGAATCAGCAGCAGCGGCAATTGGTAATAATCATGCGTGCCAATATGGTAGGCAAAGGTCAATCCATAAATCAGGTATCCTAACCAGAGTCCGAGCGCCAGTTTTCGTGGCTTCCCGGCAGGGATCAGTAGTACCCCCACAAGGCCGAGGATAATAGCCGGGATACCGACAGTGCTATTAACCTTGTCGATCCATCGGGAATAATTGGCTGCCTCCAGCCAAAGGTTCGGAAAGAAGCGAAAGCTAAACTGCTGCCCAAGGAATTTTGCAACGAATGTACCGTATAACGTGTAGATCATGAAAGGCAGCAGCGATAGCATGCCGATCAACCAGACCTGACCGTTGCGCAGCAGAGATTTAAGATCTTTACGCATCAGGAGAAGAATAAATGGGATGGCAAGGAAGAAAACTGAAACATTCTTAATAAATATCGCCGCGCCGGAGAAAAAACCAGCAAGGGCTGCCTGCCGCCATCCAGGTGATTCCATCCAAATATAAAAAGCCCACAGGGCGATCGCAATCAGAGATACCATCAGCGGGTCCGGCTGGAAGGTGCGGGAGGCGAGCACCCCGTAGGTCTGCAACAGATAAAAACCCAGGGCAACGATACCGCCATCCACGCTGGTGATACGCGCCGCTAGCCCAAAAACCGCCAAACCTGCAATCACCCAAAAAAATGAGGAGAGCAACCTTGCCAGCCACACCTTCTCACCACCAGACAGACGGTAAAGCCAGGCTGTCAAAGTTTCCATAACCGGAGGCTCAATGATCGCTTCCCGTTTCCCCTGCTCTATTGCCATGTCCACTTGCCACGCAGGCGCATCCGGGGAGGTTGCGTAATATAATCCACGAGCCATCAGCGCCGAGTGTAGCTGACGTGTTGGATGGATATCCAGCGGAGGGTCCGTCAGGTCCATCCAGCGGATTACAAGACCGAGCAGCATCAATGCCAGTACAACCAGCCGTTGCCATAATTTGCCCCGAGAAAAGGATCCTGTCATTTTTTGCCTTCCTGCTTTATTCCAGTCGCGCCGGTCGCAAGACACTACGCAGGCGCAGGTACAATTTTTTAATACCTGAAAACCCAGCTATGCTGAGGAGCGCATACAACATGCGATGCCACTCCGGCAGTACCAGCGGAGCATACGCACGGACTCCCTGCAGGTAGGCAGCCAGTGCCTGCTGTGGCTGACCACCATCCAGCAGGTAGCGAGCATTCAACCGGTGCGCTCCTGCATCTACCCGCCGCCATTTTCCCTGCCCCAGCGTGTTATACGGTGGTGTCGCCCGCATCCAGGTGGCAATCCGGTAGGCTTCTTCTCCAAATCGGGGAGCAGCTGCTACATTCTTGGCACCCGCATGGAAGCGGCCAGTTGCCCAGTTCTCCGCGACATGGATCATCCGTCCGCTGACAGCCAAACGCAGCCAGAGTTGGTGATCCAGCAGAAAATGGTAATTCCTATCCAAACCGCCTGCGCGGCGAAGCACCGTGCCATTCATAAAGACTGCCGGTTGGTTGAGTATATGAAACTCCATTAAATCAGCCAGCTGCCAGTTACCGGTCCGCATCTGGTGGATGGGGTTTCCCAGGGCATCCACAGCCATGACATCACCATAAATTAATGCGGCAGAAGGAAATTGCTGAAAACTGGCTACAGCTTTGCTGATTGCTCCCGGCAGGTAGGTATCATCCGAGTTTAACCAAGCCACCAGGCTCCCTTGCGCGTGCTGCAGACCCTTGTTGATCCCTTCTGCCTGTCCACTGTCTTTCTCAGATACCCACCAAGTAAACCGGTTCGCATAACGCTGAATAATCTCCAGGCTGCCGTCAGTGGAACCGCCATCCACCAGCAATACTTCGAGATGCGGGTAATCCTGTGTCAATACCGACAGGATGGTTTGTTCCAGAAAAGCTGCCTGGTTAAATGAATTAATCACCACCGATACGAGCAGTTGCCCTTTATGCATGATCCTCAAACAGACTTGTATAGGATATTTTCGGGAAGATTGTGAGCTTTCCACCCACGGTGGCATCAATAACCTGTCGGCCATCAGCCTGAAAGGCATCCCGCGCCAGGCGGTAACCGATCTCTGAAGTTTCCAGGTCTGGCAGCTGCCAGCGGAACCCCTTGCCAAAATAACCCGGGTTGAAATGGTTCGGGTCATCTCCATGAGAGACTACCGTTGTGTTTGGCTTTCCCTGAGTGACAAAATTGTGATCGACACCGATCAGATAGACCGTAGAAAAGCCCATATAGTAGGCTAGCTGCAATGCCACAAAGGTCACTGTGGCGCTTTCCCAGACACGACCAGCCATATTGCATGTAAAACCAGGCCCGGTATAGGTGGAGTAGAGGAAGTTTAGTCCCGGTTCACGGGTTACCCAGCGTCTTCCACGCCAGGAAATAAACCGCGGCATCGAAAGGGACTGAATATCCGCGGCGCATTGCTCAACCACCAGGTCATTCATGCATACGTAATAACTGGTCGCGAAACCCATTTCGGGAAAGGCCATATAAATCCGGTTCATGCCAAAGGTAAATTCGCTTTTCAACAAACCCAGATCCATCTGCTTCAGGGATGGCCCGTTGCCAATGATAAAGCAGCGTTTTCCACGATGGATATTATGGAAGCGGCGCAGCTCTTGCCGGCTCTGCACACGCCAGGGATGCAGCCAGGCACCTGGAAGCTCCGGTATCCTTCGCAAGGCATCATATGCACTCCTTGCTGCCGGCTTCAACGGTTCGGGGATGAATCCCTTGAGAATATCCCGTGTCCCGCTCATTCAGTGCTCAATCTGGCTGTCGCTCCGCCATCCACCACGATCGCCTGCCCGGTCATAAAAGAAGACTGGCTATTATCGGCTAGAAAGTAAATGGCATGCGCGATTTCATCTGGCTTGCCGATACGGCCATTCACAGTGCGGTTGGCAAGGTTCTCCAGCCGGTCGTGGATGTCTCCACTTCCAGCGTGGCCGCGGCTTAATCCGGCACGCAACATAGGGGTATCCACCGCCCCGGGCAGGATGGCATTCACACGGATATTATCGGATGCGAATTCGATAGCCATTGCCCGTGTGAGCGCAAGCAAACCACCTTTACTGGCCGCGTACGCAGCAATATCTTTTGAGGTGGCAATGGCATGGACGGAGGAGACATTTACGATGGCACCTCCCCCAGCCTTCATCAGCAGCGGATGCGCAAGCCGAGTCCCCAGGAATACAGAACGAAGATTAGAAGCCATGACCGCATCCCATTCCTCCACTGTGGTTTGCAGAATAGGTTTTGCGATCTGCATGGCTGCATTGTTCACTACGGCGTTTAACCGACCCCCAAATTCTGCGCTGCCGGCATATACTCGCGCAATATCTCCAGGATCCGAGATATCCGCCTGGATGAACAATCCGCTCGCGGGGAAATCATCCGCCGCAGTGGAGCGATCCACCCCCACCACCTGCCAGCCTTTTTCAGCAAACAAAGTGACCGTCGCGCGCCCGACACCCCCAGAAGCACCCGTGATCAAAACAGTAGGTTTCATTTGTTCCATCTTACCTCATGCTCTCCAGAGCATCCTGAATTTGCGCGGAGCTGAATTTCAGGCCTTCCAGCAGATTACGCAGGGTGTTGCGATGTACATGCTCCCAGGCAAACGGGCTGGAATTGGAATTATGAGGTGCCAGGAGTACCTGATTCATGGCGCGCAATGGAGATTCTGCCGGAAGAGGTTCATATTCAAAAACATCCAGGCCGGCACCGCTCAGTTGACCGTACTGTAATGCCCTTACCATCGCAGCTTCATCCACCACAGGCCCGCGGGATGTATTAATTAAGACGGCGCCGGATTTCACCATAGAAAGGGTCTCTTCGTTGATCAAATGAAAACTGGTGGGGTTGAGGTCACAATTCAGGCTAATGAAATCAGACTTGGCCAGTAATTCCGGCAGCGGCAGCACTTCAACGCCCGTTTCTTGAATGAAAGCCGGATCGATCTCTACGATGTCATTTCCCAGCAACCGCATGTCAAAGGCTTTCGCTTTCCGCAGTACCATTTTACCGATGTTACCGACCCCCACCACACCCAGGGTGCATTCATGCAGAGCTCTGCCGGGGATCTTCTCCCAGTTGCCCGCTTTCATCTGGTTATCCATCCAGGGTAATCTGCGCGCAAAGGTCAGGATATATCCCAGCACAGTATCAGACACCGGCAGTGTGAACGCGTTTGGCGTTCGGGAGATGATGATTCCCATCCGGGCAGCCGCTTCGCTATCCAGCGAATCTATGCCAGTACCCCATTTGGAGATGACTTTCAATCTTGGCAGGCTAGCCTGCAGCACCCGTGCTGTAAAGCGATCATCGCCACAGATGACGCCATCGAACTGACCGGCATAAAGCAGCAGATCTTCTTCCTCCAGGCGTTCATTCACCGCCGGTTCGATCAAGGTGATTCCCAATCTTTCGAATACCGGTCTGAACCGATGAATATAGGGCAACATATACGGTGCACTCACCAAAACTGTCGTCATCCTACTCCTATCCCCGGTTAATCCCGGAAGTTGTTGATGTTTGTTTGGGGGCGTCTGCCTGACGAGCCAGCAGCATCATCTCCGCGATTGAAAAATCCACTTCGGTATCCACATCCCAGGCTTCGCGCGGATCCACTTCGAACATCATCGGCCGTTCACCCAGGCGATTCCGTCTGGCAGCCAGAGTTTCGCGGGTGAACAAGTACATGGTGGAATTCTCTTCGAATATTGGCGGAAGGTCTTGAGTTTGCAGCAGAATAGCGGGGTTGTGGTTGATCGGCCTTCCCAATTCATCATAGAAACGGACCTGCCGGCGAGTCACCCCAAAGAGCGAATCATAGGCGGGGTATTTTTGCAGGAGCCCATCGATGGCTATTGAAATCGTTTCAGATCTCAACAGGGGGTTTGTGCTATGGGTTTGCAGGTAAAAATCCGCTCGCACCTGGTCGGTATCGTGCATCAAGATCTCATTCATAGGGATATCATCCGCGCGCAGAGATTCCGGTCGACGATGACAGGTCACGGTCGGGTAATCCCTGGCCAACCCCTCCAGCACGGCATCACTATCGGTATCCACAAAAATTCCTGCCAGTTGTGGAACTTGGAGCAGGGTTTCAATGATATGCGCGTACAACGGTTTGCCGGCCATCGGTCGGTAATTCTTACCCGGCACCCGCTGCGAGTGATGCCTCATTGGCACCAGTGCAATTATCTTCTTAACGGGCATTATTCACCTCGATTTACTTATTATACGCAATCGGCTCTACTTTGCGGGAACTGTTCCCATCTACAGCTGGCAGGTGAGCAGTGGGGTAATAAAACCGCTGCTTCAACTGCCAGGTAAGCGGGCCACTGCTGCGGTACCCCTGATATGTTCCCCAGAATTGCATCAGCCTGAACCAGACGATATCTCTCCAGTGACGCCTGAGCATCTTTTCATTTGCCGCCGCCTTCCAATCCGCGCGGATGTTGCTGTAAGAGAGGCGAACCAGATCCCGAAAATGAAATTGCTCGGCAGGAAAAATCCGTTTGAATGCCATGCCTTCCCTCAGATAACGGCGGTAAATACCGGCAGGTGTCTCGCGATGCACATGGATGATCTCAGCATCTGGCACATAACGCACCGAATATCCCTGCAGCATCAGCCGATGCGCCCATTCCAGGTCTTCCAGGCCGGGAAGGTTCTCATCATATGGATTTTTTTCCCAGAGTTCGCGACGGATGGCGGCGTTGGCATTGTTGCAAAAGGGGTTCTCTTGTGCCGCTGGCTGGTCTTCCGGGAACCACTGATGAAACAAACGAATTTCAGAAAACTGACTACTTTCCATTCCTCGCTGTTTACCGTACGCGCATGCGACCTGTGGATCGGAAAATGGTTGCAGAAGAGTCTCCAGCCAGTCCGGGTATACCGGGTAGACATGAGCGCTTGCGATCACCACTAGCTGACCCCGACAGGCAGCAAGACCGCGGTTGAGCGAATATCCAAATGAGAAATCCTGGGGCCGGATATGTACGACATTGGCACCATACTCTTCAGCGATGGCGACGGTATCGTCCGTGGAACCGGAATCTACCAGAATAACTTCTATATCTTTCAGTTGCTGGGCGGCAATACCTTGCATCAGTTTACCCAGATGCAGCCCTTCATTGTAGGCACGGATGACGATGGAGACAGATGGGGCTTTTTTTGTCATGGCTGATATAGGAATAAAACGTTATCACCATATCGGTAGTCAGTTTGAATAAGATGTGAAGGCAACAGGAATTTATATGGGTATCCGCGCATCACCGTATATGGTACGGCATAGATATATTGTACGCCGTAATCTTGCATGAGGACTGAGGTCGTCCCCGCCTTTAAACCATCAAAATATGCCTTACTATTCATTAATCCATCCAGGTTGACGATCGTGCGGTCCTGGATAAAATAACTGACGGTACCGCCGCCAATCATCCCGATGATCGAATCCTCGGGTGTCACCCCCTCCAATGCGCGGACTTCAGCCAGGTGCGCGTGCCCGGTTGAACGGGAATAAGAATATTCCGTGGCAAGTTGTACCCCAAAACCGACGACGGGCGGCACACACAGCAAAATAGCCAACACCCAGCCAGCAATGCGTACCCGTGGACCTTTCAGCTCAGTGAAGAGATTAATGAGCATACCTGTAATCACAATGAAACAGAAGAAAGTCTCGGTAACCCAGTACCAGCTGCGAATATGGATGTACCCGGAGATATAAAAGTACAGCACCCGGTATACGACCGCCGTTAGCAGGGGGAAAATCATCCATTGGGCACCAAACTCATGCGGGGATTTACGGTTTTTCAATGTCAGAACAAGATAAACAACAGCTGTAAGCATAATCACAATGGATGCGATCCATACCGGCTTCCAGCTCTCAAACAGGGACACAATGGAAATACGGGTGAGGAACGAAAAGGGTGATCCGAGCCCCAAAAGGTAATCTAGCAAGCCGCGAGCAGAAGTCACCGCAGCGCCGGTAATATTGAGATACATGCTGCCCCACCAGTGTTTGACCTGCCCACTGATCGGCATGGGGGTGCCAAAGACCAGCTGGCTCCAAAGCATGTATCCACCCAGCAGGGTAGCCAGTGGAATAAAGTAAGCCAGAGCGCCGGGCAGCCAGTTTTGCATTGCTTTCAGAATCCTGCCGGGGGTATCCCCACCTGCCGCGGGTTCCATCTTCTGGTATGGACGCACTCCGGCAACCACAATCCAGCCAGCGATTACACCGAAAAACAGGCTGATGGATAGGTCAGGGAGCAGGTGCGTGAAATAAGCCAACCCGGTAAGAATGGAGAACAAACCTCCAGTTAATACGACACCCAGAACACGCCGGTTGGGTAGAATTCGCATTACAGGCTGCAAACTAAACCTGCCGGCAATAAAACCAGATACAGTGCTGGACAGGAACCCGGCAGCCGTAAAGAAAATGATTTGTTTCTCTAAAGGAATGACCCCAAAGCCTACCCGCAGAATTGCTGCCCCAATGGGGATCACAAGCGCGAGCATGGCATCAGCTAACAATTCGCGGGCATCTCGCTCAGAAGCGGCTACCAGCCAGACACCCACGAAAACAACCAGGAAGATGGTATCCAGCCGGCTGAGAACAGTCAACCCCGCCAGAAAACCGATCCACATCCATTGTGTGAGTTTTTTTGGCCGGGTGGTACTCAAGCTTAATCCGGCTGACCAGAGACAGGTTACCAGGAAAAATGCCAGTGCAGACTCTAGCCCGCCTGTGAACAGGCTGTTGTAAGTGACCCAGTTAAACCCCAAAAAAACAGCCAGCAGGAAGGCCAGGTTGTGTGAAATCCGTTTTACCAGAGTGCGGTAGACCACGAGAATAGTAAGGAATTGGAGTAGCCCGAACACCCCAACCACTGCCCTCAATGGAACGATCAGATCCCCCCGGCTCAAAGCAAAAATCGGCAGGCACAACAGCAGCCAGAGCGGATGGAAGCCATTGGTTAGCGAAATACCGTCAAATGAAATACCAGCCCCCGAAAGAATGTGCCGGGCAACTTGAAAATAGAAGAAGCCATCATCACTGCTGAACCATTTCAGCAAGGTGTCTTCAGGGGCCAGCGCCACATACAGGGTCACTGCCAGGACTGCCAGAAAAAGCAGGCTTTCTCGAATATGTCTGTAGAAGAAGTGCGGCTTACCAGTTGACATCTTGTTCATATCCCAGTGTAATCAGCAAGTTTCCAGCCACCTGCTTGAAGAGGGATTTGTGCTCATCCGTGAACTTTGTCCGCCATCCACCCGACTTTCCCTGGCGGAATGTGGGGGAGCGCTGAGGATCCATTTGCGCCATCAATCGTTCGACCGCTTGATCTTGCGGCATGGTCAATTGAAAACCACGCTCTACCGCATGTCGTAATACCGTTGTCACCGCTGCGACGCGATCTGTATTGAAATCCTCGTACTTCAATGCCAGTACAGCCGGTTGCGATAGCCAGCCCAGAAACGGCGCAAAACGGCCAGCAATATCCGGGAAGGGGTTGGCGGCATCCGGCCTGCCAGTGATGCTAGTGCGTAACCGTTCATCAAACGTTTTTAATGTTTGGGTATAGTAATCGTGGTGCACATGGTTCGGTTCAATTTCCGTCACGTAATGAACATGCGAAACCACCACATCTCGTGGGTCTCTTAAGATGAAATATGCGCAGAAATCATCCGCGGTAAAACGATCCATGATTTCCGGCCGGGCATGCAGATGGCCATAGCCAATATCCCCGCGAGAAAGGTGCTGCAGATCTCGCAGGATCTCACGGGTAGTGCGTTCTCGACCGCTGGCGCCTTCAAACATGACAACAGCCGGCAGTCCGCTATCCACGGCCGGACCAACCAGTGGAAAACCTTCCAGCACCTGGGTCAGTAAATGCGTCCCACTCTTCGGGAATGAATTGGTGAAGAATACCGGGGAGTTTTTCAGCCCGGGCGAACCAGCCCGGTGTAAAGTATTCTGCCGGATATATCGCCGCCAGATTCGGCGGACCAGTTTTGCCTGAAATTTCAAGGATGTTATCACTTCGCCAGGTATGCTCATTTCCAATCCCTGTTTTTCTCATAACCCATCTGGATCAGCAGATCGCCGGTTTTCTCCTTAAAATGCCGGATATTTGCCGCTGTAAAATGCTCACGCCAGTTCCCCGGCTGTCCTTTACGGAAGGTGCCTGAACGTTTGGGTTGGATCGACCTGGCCAGCGCTTCAATGGCTTGATCGCGGGATACGCGCGGTGCAAAACCGTGGGCAGCCAATAGATCCAGGATACGGGAAATAGAAGTCGCGCGGTCCAATACCAGGTCCTCAAATCGTAGGCACAATACTTCCGGGTGATCAAACCAGGGGAGATATAAGCGGTACTTGGCGGCGATATTTCCCAGACGGTATTCTCCCTCATCAATGCCAGAGATTGTGGCATCGATCCGCTCTTCCATAGTTTTGAGTACATCGCGATAGTATGGCCTCAGTTGATGCTTCGGATGCAACTCGGTGGCATAGAAAACATGTGAGATGATCGTATCGCGTGGATCCCGTGAAACAAAGATCGGCGCAATCCGCGGGTTCAACAGTTCTGAGACGAACTGCTCTTTGGCTGGAAGGTAACAATAAGTAAAATCTCCTGGTTTCAAGCGGCGCAGCTTCTGGATGATCACCTCGTCCGGTTGTTTGTCATTCCTCTCGTTCCGGTTGAGCGGCGGCATACCAGGGTTCACAAAGGGGCCAATCTGCGGCAGACCTTCCAGTATCTGGATGATGAGGTGAGAACCAGATTTCGGCATGGAATTTGCGATAACAACCGGCATACGCTGCAACTCATCATGGCTCCAGCGAAGGCCAGCCTGCGTTCTGCGGAGCTGCCAGCGAATTTGCTTCAATGGCTCTTTTACCTGCAGCGGCAACCGAATCATTCATCCTCCAGATAGAAATTTCCGCCTTCGAATAATCCTCTCCAAATCACACCGAGGGAGATCGAAGTTTCAGGTAATAATTGATCCACTTCAAATTTTCTTAATTTTACCAATCCGGGACGGGCGCTCTCCTGCAGGTATTCGCCGAATGGTAAACCTGTCTTGAACAACTGATAATACAGAAAAATGCGCGCCATGCGGGAAAACTCAGAGGGTATATGGATCTCTTCCGCAGAGAGCATCTCTTCCACCTTCCGTTGATAGGCTATTCGATCAGGTGGGAAGAAAACGGTCGGGTAGGCTGTATAACGTGAACGACCAGCAGAAAGCACCGCGGCTCTCATGATGGCTGCCTCGAGGCCGATGCTGGAGTTGTACACCATCGTGAACTTGGATCGCTGGATTAATTCGTAGGAACTGACATACTCCAGCGGGTCAATATAATGGATGTTGGGTAATTCCAGCGCGCCGGAGATCTTCACCCAGTCCCTCACCGTCTCACGGCTTTGCTTGGCTGAGCCGGGGCGTAATTCATCGGGGTGTGCCCGGATAATGAAAAGAACCTGCGGATGCCTTTTGGCCAGTGACAGCACTTCATCCAGCCAGGTGAACATATCCGGGAAGATTACATTGGAATGCGGTTGGCTGGTATCGAAGATCACATTGGTAAACACCGGCACCGTCCAGCGGAACCCTGCCATCTTTTGCAGCAGTTCAGTGTCCAGTGGGCGCATGCCATGCCAGAATTGGATGCCAGCCATTTTAAAATTACCCTGAAAGCGCTTCCGCAAGTATCCATCCAGTTTTTCGTCCTGCTCCTGTGAGAGATTGGCGCCTTCGGGTATATCGATTGGGTAGGCTGTGGCTTCACCTTCTGTGAAGAAAGCAGTAAACGGCATCAAACCCACCTCATGAGCCACCGTGCGGATGCCGCGTTGACGGGCAATAAAGCGGGCGGTGGCTTCGGGGAAAAACTGACCGTTGAAGACCAGCACAGCCTGTGGTTTTTCCGTATCCAATAGCCGTGAAAAATTCACAGCCACATTCCAGGCAGAGAGGATGAACTCACGGTACAGGGATCTGGTGGCGTCATCATCCATCAGATGGTGCCGGCGAAGTTCCCAGCGTAAAGCGGGCATTACCAGTTTCCCCAGGGGTAATTCGTGATATGTCAGTTGTTCCAGTTCGGTCAGGCACATCCCATGTAAGAGGTACGCCAACTTCTCGTCGCGGCGATAACCAAACCAGCGCACATCAGCATCCGCATACTCCACTTTCGAATGAGCAATACATTGCTCGCAAGGCGGTGCCTGGCTGACATCATCCCGATTAGTACCCAGTACACAGCGGCTCATCCCCCGCTGGCACACAAAATGAATCACGGGGACACCCCTTAAGCGCAGCCCCCAGGCGGTCAACAGAGAAAAAGCTGCATTCAGGCTCAACCCACTTAAGCGCGTTGATGCATTGAACAGGACAACAGGCGCTATACTTTTTTGCAGTCGGGCGCGCGATGCCACCCGCTGAGCCATGGTTTTCAGGGCTGCATCATTCTGCCGCCGATTCCATCCTGCGCGCAAAAGACTGCGTATCTGGGTGATCCACTCGGGTAACCCGCTCAAGGCTGGCATACCCTTTCATTGGGGATGATCGCGAAATCAAAAGGTGCTTTGTCTGTCGAAGCATAATTTGTATCCGGCAGATAGGTGTACTCTCCCTGAAAATAAGTATTCAATATCATGCGGAACGTATTTACGGGGGAGATACCTTGCCAGACGGGTGTCTCTGCCTGGCCCGGTAGATAATAAGCATTCAGAATAAAGGAACGTTTCGGATCTACGCCATGATCTCCCTGAATGATGATGATGGGGGGAGTTTGTGAATCATCCAGGATCTGTCGCAGGATCGGAATCAGGCGGGCATTGATGTAATCGAGCTGATTGCGGTAACCAATGCCGTAATCTTTTTCAGAAGGTCCTTTGCCATCCGGGCCGTAACTGGAGGGGAGTTCCAGATCGACGCCTTGCGATGAAAAGACAAACGGTGGATGTGGAATAAGGATATGCGCGTAGACGAATTTCGGAGAAGGGTCACCCGCCGCGAGTTTTGGCAGCTTATCCAACAGGTAGAGCTCACGAACTACATGAATACGGCGCATATCCAGCGCGTCCACCACCGGTGAAAGCCACCGGGTTTGGGCGTCTGCCACAATCACAAAGCCGGTTGTCTTTACCAACAAGGATTCAAAAGCATTCAGCTGAAGGTTTCGTCCCTTGTTTTCCAATTCCACATAGGAGGGTACCAGGAATTCATCAGCATCACGGATCTCGGTAAATGTAAATCCACTTTCAAAATTGATAAAACGATACCCCATCTGCTGGAATATGGAACGAACTGCACTGTGATGAATCAGGGAGGGTAAACCGCTGCGATCTGTGCTCCCGGCCTTATACTGGTTTCCCAGAGTATCCAGAAAGTTCATATTGAAGCTGGAAGCCAGGGATAGCTCTGTCATGTTGTAATTTGAAACACTACAGCGCGTGACAGTGAAGCCCAGATCTTCAAGTTGAGCCAGGAAAACGCTGTTATCGTAATGATATCTTTCGTTCAACACATCGTCCCGGCCATACATATCCAGGATAATGTAGTACACATCCGGTTTAACGGTAACAGTGGTTGTCCCATCCGCCGCAATCGTATTGACTGACGTCTGGTTAAGCTTTTCATTCCGGGCAGTCATTATGGCTATAGATGCCAACTGGAAAACCGGGAACGCGATCAAGGCTAGTGCCACAAGATTGACCGTGTGATTAAATCCGCGGATATTTCTCTTCAATCTTGAGATGCCCCAGAACCCCAACCCGCCAATTAGAAGGAAGGAGGGGATCAGGTATCGATGTCTGCCAACGATCTCGTCACCCAGGTCGACACTTTTTAAGGGAGCAAGCACCTGACCATAACTGATGAACAGCAGCAAAAAAAGGGACGCTGTCAGCGCGCCGCGCTGCCAACTTTTGGTTATCAGGCGTGCCAGGCCGAAAATAATCACCCCCAGGGTCAAAAAGACAACCAACGACCGGAGGGCATCCCCCGGCCGTATCTGTAGAATATTGCTGGCCATCAACGCCAGCGGCCCGTACAGGGCAAAAAGCAAGGGGTGGAAGGGAACCTTCTCCCTTTTTTTCAGCGTCTCCATTGGCAATTTATTTTCTTTCCATCAAATACAGGGTTCGCTTCGTTCCAGCAATCGGTTGCGCCTCCAGGATCTTGAAGTGCTCTTTGAATGCCTGTTCAAATCCCTGGATATTGTAATCGCTGAAGATATCCTCCCGGGTGGATAGTAACCGGTCCACCTGACTGTCACCCTTCGGGACGAATTCAATGATGAGTGTTTTTCCTGCATCCGCAAAGAAAGATGCCAGCGCACCCAGCGGCACATTGTTGGATATTGCCAGGTGATGGATGAGCGCCAGGGCCATGACGCAATCAGCTGGTCCGCGCTGCAGGAAGGAATCACGTTCCGCGTGGTGCCATCCCATTGCCGGGCTGGGATTTGCCAGATCCAGCACCAAAGGCAACAAATTCTGCTCCTTTTTATCCTTCATCTGAAGGTAAGCTGCTTCCACAGCCAATGGGTCAATATCGAATGCAGCCGTGAAAATACCCCGGCTGGCAGCGATCCGGCTGAAATACGCATTATTCGCGCCAAGATCCCACACACTGGCGGGTTTCACTCTGGCAAGCATGGCTTCGACTAATTTCCCTTTTTCTGCCAGAGAAGTATCGGTGTAGTTGGTGGCATTGTAATACTCAGACCACTCGGTTTTCACGGTTTTTAATGTCAAGCCTCGCACCGTGGATTCCAGTGAATCGATTAAACCGAGGAAAGCGTTTCTGCCCATCTTACCACGGATATCCTTTTTCGCTACCGGGTCATCCGCATAGCGTACCTGGGCAGCAGCGTGTGCATGAATATGCGCTGCTAATCCCAGATTCATTTTGGAAGACCCAGGTAATAATTTTGCCGCCAGATCCAGAGGAATGCCATCCACATACACACGCATCAGCTGTGAAAGACGAATGTCAACCAGAGACATCAGAGCCAGAGGGGCTAAAAAATGCTGGCAGAATTGACGGTAGGCAACCCAGGGCTCTCCCTCGTGGTACGTTTCAAAAGATAACGTATCTATAAAGATCGGGCGATCGTGGTGAAACTGCATGTTATAAGCGCTGGCATCTTTTAATGCAAAGCCGGCTTCATACGCACGCTTTTGGATCTGCAACGTAGCCAGGGCGGCATCTTTGTATTGTGAAAATGACCACTCGTATGGATAAGTGATGAGTGGAAGTTCTTCTGGCTGCAACACTTGATATGCCATGCCAGGGTCAGCTGGTTTTACATCCACCTGCGTCGCTGATACCAGGAGACCCGCCTGAACCAGTTTTTCCAGCAATCCGCTGTGTACCAGTCGATCATACTCAGCCTGATAATGGTTGTTCACCTGCCGGTATAAGTGCCCATCCCTGCGAAACATGAACCCCGAAGGGTCACGGAAAGAGGACGACAGTTTATTTGGGTTGGTCATCCAGGGTATCATCTTTCTTTTTGCCAAACAAGCTGGTGAAAAATCCAGATATTTGCTTCCAGAAAGCTTTGATCGCAAAAGCTCCACCAAGCAGTGCCGCGATCAGGATCTGAATCAAGTAGCTCCCGGAACCTGGATCCAGATAGACCAGGCGGGCACCAAAGCCCCCCGTCATTAACTGTGCCAATAATCCACTCATAGATTGTTCCTCCTTTTGTTATTTCTCTTGCACCCGGCGCAGTTTACGCAGGGAGGGTAATTCGCTTTCATAGACCCGCTTGACACCATCACCGAGCGATTTTTCTGTCACGCGGATGTATTTCACCAGTTTTTCCACACCCTCGGGTTCCACAGAAGCTGCCTGATCTGTACCCCACAGAGCGCGATCAATGGTGATATGCCGTTCCACCAGGCAGGCTCCCAATCCGACTGCCACAGCCGAAGGAACCAGGCCCACTTCATGTCCGGAATAACCTACGGGTACATCGAATAACTGCTTGAGGGTCCTGATCGTCATCAGATTCAGATCTTCAGGTTCGCAGGGATATGCGCTGGTGGTATGCGTGATAACCAGATTATCACGCCCGGCAGCCTCCACCGCGGCAGTGATCTGTTCCACCGTGGACATGCCTGTGGAAAGGATGATCGGCCGACCGGTTTTGCGTGCTGCTCTCAGCAGCCCATGATCGGTCAATGCCGCGGATGGGATCTTATAACACACCGGGTTGAACTGCTCCATGAATTCCACAGATGGCTCATCCCAGACAGAGGCGAACCAGGTGATTCCCAGTTCGCGGCAGGTATCATCGATCTCGCGGTATTCTGTTTCGCCAAACTCCACCTTGTAACGATAATCCAGATAGCTAATATAACCCCACGGGGTTTCGCGCATTTGTCCGCGCTGCTCAGGAGGTACACACAACTCGGGAGTGCGTTTCTGGAACTTGACAGCGTCCAGGCCGCAACGAGCTCCCATTGCGATCATATCCTTTGCCAGCTGAACATCCCCATTATGGTTGATGCCAATTTCACCCACTATATAGGTCGGGTGGCCTTCACCAACGATCTTTTCACCAATTTTCACAGATTTCGTCATTCTCACTCACTAGGGTTAGTCTTTGTGAATAAACACCGGTTGATTACCGATGATTGTACTATGACTCTCTTATTACGTAATTCTGTCACAGGAGCAGCCTCATGGTTGACACTTGCTCGGAACAAGGAATTCTTCGTTCATTTGAGAAGCCCCCCATGCGAAATAGGACTTATCTTCAAGGAGCGGCAGGTTGGTCCCGAAATAAGCATTAAAGATCACCCTGAATGTGTTCACGGGGGAAATCGACGGGTAGAGGTTTGCTCGGGCTAAATCGTTCACGTAATATGCATTGAGAATGGAGTGCCTCATTTCTGATGTCACCCCGGGAAGGGCTGAACCATGATCTCCCTGAATTATGATGATGGGAGAGATATTAGATTCGCTGGTCAGAATATGGACGATCGATAGCATCTGCTGATTGATATATTTTATTCCTGCTATATACCCATTTTTGTCTTTGTTCGAGGTGTACTTGTACTCACCGTTTTCGGTAATAATATATGGCTCGTGTGGGACAAGCATGTGCACGAAAACAAACTTGGGAGAAGAGACATTAACCAGGTTGGGTAATTCAGATACGGTGTATTTCACCTGCTGGTAGTGCTCAAAGTATTCAGCCTTACTTAAGTCTAAAAATGGAAGAAGCTGAGGCATGTCGATGAACACTTTAACAAAGGTGGTTTCTAATAATTCCGATTCAAATTCACTTAATCCGCTCGCGCCAAAACCATTTTGATCCAGTGGATGCTGGCGGGAGAGCAATCTATCTTCGCCCAGGTCAAAATGACCTTTCGATCTGTTCTCAAATGAATAAACCGAGTAACCCAAGGATCGTAAATTGCTGATTACAAAGCTATCGCTAAAGGGATTTTGATTTCCATCAGGAAATATATCCTGCAGGTAGTTCGATTCAAAAAGCGAACCGATAGAAAACCTTGTACTGGGATAATTGCTTGTGCTGCATGTCCCAATATAAAATCCCTGATCGCTTAACTCTTGAAGGAATTCAGAGTTATCAAATTGGTATTCATCACGCAAGACATCTGCGCGTGTATAGGAATCTAATATGATCAAATAGATGTCTGGTTTAACCAATTGGCTGGTTTGTTTTTGTGCGTTGAATAACTCAGCAACATGTTTATCTTTCGAAATTCTTGCCTGGATGGTCCTGGCTACAGTCGGGTACCCTGAAGTGACTACCAGGATGAGGGATACCCAAAATAGATAACGGATGAGTGAGTGGGACCTTCGTTTGCTTCTAAAAATGAGTATCGTTCCAGAAACAAAAATAACCAGAAAAGCAAGGAGGATATACCTGTGGCGAAATACCCCGGGCGCTCTCGTTTCTAAGAAAAAATATGCATGGCCATATGAGAAAAAGATTGTTTGAATCAGGAAAGTAAGAAGAGCACTTTTATAGATATTCTTTGTGACGATAAATAGTAATAGATAAATAATAAACGTAAATAGAATAGAGATGAGCAATGACCGGATGATAGATGCCAGATCTACATAGGTTAAGTTATTTGAGCTTAAAGAGAGAACAGGGAACAGTGAAAACAATAGTGGAAAAGCATAAACGATATTACGTTTACTCATAATAGATACTCTCAAGGAAGATTAACCCTGTCTCCGAAATGTGATTCGCTGCTCATCCATACTTTTGCATCAGCAAATCACACAGCTCCCGGACAGCGCCATGTCCACCACGTCGGGTCAGGGTGATATCCGCCTGCTGCAATACATCAGGTTCCGCGTCCACCGGCACAACGGCGCATCCCACGATGGGAAAGCACACCAGGTCATTTACATCATTGCCAATATAAACCACTTCACCAGGCTCTAACAATCTCTCGCGTAGTAATATTTCCAGGGCTTCCTCCTTATGAAGAATTCCCTGCATGACCGGTACATTCATTTTTTTACATCGGGCGCTGACTACGGGATTTTTCTCAGTTGAAAGCACGATTGAATCAATTCCGGTTTTCTGGCGTAATAGAGCCAGACCCAGTGAATCGCTGCGATAGGCAGCAACCGTCTCTTTTCCAGTTTCGTCCACCCAGACGCGGTTATCTGTCAGTACGCCATCAAAGTCCATGACGACCAGGCGCACCTTCTCAGGCAGTGGTCGGGGTGCCTTGCCAGGGTAGACCATCTTGATTCCACCATTCCATACCAACCATTCAGCCCGCTGCCAGTCGCGTGGGCCATCAATATCCACGGCATACATCGGATCCATCAGATACGGTAAAATGACCTTGCCGCTCAGAGAATGCTGACCGGTGATCGTTGCTGTGCGAATGACATCAATATGCCCAGTCTGCCAGTAGGTCTGCGGCAATTGTTGGCGAGGTGAATTGAACGGCTCGTCCACTCCTGGTACTTGCAAGAGCGGTTTCATTTGGTTGTTTTCATCAATACGCCACATTTTGTATGGGTTCTGTCCCGATGGTATGACACCGCGGACCGAATCGGCTTCCGGGTGATCCAGCATCAATTGGATGGAATGCTCCAGCATATCCACAGGGCGGATGGGTGAAGTCGGCCGCAGCTGCACTACAAGATCCGGTATATATCCTTCATTCTCCTTCAACCAGGCCAGCGCATGCTCGAATACCGGAAAATCCGTCGTAAGGTCTTGCGCGAGATCAGCAGGACGGACAAAGGGCGTTTCCGCTCCGAAGCGGCGGGCTACTTCGGCAATTTCTTCATCATCGGTTGAGACGATCACGCGAGTCACCAGTTTGCACTGCCTGGCAGCTGCGATACTCCAGGCGATCAATGGATGCCCCGCAAAGCTGCGGATGTTCTTGCGGGGAATACCCTTTGAACCTCCGCGTGCGGGAATGATTGCCAGGACCTCTGTTTTGGCTACCATGCTGTCCAACCTCCATCTACCACCACATTCGAGCCAGTCATATAGGAAGAGGCATCAGATGCCAGGAAGAGTAATGCGCCATTCATTTCATCTTTACGCGCCATGCGTCCGAGGACTGTGCGTGCGGAATAGTTCTGCGTGAAGAGGTCATCATGCCCGTTATAAACACCACCGGGTGTCAGCGCATTGGTGCGCACCTGGGTCCCGGCATAATATGTGGCCAGGTATCGGGTGAGGCCAAGCACACCCGCTTTTGTGACTGTGTAATACACCGGCTTGAAACGCGGTGCTTCGTCCGGCCGGCGATAAATGCGTTGATCTGGACCCACCAGGCCATAAGTTGAACAGATGTTGATCATTGAGCCACTTCCCTGAGATGCCATTTGCCGGGCAGCTGCCTGGCAGCAAAGGAACATACCTGTCAGGTTGACATCCAGGGCTGCGCGCCACATATCCAGTGGGAAGTCCTCGAAACCACCATTCTGTTGATTAGCCTGAGATGCATCAAACTTAGGGTCCATGGCGGCACTGTTCACCAGCACATCCAACCTGCCAGTGTCAGCGACAGCCTGATCCACCATGGCGCGGGTTGAATCCTGATCGGCTACATTGACAGCCGACCAACCGGCACGGAATCCCTGCGCGATGAGATCCTGCGCGTAAAGCTGCGCTGCAGCGGCATTCAGATCAGCCACATACACAACTGCGCCAGCTTCGGCCAGCGTACGACAGAACTCACGGCCAAGCAGGCCGGTTCCACCAGTCACGATGGCTGTTTTACCTGTCAGGTCGAACTTCTCCTGTATCCTGGGCATGGGCGATCCTTTATAGTTTGTTGATCAGGCGATGCCTGCTGTCACATCCGACAGCAGATAACCTTTTTCTTCGAGGTGCTTGATAATAATACGGGCATTCTCCTCGGGTGTCACGCCAACCGTACCGAGCGTGATCTCTGGGTTTACCGGTTTCTCGTAAGGATCATCCACACCGGTGAATCCCTTGATCTCTCCACGGAATGCTTTGGCGTACAAGCCTTTAATATCGCGTGAAGCGCAAACGTCGATGGGTGTGTCTACAAAGATTTCGATAAATTGATCTGAGCCAACCATTTTGCGGGCTTCATTACGTATAGCGATGTAGGGTGAAATGGCTGCGCAGATCACAACACCGGCATGGCGGACGATCTCACTGGCTACGAAGCCGATGCGTAGAATATTGGTATCTCTGTCTTCTTTGGTGAAGCCTAATCCTTTAGAAAGATGCGTGCGGACGACATCGCCATCCAACTGGGTGACCTGTTTGCCGCGTTCCAGTAGCAGAGTAGTAAGGACTTCAGCAGTGGCTGTCTTGCCAGCGCCGCTTAAACCGGTGAACCAGATGCAGAACCCCATATTATGGCGGGGGGGATACATCTGCCGCAGGATCTTGGCTGTTTCTGGGCGGGTGAACCACTCGGGCAGCAATTTACCCTTGGCCAGATAATCATCCCGTACTTGAGTGCCACTGATATCCATGCTTTTCACACCGGCTGGCACTTTATCCACTTCCACGTATTCATTCGTATCCGGCAAGTAGACTAGCGCCTGAAAAGGCACCGATTTCATTTGCAATTCACCCGCGAAAGAATCGAATAGTTCTTGCGCATCATAGGGGCCGTAGAATGGTTTGCCTGTTGAATCCTTACCGGGGCCGGCATGGTCACGACCAATGATGAAGTAGTTGACACCATGATTGCGGCGGATGATACCGTGCAGCAGGGCTTCACGCGGACCCGCCATACGCATAGCCAACGGCAGCAGACTGAGAACGGTACTGTCTTGCTCATAATACTGCTCCACCAGCGCTTTGTAGATACGAACGCGGGTGAAGTGATCCACATCCCCGGGCTTGGTCAGACCGACGACCGGGTGAATCAACAGGCTACCGCCCACTTCTGCTGCGGCACGCTTGGTCAACTCTTCATGAATGCGATGCAGTGGATTGCGTGTCTGGAAGGCAACTACATTGTCATTCCCCATCTCTTCCAACATGGCGCGAACTTCAGCGGGTGCGCGGCGCAATTCTTTGAAATCATAGTAGGTGGGCATGTTCACCACCTTCAGCTCGCCTGAAATGCACAGGTTGCCCCAACGGACCATCTCTGAGACCATCGGGTGAAGGGTGTCATTCGAGCCATAAGCCAGACGGGCTTCGCGGTCTTTATCATAGGGAAATGCTTCTTCCACCTTCATCACTGCCACCAGGTTGTTGTGCGCATCACGCAATGCAACCTCAGAGCCCAGAGATTCATAAGCGTCTTTATCGATGGTCAATGTGATCGGCAGGGGAAACATGGTCCCATCCACCAGACGCATCTCCTCCAGTACCCGCTCATAGTCCTTATGACCCATAAAGCGATCCATTGGGGAGAAAGAGCCGTTGGCCAACAGTTCCAGGTCGCACAGATTGCGGGCAGAGATCTTGATGGACGGCAGGTGGGTAGCTTTTTCGATCAACTCTTCCCGTTCTTTACCGGTCACAACCAGGTTCACCAGTTTCCCTCCATACGGTGGGATGAGGTTCGCTTTTTTCTTCATTTCAGCCATTTGAATGTCTCCTAAAAGTTTTTTCTCGCATACTGCGGTGTGGGTAATAGAATAGATTTGTGTATCATGGGCATAACCGATTGATTATACCCTATCCACCTCGGCCTGCGTTTATTGCCTTCTTAAAGTACGACCCTCTGGCCGGATTTCGCTGAATCCAGCACAGCCCGGGTAATCTGCAAAGCAAGAACCCCATCCTCCAGGGTGCATACGGAAGGGGCTGCATCGCTCACCATAGAAATAAATGCTTCTGTTTCCTTTATGAAAAGGTGGTTACGCTCAAAGCCTGCCGGCGGTTGCACGTTTTTCCACACTGCGTTGGATACGTGGTATAGACTTGCCTCGCCTGAGTTATTCGACCAGCGTATCATGCCCTCAGTCCCTACGATTTCTAGCGCATGGATCCCCGGACGCTGTACATAATCCAGATGAACGGTACCGGTCAGCCCGGTTTCAAAAGTCAATCCGGCATCAACGACTCCTTCAGAACCGATCTCCAACCCAGGGGCTCTCACTGCGCTGCCCCAGACAGAATGGACATTACCAAACATCCAACGCAAATAATCAAAGGGGTGACACAGGGTAAGTGTCACACCACCCCCTAAATCCGGTCTGGCAGCATAACTGGCACGGTAATCCTCCCAGGGATGCCAACCCGGCAGGTATTCGCCCCACACCACCCGAAAGGAAGCTGGCGTACCTATGTTCCCGGCAGTCAGCCAATCTTTCACCTGGTTCAGAGTGGGATGGAAACGGTACTGGAAACCAACGAGTACACGAACTTTATTTTTGGCGACCACGCTCTGCAAGTCTGCTACCCGCTCCAGAGAATGGCTGATGGGTTTTTCCAGCAACAGATGGATGCCGCGTTCCGCTGCTGGTAAGGCGACATCCAGGTGCAAGGCGGTCGGGTTAGAGACGACCACCGCATCCGGCTCCTGCTCCAGCGCGCGTATCAAATCAGTATATACCGGGTAACCCGCCAGATCGGCTTCCGGCATGGTGGCGTGATGTGTGCGGTAGAGCAACAATTCGTGGTTTCCCTGCGCCACCAAATTGCGAAAATGCCTGCGTCCGATTGAACCCAAACCAGCGATCAGAATTTTCATAGAATTGTTGACTCTCCTGTGCTCAGGCGTTGATCAGGTAGTACAACCAGCGGTACAGTCGATGTACCAGGCCATTTACCAACGGCAGGCGAGCGATACGCCTTGACATAGAATCGTTTCTGGTGATCTTTACTGCTTCGGCTTTTAAACCCAGCGCGTTGGCTTCCGAGGCATTCTCCTCACTGAGTATATTGCCGAGTAACCGTGTGACGGGTTCTGGTGTGTTCAGACGCAGGAAACCCAAACGGTTCACCTGATCATCCAACTCGCGCATGCGGCCCATCAGGCGGCCAGTCCATCCCTCTGGCATCGCCTGAAGCAGCATGTCCCGATTTGCCACAAACTGATGATGGCCAGCCGAGGCCAGAGCAGAAACTCCACCGAATGTCAGCAGCACATCCTCCAATCCAGCTGTCTCTTCCTGGTATCTCTCCCAGGTGCGCCCCATATTATCCAGATAATGCTGTTCCCAGCGTTTTTCTATCAGCAATCCGCGTTCCACTTGCACATCCGCCCGCCGGGAAAATTCAAGGGTAGCATCCATGCTAAATGCCATCTGCGAGCGGATGTAAAAACCAGTGATCATGCCCACCTGAGGGAAAGCATCCAAAATCTGCAGGTGCTTCTCTAACCAACCAGGCAGGAAGAGAACATCATCATCTGTGTACGCCAAAACCTCGCCCGGTGCAGCTCGAGTCATCATCCGCAAGGCATCCATCTTACCAATGTTGCGGCTGGAAAGAAGCAGGTACTGGATGCGGCCCTCGGCCTTTAAGCGGGTCAAATAGGCGACCACCTGTGGGCTACTGGCATTATCGAACACCATCAGGTCCACTTGCTCCCCAGCTGTTGCGATCAGAGATTCAATACACAGGCGAAGCACATCCATGCGGTGTTCAAAGTATCCGTCGCCATGTGGTACATGAGTTAAGACAGCAGCGGTCACCCGTTTAGGCACCAGCCCGCTGTCACGATTTCGTGAGGGATTCATTCCTATGCGCGGCATTATTTTCCTTTCAAATCGGCCAGGAAGCTCAGTGCATCTTCCCCATTTTCTTCTTGCAGCCGAATACCCAAACGGCGCGCTAGCCCAGGAAAGCGTTGTAAAATGAATTTTCGCGGATTCATCAGATAGAATGCCAGCTGGTTCAAGCGCGGATGATCCCACTTTATTATCGGGTAGATCTCCATTTCGCGGCGAATCTTCCGCCAGATGCACGGCATGGGTTTGATGTTCGCATGTTCATCCAAACGGTAATTCGCATCAATCAGGGTGAAGCTATGCCGCTTTCCACCTGCCAAACGTAAATTCTCAGCAGATTCAGGCAAATTATAGTGGATCTTGCCATTCGGCAGGTGGTGGTAGTCGTGCTGCTGATGGCCGATCGTTACTGCCAGGGTGGATTCAATCACCTTCCATCCCTGCCGACGGCCGTGGTAGATGGTCCAGTTATCCCAGCCTGCGCGCCCGATAGCAAAAGGAGGAAAAACTGGAAAAGCATCACGGGGAAACATGAAGTAGTCGCTCCCCATGGATTTATGCAACTGTCCGCGTTCTGCAATCAGCCCACGGAGGTTAGACTGCCAATCTCCTTCGAAGGCGAGCGGTTCAGTGATGTCAATATCCCAACGGTGACCTACCATCATGAATTTTTCAACCTGCCGGCTTACAGAACGGGCTGCCTGCACAAAATCCGACAACAGCAGGATATCTGTGTTGATGATGGCTAGGAGATCTCCGCGCCCTTGCTCTCGCGCCTGAGCGAACATCGAACTGATGAGCGGTGTACCACTGGTGTTGCGTTCCAGATCCGGGATCCAGCGAACACCCAACTCGCTCGCGGCTTCTGCCAAACCTTCCTCTCTTCCCAACAACAATACTTCCACATCCTCACCCAATGCTACCCACGAACGGATAGCATTGCGCTGGATCATCGCAATATGCGGGTGAACAAATGGTTTAGGAGCCGTGAAGAGCGTGATGAATGGTTTCGTCATTTCCGTGTATCCACATCCAGGTAAGATTTATGTTGAACATCCGCATTGATGGCACTCAACTCCGGGTGCTCGCGGACAACTTTTAACACATCCAGCCAGTCAAAATCCTCGGTTCCCAGCTGCGCGTACACCCCGCGGATCATATCCAGATCTGCCGCGGTATCCACCGTCCAACGCTGGTTACCCAGGTTTTCGGTGTGATTACCGATGATACAGCGGAATTGACCGGGTGTCTGATAGAGGTAAGGCATGACATGTTCACGCTCATGCGGGGCATTGGCTGTATGCCAGGCGATTTCCAACGCCGGGAAGGTACAGGCTTCCACATCCAACCCGATGGGGAAGGTGCGGTGCCAGGGTGGTGGCAGGCGGGTGGCCGCGAAATCCCAGGGTATCTCAGCGTGGGTTGCTGTAGGATACTTCGTGGGGTCTCCCTGCGGCAGCCAGAGAATGCTCTCCCCGGGGGTACCTTCTAAAGCCAGGATCGTCTCATCGATCAATCCAGCATCCATCACAGGACAATCCGATGTGATACGTACCACCACATCCGGCTGGTATGGCTGCGCGCAGCGATAATAGCGGTCCAACACGTCCTGCAGGCTGCCACGATAACACGCAACGCCCAATTTACCGCACAGCATGGCGATTGGGTCTTCATCTCCGTCTCGGGTGGTAGCCACGACGACCTCTGTCACTTGGTTTGCGCGGGCTGTGCGTTCGATCACACGCTGCAACATGGGCTTACCAGCGATATCCAGCATCACCTTTTGAGGTAAACGGCTGGATCGCATACGCGCCTGAATGATGGCAAGTACTCGCGGAGTCATATTATTCCACCTTCCCCCGGGGGGCTATAATAGATAACCGTTTCTTTCATCTTACTCGCGGTCCATTCATATTCCCAATCTTCCACGAAGGAAAACAGTGACTGCATGGTGCTATCCGCAAAGATTCCTGAAAAGGATTCCCCGTTAATATTGTTTATCACCAGCAGACCACCCGGTTTTAAGAATGGCAGGCAGCTCAAAGCCAGGGAAACCTGCCCGATGCTATCCATCAGGAGGATATCCAAACAGGCGTTATGAAGTGTATCCGTTAAGTTTTTCGTATCGGAAACTGGTATCAGTTGGAGATTTAATGCCTTCTTGCTCCGCTGAGCTTCGATTTGCGCATTACGGATGGGGTCTGATTCTACGCAGATCAGTCTACCAGTTCGCGCAGACAGCCATGCAGCGCTGTCACTGCCAAATGCCAAGCCATGCATGTCGCGATGCAGCCAGCGATCCAGCACTTTCTGAGCTGTTTTTGTCATTCCAGTCGTGCCCACCGGGAAGAAACGCCGCAACGTCAGATTCAACCGGCGATCCCAGTGGATGTTGCGACCCCGCGCTGGCATTCGATTCACCGGTTCACCGCCATGCGATAACCCTCCAGCATCAACTGTCGATTCTTCTCCCAGTCAGCCAATTTTTCTGCCTGGCGTCGCGCCTTAATGCGCATCACTGCCAGATCCACCTTACTGGTATCCGTTCTCAGCAAACAGGCAGCCAACTCATCTACATTGCGATCTGTGAATAGCCATCCTTGCTCACCATTTTCCACCCATTCGAGGTTAGAGGGAATATCTGAAACGACCACCGGCAGCCCGCATGCCAGAGCTTCCATCAGAGAAACTGAGGAGCCATCCGTATGAGACGCGCTGATATACACATCCGCTGCGCGGTACCACTCCGGCAATTCTGTATTGGGTATCTGCCCGGCAAAATAAACCCTATCCAGCACATCACCCTCACGCAGGATCTGTTCGATCATTTTGCGCTGCGAACCGCTGCCTGCCAGGATCAACCTCATATTTGGCAGGCTTTTCGCTGTTTGCACAAATGCTTTGGCCACCACATCTACGCCGTATTTTGGTTCCCAGGATCGATTGCAGAAACAAATGGTGGCTTCTTGCCAGCCAAGCCGCTCACGCAGCGCTGATGATTTGCCGGGTGAATACTGGGTCAGGTCAACCCCCCAGGGAAAGCGCGTGCTGCGGTGTAAGTCATACCCTAATTCGGCGGCTTTATCCAACACTGCCTGACAATCCGCGAACAACCAGTCCAACCGGGAAAGCACGGTACGAGTTATTTGGCGCATGAGACCATTGCGCTGCGCGTCTTGCATCAGGTCAAACCCCCAGGACATTCCCAGCAGGGGATGAAAACCACTGAGCGAGGCGATCCAGCCGGTGCTTTGCAAAGGCCCAGCATGCACCAGGTCGGGTTGAATCTGGCGCAATACCCGCTGCATATCGTGCAGATAGGATGGAAGATCCAGCCAATGAAAACGGCCTCGTCCTCCGCGCCAGTCGATCGTACAGGTACCATCCGGTACTTGTCGGTTTTCCAACCCGCGGCCGGCATTTTCCAGACGCAGATACCAGGCTTCATGTCCTCCGGCAAGGATGGCGCTCAACATGCGGTGGTCATGCGGGCAGTAATCCCGAGAAAAGTACAGGATTCTCATGCCCCGCCCAGGTCTTCCCAACGCAACTCACGGCCAGCAGGCAGATCCACCAGGGCTTTCATCCCGATCACCCGGTGAATATCGTTCGGGAGGATGCCTCCCGGAGTCGCGGGGCGCAGTACATCGATCATTGCCCGATCGAACAATTCACCAACGCGGATATCCCGCGCGGCACGCAGGCAGCGGCGCTGGACGATTACCGTCTGTTGTTCGTTGATACTGACAATCTTCTCGCTTGAACCCAGGGCACGTTCCAATTCGCGGGTGCGATCCACCATCTCTTGCCAGGTGGCAGGTGTCATTGAGAATGGATGGTCGGGCCCCACCCGATTGTTATCATCCGTGAAGTGCTTTTCCACGACTCGCGCGCCCAGGGTCACCGCTCCGAGCACGGTGGTGTGACCCGAAGTGTGGTCTGATAATCCAAGAACCAGATTTGGATACATAATGCGGAATGTCTTGAGGACATTCAAGTGGATATGATTGAAGTTCTCCAAACTGGCCGTGTAGTTGGTATTACACTGCATTAGTACCAGCTGCGGGTTGATAGCGCGGATGACTTCCACGGCATGTTGTACTTCGCCGATCTGTGAAGCGCCACAGGCAAGTAGAACTGGTTTACCGGTTCCAGCCATGCGGATGAGTGCTTCATCCCATGTAATGTCGCCTGAACCAATCTTATATGCCGGGACATAAGGGTTCAGCATATCAATCGCATCAAAGTCATATGGTGAGGAAAAATAATCGATCCCTACACGGTCACATTCTTCTTTCAATACCGGTGTCCAATCGAAGGGGATCGATGCACCCTGATATACCTCAAAAACTGATTTCTTCCACTTAGCTTGATGAGATACCTGGCTGTTCATGTGGGTGAAACCGTAGTCTGAGACGATCTTCGCGGCACGGAAGTTCTGAAACTTGGCGGCATCTGCCCCGGCTTCTTTCGCCAACCGGATCAGAAGTTTCGCCCTATCAAGGTCTCCATCGTGGTTCGCGGAGATATCCGCGATGAAGTAGGTGGGGTGGTTCTCTCCAATGAGATGATTGCCGATCTTAATGTCCACTGTTTCCTCCTTGCGCGTAAGGGTTCAGGTTTTCCACGGAGTTATCCACCATCTTGCGGAGAACGTGGGGATAACCCCGTGCATATTGTTCAAAGAACCGGTTTAAACCGGTGGATAATTGCGGTAGTGGTTTGTGGATAACTCGTGAAAGTTTGGTAGCATCCAGACACAGGTTATGGCTGCGGGCAGCCTTCAAACCATAAGCATCCACGCTGACCGGCGAAACCAGTGATTCATCCACACGCAGACGGCGAGCGATCTGCAACGCAAAGTCATATTTACAGGCACAATCCGCCCCGACCACATGGTACAACCCCGAAAGGTTAGCCTGCAGCATCGCCAGCAGCATACCGGCCAGATCGGTGGTCAGTTGCGTGGTAAAAAATACATCGGTGAAACCTTTGACCGGCAGGCCAGCCTGGAGATTGTAAAAGAACCACTCTGCAAGGCTACGCTTGCCGAAGATACTCCACCCGAAAATATTGATGCGCGCCACAATCGCACTCGGGTCTGCTTTTAATACTAACTCTTCGCCATCCAGCTTCGACCGCGCATAGATACTTAAAGGGTTGGGGGTATCTTCTTCTGAATAACCGCCGCGGGTACCATCAAAGACAGCATCTGTGGAGATATGCACCAATTTTGCTCTACCCGCGCAGGCTGCGGCAATCCGTCCTGGCAGCAGTGAATTCACCTGTCTCGCGAGATCGGGTTCTTTTTCACAGGCATCCACGTCCGCCAGCGCGGCACAGTGGATTACCCAGTCTGGATTGGCTTCATCCAGCATGCGTTCCACCGCTCCATCCTCCATCAGATCCCCCGAGATCTGACTGAAACCAGCTCCCAGAAGCGGGAGGGCATTCACCTGACCCGTGACTTCATGTTCACGAGAGGCTTCGATGGCCAGGTTCACACCCAGCAGTCCGCTGGCGCCGGTGACCAGGATGCGCATGGTTTACTCGATTTCCACCGATTCCACGATTTTCTGGATCTGGGGAATATCCAGCCATTCACTGTTGGTATTGCTGGCATATCGAAATCCATCTGCCACTTTATTACCTTTCCCCTGCCACCCTTTACCGAACCACATCTCTTCCGCTGGCAAAACAATATACTTATCCTGCAGCTCGATCGTTGTGCGGGCTTCATCTTCAGAGATCAATACTTCGTGGAGTTTCTCGCCGTGGCGAATACCGATCACCTCGATGCGGGCTTCTGGTGCAATTGCCTTTGCCAGGTCAGGCATATTCATGCTGGGGATTTTTGGAACGAATACCTCACCGCCCTGCATGATCTCTATGCAATCGGTCACAAAATGGACACCCTGCTCCAAAGAAAGCCAGAAGCGTGTCATGCGTTCATCGGTCAGAGTTAAGCGGCCAGAGCCGCGCTGTTTTAGAAACACCGGAACTACACTGCCGCGGCTGCCAACCACATTCCCATAACGGGTACATGCCAATCGCGTGCGTTTGTTACCTGCATAAGCATTAGACTGGATTACCAGTTTCTCAGCAGCCAGTTTGGTGGCACCATACAGATTAGCCGGACTAACCGCTTTGTCGGTGGAGAGAGCCATGACCTTCTCAACGCCGGTATCTAATGCCGCATCGATGACATTGCTTGTACCCAGAATGTTGGTCTTAACCGCTTCCATCGGGTTGTATTCGCATGCTGGCACCTGTTTCAAAGCTGCCGCATGAACGACAATATCCACACCCTCCATCGCCCTTTTCATCCGTTCCAGGTCGCGGATATCACCGATAAAGTAACGCAGGCTGGGGTGATCATAGCCTTTCACGCGCATTTCATGCTGTTTCAATTCATCCCGGCTGTACACGATGATCTTCGCGGGATGAAACTCGCGCAACATGATATCGATGAATTTCTTACCAAAGCTGCCAGTTCCGCCCGTGACCAATATTGTCTTCTTATTCCAGTCCATATTTCATCCTTCCAGCTAAAAGATAGCCAGTATCAAAGTTCTGACACTTAATCCGATAATTAGTAAGCCGACTGCAAGCATCATCCAACGCAGTGGTAGTTTTTTGGTCAGCATAGCCCCCAGGGGGGCTGCCAGTACCCCGCCTAACATCAAGCCGGCCACATTCACCCAGTTCTTAAGGAAACCCAGGGTAAGCAAGAATGTAAAAGAAACCACAACGGTTACAAAGAATTCTGCCAGGTTGACCGAACCGATTGATTTTCGCGGATGATGCCCGGTAGATATGAGCGAGGTGGTAACAATTGGTCCCCAACCACCCCCACCGATCGAATCAAGAAATCCACCCATAAAACCCAGGGGAAGAACAAAACGTTTGCGGAACTTATGATGTGGTTCTGTCATATGAAACGATTTAATGACAATGATCACGCCCATGATCACCAGGTAAGCGGATACATAGGGCACCATTCGCTCCCCATCCAGTACTTTTGCCAGCAGATAAGCACCCAGGGTGCCACCGATGATTCCGGGAATGGCCAATTTGAGCACCAGGCGTTTATCCACATTGCCGAATTTGAGGTGAGACAAGCCAGACACCAGCGAGGTGAACATGCCCGCCAGGTGAACACTGGCACTGGCTAAATTAGGTGGAATGCCCATACTGAGCAAGAACGTGTTAGAGCTTACCTTATAGGCCATTCCCAGCGCGCCATCGATCAGCTGCGCCACAAATCCAACCAACATGAAGAGCATAAAACTGCCAAAGTCATTATGCAAGGGTTATCCTTTGGTGGCAGGCTTTGAGAAAACGATCAATGGATACTGCCCCTGTTCGCCGAAGAAACGCGGGAATCGTTCTTCCATCTGATATAACCAGCGTAAGAAAGCCCTCCCCCCCCGGCCGTCGTGGATGAAAGTTCGCAGCGATAATACGCTGATACTGCGCCAAACCAGAATGCGGAAGGGAAAGTCGTTTGCCAGTTCCTTTTTTAGCCAGGCAGCATTGTACTTTGCCACATGTGTGCCGGTGGCAGCCGTCTCCTTCGCTACGGTTCTCTTGCGGCGTTTCAGGGTATCTCCCATCCAGCGGCGGACACGTGCCACCAGCTTGATGATGTTGTCGACGCGGCCGACCAACCCGGGAGATGACCAACCGTTGACGACAACAGCCGTAGAATCCGGAGCAAGAACGCGGTAGAGTTCACGGTAAGATTTTTTATGGTCCTCCCGCGGCAGGTGGTGAATGGTGTGCATGGACATGACCCCTTCGAAAGCATTCGCTTTGAAAGGCAGGTTGGCGACATCACACACCACATATAATCCACGGTCGCCCAACTTCTTACGGGCCTCTTTTAACGCAACTATGGATATATCCGCGCAGACACGGTACTGAAAACCGCGGAGGTATTCCATGTATTCTTCATATTGCACCGGGCCGGATCCAGCATCCAACAGGTACTTTCCAGCTGTTTTCAGATGACGGCCAACCCTTCCGTGACATTTGTGAATGTACTCAGCCGAAACGGGGCGCAGGTCTTCATAGCGGGCATTCTGGTATAGTCCGTCAGCTTCCAACTGCCAACCGACCTGATCATAAAATTCACGCACCTGTTGTTTTACATGGTTATCTGTCATGGTTCACCATTCGATCTTCTCTCCAGCCAATGAGCGGAAGGTGGCCGCATACTTTGGCAACCCTTCACCCAACACATAAGATACCGGACGTTCCTTCACATCTTCCCACAATTGCACCAACCGCCAGGGGAAAGGCAGGCTGTATTCAAAAAAGAAACGGTAGGCATACCGCCAGGCTGCATCCACCTGGCCGGTATTCAGGCGGAACTTTCCGGGGTCTGCTAGTATTTTATCCAATAACTGAAAATATTCCGGGGTCGTTTGCGGATCATGGGTAAAGCCCTTACCTTTGTAATGGGTATCGCCGGCTACCACCACCGGTACACCTGAAAGCGACATCTCTAACCCGGTGGTGGTGGTATACACCAATCCCAGGTCAGCCAGGTCTACCAGATCGTAGGTATTGATTTTTTCACGCGGGCCAACCAGATGGATGTTCTCAGGCAGTCCCGGTAGAGCGGCATTCACAACATCTACCATGGATGGACCGTGAGTCAATACTTCACCAGGATGCACACGAATGATCAGCTGGGCACTTTTTTGCTGCGCGAAGTACTCCACCGTGCGTTCTATCCATTCAGCCATTGTCTGGCTGAACACCTGGCGCCCCAGAGTCAGGCTGTCTCCCAGAACATTGGTAGCCAACAGCACAATCGGTCGGTCATCCAAACCCAGCTGCCGGCGTACCTCCTCAGAACCCGCCCGGCGAGAAGTCTGCCACTGGCGAACAAAATTCCCAAACAGATCCCCCTGCATTTTTGCGCGGTAATATCCTTCTATCCGATCACGCTGTTCATTGGTCAGGGGTGTTTCTCCCCTGGCGGACCACATCGCACGGGTATCCTGACGCATGATCTCATCATCCTGCGCCAACCAGATGCTGTCGCGTTGATCGCTGAACTCGTAGGTAGAGATGGGTATCTCCAAATATCGCGCTACACGGTAAGCAGCACCCAGCTCCTGAATGGTGCCGTTCGGTACTATCAAGACATCCGGTTGCATCTCATCAATCAGTGCCAGCAGCTTTTCCGCCGCGAAGAGATTGCGCTCCTCGCGCAGACGGTATATATCACTGCCTGTGTCCACTGTTTCCACCTGCAAGGTGTACTGGGTATCATAATGGCTGACCAGTTCCATGTCCCTTTTCAGGGAAGGTGGTAAGGCCTTACGGTTCGGATAATCCAACAGCGAGGTTGATTTGAGCATCTTGCCGGCTGCAGCGAGAACATCCCTGGCGTACAGATTATTACGGCGCAGGTCGAATTTATCCACCGGCTTCTGCCAGTCGAAATATGGCAGGTAAGCCAGGTGGGGTGAATATCCCATTCCAGCCAGGGTCACACCCAACAGAGCTGCCTGCTCCACCCAGTAATGTAAGGTGGCAAAGATCAATACCTTCTTGCCATTACCAATCTGCAACGCAGCAGATTGTGCCTGGCGAGTGATTTCGGGCAGATGCCGACGTAACTGTTCCAGTGAAAATCGTGTCCGCAGGGCCTTACCTCTGGGACGCAAGCTCATATAGATTTCCGCGGAAAGCGGAAGCTCACCGAGCAGTGCCCTGATCGCTTCCTTCCCTTTCACGAATGCACCTCGATCTTCCAATCCAATGCCGGGCGGATGGGTCCCTGACGCGGTTCAGCCCACTGAGAACCCGGCGCGCCGGTGCCGTCAACGCTGAAGACCAGCGCCTGTTCATCCTGAAAATAGCGTTTGATCTTGAAAGAGCTGGCATTTACACCCAGCACCAGGCGACCTTCATTGAACAGATTGGCCGGGACGCTGCAGCGGCTGAAGTAATGCCCTGCTTTACGGGCTGAATGTTGCTCGTATTGCGATGGTTCATCGGTATCAAAGCTGGTGAAGATAGGCTCTCCACGCGGGCTGACGAAATACAGGCCAACACGCAGGCCGGTTAATGGTTGTGCCAGTTGATACTCAAATTCCACCTGAAATGGCTCGGTGGATCGGACGGTTTCCACCACCCGGCCACGGAGGTCTCTCACTCGAATCGCGATCGGCTTGAAAGGCGCGGCTGACATGGGGATCTCATCTGCTTCCCACACCCGCTCTCCCTGGCGTGAATAACCGCTGGAAAGGTAAAAATCTACGGCTTCCTGGGTTGGCGCGCGCATCAGCAGCTGGCCTTTATCCAGAACCATCGTTTCCTGTGTTAATCGCAGGATGGCACTCATATTATGGCTGACAAATAGAACCGTACGACCTTGCTGTGCCACATCACTCATTTTTCCCATGCACTTACGTTGGAACTCGGCATCACCGACAGCTAGCACCTCATCTACCACAAGGATCTCAGGCTCCAGGTGTGCTGCCACGGCGAATGCCAGGCGCAGATACATACCACTGGAATAGCGCTTGACTGGCGTATCGATGAACTTCTCCACTTCAGAAAAAGCAACGATCTCATCGAATTTCGCGGCAATTTCAGCTCGTTTCATGCCCAGGATGGCCCCATTGAGGAAGATGTTCTCACGACCGGTCAATTCCGGGTGGAAACCGGTACCAACTTCCAACAGCGAGCCGACCCGGCCGTGAATCTCAGCCTGGCCTTCGGTTGGCTCGGTTACTCGCGAAAGGATCTTTAGCAGGGTACTTTTACCGGCGCCATTGCGGCCGACAACACCCAGTACCTGCCCTTTCTTCACATCGAAAGAAAGCCCGCGCAATGCCCAGAAGTGGTTCGCTTCAGCCCGCGTTTTCGTGCGTTCGCCTGTACGCAGGAGCGCCTGTGTGGTTAATGTGAAAGTATCTACGATCGTGTCGCGCAGAGTGCGGTAATTCGTCCCCAGCGCGCCTAGCTGGTATCTTTTACCCAGATTTGTAGCTTGAATGGCTATATCGCTCATCATTACACCGTATCCGCGAATGTCTTTTCCATCCGCTTGAAGTAATAAAGCCCGCCAATAAAAAGAACTAGCATCACAGCGGAGGAAAGGAGCATCAGCTCACCCGGCGGCGTGCCGCCCAACAACGACCAGCGGAAACCTTGAATGATGCCGGCCAAAGGGTTCAACCCGTAGATGATCTGCCATTTGCGGTCTGTGATCAACTGGGCAGAATAAGCAACCGGCGAAGCAAACATCCACACTTGAACAAGGAAGGGGATCATCTGTTGTACGTCACGGTAACGCACATTCAGAGCGGAAGACCACAAACCGACCGCCAGCGCCGTCACCAGAGTCAGCAAGGTAAAAGGGATGATCCAGAGCATGTTCCAAGTAAAAGGAACTTTGAAGTAGATCATGGTGCCGATTAGAATAAGGATCGATATGCTAAAATCCACCAGGCCGGCCATCACTGATGAGATGGGGATGATCAGGCGCGGGAAGTAGATCTTGGTGATGAGGTTGGCTGAACCCACCAGGCTGGTACCAGAACGCTGCAAAGCATTCGCAAAGAGCGTCCACGGCAGTAGTGCTGCCAGTGTAAACAACGGATACGGCACGCTGTTATCCGTGGGTAACTTACCGAATTTACCAAAAACTGTGCTGAACACCAGCATGGTCAATATAGGTTGGATGATTGCCCATGCAACCCCCAGGGCGGCCTGCTTGTAGCGTACTTTAATATCACGCCAGATGAGGAAGTACACTAACTCGCGGTACTTCCAAAGATCTTTCAGGTTCAGCGCCACCCATCCACTGGACGCCCTGATCAACGTGGTTTCTTCACTCATAACCCATGCTCCATTTCCGTATTTCCCGTGAAAGACTGCGCTCGCATTTTTACCTGTTTTCCCGGTACCACTCAATGGTACGGCGCAGTCCTTCTTCAAACGGCATATTGGCTTTAAAGCCAAAGTACTGCGCGGCACGGCTAACATCCAGGCCGCGGCGCGGCTGGCCATTGGGTTTGGTGGTATCCCACACTAATTGGCCTTTGAATCCCGTCAGATTTGCGATCATTTCAGCCAAAGCGCGAATACTGATCTCATTGCCGGAACCAATGTTGACAGGGTCAGAGCCATTATATTTCTCTGCTGCCAGGGCAATCCCTTCCGCCGCGTCATCCACATAGATGAACTCACGCGTCGGTGATCCGTCTCCCCAGATGGCAACTTCTTTTTCACCGCGATCCACTGCCTCTACACATTTTTTAATCAGCGCGGGGATGACATGGGACGATTCAGGCCGGAAGTTGTCCCGCGGTCCGTACAGGTTCACCGGGATGAGGAAGATGGAATTGTAACCGTACTGCTGCCTGTAAGCCTGAGATTGGGTCAGCAGCATCTTCTTCGCCAGACCGTACGGCGCATTGGTTTCTTCAGGATATCCGTTCCAGATGTCATCTTCGCGAAAAGGCACCGGTGTGAATTTGGGGTAGGCGCATACTGTACCAATGGCCACAAATTTCTCGACCCCAGCCTTCCATGATTCATGGATGAGCTGCACGCCCATCATCAGATTGTCGTAAAAGAATTCAGCCGGGTGTTCTCGGTTGGCGCCAATACCGCCAACGTGCGCAGCCAGGTGAATGATGATATCCGGCTTCGCGTCACTCAGCATACGCTTGACATCCGCCTGCTCCACCAGGTTGTAATTCTCGATCTTCGGGATGAAGATATTTGTTGCTCCGCGTGCCTTCAGTTTTTCAATCAGGTGATACCCCAAAAAACCTGCCCCACCGGTCACACAGACTCTTTTGTTGCTCCAGTAAACTGTATTCGTCATCTCATCCTTTCTCTAATCATCCATCAAGCCGCGGTCATTGATCTGCTTTGCCATGAATGCAAAACCGTTGTTTGCCATTTCTCCGAACAGCTGCGTGTCCCGCTGCCTTTCCTCTTCTAAAGAAGAACGGTAGGAATTCAGCCTATCCGGTGATAGAAAACTCTCTAGACTTTCATCCACAATTGCGGCTAGCTTGAGCCGCTCTAGAGCTTGCTGTGTATGGCCGATCTCAGGATCTTCCACAAAGGTAGTGCGCACCATTGCCGATGGCACCCGATTGGCCAAACACTCCCACTGGGTACCCCAACCGCCGCGTGAAATGACAGCCTTTAATAATGGATCCCCGTAGACATCCGCTGAGACACAGGTGAAACGATCAGCGGGGTAATCGGGGTGGCTGCCACTGCTACCCAGTACCAGGGGAGTAAAACCCGCGGGCAGCGCTTCGGCTGCGCGGTGCAGCTTGGCCATATCGGTGCGCGTGCCGGATGGAACAAATAGCACCCCCGGCTGCCTCAGTTTATTGACAGCCGGTCGTTGGAACGCCAGCGGCGGTGTCAGGATGCTCTGTTCGGTTTTGGTTTCTTTACTGCCGCTCAGGGCATGAATGCGCGGTGTGAATGCGGCACTGAAGGTATCTTCCACCTCGCGCCATAAGCTGGCGAATGGTTGTAACTCTGCCACCGCGGACTCTGTCATCTGGCGGTTCTCGTGGATGGGCGCGCTACCATATAACCCAGACATACGCGCGGTGAAAAAAAAGAAAACTCGTGGCAAAGCCACCCGTAAGGGCAACGCGGTATTGAGCACCGCTGCCAGATCCGGCCCATGAAAGGTGCGGGCCGGCCCGCCATCCAGCGGTTCAGCGGAAATACCTGCCCGCAGTAAACCTGCCAGCTGATCTTCAATGGCTCGCGCGCCCCGCGGGTTTTTTCCCCGCGCGAGTTCGGCACCCAATTGGGCGAATGGTTTCCCAAAGCCGGCTTCCAACAACAGGGGGCTAAACAAAGCTCCCAGAACCGCAGAAAGGTACACCCGCCCCCGCATTTCAGGAACTTCCTCGAGTAGAATTTCGGCCTGCGTCTTCCCGTAATACCAGGGGAGGATCACCGGATAGTTGCCCAGTGCATACGCAAAACGCGCGGCCATCAGGTAAGGCGCGTTGCCGTGGCTGGTGAGGGCCAACAGTGCCCGCGGCGTCATGGCAGCGCTCCACTTGCCGGGTATTCCACCACTACCTTCATGCCATCCATGTGGATGAGCGGCAGCTGTGGGTCATCAGAGATCGACAAGCCATGTTCCAGGCACGTCAGGCGTACCACGTCCCCCATGTCACCTTCAACCTGCAAACGCACAGCGGTGTAACCGGCATGGGTAATTTCCGGTATCGCTTCCACTGCCCGAGAGCGGATCAGCCGGTACAGCGCGAAACTCTGCTGGACGAAATCCAACGTCAGGCGGGCACGCAGGGCAATACCTTCGGGTGTGATGATGTATTTTAATTTGCGCCGCGAGGCGCGCTTCACCTTGATGGCCCCTTTTTCGATCAGACGCTTTAAATGCCAGTTGACCGTGCCCACAGCCACGCCCAGCTGGTCTGCCAGCACGGCCTGGTTCACGTCCGGGTCCTGCTCTATGCCCTGCAGCAGGTTCATTTCTCGGTGGTTAAGAACGGGGTCATCCATACCAGTATTCAGTAACTGAATTATAAACCGATTGCTGGATGAGTCAACCGGGTAAAAACCTGAAGCCTTAATTATGCGGTTTACATGCGGTGATATCCTTTAAATCCCTTCTCAGGAAACTATCTCTGGAGAAGTGTCGCGAAATTGTGATCACACAAGGGGCTCTGAATACCTCTCTATTTTCTTCCGGTAATTCAAGTACCCACTCTTCATCTACATAGACATAATCGTATCCCTGTCGTGCAAATTCCTCCAGGGTAGGGTTTGTTCGTAAAATCAGCCACTCCGGTGTCGTCTTATAACTGTTCCGGTAATTGTGATTTGTGGCACAACCCGTAAGAATTGAAGCTCTTTCTCCGTTTGGGTCAAATACCCGGCAACTATCAACCATTTTCCCCCAGACATCTCGTACGACCTCAACATCCGGTCCTTTTACATAATACGAATTGAACGGGTACTGTATTGCTGGTAACTCGCGCCACAAATTATAAATCCCTCCAAGACTCATCACAGCCAGAGCGCCACCAGCCATGATTCGATAGATTGTCCATCTCTGTTTTTTTAAGAAGAGGATAATCAGTATCATCGCCCATGTGTCGATCGCAAAACCTGTCAATCGGCTGATGTCTCGGGTGCTTGGGATACTATTCTCGCCTGTAAATCCGATAAAAAAAGGTGTGATGAAAGCAAAAATCGTGCTTCCAAACAGGATGCCACTTAACCAATCCCCGCCTCTCAATCTTTTCAATAAAATGGGCAGGATCCATGGAATGAAAAAGATGCTGAACCCCATCTCTGCCAGCAATACCATAATTGTATATATATTATTAATTGGAAGACTACCCAGATGCGCCGTTTCGACAGAAGCTAATACTTTTATACCAAAAGATAAAGTGCCTTCATTGGAAAGATTAGAACCTGAAGAAAGGAAAGTAATGCTCTGCCCGCTGAAGACACCCCCCTGGGAGAAGGCAAGCGGCAAAGATAGAAGCCCCGGTAACCAGGCTTTGAACGCAAACTGGCCAAACGTATTGCGGTTTTTAATCAGGAGATAGATACCAGTAAATCCTAACCCTATACCAAACAGGCCATAATTAACCTCATTAACCAATTCCCAGTACGCCAGTAAAATTGTATATATACCAACAACCCACCTGCTACGTTCCCGCTGGAATAAAAGGACAAACAACAGGAATATCACAAAACTAAACTCACCTGTCCCAGCGTGAGCCATCGCGCGGTTGGAGAATATCCCATTTAAAAAACCAAAGATATAAGAACCTTGTAAAGGTCCACCATCCACGGTCCACGCCTGGCGGAGTGCCTGAGACAGGGGTAAACCAATCTCTGCGCTGGTTCCCTGGAGGGCAACTAATTTATCTATCTCAGCCAGCCAAGGTTTTGGGAAAAAGAATAGTAGATACCGAGTACCCCCAACAAAAGTATAGAACAGGCAGGCAATAGCGCTCTTGTACCAGCTTTTCAGAAACCGCTTTGCGACTAGAATGAACAATACACTGGTAAGTCCCCAGAGAATCCCTTTCTCAAAATCGAAAGCGGACCATGGGAACATCCCGCCAATTGCCACGAAACTGCTTCCCAGTAATTGCGACCCGTAATGGTAGGAATAAGGCTGAAGACTGTTAAATGTTGGTGGTATCGTCCCCCGAGCCATTTGCGCAATGATAGGTAAATTACGGTACTCATCATATAGCGATACTCCCAGACTGATGAGCAGGAAGAAAATACCCATAATGAAACCGATAGGAATCAAGACCCATTGGGCTTTGCTCTCACGGTGAAAAGGGTGTGGAATTTTGGGAAGATTGAACAGCAGTCCGATACCAAAGACTAGCAGAGCCGGCAGCGTAAAACCGTAGACAGGTGGTAAGATGCGTGCCAGTAGATTAACACCGAAGAGGTAAAGTACCATTCCGGTAGCAAACCCGGTAATTAACTCTTCCCAAACCTCCAGGTTGAATAACCTCTTGACAATCCAATAACCGCCAGCCGTCCACGACAAGCAGGAGATCAACCATACTATTGGTGCTAATGAATATTCTCGTAGGATATCCAACTCATACCCCCTTTACATTTCCCTTACAAAGGTATAGTACGTTAAGAATAGGTTTTTTAAGGTCTTTTTCATGTATTACACCAACCTTTTCACAAATATGACTTCACTGCTGCAAAAACGACTGGATAGAATTAGTCCAAATTATACTCTCTGCAAACGGCCATAAATTTAATATAGTTGAAGTATCCCGAACACAAGGCCAAAAAATGTTCAAGAAAAACCATCGCCACTTTCAATTACCCCTCACCAGCAATGTGGATGAACTCCCTCCAAAGCTAAGGAAGCGTCTAGACACATCCTGGTCAGGAGCTTTCTACCGGGAATTCTTCTGTCGATTAGATGAAAGCCCATTTGCAGTACTCTATGCAGACTGCCCGTCGCGTCCAAATATTCCGGTAAATGTATTGGTTGGATTGGAGTACTTGAAGGCAGGGAATGGTTGGACGGATGAGGAGATGTTTGATGAGTTTGGTGATAACTGTCAGGTACGGTATGCACTTGGATTTCGGCAATTGGGGGATGGTGATTTTGAACCCCGCACGCTGTACTACTTTCGTGAACGTTTGAGTCGTTACATGCAGGAGACAGG
>Ga0172375_10000482_pt1 | contig 64300 bp, 66 predicted proteins | sample LakKiv1m_FD_114537 | JGI IMG/M metagenome (GOLD analysis project Ga0172375, IMG submission 114537) | Freshwater microbial communities from Kabuno Bay, South-Kivu, Congo - kab_092012_11.1m | ecosystem: Environmental > Aquatic > Freshwater > Lake | place: Democratic Republic of the Congo...
ATTCCACCAATTTACGCTCGTGTTTGCTCAAATTCAGTTCGGTTTGGCGCATCGCATGCACTCCTCAGAATGTGGCGATGCAATGTTAACATGTTCCGTAATTAATGTGTTACTGTACTAGTGACCCCCCATAAACGGAGTTTGGAATAACGGAGTCCAGGATGGTTGCATCGTTGTTGGTCGTCGATGACGACAAGGTGACGCGGGAAACGCTCTCCAGCGCCTTGGCCGCTGACTACCACATTGTCAGCGCGGCAAACGGGCGCGAAGCACTGAAGATCGCGGGGAAGGCGCAGTTCGATATCGTCTTGTCCGACTTGATGATGCCCGACCTGGATGGCATCGGCCTGCTGAACGGGCTCAACCAGCTGGAAGACAGTCCGGCGGTGATCTTCATCACCGGGCACGCCTCGGTCGAATCGGCGGTACGGGCCATGAAGCTGGGCGCCTATGACTACATGACCAAGCCCATCAACCTGGACCGTCTCGCCCTGATGCTGGAGAAGACGCTGGAGACCAGGAACCTGCGCAAGGAAAATGCACGGCTGAGACACAGTCTGCGAGAGAAAAAGGCCGACATCCAATTGGTGGGGCGATCCGCGGCGATACAGAAGATCGTCGGCCTGGCGACCCAGGTTTCTTCCACCGATGCCAGCGTGCTGATTGAGGGCGAAAGCGGCACGGGCAAGGAACTGTTCGCCAGCATCATCCATTACCACAGCCCTCGCTCCGGCGGCCCATTCATCAAGGTGAATTGCGCGGCCTTCGCAGCGGGGCTGCTGGAGTCGGAACTGTTCGGCCACGAACGAGGTGCCTTTACCGGAGCCATGGCGACCCGCAAGGGCCGCTTCGAAATGGCAGATGGCGGCACGCTATTCCTCGATGAGATCGGTGATCTTCCGCAAGCCGCCCAGGTCAAGCTGCTTCGTTTTCTTCAGGAGCGGACCTTCGAGCGGGTAGGCGGCGGCAAAACGCTGAAGGTCGACGTGCGGATCATCTCTGCCACCCACAGAAATCTCAAGGAAATGGTCGCCACGGGGGATTTCCGGGAAGACCTGTATTACCGCCTCTGCGTCGTGGGCATCGTGGCCCCGCCCCTTAGAGAACGGCCCGGGGATATCGATCCGTTGATCGATCATTTTCTGCGCCACTTCGCCAATATCCACCACCGGCAGATCAAGCAGGTGGACAGCGAGGTGCGCGAGCTGATGAACTCCTACGGCTGGCCCGGCAACGTGCGCGAGCTGATCAACTGCGTCGAGAGCCTGGTAGTCATGGTCAAAGGCGACCGCATCACCATGAATGATGTTCCGGATCACATGATGGCGGCCGGCGGTGTTCCGCCGGGCGGGGCAACGGAGACGGGGGTGATGGCCGAGCTGGAACGGCATGCCATCGTGGACGCGATACACAAGACGGGCGGAAACAAAATGGAAGCCGCTAAAGTCTTGGGGATCGGCCTGCGCACCCTTTATCGAAAGATCGACAAGTTGCGGCTTTGAGCGGACGGATAGGCGGTCGGAACGGTCGGGCGTTTGGCTCTTATTCCGTTTAGCAATAATTCAGTTGCGAGTGCAAATGATTCCGTCGCTGGTGGAATGCCCTGCACCGGCAAAGGCGTGGCGGCGCGCCTGATCGCCCCAATTCGTTTCACGCAAGCTGGACCCCGGCCTGGTGAGCGCTCTGGTGACCACTTCAAAATCCCCCGCTCCCGGATCTACACGGGTAGCGGCTGCGCGCTTTCGCGGCGCGACTTGATGTACGTCAAATCGGGCACTTCGCGTTCGTTTAGTATTCTCATCAAAATAAACAGGTTTCGCCATCAAGGAGGGGGCGCCACCACGGGCGGACTATTCGGAAAATGAGCTTGTCCTGTCCCACACAGGACAGGGACGCGGTTTATTTAACCGGGGAATCGACGGCCATGGGTGCTTCAAGATTTGCAACGTGCTTGATGGCGGGCGTCATGTGTCTCGCGGGCGCAACGCCTGTGTGGCAGGAGCAGGCCAACGCCGCGGACGCCGCGAAAAGCGTCAAAGCCGCGGAGCCGGAGGCCGGCAACCCCGCCAACGACACCTGCCTCGCCTGTCACGGGAACGAAGGGTTTGCGGTGCCCGGCCCGGACGGGCAGCCGCGCGCCCTGCACGTGATCAAGGACAAGTTCGGCAAGAGTGTCCACGGCAAGCGCCCCTGCGTCGAGTGCCATCTGGACATCACCGAAATTCCGCACAAGCCCGGGGTTACGCACAAAGTCAGTTGCGTCACCTGCCACGAAGCCTTGTGGGACATGGCCAAGAGCGAAAACAAGACCGGGGAAAACGCGCGCCTGGGGGTGGTGGTACAGCAGATCGACAAGTACATGAAGTCCATCCACGCGCGGCCGAGCCGGGAAGACCAGTCGCACACCAATGCCACCTGCTACAACTGCCACGCGCCCCACTACATCTATACCAACGGCAGTCCGGAACGCCAGCAGTGGCGTCTGGACATTCCGAATGTCTGCGGCAAGTGCCATAGCAATGAACGCGCGCAGTACGGGACCTCGGTGCACGGCAAGGAAGTGCTGCAAAACAAGAACCCGGTCGCGGCCATCTGCTCCGACTGCCATACCACCCACGACGTCGAAGATCCGGCGAAGGATTCGGCCAAGCTCGCCATCACCAAGAACTGCGGCGGCTGTCACGCTGAAAGCCTGCGGACTTACACCGAGACCTACCACGGACAGGTGAATACCCTGGGCTACGCGCACACGGCCAAGTGTTTCGACTGCCACGGAAGCCATGGCATACAGCGGGTAGCCGATCCGAAATCGTCCGTGCACCCGGACAAGCGCCTCAAGACCTGCCAGAAGTGCCATGCCGATGCGACCAAGGGTTTCACCACTTTCGAACCCCATGGCACGCCCCACGACTTCGCCCGCTATCCCTACATCTGGATCGCGTCCAAGTTCATGCTGCAACTGCTGGCCGGCACCTTTGCCTTTTTCTGGACGCATACCGCGCTGTGGTTCTACCGCGAATACAAGGAACGCAAAGAGCGCAAGTCCCGGCCGCACGTGAAGACGGATGAATTGCTCGAGGGCAAGTACCGGGGCAAGCACTACCAGCGCTTCCCGCTGGTGTGGCGCATCGGACACCTCACCTTCGCCCTGAGCCTGATGATACTGACCCTGACCGGCATGTCGGTGCTGTACGCGGACACCACCTGGGCGCCGGTGGTGATGCACTGGCTGGGCGGCCCCAAGGTCGCGGCCGTGATTCACCGGACATTCGCGGTGATATTCGCGATCGTATTTTTCGTGCAGCTGATTTACATGGTGATCCGCATCGCGCGCAACTGGAGAAGCTTCGACTGGTTCGGGCCCAACTCCCTGGTTCCGCGCTGGCAGGACCTGTGGGATATCCTGGCGATGTTCAAGTGGTTCTTCGCCCTGGGGCCGCGGCCGAAGTTCGACCGCTGGACTTACTGGGAGAAGTTCGACTACTGGGCGCCGTTCTGGGGCGTGACCATCATCGGCGCGACCGGCGTGATGCTGTGGGTTCCGAACCTGACCGCCGCCTTCCTCCCGGGCTGGGCGTTCAACGTGGCCACGATATTCCACGGAGAGGAGGCGCTGCTGGCCGCGCTGTTCCTGTTCACCGTGCATTTCTTCAACAACCATTTCCGGCCGGACAAGTTCCCGCTGGATGTGGTGATGTTCACCGGCACCATGCGCCTGGAAGAGTTCAAGCACGAGCACACGGTGGAATACAACCGGCTGGTCGCATCCGGCGAACTGGAGAAATACCTGGTGGATGCGCCGTCGGAACCCATGACGCGTGGATCCAGGATACTGGGCTTCACCCTGATCGCGTTCGGCTTGCTGCTGCTGGTGTTCGTGCTGACCGGCGTATTCGGGGACGTGACCGGGGCGTGATGCGCGGGCACGCCATGCGCTTCGATCCCAAGTGCATGGCCGGCCCGGCGCCGGCGGCGGGGCATTCGCAGCCGGCGCCGGCGCACGCCGCAGAGGCGCCCCGCGGCTATGTTTCAGGTCGGGATGGGCTTATAATGATCGACGAGATTTCCGCTGCGATCAGCCGTGCAGAAAACAGGCGGCCAGAAACGGCTGAGACCTTAACCAATCTTCGAGATTCTCCATGAAAAAATCGATTCTGTGCATCGTGGTCCTGTCCTTGTCGCTGTTCGGTTGCGGCGGCGACAAGAAGGACGCCGCCGTCAAGCCCGCGAAAGGCGACGTGGCTGCCGGCAAATCCCTGGCGGAGAAGACCTGCAAAGCCTGTCACGGCGCCGATGGCGGGGCCGTGGCGCCGGCCATTCCGCATCTGGCGGCGCAGCGTGAACGCTACCTGCTCGCTTCCCTGATCGAATACAAGGACGGCAAGCGCACGCACGCCGCCCTGAGGGACATCGCGGCGCACATGAGCGAGGCGGATATGCGCAACGTGGCCGCGTACTTCGCCAGCCTGCCCCCGGTCCCGGTCGCCGCGGCCAAGGACGTCAAGCACACCTCGCCTTACGAAAAAGGCAAGGCGCTCGCGGCCGAGTGCGCCAAATGCCACGGCGACGACGGCAACGCCAAGACCCCCGGAACGCCCACGCTCGCCGGCCAGCAGCCGCATTACCTCGTCGCCGCGATCCTCGAGTATCACCGCGACGATCGCAAGATGACCTCGATGAAATCGATCGTGCGCGATTCCGACAGGCTGGACCTGGAAAGCCTCGCCCTGTATTTCGCCGCGCAAACGCCGGCGCAGCGCACGGCGCCGGCACGCGGCGACGCGGCCGCCGGCGAACCGCTCAGCGCCATGTGCGGCGGCTGCCACGGCGCGCGCGGCGTGAGCATCGACGCGGCGACGCCGAGCCTGGCCGGACAGGATGCGCAATACCTCGTGAAGGCGACCAAATCGTATCGAACCACGCGCCAGAACTGGGGCATGCAACGCTATGTGGCCAACCTGAGCGACAAGGACATCGACAATATCGTCGCGTTCTACGCTTCCCAGCAGCCCAAGGCCGGCGACCAGATACCGAGTTCGATCCAGGATCTGGCGGAGAAGTGCAACCGTTGCCACGACCAGGACGACAATGCGCTGCCTGCGCCGAAGATGAAGGGCCAGGACAAGGACTACCTGGTGATGGCCCTGCGAGCCTATCGTGACGGCAAGCGCGTGAGCACCACCATGCACAACATGAGCTTCCCCTACAGCAATGCCATCATCGAGGGCCTCGCATCCTGGTATGCGACCCAGCCGGCGAAGTAGGCCCGAGGGCTGGTTCAGACCCCGCCCCCTCCCCGGACACACGCCGTCCGGCCGCAACAAGCCCGGCGGCGTTTTGTTAACTGGCTAGAACCCCAAAGCCGCTTTTGCTTTTATCCAGAACCCTGTTTTCGGTACGGATACGCTTTTCATCCGTACCGAAAACAGGGTTGGCGCGCAGAGCGCGCAATGGCTGTTCGCTGGCTATGGTGGAATAATACGGACACTTCGAACTGAGGTGCTCGGGCTTGCGCGGACGGCGGCCCGTCCGCGCGGATCGCTGATTGCGTACGGACGATGGGCCCGTCCGTACGCAATCAGCGATCGTATATAAGACCCAATACGGCAGGACGCTCCTGCCCCTCAGCCTACCGCGATCTCCTCCACGCCATGCCGGCGCTTCACCGCTTCGGGCGTCCCGGAGAACCACAGCTGGTACATCGAAACGAACCACATGAACGCAAAGCACAGGCCCTGGATCGCGCCCGCGCCCATGGTGACGAAGGCGAAGGGGTGATACAGCTTGACCAGGTACCAGGATATGACGTCCAAGGAGAGGCAAAGGAAAGGTATTCCGACGACGGCCGCTTTCAGCCAAACCGGCCGCCAAAAAGCGTGGCTGAAGATCGTGCCCACCAGGAAAAAGATGAACGTGAGGCCGAACAGGTGGATGTGCGACACGCGAACCAGGGTGAAAATATCGGTGCCGGTGTCCTGCTCGGTCACCTTTTTAATGTTGTCCAGGCCATTCAGGTTCGCCAGATGCGGATTGCTGCCGTCATGGCAGCTGGAGCAGCGTTTTTCTATCGTCGGCTTGATCGTGGTTTCGTACTTGGCCTTGTCCGCCCCCTGCTGAACCCAGGAGACAAGCACATTGAGTTCGTCGGGCGGAAGCATATTCGACATCGGCCCGCGCAGCGCCGCTTCCAGGCGCGATCCCTTGCCGCTGCCGGTATAGGCAATGACCAGGTCGTCATAGGACAAATCCATCACGTTGCCGTCGCGCCCGGAGTAGACGTGGAACAGATAAATCGCGGCAAACATGTAGGCAAGGCCCAGGACGAGCAGCACCGCCGTATACATGATGCGCATGCTGGTGGGCAGCTCCGAAAAGTGCAGGTAATGGCGATGCAGTGGCGTGTCACTCATGATCTATCCGTTCTATCCGTTTATCGGGTGGGCTGAATGTTCGAGTATGCAATCATTGCCAGGCGTTCTGGCGGATGTTCATTTGGGTGCAGGCGCTGCCGGCAGAACCAGGTAGGCCAGGCCGCGCGCCTTCTGCCGCGCATAATGGGCGGCGAGGCCATCGACCAGTCCGTCATCCAGGCCCTCGGACATCACCGCCATTTCCTTGCTCTTGCGCTCGCCTTTCTTGTAGGCGCGCAGCACCTGTACCAGATAGTCGAGGCGCTGTGCGGCCAGAGCGGGCGAACGCGGATCGGTGCTGTTGCCGTTGACGCCATGGCAGCGGTCGCAACGCTCGGCCCACTCCGCAACCGTGAGGGGCTTGCCGACCTTGGGCGCCTGGGGCGCCTGGCCGGCGTAGTAGGCGGCCAAATTCCTGGTGGTGGTCTCGTCGATCGAAGTTGCCGGACCTTTCATGGTCGCGTCGCTGCGCGATCCGTCCTTGTAGGCGCGCATCGCATCGACGAAGTATTGCGCGTCCTGTCCGGCAATGCTGGGAGTCGCCGGATTGCCGCTCACGCCGCCCTCCCCGTGGCAGCCGACGCAACCGGCGGCGGCGGCCTTGCCGGCGGCGGCGTTGCCCTGCGCCGGTGTCTTCGCCTTGCCGGGCTTTTCCAGCGCATAGTAAAGCGCGATGTTATTGAGATCGGTCTCGGTCAGTCCGGATACCAGCGTCTTCATCATGTCGTGCTTGCGCCGCCCGCCCTTGTAGGCGTTGGCTGCCGCAACGAAATACTTCGGGTCCATCCCGATCAGGCTGGGCATTCCCGGGGTCGCGCTGATCCCGGCCTCGCCATGACATCCTCCGCAACCCGCTGCAGCCGCTTTGCCGGCGCTGAGCGCATTCGGTTTGGCCGGTGCGGCTTTCGCGCTGCCGCCGCCCGGCTCGGCCGGCTCCAGGCTCGCATAATATGCGGACACTTTCATGATCGCATCGTCGTTCATGTACTTGACCGTATTGGTCATGACCTTGTGGCCGCGCCCGCCCGCCTGATAGACCTTCATCTCGAGGTGAAGGTAGACTGCCCGCTGCCCCGCGATGTTCGGCACGCCCTTCTGCTTGCCGATCCCGTTGAGTCCGTGACAATTGGCACACATGGTTTCAGCCACCTGCCTGCCTTGGGCCACGTCCTGTGCAGTCGCGTACAGCACCTTGAAGTCCGCGCTATTGGCGGCGCCCAGATTGATCGTTTGGGCCACCCCCGCAGTCGCCAGCAAGCCGCCGAACAGGCTGGCGCCGAGCATCTTCAGGAAAACAATCCGCGCGCTTCGTTTCATCGACGTACCCTCGACCAATCATCCATATATTCAATATGTTTCAATTGCGTGCCAACACCGCTGCATCGTCAAAATCCGGGATCAGGCGCAACGACATGCCAGGGATATTCTTGTTTCAACTCACCGAAATATTTTACCACGAAGCGGCGGCGTGCACAGGCTCGAGGACGCGATTTTGCGCTGCGCAAACGCCTCTAAGCCTGGTCGCGCCGCGCGCCGCGCACCGCCAGCATCGCCGCCTCCATGCGGCTGCGCACGTGCAGCTTTTCGAGGATGTTGGTGATGTAATGCTTGATGGTTTTCTCGGACAGGTGCAGGCGCTCGCCGATTTCCCGGTTGGTCAAACCCTGCACCACCAGTTTGAGTATTTCCGCTTCGCGCTCGCTCAGTTCCTCCAGCGGATCCTGGGGTGCGGCGCTATGGCTGAGCGCGACCAGGATGCCCGCCGCAAGCGACGGCGTCACGTACACCTCGCCTCCGGCAACGGAGCGGACCACGCGCGCCAGTTCATGCGCGGAAATGCCTTTGAGCACATAGGCGCGGGCGCCGGCCTTGAACGACGCGAGCAACTTGCTTTCGTCCTCCATCACCGTCAGCATCATCACCTTGGTCGTGGGGCAGGCGATGCCGATTTTCTCGGCGGCGACGACCCCGCCCCAGCCGGGCATGGTGATATCGAGCAGCACGACATCGGGAACCAGGTCGCGCGCCAGCCGCAGCGCCTCCTCGCCGGAGGCGGCCTCGCCCACGACATCGATGTCGGGTTGGGCCGCCAGGGAATGCACCACGCCCTCGCGAAACAGCGGATGATCGTCGGCGACCAGTATGCTGATGCGCTCAGCCACCGACGTGCTCAAGTTGCGAAAGGGGCAGGGTCACGCGAACCATGGTGCCCCGGCCGATGCCGCTGTCGACCTCGAAACTTCCGCCCATGAGTTCGACGCGTTCGCGCATCCAGTCCAGCCCGAAATGCCCGTCCGGCTTCAGCGCCCTGGGATCGAAGCCTTTGCCGTCGTCGGCCACCACCACGCTCAGGCTGGCGGTGGAACCGCTCACCCGTACGCGCTGATTGCAGCCGCCTCCATGGCGAAACCCATTGGCCAGCGATTCCTGCAACACCCGGAACAAAGTGATCCTCACCGGCAGCGGGGCTTCCTCGGGGGCGTGGTCGAACGCGAGCGAGGCGGCAACACCGGTCTTGCGCTGGTGGTCGTCCACCGCGCGCTGAAATGTCTCCGCCACCGAGAATTTCTCTATTTCCGGTAGCTGCAAACCGCGCAGGATGGCGCGCAAATCCGCCAGCGCGGACTGCAGCGCGAGATGGATGGTGCTGAAATCCTCGGTCACGGACCGGTTGCTTCCGGCCGAATGGCCGCAGTTGCCGCAGACTTCAGCCAGCGATTCGTTGCGCATCGACGCCAGCGCCAATCCCTGCCCCGGTCCGTCATGCAGGTCCGTGGCGATATTGCGCAGGAACTGTTCGTTCAGCGCCATGGTGCGCGCCGCGGCGCGGTTCACCCGGTCGTGGAGCTGTTCGTTTTGTACCAGCAGGGCGGTAAGCTGGTTCACCTTTTCGCCCAGCTCCCGCTGCTGCGCCGCGATCGTCCGGTTCGCCTTGCGCACCAGGGTCGCCAACAACGCCAGCATCGCCAGCGTGACTGCGCCGTGCACCCCCCAGCTGCGCCATTGCGCGACGCGCACGCCCTGCTCCAGGTTGTCGGCGGCCTGGAAAAATCCGGCCACCGCCAGGACCGAGCGGTCGTTTTCGGCGCGCAGCGGCGCATAGGTCTCGATCAGCCGCGACCACTGCAGGTTCTTGAACTCGTTCGCGAGCTCGCTTTTTTCCACGATGCGCGAGCGCAACTCGCCGGCGAACGCCGACGCCAGCGATCGCTTCATCGGATACACCTGCCCCACCAGCGACGGATCGGCGCTGTTGTACATGATGCGGCCGTTGCGCCCCCAGATCTTGAGCGCGACGATGTGCTCGCCCAGGTGGCTGCCGCTGAGCATGCGGTCGAGCGCCACCTGATCGGCCCCGTCGAGCCGGTCGGCGTTCGCCAGCGACTGCACATGCGGGGTCACGGCGCCGTCCAGAAACATACTGGTCACGATCCCGGTGCCGTTGACGACGCCAGTTTCGATCTGGCTGCCCACCCAGGTGCCGATCAGCGCCATTCCCGCAGCCAAGACCAGAAACCCGACCAGCAGGAACCGGTGTACGAGGCTGAGCTTGGATAACATTTTCATGGGCGCGAGACGCATTCTAACAGTCGCCGCCCGCAGCCACCATCGCCCATGGTCTCGGACCAAGGGCCCGGGGGGGCCGGTCAAAATAGGGGCCATGGTCCGTTGCGCGCCCGCGGCCGAATCTCCACCATGATCGCCATGGCAACCGTTTCGCAACAGCAGGCTCGTGGTCAAGGCGGCACGCGGATTCTGGCGGGCGCTCTGGTCGCGATCGGCGCCTGGCTCGCCTGCGCACCCGCGCTCGCGTCGAAAGCGCGGCCCAGCGTGTACGAAACCACGCTGGAGGAGCAAAACCAGAAGACTCCGGAGCTCGCGACCGACGAACTCAAGGCGCTGCTGGCGAAAGGCGTCGCGATCGTACTCGATGCGCGGCCGGCCGAAGAATACGCCATCGCGCACATCCCCGGAAGCCTGCTTCTGGACGAGAAGCAACTGGGGCGCTTCCCCCAGTCCTATCCTGACCGGGGCATCCCTATCGTCGTCTATTCCAACGGTCCGTTCTGCGAGCGCGCCCGCTTCCGCTCGGAAGACCTGCTGCGCCTAGGTTACACCAGGATAAGCCGCTACCAGCTCGGCCTGCCGGTCTGGCGGGCGCTGGGCAACACGGCGCAGACCAGCCTGAGCGGATTCCGCCAGGTCGCCCGCGACAGCAATACGCTCATCGTCGATGCGCGCAGCCGCGCCGAATACGCGGCGGGCACCTTCCCCGGGGCGCAGGCGATCCTGGCGGGTGAAGTGAGCAAGGCCGAGAAGGACCGCCGCCTGCGCTATCTGGACCACAGCGCCCGCGTGATCGTGTTCGCCAACAACGCGGGCGAAGCGCGCGCGGTAGCCGACGAACTCGCGCGCAGCGCCTACTTCAATGCCAGCTACTTCGGCGGCGCGTACGCGGAACTGAAGCGAGCCAAGTTCTTTACCGAGCGCAAACCGTCCGCCTCGGATCTCGACGATTTAATGAAATGACCTGAAAGGCGAGCATGCCCAAACATATATTTCGACTGGTAGCATTGATCCTAGGCTTGGTCGCGGTCGCGATCATCGCCAAGCCGTTTCTCACCGTGGACTCGTTCTACCGATTCGGCCATTACCGCGCCAATTCCGTCCCCGAAATCGCCGCCCAGGCGCCGGTCCTGCAGACCGCGGCCTACTGCCAGGGCTGCCATACCGAGCGCCACGCGCAATGGTCCGCCGGCAGCCACAAGTCGGTGACCTGCGAAGTGTGCCATGGCGCGGCGGCTGGACATCCGCAAAACGGCAAGCTGCCGATCCCGAAGGATGCGGCAAAGCTGTGCACCCTGTGCCACGAAGCCATGGCCGGACGGCCGCGCACCCAGCCGCAAATCCAGGTGGCGCAGCACTCCAACGGCCAGCAATGCACCGTCTGCCACAACCCGCATGCGCCCAAGATCGCCGCCGCCCTGGTGAAAGTGGCGGGAGATGCCGCCGCCGGCAAGAAGAAGGCGGCCGACTGCGCCGCCTGTCACGGCGCGGCGGGCATCAGCCCGAACAACACCTGGCCGAATCTTGCCGGGCAGAACGCCGCCTACCTGGTGCGGATCCTGTCGGCCTACAAGTCCGGCGATCAGAAGGACGTGGCGATGACGCCCCTGTCGCAGGCGCTGAGCCCGGCCGATATCCAGAATCTGGCAACCTACTACGCCGGCTTGAGCTGCAAAGGGGCGGCGGGCGAAAAAGCCGCGGGCGACGCCGCCGCCGGCAAGACCCTGGCGAACAACTGCGCCTCCTGTCACGGCGAGACCGGCATAGGCAGCAATCCTGCCTGGCCGAACCTGGCCGGGCAGAAACCGGGCTACCTGGCGAACGCGCTCAAGGCCTTCAAGGCGGGATTGCGCAAAGACCCGATGATGGCGGCCGTATCCAGGAGCCTGAGCGACACCGACATCGCAGACCTGGCCGCGCACTACGCTGCGCAGAACTGTCAGTCCACCAAGCAAGGGAAGGCGAAACCATGAAGAAAGAAGATACCAAACCCACGCTGGAGGCGCGGCGTGGATTCCTCGCCAAGCTTGCCGGCGCCGCGACCTGCGCCGGCGCCGCGGTGGGTGCCGCAGGCCTGGGCGTCGTCCCGGCGGTCTCGGCCAAAAACGAGGCGCCGCCCGAGGGCGCTTCGTTCCCGGCCAAGGACTACGACTGGACCAAGCACCAATGGGGTTTCGGCGTGGACGCCACCAAATGCATCGGCTGCCTGCGCTGCGTCGAAGCGTGCAAGACCGAAAACGACGTTCCGCGCAATGCGCACCAGTTCCGCACCTGGGTGGAGCGCTATGTCCACCTCGAAGGCGAGCACGAGGTGCGCGTCGACAGCCAGCAGGATCCGGTCAACATCAACGCCTCCGGGTCGGAGAAGGAGTTTCGCTTCGCCAACCGCTACAAGGATGCGAAGGTGGACAAGGCGTTCTTCGTGCCCAAGCTGTGCAACCACTGCACGCATCCGGCCTGCGTGCAGGTGTGCCCCACCGGCGCGACCTACAGGACCGAAGACGGCGTGGTGCTGATCGACCACGACTATTGCATCGGCTGCCGCTACTGCGTTCAGGCCTGCCCTTACGGCGCGCGCTATTTCGACGAAGTCCGCGGCGTTTCCGACAAGTGCACCTGGTGCTATCACCGCATCACCAAGGGGCTGCGGCCTGCCTGCGTCGAGGTCTGCCCGGTCGGCGCGCGGATTTTCGGCGATCAAAAGGACAAGCAGAGCCCGATCAGCCTGTTCATACGCAACAACCGCGTTCAGGTGCTCAGACCCGAGTCCGGCAACGCGCCGAATGTATTTTATGTAGGCATCGACAAAGAGGTGAACTAGTGGAATCGATTATTCATTTCTCCCCGTACACGGGCTGGGTCTATCCGAACGAAACGGTGTTCGAATGGTCGGTGCTGATCGCCGTGTATCCGTATCTCACCGGTTTGGTGGCCGGCGCGTTCACGGTATCGAGCCTGTACCAGGTGTTCGGTTTCAAGCGCCTGAAGCCAGTGGCGCACATGGCCCTGCTGACCTCGCTCAGCTTCATGATTTTCGTGCCCACGCCGCTGCTCCTGCACCTCGGCCATCCGGAACGCGCGTTTAACTCCACCATCACCCCGCACCTGACCTCGGCGATGGCGATGTTCGGCTTCTTCGCGAGCTTCTACGTCGCGCTGCTGATCCTGGAGGGCTGGTTCGCGTACCGCCCGTTCATCGTCGACCAGGCGCAGAAAAGGATCGGCCTGCCGGGCAAGTTCTACGGCCTGCTGACGCTGGGCTCCCACGACGTGTCGGAGCACGCGATGCATTACGACAGGAAGTGGATCTTCGCGCTCGCCGTGATCGGCATTCCTGCGGCGCACGGCCTGCACGGCTACGTCGGGTTCATGTACGGTTCGCTCAAGGCGCGCGAATGGTGGTCGTCCGACCTGATGCCGGTGATCTTTCTCTTTTCGGCCATTATCTCCGGCGTTTCGCTGCTGGCCGTGCTCTACGTCGTGTCCTGCAAGCTGCGCAAAATACCGGTGGATCTGGCCTGCCTGAAAGGCCTCGCCTACACCATCTGGGCCTTCATCATGGTCGCCCTGGTGCTCGAAGGCCTGGAATTCGCCAACATCGTCTATAAAGGCCGCGAGGGCGTGGACATGATCATGCAGTACGTGACCGGCCCTTTGCTGATTCCCTACTTCATCCTGCAGTTCGCGGTCGGCGCGATCACGCCGCTGCTCTGGCTGTCCTACATGATCTGGCGCGGCACCACCGGCCGGGCGCTGGTGGTGGGCGTAACCGTATGCGCCTGCCTGGTGCTGTTCTCGGTGTTCATGATGCGCTGGAACGTGGTCATCGGCGGGCAGGAAATCTCCAAGACCGGAAAAGGACTGCTCAGCTATCACATGACCTTCTGGGGCAAGGAAGGCGCCCTGATGGCGATCCTGCTGACAATGGCGCCGCTGGGCCTGCTGTATGTGCTGACCCGGCTGTTTCCACCCTGGGCCGACGACGCGAGCCACGGCCACTCCTGAAATACACGGAGATATGGACACAGGACGGTTCTGCGGCATTTCATCATATTCATCCGACGGAAGGTTCGAAACGCATTGTCTGCGTGAATGGAGGGCGATATGAAACGAGCGACGATCCTGGCAGCAACCATTGCGGCGCTAGCGTTGAGCGGGCAGCTTGCCGCCGCCAACGGCAAGGCGGTTTATGACAAGGCGTGCGCAATGTGCCATAAGATGTTGAGCCCAAAGATGGGGGACCAGGCCGCCTGGGCGCCATTGATTGCGCGGGGCGCGGACGCGTTGACCGCGTCGGTCATGAAAGGCAAGGGCATGATGATACCCCGGGGCGGAGCTGCCTCGGAGGAGGAGGTCAGGGCGGCAGTCGAATACCTTATCCGCCAGAACAAATAGCCGCGGGCGTGCACTGAATCGAACCCTGTTTCTGTTCAGCGCCACATCCCGATGAATTCGAAGTGCATTTTCAATCAACGGAAGAAGGAGGTACCATGAAACGAGCAATGATCCTGGCTGGAACTGTGGCAGTACTGGTGGCGAGCGGACAGCTTGCTGCCGCGGACGGCAAGGCGGTCTTTGACAAGTCGTGCAAGGCCTGCCATGCGGCGATGAAGCCGAAGATCGGGGACAAGGCGGCCTGGGAGCCGCTGATCAAGCGGGGCGCGGACGCGCTGACGGCGTCCGTGATCAAAGGCAAGGGCATGATGAAACCCAAAGGCGGCGCGGCCACGGACGACGAAGTCAAGGCCGCGGTCGAGTACATTATCAGCCAAAGCAAGTAGCGCGCGGGGCACGCCGATCGTTCGGCGCAGTGCACGGCTCGCCCCAGCGCGGGCCGTGGTTGTTTATTCGGCGCTCTGATAAGCGTCCTCGCGGGCAATTGGCGCTAGCAACCTGGGAGCGTGAAGCTTGGCGAGCGTTGTCAAACATCTCCATATCTTCGGCCGGGTGCAGGGCGTGGGTTTTCGCCATCACTTCAGCGAGCAGGCGCGGTGGCTGGGCATTTGCGGCTGGGTGCGCAACCGCCGCGGCGGCAGCGTCGAGGCGATGATCGCAGGCACACCCGAAGCGATCGAGGCGCTGCTCGCCTGGGCACGGCGCGGCCCGGCCGCGGCGCAGGTGGAGCGCGTCGAGGTCGGCGAGGCCTGGGGCACATTCGCCGGCTTCGAACAGCGGCCGACCGAATAGCCTCCGCCTCTCGCCCTTACGCATAGATCAGCTGCACGTTCTCGGGCCGCAGCCATTCCCGCAGCGACTGCACCAGGGCGTCGTCCAGCCTGACGCGCCAGTCCTCGCCCAGGCGCACCTCGCAACTGGCGGCGCCGTTTTGGTAGCACACGCAAACCGGGCAGCTGCCCTGGCGGTAAGGCGCGAGCAGATCCTTGAGGCGCGCGGCCGCAGCGGCGCCTGCGCGGCTGGCCTCGCCGTTGATCGACAGGCGCAGGGCTTTGGCGAACTGGCTGCGCGCGGCCGCCAGATCGTAGATCCTGTCCGCGATAATGCGCATGAAAGTGATGTCGCCTTCCTCCCCCGCCGCGGCCCGCCGCACGATCTTCAATTTGGCTTCGATCACCAGCAGCCTGTCTTCCTTGCACAGGTTCCGGTACTGGTCAAACACCTCGCTGTAAACGGCGATTTCCTGGGCGGCGCTGCCATCGCTCAGGTTCAGGATCGCCATGCGCCCGCTCTGCGTCCTCTGGATGCGCACCGACTCGACCACGCCGGCGATGAGCACGCTTCTTTGCTGCTGTTCGAAGCTGGTGCCGGGCTGCAGGCTCTTCAACGAGCCGCGCACGAATCGCTGTACCTCCGCTCGGTAGGCGCTGAAAGGATGTCCGGAGAGATAAAAGCCGAGGCTGGCTTTTTCCTCCTTCAGCAGGCGCCCCTCGTCCCAGCGCTCGGTGCCGATCAGCGCCGGGGGCTCGGCGCCCTCGCCGCCGGCGTCGCCGAACAGGTTGACCTGCTGCGCATTGCGCTCGCGCTGCTCCGCCGCCTCGAGCGCGATGCCGACCGAGGCGAACAGGCTGGCGCGGTCGCGGCTGAAGCCATCGAATGCACCGGCGCGCACCAGCGCCTCGACCACGCGGCGGTTGACCACGCGTTTGTCGATGCGCTCGCAGAAATCGAACAGGTCGCGAAACGCCCCCGCCTCCTCGCGCGCGCGCACGATGGCGCCGATCGCCGATTCGCCCGTGCCTTTGACCGCGCCCAGACCGTAGCGGATGCTTTGCTCGTCCACCGGCACGAAGCGGTATGCGCCGCTGTTGATGTCCGGAGGCAGCACCTTCAGGCCGTTCGCCAGCGCGTCAGCATACAGGCCGTGCGCCTTGTCGGTGTCGTCCATCGCCGCCGACAGGTTGGCGGCCATGAATTCGGACGGGAAGTGCGTCTTCAGGTACGCGGTCTGGCACGCGACCAGCGCATAGGCCGCGGCATGCGACTTGTTGAAGCCGTAGCCGGCGAACTTCTGCATCAAGTCGAACAGCTCGTTCGCTTTGCGCTTTTCCAGGCCATTTTCTTCCGCGCCGGCGACGAATATGTCGCGCTGCTGGTCCATCTCCTCCTGATTCTTCTTGCCCATCGCGCGGCGCAGCAGGTCGGCGCTGCCCAGGCTGTAGCCGCCGATCACCTGCGCGATCTGCATCACCTGCTCCTGGTAGACCATGATGCCGTAGGTCGAGCCGAGGATCGGCTCAAGGCGCGCATCCACGTATTCGACGCGCTGCTTGCCCTGCTTGCGCTCGACGAAATCGGGAATCAGGTCCATCGGGCCGGGGCGGTACAGCGCGACCAGGGCAATGATGTCCTCGAAACGGTCGGGGTGCGCCCGTTTCAGCAGATCGCGCATGCCGCGCGATTCGAACTGGAACACGGCGCTGGTGTTGGCGCCAGCGAACAGCTTGTAGATCGCGGGATCGTCGAGCGGGATCGACTCCAGCGAAAAATCCGCCTGCGGCGCGCCGTAGCGGCGCGCGCGGATGTAGCGAACCGACCAGTCGAGGATGGTGAGCGTGGTCAGGCCGAGGAAGTCGAATTTCACCAGGCCGACGGCTTCAACATCCTTCATGTCGAACTGCGACACCACGCTCTCCGCGCCCTGCGCCGTGTACAGCGGGCAGAAGTCGGTGAGCTTGCCCGGGGCGATCAGCACGCCGCCCGCGTGCATGCCGACGTTGCGCGTCAGGCCTTCGAGCTGTCCGGCGAGCGCGAGCAGCTCGCGCGTTTCCTCGTCGCTTTGCTCGCGCTCCGCCAGGCGCGGTTCCATCGCGCGCGCCATCTCCAGCGTGATCAGCTTGCCCGGCGTGAACGGAATCATCTTCGCCAGCTCGTCGGTGCGCCCGTAGTTCCATTCCATCACCCGCCCGACGTCGCGCACCACCGCCTTCGCCGCCATGGTGCCGAAGGTGGCGATCTGCGATACCGACTGGGCGCCGTACTTCTTCTTCACGTATTCGATCACGCGGTCGCGTCCATCCTGGCAGAAGTCGATGTCGAAATCGGGCATGGACACCCGCTCCGGGTTGAGGAAGCGCTCGAACAGCAGGTCGTAGCGCAGCGGGTCCAGATTGGTGATGCCGAGCGAATAGGCGACCAGCGAACCCGCGCCCGAACCGCGCCCGGGTCCTACCGGGACCGCATTCGACTTGGCCCAGTTGATGAAGTCGGCGACGATCAGGAAGTAACCGGAGAAACCCATCTGGGTGATGGTCTTGATCTCGAATGCGAGACGCGCCCTGTACTCGGGCTCGCGCAGCGCGCGCTCCTTCCCGTCCGGGAAGAGTTTTGCCAGGCGCAAGGCAAGGCCCTGCGCCGCCTGCTGCGCCAGATAGTCTTCCAGGCTCACCCCCGCCGGCGTGGGAAACGTCGGCAGCTTGCTCTTGCCCAGTTCCAGCGTGAGGTTGCAGCGCCGCGCGATCTCCACGCTGTTTGCGAGCGCCTCGGGAATATCGGCGAACAGCGCGGCCATTTCCGCCTGAGTCTTGAAGTAGCTCTCTTGCGTGAACAGGCGCGGCCGGCGCTGGTCGGCGAGCACATAGCCCGCGGCGATGCACACCCGCGCTTCGTGCGCGAGAAATTCCCCCGGCTCGAGGAACTGCACCGGATGGGTGGCGACCACCGGCAGGCCCAAGCGGCCGGCGAGCGCGAGCGCGCGCTGAATGTAGGGCTCGGTGGCGGCGGCGCCGGCGCGCTGCAGTTCGACATAGAAGCGCTGCGGGAACAGTTGCGCCCATTCCTGCGCCAGGCGCTCGGCCTGCGCGATATTGTCCTGCATGAGCGCGCTGCCCACATCGCCCGACTGCGCGCCGGAGAGCGCGATCAGGCCGCCGGCGCCCTGGTCGAGCAGCCAGGCTCTTCTGATCTCGGCGCGTCCGCGCGCCTGGTTTTCCAGCCAGGCCCGGGTGAGCAATTCCGAAAGCTGGTGAAAGCCCTCGCGATTGCGGCACAACAGCAGCAGGCGCGACGGTTTGTCGCGTTCGGCTTCATTGCTGATCCAGACGTCGCAGCCGATGACCGGCTTCACCCCCGCAGCGCGCGCGGCCTTGTAGAACTTGATCATGCCGAACAGGTTGGCCAGGTCGGTGATGGCGAGCGCCGGCATGCCGTCGGCGACAGCGCGGGCCATCGCCTGGTCGATGCGCACGATGCCGTCAGCGACGGTGAATTCACTGTGCAGGCGTAAATGGACGAAGGCAGGGGTCATGGGAAGCGCGGGATGCTGTCGCGCAAATTTTACCACCGGCACAGTGGCCGGAAGGACGTTCCAGCCAAATCAACGGCCTGCGATCGCCACGCGGGCCAATCCCGCCGTGGCCAAGGTCCGCGGCCTTACTTCCGTCCTGCGGCTTGCCCGACCCGCATGGCATTCAGGCGCCGAGCGCTTACGAGGACAACTCCGGCCGTGCCGATTTTTCGGCTCCTGCGACTTTCAAGGCGTCGAGCACCTGTCCTGCCACCGACGCCCAGTCGCCGGCCCGTTCCTGACTGAAGATGCGCATGCTCGGGTACCAGGGCGTATCCGCGCGGTTCTTGTACCACCTCCAGCAAGTGTCGTAGCGCGCAAGCATCCATACGGGGCGATCGAGCGCCGCCGCCAGGTGCGCGAGCGACGTGTCCACGGATATCACCATATCGAGCCGGGAGAGAAGCGCCGCAGTATCGTCCAGGCTGTTCAATTCGGCAGTCCAGTCGATGAAACCGGAGCGGCGAGGCCGCTGCGTCGCCTCCGCCGCCGCAGCGCCCATTTGCAGGCTGAAAAAGGTGACACGATCCAGTTCGAGCAGGGACCGCAGCGCGTCGAACGGAACGTTTCTGCGCACCGCCATCGAATATAAGGAAGGGTCGCGCGAGTACGCATTGCCCGACCAGACCAGCCCGATCCTGAGGCTGTCCTCTCCAAGGCCGAGTGCTTCGATGCGGCGCTTCCAGATGGCCGCCTTTTCCGTGGAAACACGCAGGTAGGGGAAGGCGGGCACTCCCGCAGCCGGGTGGCCCAGGCGCAGCGGCAGCCCCATCAAGGGACAATGCAAATCCACCGGCGGCAGGACTTGACTCGCGTCGATCAGCTCGGCCTCCGGGAAACTGCGCTGGAAAAGCTCACGCAACTGGGGCAGGCAGCCCAGCGACAAGCGGGCGCGCGGAAAGCGGCGGCGCACCTCCGGAAGAAAGCGTGCGAACTGGATCGCGTCACCCAACTGGGCATCGCACCATAGGAAGAGCCTACGCTCACCCAGCTCGCTTCCGTCCCAGCGCGCAATGCGCGGAAAGGCATCCGGTCCGGAGAGCGCCGGCGACCAGCGCCACTCGTATTCGCGCCAGCCTTCTTCGAATCGGCCGGCCTGCAGCAGGGTCAGGGCGCGCGACAGGTGCGCGGATGCGTTTCTGGGATCGAGCCGCAAGACACGCTCCAGGATTCCCAGGCTCCCCTCGGTATTTCCCGCGTGCCGCTTGACGACGGAAAGCATCTCCAGCGCCACCGGGTCGTCCGGAGCGCGGGCCAGCGCCTGGTTCAGCGCTTGTTCCGCCTCGACGAATTGCCCCCGATCCATGCTGATCGCCGCGAGGTTGGCCCAGAGCACCGCCTGGGACGCATCCAGTTTCAGCGATTTTCGCGTGTGGACCTCGGCCTCGGCATACTGCAGCCGGCGCCATTGGATCAGGCCCATCAGGTGATGCGCTTTCGGGTCGCCGGGGAAAGCGTCGATCAGGGCCGCCATCTGCGCGTGCGCCTGGTCCAGCTCGCCCGCGGCCATGCGCGCATGGATCGCGTCGATTCGCGCAGGCGGAGCCGACCGGCTGCCCCACCCGAGAAGCGCGCCGAGCCGGTTCGCTAGGGACATTTCGTTCGCCCTGATCGCCTACTGGATTAATGGTGAATCGACCGGATGATCGATTGACTCCGGGGCAATCTACAACATTCACCGGTGCGGTGCAATTGTGCTTCCTTGTATAATTGCGGCCCCGCTCCACCACGCCACGGGCGCGACAGTGCCATGAATATGCTCACCATCGCCGCCCGGCCGCGCCCTGCTCGGCGACGCGCTCGGGGTGCTGACCGCGGCGTTCTACGCCGGATACATGCTGGCGATCAAATCGGCCAGCGCGCGCACCACGACGGCCAGCCTCATGGCCGTCACCACCACCCTCGCCGCCATCGCCCTGCTTCCCTACGGCCTCGCCACCGCCGAGGTGTTCATGCCGCAGTCGGCGAGCGGCTGGCTGGTTCTGATCGGCCTGGCGCTCATCCCCCATGTCGCGGGCCAGAGCCTGATCGCCTACGGCTTCGCCCATCTGCCGGCGACGTTCTCCTCGGTGAGCCTGCTGCTGCAGCCGGTGCTGGCGGCAGTCTATGCCTGGGTGCTGCTGGGGGAGGTCGTCGCTCCGCTACAGATGGCGGGCGGACTGGTGGTGCTCGCCGGCATCTACCTCGCCAGGCGCGGCAGCGAGCCGGCCGACTCGAGGCCCCGTTGACTTCGATCCGGAGCGTGCTGGCCGCGTTCGCGATCATCCTGATCGATCTGTGCACCAGGGCAGGGCTGGACAAGGTGCTGGCGCTGGTCGGCGGTCCCGCCATGGTTGCGCTGTGGGCGCAGCTGCAATCCGTGGTCGAGGTGGTGTGCGTGGTAGCGATGGTTGGCGTATTGCAGGGCCTGACCGTGCTGATCGCGCAGGCGCGTGAGACGCGGGACGAGCGCATATTGCTCGACGCTGCGCTTAAACTGGCTTTGGGCACATCGACGGCCGTTGCGCTGGCGGCGGCGCTGGCAGCGCCCCTGCTGGCGGACAGCCTGGGCGAGGGAAGAACAGAAACGATTTGGCTGGCCGCGTTGACCGGCTGCTGCGCAACCCTTCCGGCTACGCTCAATGCCTATTGGCTGGGAAAACATCGGCAGCAGCGCATGCTGCGGCTTGCCTTGCTGACCGGCGCGGTGTGGCTGCTGGCGGCGGCAGGCGCCTGGATGGGGCTGGGCCTGGGCGAACTGATGCTCGCGCAGTGCTCTGCGATGTTGCTGATCGGCGGCGCGATCTGGCGCTATTTGCGCAGCGTGTCGGGTGAGGGCGGCGACCAGGCGAAGAAATCGGCTTACTTCCGCAAACTGGTGAAATTCGTGCCGGTCGGCCTGGCGATCGGAATCCTGAGTCCGGTTTCGATGCTGCTGATACGCGGCATCCTGTCCGGCACGCTGTCCTGGAACGAGGTCGGAATCATGCAGGCCTTGTGGCGCTCATCCGACTGGGTGACCGCCACCTCGGCCGGGGTGCTGTCGCTCGTGTTCCTGCCGCGCTTCAGCCAGGCTTACGGCTCGGCGCAATTCGCGCGGGAACTGGAACGCGCGGGCCTCATGGTGCTGACTGCGGCCGCGTGTCTGCTGCTGCTGATCTATCTCTACCAGCGTACTTTGCTCGCCACGCTGTACGACGCGCGCTTCGCGGTGAGCGACGAGGCCACCGCCTTATTCATGCTGGGCAATTGGGCGCGCATCGCTTCGTGGCTGTTCTTTTTCGGGCTTTTTGCCGCGCACCGCACACGCCTGATCATGGCCGGAGAAGTGTTGTCGCTCCCGCTGTATGCGCTGCTGCTCTGGCTGTACGCAAACGGGATGACGCTGGAGCGCGCGGCATTGCTGTATCTGCTCAGCTATCTTGTTTACCTGGGCTTCAACGCCGCCTGCGTGCTCCGCGTCAAAGACCGGCAAGGGCCCGACACTTAGATCACCACGGTCCGGGCCTGTCCCGGCGCGCGCGCCCGAATGTCGCCTATGCGGTAGACCTTTTCCCCGGCCGCGGCGAGCATGCGCATGGCGGTCGCAGCGTCGCCTTCGCCCACGATCAGGGTCATGCCGATGCCGCAGTTGAACACGCGGTGCATTTCCGCGTCGGCGACGCCGCCATGCTGCTGCAACCATTTGAACAGCGGCGGCATGGGCCAGGCGGATTGCTGCAGCACCGCGGTGACGCCCTCGGGCAGCGCGCGCGGGATGTTCTCGACCAGGCCGCCCCCGGTAATGTGCGCCAGGCCCTTGATTCTGATTTGCTGCATCAGCGCGAGCAGCGGCTTGGCGTAAATGCGCGTGGGTTCGAGCAGCACCTCGGCCAGCGGCCGGCCATGGAAATCCGCCTGCAGGTCGGGCCTGGCGCGCTCGATGATGGCGCGGATCAGCGAATAGCCGTTGGAATGCGCGCCGCTCGCGGCGAGCCCCAGCACCGCATCGCCGGGGACGATGTCCTTGCCGTCGATGATGGCGTTTTTTTCCACCACGCCGACGGCGAAACCGGCAAGATCGTACTCGCCCGCCGGGTACATGCTGGGCATTTCCGCGGTCTCCCCGCCGATCAGCGCGCAGCCGGCCAGCTCGCAACCGCGCGCGACGCCCTTGATCACGTCGGTGGCGGTGGCGACATCGAGCTTGCCGCAGGCGAAATAATCGAGGAAGAACAGCGGTTCGGCGCCCTGCACCAGCACATCGTTGGCGCTCATCGCGACCAGGTCGATGCCGACCGTGTCGTGGCGGTTCAGGTGAAATGCGAGTTTCAGCTTGGTGCCCACGCCGTCGGTGCCCGCAACCAGCACCGGTTCGCGGTATTTTTTCGAGACTTCGACCAGCGCGCCGAAGCCGCCGATGCCGGTGAGCACCTCGGGCCGCAGGGTGCGCCTGGCGTAGGGCTTGATCGCCTCGACCAGGGCGTCGCCTGCGGCTATGTCCACGCCGGCATCGCGGTAGGACAGGGATTTTTCGGGGGGCGTATTCAAAATTTGTATGTTTGCTGAGATGCGGCTACAGTTTTGTGTTTTGCAGTGCGAAGTCTACTCGAAATGACGCCCAAAATCCTCGCCGAACCGAACAATGTGTGGTGGTTCGTGCCCGCCGCCGCGTTCCTTCTGCTGCTCTATTACCTGAGCCCGATCCTGGCGCCGTTCCTGTTCGCCGCCATCCTCGCCTACATCAGCAACCCGCTGGTGAGCGCTCTGGCGCGCCACCGGGTGCCGCGCGCCCTGGGCGCAGTGCTGGTGATGCTGCTGCTCGGTGGCCTGCTGGTGCTGCTGCTCCTGATCCTGCTGCCGCTGTTCGTCAAGGAGGTGGGCCTGCTGTCCGAGCGGCTACCCGGCTTGGCGGCACAACTTAACGACAATCTGCGGCCCTGGATCAAGGCCAGGTTCGGGGCGGAACTGCAACTCGATCTCGCCGCGCTGAAGAAGCTTATCGGCGACAACCTGCAGGGCGCGGACGGCCTCGGAAGGCAACTGCTCGCCTCGCTCAAGATCGGCGGGCTCGCCGTGCTCGGCTTCGTGGTGAACCTGCTGCTGGTGCCGGTGGTGCTGTTCTACCTGCTGCGCGACTGGAACGGCCTGCTCGCGCGGGTCGATGCCTTGCTGCCGCGGCGCTGGCATCCGCAGCTCACCGGCGTTGCCAGGGAGATCGACGCCGTGCTGGCCGAATTCCTGCGCGGCCAGATCGCGGTGATGCTGCTGATGAGCGTGCTCTATGTCCTCGGCCTGTGGCTCGCAGGGCTGGAGTTCGCCCTGCCCATCGGCATCATTACCGGCATGCTGGTGTTCGTACCCTATGTGGGCATGCTCGCCGGCCTGCTGCTCGCGACCCTGGTTGCACTGATGCAGTTTCCCGACGCAGCTGGCGTCGTCCCGGTATGGATCGTATTCGGCATCGGCCAGTCGCTGGAGGGCATGCTGGTGACGCCTCTGCTGGTGGGCAGGCGCATCGGGCTGCATCCGGTGGCGGTGATATTCGCCCTGCTCGCCTTCGGCCAGGTGTTCGGTTTCTTCGGCGTTCTGCTGGCGCTGCCCGCGAGCGCGGCGCTGCTGGTGGGCCTGCGCCATCTGGGCGCCCGCTATCGCGCGAGCAGCCTGTACCAGGAATGATGCGACAACTGCTGCTGCAACTGGCGCCGCCGCCGGCGCCGACCCTGGACAACTACGTCCCTGGGCGCAACGGCGCCGTCCTGCAAGCGCTGCGCGAACTCGCGCGTGGCGCGGGCGCGGAACGCTTCGTCTATCTGTGGGGCGAAGCGGGAAGCGGCCGCACACACTTGCTGCGCGGCCTGGCGCAGGCCGCAGGCGCCCGCGGGTCGCTGTATTTTGGCGGCGCCCCGCCCGAGCGCATCGAGGACAGCCAGGTAATCGCCGTGGACAATGTGCAGGCGCTGTCGGCGGACGGCCAGATCGCCCTGTTCGACCGGTACAACCGCGCGCGCGCCGCGGGTGGTGCGCTCGCCGTCAGCGGCGACGCCGCGCCGGCGCAGCTCGCCCTGCGCGCGGATCTGCGCAGCCGCCTCGCCTGGGGCCTCGCGTTCCAGCTGCACCCCCTGTCGGACGCGGAAAAAGCCGCGGCACTGCGCGAGCATGCGCGCGCGCGCGCGCTCGAACTCCCCGAGGATGTCATCGCCTACCTGTTGAAGCACGCGCGGCGCGACATGGCGAGCCTGATCGGCATCCTCGACGCGCTCGACCGCTATTCGCTCGAGCAAAAACGCCCGGTCACCCTGCCGCTGGTCAGGGATGCGCTGGAATCGATGAAAGCCGACCCCGCCTGAGCGGCAACAAAGGAGCGACATTGGAACTGGTTCTATTCGACCTCGACAACACCCTGCTCGACGGCGACAGCGACTACGAATGGGCGCAATTCCTGATCGACCAGGGCGTGCTCGAGCGCAGCAGTTACGAGCATCGCAACCAGGAATTTTTCGACCAATACAAGGCCGGCAGCCTCGACATCTACGCCTTCCTCGACTTCCAGCTCGCGCCGCTGGCGGAGTACCCGCGCGCGCAGCTCGACGCCTGGAATGCGCAGTTCATGGCACTGAAAATCCTGCCCATCATCACCGGCGCCGCGCGCCGGCTGGTGGCCGGGAACCTGCAGGCCGGGCATCTGTGCGCCATCGTCACCGCCACCAACTCCTTCGTCACCGCGCCGATCGCGCGCGAGTTCGGCGTGGCGCACCTCATCGCCACCGAACCCGAGGAAGCCGCAGGCCGGTTCACCGGCAAGGTGAGCGGCACGCCCTGCTTTCGCGAAGGCAAGATCACCCGGGTCGAGCAGTGGCTTGCCGGGCAGGACAGGCGCTGGGACGACTTCAGCGCCAGCCGGTTCTACAGCGACTCGCACAACGATCTGCCCCTGCTGGAACGCGTCACGCACCCGATCGCGGTCCGGCCCGATGCGTCTCTCGAACAGACGGCGCGCGCGCGCGGCTGGGAGGTCATTGCGCTCGAGTAGGCCCGGGTGCCCCGCCCCGCAGGCGGCGCCCGCGGCGGCGCGCCCCTGCCGCCGCCCCGATTTAAGGTATCATGCGGCCCGCAGCAGCCTTTCGTCCGGTCCGTCCACCCAGGGCGATCCGGAGTTATCCATGCAAGCCGGATTCCGCCGGTGGGGCCGGCTCTAAACTGTTCATTCCCGCACCTTGATCAAGAAATTCATCCGCCGCATGTTCAATATGGGCGCCGAGCCGGAGCCCAGGATCTACGGGCGCGACAAGCACGGCATCGCGCGCGGCTCGATCAGCCACGGCGCGCTCAAGGTGTGCGAAATCCTGCGCGCCCACAACCACGCCGCCTACATCGTCGGCGGCGCAGTGCGCGACCTGCTGCTCGGGGTCGTGCCGAAAGACTTCGACGTCGCCACCGATGCGCATCCGGAGGAGATACACCGCCTGTTCCGGCGCTCCCACCTGATCGGCCGCCGCTTCAAGCTGGTGCACGTGCTGTTCGGCCAGGAAACGGTCGAGGTGTCCACTTTCCGCGCCGGCGAAGGCGGGGAAGCCGACGAGCACGGGCGGCTGCTGCGCGACAACGTTTACGGCACGCGCGTGCAGGACGCGGCGCGGCGCGATTTCACCGCCAACGCGCTGTATTACGACCCGCACGACGAAACCGTGCTCGACTACCACGGCGGCTTCGCCGACGTGCGCAAGAAGACCATGCGCATCATCGGCGACGCGACCCTGCGCTTTCGCGAGGATCCGGTGCGCATGCTGCGCGCGGTGCGCTTCGCCGCGAAGCTCGGCTTTTCCATCGACCCGAAGACGCGCGCGCCCATCCGCGAACTCGCCGACCTGATCGAGAACGTGCCCGCGCCGCGACTGTTCGAGGAAATGCTGAAACTGCTGCTCTCGGGCCATTCCGCGGCCTGCCTGGCGAAGCTGCGCAAGGAAGGCCTGCACCACGGCCTGCTGCCGCTGCTGGACGTGGTCGTGGAACAACCGCAGGGAGAGCGCTTCCTGCGCCTCGCGCTGGATCAGACCGATGCGCGCATCCAGACCGGGAAATCGGTCTCGCCCGCTTTCCTGTTCGCCGCACTCCTGTGGCACGAGGTGCTGACGGCGTGGAAACGCAACGAAGCCAAGGACCTGCGCAGCATTCCCGCGCTGTACCTCGCCATGGACCAGGTGCTGGACGCGCAGACCGACAAACTGTCGATTCCGCGGCGCCTGACCACGACCATGAAGGAAATCTGGGCGCTGCAGCCGCGCCTGGAGCAGCGTTCGGGCAAGCGCGCCCTGGTGCTGCTCACCCACCCGCGCTTTCGCGCCGGCTACGATTTCATGCTGCTGCGCGCCGAGAGCGGCGAGGTGCCGATGGCGCTGGCCAACTGGTGGACCCGCTTTCAGGACGCGGAAATGGAAGAGCGCAACGCCATGCTGATCCCCGAGACTGCGGCGAAAAAGCGGCCGCGCCGCCGGCGCAGGAGCAGGGCGGCGCAACTGCCGGAGACGGCGCCGATGCAGGATGAACCCGGAAATTAGGCGCTGCGGCCGGGAATTCGCCGACGCGGCCGCGACGCGGCAGGCGACGCGGCAGCGACGCGGCCGCTACGCTAGCCGGCCGCCGCCGATGCACACGGCATTCATCGGCCTGGGCAGCAATCTGGGCGACCCCGAGAGCGAGGTGCGCCGGGCGCTCACGGCGCTCGCGGCGCTCGCCGACACGCGGCTCGTCGCCGCCTCTTCGCCCTACCGCAGCGCCCCGCTCGGCTACGCCGGACAAGCCGATTTCGTCAATGCCGTGGCCGAGCTCGCGACCGGACTCGGGCCGCAGGCCCTGCTCGCGGCCCTGCTCGCGATCGAGGACCGCTTCGGCCGCGAGCGCTCGTTCCGCAATGCGCCGCGCACGCTGGACCTCGACCTGCTGCTCTATGATGAACTGTCGATCGCCGAGACCGCGCTCACGCTGCCGCACCCGCGCATGCACGAGCGCGCGTTCGTGCTCGTGCCGCTCGTCGAGATCGCCCCCGCCTGCGTGATCCCCGGCAGGGGGCCCGCAGCCGACTGGCTCGCGCGCTGCCGCGACCAGGTCATAGCCAGGCTCGCGCCATGTTCATGAAGCTGCCGATCGTCGCGCAGACCGCGATTCTGCTGTCGCTGTCCAATGTCTTCATGACCTTCGCCTGGTACGCCCACCTGAAGGAACTCGGCAGCAAGTCCTGGGTCGTCGCTGCGCTGGCGAGCTGGGGCGTCGCGCTGTTCGAGTACCTGCTGCAGGTGCCGGCCAACCGCATCGGCTACGGCGAGCTGAACCTCGCGCAGCTGAAGATCATGCAGGAGGCGATCGCGCTGTCGGTGTTCGTGCCGTTCGCGGTGTTCTACATGCAGCAGCCGCTGAAGCTCGACTATCTGTGGGCCGCGGTATGTATCATGGGCGCCGTGTATTTCATCTTCCGCGCATAGCTTGGACAAGTACCGCTACATCGTCGTCGAAGGGCCCATAGGCGTGGGCAAGACCAGCGTCGCCACGCGCCTCGCCGAGCGCCTGAAAGCCGAGCTGTTGCTCGAGCACCCGGAGCAGAACCCGTTCCTCGCGCGCTTCTACCAGGACATGGAGCGCCACGCGCTGCCGACGCAGTTGTTCTTCCTGTTCCAGCGCTTCAACCAGTTGCGCGGCCTCGCCCAGATCGACCTGTTCAGCCGGGTGACCGTGTCCGATTTCCTGCTCGACAAGGATCCGCTGTTCGCGCGGCTCACCCTCAACAACGACGAGCTGCACCTGTACCAGCAGATCTACGCCACGCTCTCGCCGCAGGCGCCGCGGCCCGACCTGGTGATCTACCTGCAGGCGCAGACCGAAACGCTGATCGAGCGCGTGCGGCGCCGCGGCGCGGACTTCGAGCGGCCGATCTCCGAAGCCTATGTCGCCCTGGTCGCGGAAAGTTACAACCGGTTTTTCTACCACTACACCGGCACGCCGGTGCTGATCGTCAACTCGGAACGGCTCAATTTCGTCGACCGGCCGGCCGATTTCGGATTGCTGCTGGAGCGCATCAAAGCCATGCGCGGGCAGCGCGAATTTTTCAACTTAGGCGAATAAGAGCCCCCAACCATGGACATCGTCACCTCCGTCACGGCGCTGCGCGAGCGGCTGCAGCGCGAACCCAACAACGTGTTCGTGCCCACCATGGGCAATCTGCACGAAGGGCATATCAACCTGATCGGCATCGCCAAGCCCAAGGCCGCGTGCACGGTGGTGAGCATTTTCGTCAACCGGCTGCAGTTCGGCCCGAAGGAGGATTTCGATCGCTATCCGCGCACCTTCCAGTCCGACTGCGACAAGCTGAGGGGCGCGGGCGTCAACGTCGTGTTCGCCCCGGACGAGAAGGTGATCTACCCCGAGCCGCAGACCTTCGTGGTCGAACCCTCCGACCTGCAGCACATCCTCGACGGCTCCTTCCGCCCGGGGCACTTTCGCGGTGTCGCGACCGTGGTGCTGAAGCTGTTCAACATGGTCATGCCGCATGCGGCGATCTTCGGCAAGAAGGACTACCAGCAGTACCTGGTGCTGCGCGACATGGTTCGCCAGTTCGCGCTGCCGGTGGAAATCATCCCGGCGGAGACGGTGCGGGCCGCCGACGGCCTGGCCCTGTCCTCGCGCAACGGCTACCTCAGTCCGGCCGAACGCGCCGAGGCGCCGCGCCTGTACGCCCTGCTCAGGGGCGCGCGCGACGCCATCGCCAAAGGCGAGCGCAATTTCCAGCGCATCGAGCTCGAAGCCATGGCGCTGCTGTCGCAAAACGGCTGGACGCCGCAATACGTCGCGGTGCGCCGCCGCTCGGACCTGCAGGTGCCCGCGCCCGCGGATCGCGAGCTGGTGGTGCTCGTCGCCGCCTATCTCGGCAAGACGCGGCTCATCGACAATGTCGAATTGAACCTGTAGCGCAGTCCGCAAGGACCCGCTATCAACATCCCTTTTCTGCGAGGACACGGACATGAGTCATCGATTCTTCCGCAAGGCAAGGCCCGTTATCGCCTGCGTGGCCCTGTTCCTGGGCGGCTGCAGTACCCCCAACCTGAACCTGGGCGACCTTTGGCCGATTGGCGGCAGCAAGGAACAGGACGTGTCGCGCGCCCCGGCCGGCGCGACCGCCTATGCCTGCGAAGGCGGTAGCCGCCTGTTCGTGCGCTATCTGGACAACGGCGCCGCCGCCTGGGTCATCCTGCCGGGGCGGGAATTCCGCCTGAACAAAACGCCCTCCGGCAGCGGCACCCGCTACAGCAACGGCGGCACCACGCTCGACATCAAGGACAACGTGCTCACCCTGTTTGACGGCACCAAGCCGACCCACGCCGGCTGCAAGGCAGCCGCCGGCTGAGCGGCGGCGCGATCCTGCGCTCGCCCGGGCGCTCGAGTTCCCTGGCCATGGACGCCGACGGCCGCGAATTAGATGTGACTCCGGGCATTCAGTCTGCGTGCCCGCGTCAAGCGATTGATCTGCTTGAAGGACGACAAAGCCCGGCGCAATATGGCGGTTCCAGACTCCGGTATTCGGCGGTCGATTTCAAGTTCAGCATCCACTACCGAGACTCCATGACCAACGCTTACGTGCATGGTTACGATCCGAGGGAAAATCTGCGGCTGCAGGATCAAGCATCCACGCTGGTGGAGTTGTTGCATGCGGATACCGCGTACCCGGAAGGAAGCAGCGTGTTGAAGGCCGGGTGCGGCGTCGGCGCGCAAACAATCACCTTGGCATCCAATAGCCCGAAAGCGCTCATTACGTCCATGGATGTGTCTGAGGCGTCGGAAGCGGCGCGCCTCTGAGCCGGCGCGTCAGACTCCCGGAAGACCCGCGCTCATGCCCGCGAACACGAACGAAGACATTGCCCTATTTCTCGAGGACCTCGCCCGCCGCAAAGGCACAACGACCTATGGCGAACTGGCGCGACGTTTCGGCTTTCCGCCGATGGAAGGCACATGGGCGGCCCATCCCCTCAGCCAAGCATTCGAGCATTTGGATCGGCAGGATGCCGCCGCTTCCCGCCCGCTGCGTACTTCGGTGGTCATCCGCAAGGACCGAAACCTCCCGGGTGACGGGTACTTCGAGTCCCTTGCGCGAATCAAGACGAACGGCATTCCGGCCAAGACCGACAAGGCGAAAGAGAAGGCATGGCTCGATGAACTCAATGCCGTTTACGCATTCCAATGGCCGAAAGCGTGACTGCCCGGTTCACGTTGCCGCAGGACCCGCTGCCAACGCTCGATTCCACGCGCCTGCTCGCGCGCGCGGCGCTGCGGCGGGCGGTGCCGGGTGCTGCGGTGCTGAAATGACGGCGAGTTTGCTCAAGCCCTCGTCGGCTGCGCAATGGCGCGAGGCGCGCCGCCTGGTCGAGGAGTACGCGGCTTCCCTGGATATTGACCTGTGCTTCCAGAACTTCGCGCAGGAACTGGATCAATTCGAGATCCAGTATGCGCCATCGACCGGCGCCTTCCTCCTCGCCCGTCACGGGGATGCCTTCGTCGGTTGCGTGGGGCTGCGCAAGCTGTCCGACACCGTCGGTGAAATCAAGCGGCTTTATGTCGCGCCATCCGCACGCGGGCTCGGCCTGGGCGAGGCACTGGTGCGCGGCATCGTGGACGAGGGGAAACAACGCAAGTACGCGCGGCTGGTTCTGGACACGCTGCCGTCGATGCTTGCTGCACAGTCGCTTTACCGGGCGGTGGGGTTCAAGCCGGTGGCGCCCTATCGCTACAATCCGGTCGCGGGAGCAGCGTTTCTGGAACTGCAGTTGCACGACCAGGGATCCGTCTGAGATTTCATTGCGCAGCGCAAGCCGTGACCGCATTGGCGGCAAATCCACTCCCACGCACCCGTCGCTACGCGCGCCGCAGGCTGAACCTCGGAAAACGCCGCGCGAGCGCGGCCAGGTCTGCCGCAACGGCGTCGCCTTCCGGCCGGAAACCGACGCCGTCGCTCGCGCGGAATTCCTGCAACGCGTAGCGGCGCACGCCCAGACCGGCGAGCGTCCGCGTGAGGCGTTCGAGTTCCGCCAGCGACAGGAACCCGTCGTGCCAGGTGGTGCGGAATTCACGGTCCACGCCGCTCGCGAGCAAGGCCCGCGCGCTCGCGAGCGCCGCTTCCCCGCTCGCGCGCACGCCGGTGATGCGCTCGTAGGCCGCGTCGAACGGCGCCTTGGCGTCGAAGCCGACCCAGTCGGCCAGCGGCAGCACTTCGGCGAAGCGGCGCGGGTAGATGCCGGCGCTGTGCAGGCCGACACGGTAGCCCAGCGCCTTGACGGCGCGCATCGCGGCGCCCAGCCCCGCCTGCGCGGTCGGCTCGCCGCCGCTGAACACCACGGCGTCGAGCAGGCCCTTTCGGCGCCGCAGGAAGGCCAGCACTTCGCTCCAGGTGATTTCACCCGGCGCGCGGCCCGGCAGCAGGTGCGGATTGTGGCAATAGGCGCAGCGCCAGGGGCAGCCCTGGCAGTAGAGCACCGCGGCCAGCTCGCCGGGGTAGTCGGTCGCCGAAAGCCGCGTCAGCCCGCCGATGCGCAGCGGCGCCGCCGCGGCTTCAGCGCAGGCCGGCGCGGCACTCGGTGAAGAACTTGCGTTCGTGGTGCTCGCCTTTCTTGCCGATATTGAAGGACGCCACCGGCCGGTGGTAGCCCATCACGCGGGTCCACACCTCGCAGCGCTGGCGCTCGTCGTCGCGCAATTCGATTTGCCCGAAGGCCCTGGCTTCCGTTATTGCATTCATGGCATTTCCTCCTTTGTCGTTCGTTTTACGCCGCTTCGGCTTCGCGGCGTTTTTTCGCCAGCAGCTCTTCGTCGCAGCGCGGGCAGAATTCGTGCTCGCCCGCGAGGTAACCGTGCTTGGGGCAGATCGAAAACGTCGGCGTCACGGTGATGTAAGGCAGACCGAAGCGCTCGAGCGAGCGGCGCACCAGCTTCTTGCACGCGTCGGACGAAGTGACGCGCTCGCTCATGTACAGGTGCAGCACCGTGCCGCCGGTGTACTTGCGCTGCAGCTCGTCCTGGCGCTCCAGCGCCTCGAACGGGTCGTCGGTGAAACCCACCGGCAGTTGCGAGGAGTTGGTGTAGTACGGCATCGCCGCCGTGCCCGCCTGCAGGATGCCGGGAAAGCGCTTCCGGTCCTCGCGCGCGAAGCGATAGGTCGTGCCCTCCGCCGGCGTCGCCTCGAGGTTGTACATGTGGCCGGTCTCTTCCTGGAACGCGACAATGCGCGCGCGGATGTGGTCGAGCAGCCGGCAGGCGAAGCCGTGGCCCCACTGGCTGGTGATGTCGTGCTCGTCCGCGCTGAAGTTGCGGATCATTTCGTTGATGCCGTTCACGCCGATGGTGGAAAAGTGGTTGCGCAGCGTGCCGAGGTAGCGCTTGGTATACGGGAACAGCCCCGCATCCATGTAGCGCTGGATCACCTTGCGCTTCAGTTCCAGGCAATTCTTCGCTACCTCCATCAGCTCGTCGACGCGCGCGAGCAGCGCCGCCTCGTCGCCGCGGTACAGGTGCCCCAGGCGCGCGCAGTTGAGCGTGACCACGCCGACCGAACCGGTCTGCTCGGCCGAGCCGAACAGGCCGTTGCCACGCTTCAGCAGTTCTCTCAGGTCGAGCTGCAAGCGGCAGCACATCGAGCGGATCATGTTCGGCTTCAACTCAGAGTTGAGGAAGTTCTGGAAGTACGGCAGGCCGTATTTGGCGGTCATCGCGAACAGCAGGTTCGCGTTGTCCGACTCCCAGTCGAAATCCGCGGTCACGTTGTAGGTCGGGATGGGGAAGGTGAACACCCGGCCCAGGTGGTCGCCCGCGGTCATGACTTCGATGTAGGCGCGGTTGACCATGTCCATTTCGCGCTGCAACTCGCCATAGGCGAAAGGCATCTCCCTGCCGCCGATCACCGGGACCTGCTCGCGCAGATCTTCCGGGCACACCCAGTCGAAGGTGAGATTGGTGAACGGCGTCTGCGTGCCCCAGCGCGAGGGCACGTTGAGGTTGTAGATCAGTTCCTGGATGCACTGCTTCACCGCATCGTAGGACATGCCGTCCTTGCGGATGTAGGGCGCCATGTAGGTGTCGAAAGACGAAAAGGCCTGCGCGCCGGCCCACTCGTTTTGCAGCGTGCCGAGGAAATTGACGATCTGGCCGACCGCGCTCGACATGTGCTTGGGCGCGGCCGCCTCAACCTTGCCGGGCACGCCGTTCAGGCCTTCGTGCAGCAGCGTGCGCAGCGACCAGCCGGCGCAATAGCCGGCGAGCATGTCCAGATCGTGGATGTGCAGATCGCCCTCGCGGTGGGCGCGCCCGGCCTCGGGCGCGTAGACGTGATTGAGCCAGTAGTTGGCGATCACCTTGCCGGACACGTTGAGGATCAGTCCGCCCAGCGAATAGCCCTGGTTGGCATTGGCGTTGACGCGCCAGTCGCGCTGCTCCACGTATTCGTTGATCGAGCTCTCGACGTCGACCGCGGTGCGGCTGTCCTCGCGCAGGCGCCGGTGCTGCTCGCGATAGGCGATGTAGGCACGCGCGGTGCGGTAGTAGCCCGCTTTGATCAACGCCAGCTCGACGCTGTCCTGGATGCGTTCGATGTCGGGCACGCTGCCGGCAGGCAGGGAGGCGATGTCGGCGAGCACGCGTTCGGCCACCGGTTCGAGCGCGGCGCGCTCGAATTCGCCGGTGGCGGCGCGCGCGCGCTGCATCGCATTCACGATCTTGGCCGCGTCGAACGCGACCAGCTTGCCTTCGCGCTTGCGGATGCTTTGCGGCAGGCCGGCCAGTTTGAACAGGGGGGAATCGATCGGAAGCGAGCTCATGGGCGTGTCCAGTCTGTTTTTCTTCTTGGATTTTCGACACAAGATACAGTGGCGAGACTGTAAATTAGCCCAACCTATAGTGGTCCGCAACGGCATCGGGCCCGCCGGGACGGGTTTTTTTCCATTTTGTGACCTGGATCAAATCGACGCCGGCAGGGCGCCGGCGGAAAGGCGGGGGGGAGCCCCCTCTCCTGTCCCTGGAAACCGGGGCGGGGACTAGCTGGGATAGGGTTCCAGCGTGATCTGTTCGACCGGGCAGCCCATGGCCTTGGCGATGGCGTCGAGGCTGCCGTCATCGACGGCGACCGGCTGGAATTCGCCTGCTCCGCCCTTGCTGTCGATAAAGGATTTGGCGGCGCCCTCCGAAGTCCAGACCACGACCGGATCGGGCGTTATCCCAGCCACCTGGACGCAGATCGGGAAGCCGTCGGACTTGTAGACGATCGCAAACATGAGCACCCTCCAAACGCACGGGGGCGGCCACCCCCATCATAAGCACACCCCAAACCCCGTCTGATGCGGGGTTCACCGCGTAACTCTAACCCAATTTTGCCGTCGTTGCGCAGACCCACGCGCACATCGACCATTCCGGCCTGCTGCCGGCGCCGGCGCGCATTCATCGATTCGCCCATGGCCGAGAAAGCCACGCTGATCACCCGCCGGCACCTGGAGCGGCTGACGCCGCGGGTGCGCGAACTCGATCGCTGGATCGGCGGCCCGTCAAGCCTTGCGACCGCGCAGCCCGGCCGTATCGAGGATGCGGATGCTGCGGCCGCTGACGCGAATCAGGCCGGCCTGCGAAAGTTCGTGCAGGATGCGGGAAAAATGCTCGCGCGTGATGTTGAGCCGGGAGGCGAGCACGCTTTTGCTGGTGCTCAACAGCACTTCGTCCTGCGCCGGACTGGTGTTCCCGGCCAGCGCGGCCAGCAGATAGCCGGTGACGCGCTCGGTGGCGCTTTTCAGGGTATAGCCCTCGATGTCGGCGACCAGGCCGTACAGGCGCTGCGACAATTCGTCGAGCATGCGGCGCGCGAGTTCCGGATTGCGCGCGATCGCCTCCAGGATCGCGGCTTTGTGAATATGCAGCAGCAGCGAATCGGCGATGGCCTCGGCGTACAGCATATGGCACCTGCCCAGGAACATGGCCGACTCGCCGAAGCTCTGGCCCGGGCGGAGGATCTCCACCACCTTCTCCGCACCCGCGGGGGCGAGCAGCGCGAGCTTCACCCGGCCGAGCACGATCACATGAAAGCCGTCGCAGGGGTCGCCGCGGCGGAACAGCACCGTGCCCGCCGTCGCGCGCTGTTCGATGGTAGCCGCGCCGATGGCCTCGAGCTCGTGCAGGCCGAGTTCGCGCAACAGCGGCAGGTTGCGCAGGAAATCCAGCGTGCCGAAGGCGTCCCGGTGCGCGCCCATCGCGTGCGCTAATCCGCAGGCAGCATGCGCTGCGGGTAAATGGCGGCGCCGCGGCGGCCGGTCACGGCGGAAAAACTGGAAACGCGATTGCGCAGCACGAAGATGTTCCTTCCGACCGGTCGGCGAGGATGGACGCGCGCTAGATTACCTTATCGACCAGCCGCCGGCCAGCGGTCCGGATCGGCGATCAGGCCCGTACGCCCGCCAGCCGGTTGATCTTCGCCGGGTCGACCTTCAACCTCGCCGCGGCCGCGAGGATCTCGTTCCAACTGTTCGCGTCCACCGGAATGCCCTCGGCGAGGCGCTTCGCGCGCCACTCGCGCTCCGGCTCGCCCGCCAGGCGCACCTTGTCGAAGCCGGCGCGCGGCGGCGACGCGCTGACCCAGTCGAGGAAAGCGCGGGTCTCGCGCTCGAAGATCGCCTCATCGGCGATCGCCTGCGGATCGAGGATGATGGTGAGCATGCCGTTCAGCACGCGCCGCTCGCCCGTAGCCGGCCCGCCGCAGGCAAGCCCCGCGGCCAGCGCACCGCCGAGCAATTCGCATGCAACGGCCATCCCGTATCCCTTGTGCTCGCCGAACGCGAGGATCGCGCCCAGCGGTTCGACCACGGCGTAAGCCGGATTGTCGCTGTCCTCGCCCTGGTCGTCGATGATGCGTCCGGGCGGCAGCCTGTCGCCTTTGTTGTGCGCGACGCGCGCCTTGCCCTGCGCGATCACGCTGGTGGCGAAATCGAGCAGAATCGGGTCGCGTCCCGCCACCGGAATGCCGACGGTGAACGGATTGGTGCCGAAGCGCGCGTCGCGGCCGCCGAACGGCGCGACGATCGGGCGCGAGATGACGTTGACGAAATGGATCGACACGAAGCCTTCGGCCACCGCCATTTCCGCCCAGGCGCCGATGCGGCACAGGTGGTGGGCGTTTCCCAGCGCCATGATGCAGCTGCCGAATTTTTTCGCGCGCTCGATGGCCAGCGTCATCGCCTCGTGTCCGACCACCTGGCCGAATCCGGCCTGGCCGTCGATGCGCAGCAGCGCGCCGCCGTCCATCAGCGTCTTGATGTGCGCGTTGGCCTTCAAGCCACCCTCGACCCAGGCCTCGGAATAGCGCGGGAGCATGCCGATGCCGTGGGAATCGTGGCCGGTGAGGTTGGCCTGGATCAGGTTGTCGGTCACCAGATCCACCTCGCGCTCCTCGGATCCGAAACCGCGCACCAGTTCGCGTATCGCCACGCCGAGCGGCTCGGCGCGAATGAAGTAGGTATCAACCATGCGTTCTCCGTATTTCTTGGAGGCCATTCCAGAATTATCGAAATGGCCCTGATCCAGGGGAGGGTGAGGGGATGTTTCCCCTCGCATTGTAAGGTCTTAGCCCGGGCGGCATTATCACACGGCGCGCGGCCCGTGCCGGCTCGCCCGGCGCAGCTCGGCCTGCTTGTGCTCCGCCTCGATCCGCGCGCGGCGCGCGAGCGCCTCCAGCTGCTGCCTGCCCGGAACGTATTGCTTCGGCCAGGACACGCCTTCGACCGCGTAGCCCAGCGCCGCGTATTCGGCCGCGGCGCGCAGGGTGAAGCTCGGGTCCGCGAGGTGCGGCCGCGCCAGCGCGCACAGGTCGGCGCGCCCGGAGGCGATGATGGTGTTCACCTGGTCGGCGCTGGTGATCGCGCCCACGGCCATGGTGGCGATGCCCGCTTCGTTGCGGATCTGTTCCGAAAACAGCGTCTGGTACATGCGGCCGTAGACCGGCGCGGAAGCCGGGTCGGTCTGGCCGGTGGACACGTCGATCAGGTCGCAGCCGTGCGCCTTGAACACGCGCGCGATCGCGACCGAGTCCGGTCCGGAGAGGCCGCCCGCAATCCAGTCGGTGGCCGAGATGCGCACCGCCATCGGCCGGTCGCCGGGCCATGCTGCGCGCACCGCGTCGAACACTTCCAGCGGAAAACGCAGCCGGTTCGCGAGCGGCCCGCCGTAGGCGTCCGCGCGCCGGTTGGTCACCGGCGAAATGAAGCCCGCCAGCAGGTAGCCATGCGCCATGTGAATCTCGAGCATGTCGAAGCCGCAGCCGATTGCCATTTTCGCCGAGGTCACGAACTGGTCGCGCACCGCGTCCATGTCGGCGCGGCGCATTTCGCGCGGCACCTCGCTGTCGGAAAAATACGGCAGCGGCGAGGCGGCAACGATAGGCCAGTTGTCGCGAGCCAGCGGGTGGTCCATGTCTTCCCACATGAGCTGGGTGGAACCCTTGCGTCCGGCGTGGCCGAGTTGCAGGCAGATCTTGGCCTGGCTGTGGCGATGCGCAAATTCCACGATGCGCGCCCACCACTGCGCCTGCTCCGTCGTGTACAGCCCGGCGCAGCCAGGGGTGATGCGCGCCTCGGGCGAGATGCAGGTCATTTCCGTATAGACGAGTCCCGCGCCGCCCAGCGCGCGCGCGCCGTAGTGCACCAGGTGCCAGTCGTTGGGCGTGCCCTCCTCCGCGGCGTACTGGCACATGGGCGAGACCACCACGCGGTTGGCGAGCCGCATGCCGCGCAGGGTGAACGGCGCGAACATCGGCGGCGGCACGGCGAAATCCGGCTGCAATTCGATGTGTTCGGTCTTCGCCACCTCGCCCGCCCACCAGCGGTCGAATTCGGCGATGAAGCCGGGGTCGCGCAGGCGCAGGTTCTCGTAGGTGATCTGCTTCGAGCGGCTCATCAGCGCGAAATTGAACTGCACCGGGTCCATGTGCCAGAAACGGCGCACGTTCTCGAAGAACACCAGGCTGACATTGGCCGCATGCTGGATGCGCTCCGCCTCTTCGCGCCGCGCAGCCTCGTAAGCGGGCAGCGCGGCCCGCGGATCGTCCGCGTGCTGCATCAGCGCCGCGTGCAGCGCGATCGCGTCCTCCATCGCCAGCTTGGTGCCCGAGCCGATGGTGAAATGCGCGGTGTGCGCGGCGTCGCCGAGGAGCACGATATTGCCGTGGTGCCAGGTCGCGCAACGGATCGCCGGAAAATTGCGCCAGTGCGAGCGGTTGGTGAGCACCTTTGCCGTTTTTCCGTCCGCCCCGCGCAGTTCCGCGGCGAACAGCCGCTCCACGTAGGCTGCGCTTGCCTGCTCGTCCTCGATCTCCAGGCCGGATTTGCGAAACGCCTCCTCCGTGGTCTCGACCACCAGGGTGCATTCGCCTTCGGCATACATGTAGGCGTGCAGGTTCCAGATGCCGCACGCGTCCTCGCGGAAGCTGTAGGTGAAGCCCGGAAGCTGCATGCGCGCGCCGAGCCAGACGAACTTGTTGCTGCGCAAATCCACCTCCGGCCGGAAATGCTGGCGCAAGCCTTCGCGCACCCGGCTGTTGATGCCGTCCGCCGCCACGATCAGGTCGGCGTCGCGGTGCGCGTCCAGCCCCGGGTCCTCGGTCTCGTAGCGGACGTTCACGCCCAGCGCGGCGGCGCGGCGCTGCAGGATTTCGAGCAGCGCCAGGCGCTTGATCCCGGAAAATCCGTGGCCCGAGGACTTCAGCACCTGGCCGCGGTAATGGGTGTAGATGTCGTCCCAGTAGGCGAAACTCGCGGCGATGTCGAGATAGGAGGGCTCGTCGGCCGCGCGCAGCTTGGCGAGCGTTTCGTCCGAGAGCACGATGCCGAAGCCGAAGGTGTCGTCGGCGCGATTGCGCTCGGTCACCGTGACCTCGGCCTGCGGGAAGCTGTTTTTCGCCAGCACCGAAAAATACAGCCCGGCCGGGCCGCCGCCGATGACGTCCAGTTTCATTGCCGCTCTCCTGCGCAGGATTGGTGCGTGAGGGGGAATCGCAAATCTGCCGTAACGCGGCTACTGTAGCCGATCTGCATAATTCGGCTTCTGCAAATACCCCGAAATCTACCGGCACCACATGTACGCTACGCTCCACAAACTCGTGTTCGCGAGGCGACAGCAGCATCTTATCATTGGCATCGCCGCGAAGCGTGGACACTTTGCCGCTACACAGCGGCGAGGTCAATACTGGGCGCGACGGCGACGCACCGCCCGCAGCGCCAGCGAGGAAGGTGCCGATATACAAGCTCGAACGCTGGCGCGACCGGGCCTTGGCGGGCATTGACGCCGGCCTCAAGGAGCGCGAGACCGACCCGGTCGAGCGGCAGCTCGACGAGGCCAACCGGCACATCGGCGAACTGGTCATGGAAGTCGAGATCCTGCGCAAGGAAAGGCAGGCGAAACACCCTTTGGTCGGCCGGAGGTCGTCGCGATGAGCCGCGAGACCTCCGACGGCGCGGGTCAGCCCTACGGCCTGGAACGGGTCTGCCGAGTGCTCGAATGGCCGCGCTCGACGATCTACGCCCAGCAGGTGCGCGAATCGGCCAAGGTGGTGCCGCTCTTCCCGTAACTGCGCGGGCCGAAGCCGAAGGTGTCGGAGGCCGATCTCCTGGCCGCGATCCGCGCCGATCTGGCGGCCTCGCCCTTCACCGGCGAGGGGTACCGCAAGGTGTGAGCCGCGCGTGCGTCGCTTGCGACGAACGCGCGGCACGGTGGATAACCCGATTTACGCCTCGTCGATCCAAGTCCAGAAAACTATTAGGCGGCCTGCAATTCCCCTTTGATCGCTTTGGCGCCTGCACGCTTGGTGGCGGTCGCCTTCTGCTGGCGCTTCTCCACTGGCTTGACCGAGAGCCGCAGGCCGGTTGCCGCAAGTACCGCGGAGAGGCTGCTCAGCGCGGGATTGCCGACTTGCGACAGCATTTTGTACGTAGCCTCGCGCGTGAGCTTTGCCCGGCGTGCCACTTCGGCAACACCGCCCTGGGCCTGGGCGACGTGGCGCAGCGCGAGCATAAGCACCGCTTGGTCGCCGTCTTCGATCGCGGCTTCGAGGTAGGCAGCCGCCTCACTCCGGTCTTTCAGGCTCTCGATCAGCCAGTCCTCGTAAGATAAGCTAGGTGCGGCTGCGCGCTTTTTTCGCCGCACGGGCTTTGTAGTCTTCGAAATGGTCTTTGGCACGTTCGATGTCCTTCTTCTGCGTCCTCTTGTCTCCCCCGCACAGGAGGAGGATTACCACCTGGCCAAGCCGGGCGCAATACACCCGATAACCCGGCCCCCAATCGATCCGAAGTTCTATCACTCCGCCGCCAACCGGTTCGCAATCCCCGAAGTTGCCAAGCGCGAGCCGGTCGAGACGAACCCGAATCCTCGCGCGGGCCCGCTGGTCTCGCAGGTCCTGCAGCCATCGCGTGAAAGGCTGCTCGCCTTCGGCGCTCTGATAGTGGCGAATTTCGATGATTGGAGCCATTGTAATTTATAGATTACACTACGGTCAAGCGGCTTGCCCCTGCAAGGGGATCACCTCCGCGCCCGCCTTGAGCTTGTCCAGATAATCCGCCCATTGCTGCATCATCTTGCGCCGCGCCGGCAGGTGTTCCGCGAAGTTGTATGCCGCCGACACCTTGTTGCGCTCGCCGCGCGCTAGTTGCCGCTCGATTGCGGCATGAGGCTGATGGTGCCGGGAGGGGGAATCGAACCCCCATGACCTCACAGTCGCGGGATTTTGAGTCCCGTGCGTCTACCAATTCCGCCATCCCGGCCATGCGCCCGCAATCGAGCGCGAGGGAGCCGAATTATGCTCTAATTCGCGCATCCCCTCAACGCAGCCGGCCCCGTAATGCCGCTCACCCTGGACGACTTCGACTATTGCCTGCCCGCGGAACTGATTGCGCAGTTCCCCGCGCCGGAACGCGCGGCGAGCCGCCTGCTGCGCCTCGCGGGCGCGGGCCTGCGCGACGGGCGTTTCGCCGATTTGCCGCGGTTCCTGCGCGCCGGCGACCTGCTGGTGTTCAACGACACCCGCGTGATCAAGGCGCGGCTCCACGGCGTCAAGGCGAGCGGCGGCAGGATCGAGGCGCTGATCGAGCGCGTCACCGCGCCGCACGAGGCCCTGGTGCAGATGCGCGCCAGCCACGCGCCGCGGCCCGGCGCGCGCCTTACGTTCGAGGCCGCCATCGAAGCCGAGGTGATGGAGCGCCGCGGCGATCTGTACCTGCTGCGCTTCGGAGGCGAGGCGGGCGTGTTCGAGCTGCTCGAGCGCCATGGCCATCTGCCGCTGCCGCCTTATATCACGCATGCAGACGGGAAAGAGGACTTTGAACGCTACCAGACGGTATACGCGCAGCAGCCCGGCGCCGTGGCGGCGCCGACCGCGGGCCTGCATTTCGACCAGGCCATGCTGGCGCGGCTGCGCGAACTGGGCGTGCGGCTCGCCATGCTGACGCTGCATGTCGGCGCCGGCACCTTCCAGCCGGTGCGCGCGAACAACCTGGCCGAACACAGGATGCACAGCGAACGCTACGACATCCCTCAGACCACGGTCGAGGCGATCTCCGCCGCGCGCACGGCCGGGCGCCATGTGATCGCGGTCGGCACCACCAGTCTGCGGGCACTGGAATCGGCCGCGCGCGCCGGCGCGCTCCGGCCCGGAGCGGGCGAAACCGACCTGTTCATCACCCCCGGCTACGCGTTCCGCGTCGTGGACCGGCTGATCACCAACTTCCATCTGCCCCGCTCGACGCTGCTGATGCTGGTCGCGGCCTTCGCCGGGATGGAAACCATGCGCGCGGCCTACCGCCACGCCATTGCGCAGCGCTACCGTTTCTTTTCCTACGGCGATGCCATGCTGATTGATAAAATGCCGCGATGAAATTCACCCTGCACAACAGCGACGGCCGCGCGCGCCGCGGCACGCTCACCCTCGCCCACGGCGAGGTCGAGACGCCCGCTTTCATGCCGGTGGGCACCTACGGGACGGTCAAGGCGATGAGCCCGGCGGAACTGCACGAACTCGGCGCCGGCATCGTCCTCGGCAACACCTTCCACCTGTGGCTGCGCCCGGGTCTGGAGGTGATCGCCGCCCACGGCGGACTGCACCGCTTCATGGGCTGGGACGCGCCGATCCTCACCGACTCCGGCGGCTTCCAGGTGTTCAGCCTGGGCGCCCTGCGCGAGATCTCCGAGGAGGGCGTGAAGTTCGCCTCGCCGGTGAACGGCGACCGGCTGATGCTGACGCCGGAGGAGTCGATGCGCATCCAGCGCGTGCTCGATGCCGACATCGCGATGATATTCGACGAATGCACGCCCTACCCCGCGGACGAACGCGAAGCCGGGGAATCGATGCGCCTGTCGCTGCGCTGGGCCGAGCGCAGCAGGCGATCCCACGAAGGCAACCCCAATGCGCTGTTCGGCATCGTCCAGGGCGGCATGCACGAAAACCTGCGCGACGAATCGCTCGCCGAATTGCAGCGCATCGGTTTCGACGGCTACGCCATCGGCGGGTTGTCGGTGGGCGAACCCAAGGAGGACATGCGCCGCATACTCGCCCATACGGCGCCGCAACTGCCCGCGGACAGGCCGCGCTACCTGATGGGGGTGGGCACGCCCGAGGACCTGGTCGGGGCGGTCGCGGCCGGGATCGACCTGTTCGACTGCGTGCTGCCCACGCGCAACGCCCGCAACGGCTGGCTGTTCACCCGTTACGGCGACATCAAGATCAAGAACGCGGCCCACCGCCAGGATACGCGGCCGCTCGACGCCGGCTGCGGCTGCTATTGCTGCACGCATTTCACCCGCGCCTACCTGCACCACCTGCACCGCGTCAAGGAAATCCTCGGGGCGCGCCTCAACACCATCCACAACCTGCACTACTACCTGGCGCTGATGCGGGAGCTGCGCGCGGCCATCGCAGCGGGCGGCCTGACTGCCTACACCGCGGCGTTTCACGCGCAGCGCGCGAGCGAAAAAGAAGCGGGTTCGGCATAGTTCAATGCTGGTATAATTTGCGGTTGTTCAGACTCGAAAACGGAGAACCCCGTGCTGATTTCTTCCGCCCACGCCCAGGCCGCTTCCGGTCTCTCCGGCGCGTTGTCCGGCGAGGGCCTGATGGGCATGCTGCCCATCATCATGATGTTCGCGCTGCTGTACTTCCTGATGATCCGCCCGCAGATGAAGCGCGCCAAGGAACAGAAGGCCATGACCGACGCCCTGCAAAAAGGCGACGAAGTGATCACCGCCGCCGGCATGGTGGGCAAAATCACCAAGGTGGGCGAAATCTACATCAGCCTGGAAATCGCTTCGGGCACCGAGATTCAGATGCAGAAAGCCGCGGTGCAGACCCTGCTGCCCAAAGGCGCGATCAAAGCGATGTCGTGAGCCGTGAAGCCTGAAGCGCGGCCCCGCGCGCAGGCCACGCCCCTGACGCTTCACTCTCCATTGGTCACCCGAAAATGAACCGCTATCCGCTCTGGATCTATATCACCGTCGCCTGCGCGCTGGTGTTCGGGCTCACCTACACCCTGCCCAATTTTTTCGGCGAGGCCCCTGCGGTGCAGGTGTCGAGCGTCAAGGCCACCGTCAAAGTGGACCCGGCGCTGCTTGCGCGCGTCGAAGACACGCTGAGGGCGGCCGGCATCGTCAGCCAGGGCACCTTCCTCGATCCCAACAGCGTCAAGGTGCGCCTCGCCGACACCGATACGCAGCTGAAAGCCAAGGACATCCTCGGCCAGAACCTCAACCCCGAGCGCGATAACCCGTCCTATATCGTCGCCCTCAACCTGCTGTCTTCCTCGCCCACCTGGCTCACCGCCATCCATGCCCTGCCCATGTACCTGGGCCTGGACCTGCGCGGCGGCGTGCACTTCATGCTGCAGGTGGACATGAAGGCGGCGCTGACCAAGCGGCTGGAGAACCTGACCGGCGACATCCGCACCCAGTTGCGCGACAAAAACATCCGCCACTCCGGCATCAGCCGCGAAGGCAGCAATATCCTGGTGAGATTCCGCGATGCCGACGCCCGCGCCAAGGGGCGCAAAGTGCTGGAAGACAACCAGCAGGACCTCACTTTCGCCGAGCAGGATCTCGCCGGCGGGGAGTTCCGCCTGACCGCCGCGATCAAACCCGAGGCGGTGAAGCGCACCCAGGAGTCGGCGCTGAAGCAGAACATCACCACCCTGCACAACCGCATCAACGAGCTGGGCGTATCCGAGCCGATCATCCAGCAGCAGGGCGCCGACCGCGTGGTGGTGCAGCTGCCGGGGGTGCAGGACACGGCCAAGGCGAAGGAAATCCTCGGGCGCACCGCGACCCTGGAGATCCGCATGGTCGACGAGGAGAACAGCAACCCGGCGACGCTGCTCGCCGCGCAGCAGGGCCAGGTGCCGTTCGGCACCGAACTCTACACCGAGCGCGGCGGCTCGCCGCTGCTGGTGAAAAAACAGGTGGTGCTGACCGGCGACCGGCTCACCGACGCCCAGCCGGGATTCGACGGACAGACCCACGAGCCCGCGGTGCACCTCACGCTGGATGGCCCGGGCGCGCGCATCTTCAAGGACGTGACGCGCGAAAGCGTGGGCAAGCGCATGGCCATCCTGCTGATCGAAAAAGGCAAGGGCGAAGTCGTCACCGCGCCGGTGATTCGCACCGAGATCGGCGGCGGCCGGGTGCAGATCAGCGGGCGCATGAGCAGCACCGAGGCGGCCGATGTGGCGCTGCTGCTGCGCGCCGGTTCGCTCGCCGCGCCGATGGAAATCATCGAGGAGCGCACCGTCGGCCCCAGCCTCGGCGCCGACAACATCAGCAAGGGCTTCCATTCCACGCTGTGGGGCTTCACCGCGATCGCCCTGTTCATGACCCTGTATTACGCGGCGTTCGGTTTCATTTCGGTGCTCGCGCTGTCCTCCAACCTGCTGCTGCTGGTGGCGATCCTGTCGCTGCTGCAGGCGACGCTGACGCTGCCCGGCATCGCCGCCATCGCGCTCACCCTGGGCATGGCGATCGACGCCAACGTGCTGATCAACGAGCGCATCCGCGAGGAATTGCGCAACGGCGCCACGCCGCAGGCGGCGATTCACGCCGGCTACGAGCGCGCGTTCGGCACCATCCTGGACTCCAACGTGACCACCCTGATCGCGGGCCTGGCACTGCTGATTTTCGGCTCCGGCCCGATTCGCGGCTTCGCCGTGGTGCACTGCCTGGGCATCATGACCTCGATTCTCAGCTCGGTGGTGATCTCGCGCGCGGTCGTCAACCTGACCTACGGCTCGCGCCGCCGGCTGGAGAAGCTGGCGATCGGGAACACCGCGTGGAAGTAGAGAAAGCGGAGAACTAGAAATGGAATTCTTCAAGATCCGCAAAGACATCCCGTTCATGCGCCATGCGCTGGTGTTCAACATCATTTCGTTGATCACCTTCCTGCTGGCGGTGTTCTTCCTCGGCACCAAGGGACTGCATTACTCGGTCGAATTCACCGGCGGCACGGTGATCGAGATCGCCTACGACCATCCCGCGGAAATCCAGAAAGTCCGCGGCGCGCTGGAGTCAGCCGGCTATGTCGACACCTCGGTGCAGAATTTCGGCTCCTCGCGCGACGTGTTGATCCGCATGCCGCTGAAAGCAGGCCAGTCGAGCGCGGAACTGTCGAAAAAAGTCATGGATACGCTCGCGGCACAGGACAAGAGCGTGCAACTGCGCCGGGTGGAATTCGTCGGCCCGCAGGTGGGACGCGAACTGGCCGAAAACGGCGCGCTCGCGCTGGTCATCGTCTGCCTCGGCATCATGGCCTACCTTGCGCTGCGCTTCGAGTGGCGTTTTGCCGTGGCCGCGATCATCGCCAACCTGCACGACGTCATTATCATCCTCGGCTGCTTCGCGCTGTTCCGGTGGGAGTTCTCGCTGCCGGTGCTCGCGGCGGTGCTGGCGGTGCTCGGCTACTCGGTGAACGAATCGGTGGTGATCGCCGACCGGGTGCGCGAGAATTTCCGCAAGATGCGCAAGGCCTCGGTCACCCAGATCATCGACAACGCCATCACCAGCACCATCTCGCGCACCATCATCACCCACGGCTGCACCCAGGCGATGGTGCTGTCGATGCTGCTGTTCGGCGGCGCCGCGCTGTATTACTTCGCGCTGGCGCTGACCATCGGCATCCTGTTCGGCATCTATTCCTCGGTGTTGGTCATGGCGCCGATCGTGAAATGGCTGGGCGTGTCGCGCGAGCAGTTCATCCGCCCGCCGAAGAAGGACAAGCAGGAAGCGGTAGTCTAGACGGCATGCCTGCGTCAAACCGGAACGCTTGCCTCCGCAAGCGGCCAGGATGAACAAAATACCGGTGTGGGACCTGCCGCTGCGGCTGTTCCACTGGCTGCTGGTGCTGCTGGTGGTCGTGTCCTTCGTCAGCGCCAAGATCGGCGGCAACGCCATGCAAATCCATCTGTTGAGCGGCTACACCATACTCACGCTGGTGTTGTTCCGCATTCTGTGGGGTTTCCTGGGCGGCACCCACGCGCGCTTCGCTTCCTTTGTGCGCGGCCCCGGGGCCGTATTCGCCTACCTGCGCGCACTGCCCCGGCGTGAGGCAGGCGAGCCTCTGGGCCACAACCCCGCCGGCGCCTGGTCGGTGATCCTCATGCTCGCGGCGCTGCTCGCGCAGGCCGCCACCGGCCTGTTCGCCAACGACGACATTTCCACCGAGGGCCCGCTGGCGAAGCTGGTGAGCAAAGCCCTGAGCGACCGCATTACCAGCGTGCATCATCTGAATATCATGCTGCTGTACGCGCTGATCGCTTTGCATCTGTCGGCGATCGCGTTCTACTTCTTCCACAAGCGCGAGAATCTGGTCAAGCCCATGCTCACCGGCTACAAGGACGCCGCCACCGCCGCCGGCGACGCTGCGCAGGCGCGGGGACGAACCTGGCTGGCAGCGCTGTTGCTGGCGGCCTGCGCCGGCGGCGTTTATTTCCTGATCCGGGTCCCGGCAGCATAGAAAAAGCCGGGGCGTGCCCCGGCTTTTTTCGTTCTGGCGCGAATTTACGGTTTCTTGCGGAAATCGTCGTGGCAGCCTTTGCAGGTTTTGCCCGTCTCGCCGAACTGCGCCTTGATCGCATTCAGGTCGCCGCCTTTGGCGACCTGGGCGAGCTTGCCTATTTCCTGCTGCATCTTCTCGGCGGACGATTTGAACTTGGCCGCATCGGTCCAGATTTCGGGTTTGGCGGTCGTGTCGCCCTTGTCGGTGCCGGCGACGAATCCCTCGAACGGCAGCTTCGACATCGCCTCGGCGATCGCTGCGTTCCTGGCGACCTCGTCCTTGTTGTAGGGGCGCTCGCCCTTGACCACCGGTCCGAGGCGGCCATAATGCTGGGCCATGACGAACATCGCGGACTTGCGGTACTTGATCGCGTCCTCCGCCTTGGCGAACGGCGCCTGCGCGTGGGCTGCGCCGGCGATGCCCGCCATGAGGACCACCCCCAGGAACGGCTTTGACAGTAACTGCATGAGATCTCCTTCGGGACGTTGTTGTGGAAGGCCGTAGGGCCATTTTCGAGCGGGCCGGAATTCTACCCGACTCGCGCCGGCCCGGCACGCATGCCGCGCGCCTGTCCAGACTTGTAGCGGCAAACAGCGCCCGGCCGGGGTTTATTCCGATGCCGCGGCCAATATTGGCGTGGGCGGCCCGCCCTCGGGGCGATGGCGCTTCGAGGTGGCACTGATCGCGGCGGGGGCGCCGCTCCCACAATGCGCCGCTCCCACAGGGCGGGGTTTATTCCGATGCCGCGGCCAATATTGGCGTGGGCGGCCCGCCCTCGGGCCGATAGCGCTTCGAGGTGGCACTGATCGCGGCGGGGGCGCCGCTCCCACAATGCGCCGCTCCCACAGGGCGCCGCTCCCACAGGGCGCCGCTCCCGCAACCGCTCCCGCAGCTAGATGCGCTTGGCGAGTTCGGCGGCCTTGCCGATGTAGGTCCAGGGCGCGAGCGCGAGCAGGCGCTGCCGCTCCGCCTCGGGGATGGCGAGCTGCCCGATGAACTGCTGCAGCGACTCGCGCGTGATGCCCTTGCCGCGGGTGAGCGCCTTCAACTGCTCATAAGGCTCGGGCAGGCCGTAGCGGCGCATCACCGTCTGTATCGCCTCGGCGAGCACTTCCCAGGCCGATTCCAGGTCGGCGCGCAAAGCCGCCGGATTGGCCTCGAGCTTGTCGAGGCCTTTGAGGCAGGAAACCCAGCCGAGCAGGCCGTAACCGAGCGCCACGCCCGCATTGCGCAATACGGTCGAATCGGTCAGATCGCGCTGCCAGCGCGACAGCGGCAGCTTGCCCGAGAGGTGGCGCAGCAAGGCGTTGGCCAGTCCCAGGTTGCCCTCGGAATTTTCGAAATCGATCGGGTTGACCTTGTGCGGCATGGTGGAGGAACCGACTTCCCCTGCGACCACGCGCTGCTTGAAATAGCCGAGCGAGACATAGCCCCAGATGTCCCGGTCCAGGTCGATGAGGATGGTGTTGGCGCGGGCATAGGCGTCGAACAGCTCCGCCAGCGTGTCGTGCGGTTCGATCTGGGTGGTGTAGGGATTGAACTCCAGGCGCAGCGCCTCGACGAAGCGGCGCGCGAAGCCCTCCCAGTCGAGCGCGGGATAGGCGGCGAAGTGCGCATTGTAATTGCCCACCGCGCCGTTGATCTTGCCCGTCAGTCCGACCGCCGCGATGCGCGCGCGCGCGCGGTCCAGCCGGTGCACGACATTGGCCATCTCTTTGCCCAGGGTGGTGGGCGTCGCCGCCTGGCCGTGCGTGCGCGCGAGCATGGGGATCTCGGCGAATTCGTGCGCCATGGCGCGCAGCTTGCCGATGACGCCGTCCAGCGCCGGCAGCATCACCTGCTGGCGCGCATCGGCGAGCATCAGCGCGTGGGCGAGATTGTTGATGTCCTCGGAGGTGCAGGCGAAATGAATGAACTCGGCCGCGGCCGCCAGCCCGGCGTGCGCGGCGAAGCGCTCCTTCAGCCAGTACTCCATGGCTTTGACGTCATGGTTGGTGCGCGACTCGATTTCCTTGACGCGCGCCGCGTCGGCTTCGGTGAAGGCGGCTGCCGCCTGCCGCAGTTCGCCCGCCGCCGCCGCCGAAAAAGGCGGGACTTCGGCGACCGCCGGATCCTGCGCCAGCGCGAGCAGCCACTCGATTTCGACCCGCACCCGATAGCGGATCAGCGCCGCCTCGCTGCAATAGGCGGTGAGCGGTGCGAGCGGCTTGTGGTAGCGCCCGTCCAGGGGGGAGAGGGCGCTGAGCGGTGAGGGCATTTTGCAGTATTTGACAATTGCGCGACAGAGTTCAGTTTATCATGCGTCAGGCTTTCGATGCTTCGGGGCAACGCGGTGTCGATGTTATAATTTCTTCTGCAACGCACCGCTCGCGGCAAATCCAAAATGAAATTACTAGGCTCCCTCACCAGCCCTTTCGTGCGCAAGGCGCGCATCGTGCTCGCGGAAAAGAAAATCGAATACAGCTTCGCGCTGGACAACCCCTGGGACGAAAACTCCAGGGTTCCCGACGCCAACCCGCTCGGCAAGGTGCCGGTGCTGGTGCTCGAGGACGACAGCACCCTGTTCGATTCGCGCGTGATCGTGGAATTCCTCGACAGCGTATCCCCGATCAGCCGGCTGGTTCCCGCCAACAACCGCGAGAAAATCGAGGTCAAGCGCTGGGAGGCGCTGGCCGACGGCGTGCTCGACGCCGCGGTGGCGGTGGTGCTGGAACGCCGCCGTCCGGCCAATCAGCGCAGCGCGCCGGTGATCGAGCGCCAGATGGAAAAGATCGAGCGCGGCCTGGCCGTGATGTCCAGGGACCTGGCCGACAAGCCCTGGTGCACCGGCAACGCGTTCACCCTGGCCGACATCGCCTGCGGCGTCGCGCTCGGCTACCTCGACTTCCGCCACGGCGAATACGACTGGCGCGTCCTCTATCCGAACCTCGCCCGGCTCGCGGCGAAACTGGCCGAACGCCCGTCCTTTGCCGACACCGCGCCGCGCGAATGACCGGCTACTGAATCACCCCGCCACCCAGGCACACCTCGCCCCGGTAGAGCACCGCCGACTGCCCCGGCGTGACCGCCCACTGCGGCTGCGCGAAATCGAGTTCGAGCCCATCGTCCGCCAGACGGGCGATGCGGCAGGGCGCGTCGGCCTGGCGATAGCGGGTCTTGGCGGCACAGGCCGCCGCCGCATCCGGCGCGCTGCCGCTGACCCAGGAGAGGTCGGCGGCGCGCAGCCGTAGCTGCTGCAGCAACGGATGGCCGTGGCCATGCACCACGACCAGTTCGTTCCTGCCCATGTCCTTGGCCGCCACATACCAGGCCTCGCCCTGCGCGCCGCCGCCTTTCACCCCGCCTATGCCTATGCCCTTCCTCTGCCCGATGGTGTAGAAAGCCAGGCCGACGTGCTCGCCGATCACCCGGCCCTCGGGCGTGCGGATCGGCCCGGGCGTGCGCGGCAGATAGCGGTTGAGGAACTCGCGGAACGGGCGCTCGCCGATGAAGCAGATGCCGGTCGAGTCTTTCTTGGCGTGCACCGGCAGACCGGCCTCCCTGGCGATCCTGCGCACCTCCGTCTTCTGCAGTTGCGCCAGCGGAAACACCGCGCAGGCGAGCTGCGCCTGGCTGAGCCGGTGCAGGAAATAGCTCTGGTCCTTGCGCTTGTCCGCCGCCTTGAGCAGTTCCCGGCGCCCCTCGACTTCGCGCACGCCCGCATAGTGGCCGGTGGCGATGCGCCCGGCGCCGAGCGCGAGGGCGTGATCGAGAAAAGCCCTGAACTTGATTTCCGCGTTGCACAACACGTCGGGATTGGGCGTGCGCCCGGCCTGGTACTCGGCCAGGAACGCGCTGAACACGCGCTGCTTGTATTCGGCGGCGAAATTGACCGCTTCCAGATCGATGCCGATCACGTCCGCGACCGCGGCGCAATCGACGAGGTCCTGGCGCGTGGAGCAGTGTTCGTCGTCGTCATCGTCTTCCCAGTTCTTCATGAACAGGCCGACGACTTCGTAGCCCGCGCGCTTCAGCAGCAGCGCGGCGACCGCGGAGTCCACCCCGCCCGACATGCCGACGATGATTTTTTCCCTATGCGCCATCGGGGGTCTTTCCGGCGAGCCAGTCCTCGGCCGCGGCATCGCCCGCCGCCGCGAGTTGCCGCTGCAACGGGGCGAGTTGCGCGTCGGCGTAGCCGACCTGCGCGCTGGCGTTGCAGCCGTGGTTGTAGCAAATCGTGAGTGCGTCCGCGCGCGCCGGGGCGGGGACGGCGAGGGCGCCGAGCAGCGCGAGTCCGCCTGCGTGCAGGCCGTTCCAGCCCACGCTCAACGGCTGTTGCTGCGGATGAAATCCGCCATGCGCGCCACGCCCTGCTCGATCGCCTGGTTCGAGGCGGCGTAGGAAAAGCGGATGTGCTGCCCTTCATCGGGCACGCGCGCGCCGAAATGGATGTCCGCGAGCACCGCCACCCCGGCTTCGTTCAGCAGGCGCTTGCGCAGCGCTTCCGAGTCCCTCGCGCCGATCATGCGGCAGGCTTCGCTGACATTGGGCCAGGCGTAGAACGCGCCCCCGGGCAACTTGCAGCTCACGCCCGGCACCCGGTTCAGCAGGCCCACGATCAGGTCGCGCCGCGCGAGAAAACTGTCGCGCATTTTGCGCGGCTCTTCCCGCGGGCCGTTCAGGGCCTCGACCGCCGCCCACTGGCTGATGTGCGCAGCGCAGGAATCGGTATTGGTCACCCAGCGCACGAATTGCGGCGCCAGGACGGGATTGGAGGCAAAGCCGATGCGCCAGCCGGTCATGGCCCAGGTCTTGGAGGCGCCGTCCGAAATGATGGTGCGCTCGTACATCCCGGCGAGCGACGCGATCGAGGCGAATTCCCCCTGATACAGCAGGCGCGAATAGATTTCGTCGGCGAATATCCAGACCTCCGGATGCCGGCGCAGCACCGCGGCGATGTCCTCCAGATCCTGTTTCGTCAGGATGCCGCCGGTCGGGTTGTGCGGAGAATTGAGGATCAGCAGCTTGGTCTTCGGCGTGATCCTGGCTTCGAGTTCGGCCGGATCGAAAGCGAAATCGCGCGCCTCGCGCAGGTACAGCGGCACCGGCACCGCGCCGCAGGCGAGAATCTGCGATTCGTAGATCGGAAAGCCGGGGTTGGGATAGATCACCTCGTCGCCGACGCCGTAATCGGTGGTGCACAGGATGGTGTAGGCGATGAACGGTTTTGCGCCCGCGCCGATCACCACGTGCTCCGGATCGATCGAAAGGCAGCGCAGGCGCCCCATGTCCTGCGCCGCGGCTGCGCGCAGCTCCGGGATCCCGGCCGAGGGCGTGTAGCCGTGGCGGCCCTCGCGGATCGCCCTGACCGCGGCGTCCTGGATGTTGACCGGCGTGTGGAAGTCGGGCTGGCCGATGCAAAAGGAAATGATGCTCTTGCCCTGGCGGATGAGTTCGTTCACCTCGGCGAGCACGACAAAGGCGTTTTCGGTGCCGAGCTCGGCGGTACGGCGGCTGGTCTTGGGCATGCGCGTGGCGTCGGAAAGGAGGAAAAAGCCATTTTAGCCTATGCAACGAGCACCTGGTCGCTCTAAAATTGCGCGGTCTAAGGGGAAGCCGATGCTCATCAACTGCGCCGCATACCAGGACGGCCGTAAACTCGCCGACATCCAGCCCGGGGAAGTCAGCGACTACGTGGGCCGCCCGGACTGCTTCGTCTGGGTGGCGCTGCGCGATCCGGTGCCCGCAGAGCTGACCACCATGCAGGAGGAATTCGACCTGCACGAACTCGCGGTCGAGGATGCGCACCACGGCCATCAGCGCCCGAAAATCGAGGAATACGGCGACTCGCTGTTCGTGGTGATGCACACCGTCGAGGCGGTGGGCGACGAAATCAAAGTCGGCGAGATCGACATATTCGCCGGAAAGAATTACGTCCTGTCGGTACGCAGCCATTCGGAACGCGGACTCGCGGAGGTTCGCGCGCGCTGCGAGCGCGAACCGGAGCTGCTGCGGTACGGCTCGGGCTTCGTCCTGTATGCGCTCATGGACGCGGTCATCGACCGCTATTTTCCGGTTGTCGACGCGCTGGAAGACGAACTCGAACGGGTGGAAGAGAAAATCTTTGCCGGCTCCTCGCCGCGGGCCAACGTCGAGGCGCTCTACGCCTTGAAGCAAAAACTGATGTCCCTGCAGCATGCGGTGCGGCCGCTGCTCGACGGGGCGGGCAAGCTCTATGGCGGGCGCGTGCCTCCAGTTTGCGTCGGCACGCAGGAGTACTACCGCGACATTTACGATCACCTGATTCGCATCAACCAGACCATAGACAGCCTGCGCGACATGGTGACCACGGCGATCTCGGTCAATCTTTCGCTGATCACCCTGCAGGAAAACGAGACCACCAAGCGCCTCGCGGCCTACGCCGCCTTGGTGGCGATACCGACCATGGTCGCCGGCATCTACGGCATGAACTTCAAGCATATGCCGGAATTGGGATGGGCTTTCGGCTACCCGCTCGCGGTCGGCATCATGGCCGCGGTCGACTCTTACCTGTTCTACCGCTTCCGCAAATCGGGCTGGCTGTAGGGCGCGCCGCGCCCGGGCAAGCCTAACGCCCTGCAGTCGCCAGCACCGCCTGCAACAGCACGTTGCAGCCGGCCGCAAGATCCGCGGGCTTGGCATTTTCGATTTCGTTGTGGCTGATGCCGCCCTCGCAGGGCACGAAGATCATCGCCGTGGGTGCGATGCCGGCGATGTGCACCGCATCGTGGCCGGCGCCGCTGACGATGTCCATGTGGCGGTAGCCCAGCCGCCCGGCGCCCGCGCGCACGGCGGCGACGCAGCCGGCATCGAAATGGCAGGGCGGGAAGAAAATCGTCTGGCGGATGTCGATGTCGAGCCCCTGTTCGGCCGCGATCCGCTGCGCCGCGGCGCGCACGCCCTGCTCCATGCGCTCCAGCCCCGCGACTTCGGTATCGCGGAAGTCGATGGAAAACACCGTCTCTCCGGGCACGACGTTGCGCGAATTGGGCCGGTTGAGGATCATGCCGACCGTGCCGCGCGAATGCTCGGTGACCTTCGCCAGCCGGTTGACTTCCTGGATCAGGAAACTCGCGCCATAAAGCGCATCGCGGCGCAGATGCATGGGCGTAGGGCCCGCGTGCGCGTCCATGCCAGTGACCGTCACCTCGAACCAGCGCTGCCCCAGCGCCCCGGTCACCACGCCGACGGTATTGCCAGTGTTCTCCAGCAGGGGCCCCTGTTCGATGTGCGCTTCGAAATAGGCGCCGAGCCTGCGCCCGCCCACCGGCGTCGCGCCGGCGTAGCCGATTCGGCGCAGCGCGTCGCCGAAAGACACGCCGTCGAGATCGCGCGCAGACAGGACTTCCTCGACCGCATGCACGCCCGCGAACGCACCCGAAGCGCCCATCACCGGCAGGAAACGCGAGCCTTCCTCGTTGGTCCACATCGCGACCTCGAACGGCGCCCCGGTTTCGATCCCGCGGTCGTCGAGCGTGCGCGCGACTTCCAGCGCCGCCATGACGCCGTAACAGCCGTCGAAGCGCCCGCCCGAAGGCTGGGTGTCGAGATGGCTGCCCGCGACCACTGGCGGCAGCGCGTTGTCGCGCCCGGCGCGGCGCGCGAAAATATTGCCCACGCCATCCACGCTGACCGCGAGGCCGGCGGCCTTGCACCACGAGACGAACTGGTCGCGCCCCTGGCGATCAACGTCGGTCAGCGTCAGCCGTTTCACCCCGCCCTTGGGCGTGGCGCCGATTTTCGCCATTTCCATGAGCGAACCCCACAGGCGCTCCGCGTTGATTCCGCTATCCGTGCTCATGCCCGCACCCTCCTGTTCCAAGCATGCATCATAGCCGACTGGCAAATTGTCATTCTGTGCACGCCCGTCCGGCCTCGCGCGCAAACCACGCCGCCAGGACCACGATCTCGTCGCCGTTCGCGTCGCCTGGGACGAGACCGAGCTGCGCATCGCGGTGAAAAAGGCCGGCGGCATCTGGCGACCGCGGCAAAAGCTGTGGGAAATGTCCTGGGAGGCGGTCCGGACCCTGGGGATTGGTCAACGAGTCGTCGGGGAATAGAACAGCGACGCGCCCGGCCGCCGATGTATGGCGGCATATGGGGATTTATACAGATGCATGGTGTCGCGACAGACACCGCGAAGGTTCTAGACATTACTACGGCATTGCCGTAGTATGAAGCCATGTTTGAGTTTATCGAGGCTCCATTTTTCACCAAGACACTTGATCGTTATCTCGATGACGACGAGTACCGGGAGTTACAAAGCCATCTGATCAAACATCCCGAATCCGGAAAAGTAGTTCCCGGATCTGGAGGCGTACGAAAACTTCGTTGGGCCGCCGAAGGGCGTGGTAAACGTGGCGGCTTGCGGGTGATCTATTACCTACGGTTGGCCCATGGGCATATTTGGCTGCTGACGATATATGGCAAGAACGTAAGTGAAAACATCCCGGCACACGTTCTCAAATCAATGAAAGAGGCAATTGACGATGCGAAGAATGACTGAAAAACAACTGAAGAAATGGGAGCAATCCCGCGATGTTGGCGAGGAAATCCTTCAAGGAATTCGTGACATCAAAGCCGGTCGCATCGGCCGCCGCTACACGGCCGAGTCCTATCCAATTGTCCGCGCCAGAGAAAAGTCAGGGCTATCGCAGGCGGAGTTTGCCCAATTGCTGGGCGTCTCTATTCGGACTATCCAAGATTGGGAGCAAGGGCGTCGCCAGCCAAATGCCGCTGCAAAAACTCTGATTAAAGTTGCAGAACTTCACCCATCGGTGCTGCGTAAAATTGCAGCGTGAAGCGGTGAGGTATAACAACCCGGCGCAGACGGACCGCCTCCAGCGCTGCGCGCTTCCGGCGGCCGCTGGCCGGGAACGTTGGGCCACATAATCACGCTTAACGTTAGTCATGAATTGCGTTACTATAGAGCATGATCATATCGTTCGCAGGCCTAGAGACCGAGACACTGTCCAAGGGGGTGCGCGTCCGGCGATTTGTAAACATTGCCGCCGTGGCGCAGCGAAAACTTAGACAGCTACAAATCGCGGGTACATTGAATGACTTGCGGGTGCCTCCGGGCAATCGCCTTGAAGCATTAAAGGGCGGCCGCCTCGGGCAACACAGCATTCGCATCAATGATCAGTGGCGCGTCTGTTTTCGCTGGACGGAAGCAGGCGCTGAAGACGTAGAGATAGTGGATTACCACTGAAGAGAGGCAAATATGGGAAAACTCAAACCCGTCACCCCTGGTGAACTCCTCTTGGAGGAATTTCTTAAACCCATGGGTATTAGCCAGTATCGCCTGGCAAAAGAAATCAGTGTTCCCGCCCAGCGTATTGGAGACATTGTCGCGGGAAAGCGCGGTGTCACTGCTGATACTGATTTGCGGCTTTGCCGCTTCTTCGGTTTGTCCAATGGCTATTGGCTACGTGCGCAGGCGGCTCATGACACTGAGGTCGCTGAGCGCGCAATCGGTCCCAAGCTTGTGAAAATTAGGCCTTGGTCCACGCTCGTGGCCCAACAAGCCGTTGCAACGGACGCGCCAAAGGCGGCGCGCCGTTGAACGACGACTATTGAGTCTGTATAAAAAGTCCTGAAACGAGTCCTCCGAAGGTTCTCTGAATCGTTAATGAGGTACGACGATTTGGGGGGACAAAAGATGGCGCGTTACAAGACAGTGGATCGAAGCCCGAGGTTCTTGCCGATCGTGCTCGATGCGCAACTGATGGCGGGCAGCTTCGAATGCGCGCTCGATTATCTGATCGACAACGAAGTCGATCTGTCTGGTGTGGCCAATCGCTACTGCAACGATGAGACCGGCGCCCCGGCCTACGATCCGGCGGTGATGCTCAAGATCGTGCTGCTTGCGTACAGCCGCGGCATCGTGAGCAGCCGGGCGATCGAGCGGGTGTGTCGGGAGAACGTGCTGTTCATGGCGATCTCGGACGACAGTGCGCCGCAATTCACTACCATCGCCAAGTTCGTCCGGGAACTGGGCGATGAGGTTTCGGCGATATTCACCCAGGTGCTGCTGATCTGCGACCGGCAGGGGCTCATCGGCCGGCAGATGTTCGCCATCGACGGGGTGAAACTGCCAAGCAATGCTGACAAACGCAGAAGCGGCACCCGTGCCGAACTGGAGCACGAGGCTGAACGCATGGAGTCGGCGGTAGCGCAGTTACTCAAGGCCCACCGCAGCCGCGACGAGCGCGGCGGCGCCGCAGAGGACGAGACGCGCAACGCCGAGCGCATTGAGCGTTTGCAAACGGAAGCACAACGCATCCGGCGGTTTCTGGCCACACACGAGGAGCGCCGCTCCGACAAAGGCGCTATCCGCAAGAGCAACGTCACCGATAACGACAGCGCCAAGATGGCCACCTCCAAGGGCGTCATCCAGGGCTACACCGCGGTGGCGGTGGTCGATGCGCAGGCGCAGATCATCGTCGCGGCGCAGGCGCACGGCTCGGGCAGCCAACGGCGCGGCGCGCGCGGGGAAACTCCAGTCGCCCTACGGGCTCCCTCCGTTTCCCCCGCTCCATTCGACTATTATTCATCAGAGTGTTCGGATAACGCTGGAACTCAAGTGTTCGATTAACGCTGGAACTCGGCCTTTAAGCCGCAAGCCATTCCGAAAGAGTTCAAGATCTGGCACAAGATTGACTACAATCAGGTCGATCTTGAGCTTCCGTTCAGGTCTGACGAGGTGGACAGTTTGACCAGAAAGTACTCGTCACAGTTGCCAAAGGACGTAGAGATCGTCAGCCGCGGCCAGAAGGCTGGCCTTCGAATTGGCGTTCCGGCAATGGACCGATTCGCCTACTTCTCTGAGCAAGAAGGCAAAGCGTTCGATGCCATGAAGGCCGCAATCAGGTTGGCCACCCTTTTCAACGTGCTGAACGGCGCATAACATCTCGCTGAAGCTGACCCCTGGGGTGCGTCTCTGGTTCCTGGGGTTGGGCCAATTGCCGGGGTTCGCTTACGCGTTGGTGATTCGGCGGGGCAGCTTAGCCTCGTTAGACCTCAATATTCGGGGAAGTTGACGAATATACCTATTGTATATACACTTAGATCGTGATCGAATGGGACCAACGAAAGCGTCAAGCTAATCTCAAGAAGCATGGTTTCGACTTTGTCGATGCCAATGAGGTGTTTGGCGGCGTTACGTTTACCTACGAGGATGACCGCATTTCCTACGGAGAGCAAAGGTTTGTGACGCTGGGTTCACTTCGAGGTAATGTCGTGTCAATCGTTCACACGGAGCAAGGCGATCACATCCGTGTCATCTCCATGCGTAAGGCGACCAAACGTGAGCGCGAAATCTACTTCAAAAACATCTCGAACTGACTGGGCGCGGGTGTCGACGATGAAAGATCGGGAAATTGATATTTCTCGGACACACCCTGAGGGCGATCCAGCGCATATCGTGCGTGGCATTGTGCGCCAGGGACTAAAACCGTATTCCGCAAAGCAAGCGATATCGCTTCGCGTTGATCCGTCGGTTTTGGAGTGGTTCCGAGCCCAAGGTGCGGGCTGGCAGACCAGAATGACCTCGGTTCTAAGAGCGTATGTCGAAGCGGCCTCACATGCGCAAGGTCCGACTACGCGCTCAACGCGGATGCGCGCAAAAGCGGCGCGCGCCGCTCAACGCGAACGTTGAAGCTGTGCAAAAAGTTCTTTAGCGCGTGTCATGCGTCGAATCGTCCCATCACAACAACTCGAGGTCAAATCATGCCCCGTCTGTTCTCGTACGGCACACTTCAGCAGGAAGAAGTACAAGTGGCAACGTTCGGCAGAAGACTCGCCGGTCGCACTGATGAACTTCCCGGGTTCAGACAATCGCTCGTGACCATTGATGACCCCGAAGTAGTGGCAACGAGCGGCAAGACACATCACCCCATAGTCAAATTCACGGGTAAAGACAGCGATCGCGTAGCGGGCACCGTGTTTGAGATCACGGACACAGAGCTCGCCAACGCGGACAAATACGAAGTGGCCGCCTACAAGCGGGTTGACGCGAGTCTTGCCTCCGGTCTGCACGCGTGGGTATACGTCGACGCACGCCATGCGCCTCAGGATCGATGAAACCGACGCCTAACCCTGTGTTGGTGCCGATGGGGATCAGCATTACCGACGCTGCCCAGGCCCTGGGGGTAAGCCGGAAGACGTTGTCGAAGATTGTAAATGGCCGCGGCGCGCTCACCCCCGAAATGGCAGTGCGCCTCGGACGGGCCTTTGACACTTCGCCGGAAAGCTGGCTTGCGCATCAAGCGGCGTATGACTTGTGGCAACTGCGGCAGGTGAAGATTCGGGTGCAGAAGCTGGCTGCTTGATCGATTTGCACAGCGCACAGCGACTTCGAAGCGCCAGGAGGACGGAACTACTGCAGCCCCCGCACCACCTCCATCGCGACGCCGAACATCTCGTCCAGGTGTTTCTTCTCGGCGATCAGCGGCGGGCAGAAGGCGAGGTTGTCGCCGATCGGGCGCACGAACACGCCGCGGTCCCAGCATTGTTCGAACACCTCCTTCGCGCGCGCCCCGGGCGCGCCCGCGCGCGGGGCGAATTCGATCGCGCCGATCAGGCCGAGGTTGCGGCAATCGACCACGTGGGGCAGCCCCTGGAACGCGTGCACGCCGGCTTCGAAATCCGCGGCCAGTTCCTGCGCGCGCGCGAGCAGTCCCTCTTCTTCATAGGTATCGAGCGTGCCCAGCGCAGCGGCGCAGGCGAGCGGGTGCCCGGAATAGGTGTAGCCGTGGAAGAAATCGATGCCGTTGCCTGAAGCCTGCGTGAAAGTATCGTAGATCCCGCGCTTCACGATCACCCCGCCCAGCGGCACGGTGCCGCTGGTGATGCCCTTGGCGAAGGTGATGAGATCGGGCGTGACGCCGAAATACTGGCTTGCGAAGGGCTTGCCCAGACGGCCGAAGCCGGTGATCACCTCGTCGAATATCAGCAGGATGCCGTGTTTGTCGCAAATCTGCCGCAGGCGCTCGAGATAGCCCTGCGGCGGAACCAGCACCCCGCCCGCCCCGGACACCGGCTCGACGATCACCGCGGCAATATTGGACGCATCGTGCAGGGGGATGATCCGTTGTTCCAGTTCGTCGGCGAGCTCGGCGCCCGCGGCCGGCTGGCCGCGCGAAAAGGCGCTGCGCGCCGGGTCGTGGGTATGGCGCAGATGATCCACGCCGGGCAGCATCACGCCATACGCCTTGCGGTTGGCGGACACGCCACCGACCGAAATGCCGGCGAGGTTGACGCCGTGGTAGCCGCGTTCGCGGCCGATGAAACGCGTGCGCGTGCCCTCGCCTTTCAGCCGGTGGTAGGCGAGCGCGATTTTCAGCGCCGTGTCCACCGCCTCCGAGCCGGAATTGACGAAGAACACCTGCTCCATGCCCTTGGGCGCGAGCCCGGCGACGCGGCGCGCGACTTCGAACGGCAGCGGATGGCCGAGCGAGAACGAGGAGGAGAAATCGAGTGTGCCGGCCTGTTTGCGTATCGCTTCGACGATGCGCGGCCGGCAATGCCCGGCGTTCACGCACCACAGCGTCGCCAGGCCGTCGAGCACTTTCCTGCCCTCGACCGTGGTGTAGTACATGCCTTCGGCCGAAGCGATCATGCGCGGCGAGCGCTTGAACTCGCGGTTGTTCGTATAGGGCATCCAGTAGTGCTCGAGGTCGGGCGGCCGCGCCGGCTGCTGCGGAGCGTTCATGGTCTGTTCTCCAGGTGCTGCAATGAGAGCGGCGCCCGGGATCGGGCGCCGCAGCGGCTCAGCCCAGCGCGGGCATGTTGAGCCCGGCCGCGGGCGTGTCGTCGTGCGGCCAGCGCGTGGTCACCACCTTGGTGCGGGTATAGAACTTCACCCCCTCCATGCCGTGCACGTGCAGGTCGCCGAACAGCGAGGCTTTCCAGCCGCCGAAGGAGTAGAACGACATCGGCACCGGGATCGGCACGTTCACGCCCACCATGCCCACCTGGATCTCCTCCTCGAAACGGCGCGCCGCGCCGCCGGAGTTGGTGAATATAGCCGTGCCGTTGCCGTAGGGATTGGCGTTCACCAGCGCGATCGCCGCATCGAGCGTATCCGCGCGCAGCACCGACAGCACCGGCCCGAAGATCTCGTCCTGGTAGATTTTCATCTCCGGCTTCACCCGGTCGAACAGGGTGGTGCCGAGGTAGAAGCCGTCCTCGCAGCCCGCGATCTTCTTGTTGCGCCCGTCGAGCACCAGTTGCGCGCCTTCGGCCACGCCGGCGTCGATGTAGCCCGCGACCTTGTCGCGATGCGCCGAAGTGACCAGCGGCCCCATTTCCACGCCCTCGCCGTCGCCCGGGCCGACCTTGATTTTTGCGGCTTTGTCCTTGAGCCGCTGCACCAGGGGATCGCCGATCGCGCCCACCGCGACCACCGCGGAGATCGCCATGCAGCGCTCGCCCGCCGAGCCGTAGGCCGCGCCGATGAGCGCGTCGGCGGTGAATTCCAGGTCCGCGTCCGGCAGCACCACGGCGTGGTTCTTGGCCCCGCCCAGGGCCTGCACCCGTTTGCCGTTCCTGGCGCAGGTCTGGTAGATGTACTTCGCGATCGGCGTCGAGCCGACGAAGGACACCGCGTGTATGCCCGGATGTTCGAGGATCGCGTCCACCGCTTCCTTGTCGCCGTGCACCACGTTGAACACGCCGTCGGGCAATCCCGCCGCGGTGAACAGCTCGGCCATTTTCAGGCTGGTCGAAGGCACTTTCTCGGAAGGCTTGAGGATGAAGGTATTGCCGCAGGCGATCGCCACCGGAAACATCCACAGCGGCACCATCGCCGGAAAATTGAACGGCGTGATGCCGGCGCACACGCCCACCGGCTGGCGCAGCGTGTGGCAGTCGACGCCCGAACCGGCGTTCTCGGTGTGCTCGCCCTTCAACAGGTGCGGGATGCCGCAGGCGAATTCGACCACCTCGATGCCGCGCTGCACGCTGCCGAGCGCATCGGGCAGCGTCTTGCCGTGCTCCTCCGAAGCGAGCCGCGCCAGCTCCTTCTGATTGGCCTGCATCAGCGCGAGAAATTTCTGCATCACGCGCGCGCGGCGCAGCGGCGGGGCGTCGCGCCAGGCGGGGAGCGCGCCGGCGGCCGCCTTGACCGCGGCATCGATGTCCTTTGCGTTGGCGAAAGGCACGCGCCGGGTGACGCGGCCGGTGGCCGGGTTGGTCACCGCGCCCGAGCGCGGGCTGGTCGACGCAAGCGCGCCGCCGTTCACCCACAGGGACAAATTGGCCTGGCCGAACGCCTTTTCATCGCGAATGTTCATGTCGTTTCCTTGCGTGGGCCGCGCCGCGACGCACGGGAGCGCGGTTCAATATCGAATGCGTGCATGAAATCATATCACACCGGCCCTTCCCCGGATTTCGCATTGTGGTATAGAATCCTGCAATTCGATAATTCCCCAAGTCACATGACCCAGTCCGAATCCAAGAAGAATTCCATCCAGGTGATCGGGCGCATGACGCGGCTGCTGGACGCGCTCGCCAACTCGCCCAGCCCGGCAAGCCTGAAGGATCTGGCGCAGTCCGCCGCGCTGCATCCGTCCACCGCGCACCGCATCCTCGCCGCCATGGTCAACGACCGCATGGTCGAGCGCGTCGAGCAGGGCAGCTACCGCCTCGGCATGCGCCTGATCGAACTCGGCAATCTGGCCAAATCCCGGGTGAGCGTGCGCGAGCACGCCCTGCCCTTCATGCGCGAACTGCATGCGGCCATCGGCGAAGCGGTGAACCTGTCGGTGCGGCGCGAGGACGAGATCGTATACATCGAGCGGACCTCGAGCGGCCGCGCGATGATGCGCGTGGTCAATGTGATCGGCGGGCGCGCGCCGCTGCACATCACCGCGGTCGGAAAACTGTTCCTGGCCGGGGAAAACGCGGCGGACCTGCGCGAATACGCGCGGCGCACCAAACTCCCGGGCAATACGCGCAACAGCCTCACCAGCCTCGCCGCGCTGGAAAAGGACCTGGACCGCGTGCGCCGGCAGGGCTACGCCGTGGACCACGGGGAAGCCGAACTGGGCGTGCGCTGCATCGGCGCCGGCATACGCGACGACGACGGCAGCCTGATCGCCGGGCTGTCGGTATCGGCGCCGGCGGAGCGCATGAAAGCAAGCTGGTCCAGCCTGGTGACGCAGGCCGCGGAAAAGATCTCGCGCTCCATCGGCTGGAGCGGATAGGCGATCGCGCCGACTTTGCCTTTATTCCTAACCGTGTTTTCTCTACGGATGCGCTTCTTATCCGTGGAGAAAACACGGTTGGCGCGCGATAGCGCGCAAAGCGCGTAGACGCTCCCCGGCAAACATTGCAGGTCTGCGCAAGCGACGGCGCCAGGGCTGGCGCGGCCGGCGACCCGTCCGCGCGGATCCCCGCTAACCTGACTTTCGCTACTCGGTAGGTTTTTTGGCGATTTTCGCCAGAGAAGTCGCAGCAAGTCTCTGAAGCGTAAGGGGCTGGCTCGCCGTTTTTGGTCAGGTACAGACCTTGGCCCTGTTCAAT
>Ga0172375_10000483_pt1 | contig 64297 bp, 73 predicted proteins | sample LakKiv1m_FD_114537 | JGI IMG/M metagenome (GOLD analysis project Ga0172375, IMG submission 114537) | Freshwater microbial communities from Kabuno Bay, South-Kivu, Congo - kab_092012_11.1m | ecosystem: Environmental > Aquatic > Freshwater > Lake | place: Democratic Republic of the Congo...
ACGCGAAAAAGACCTTATAATAGCCTATAAGAAAAATAAGACAGACGAAGATTAATTACTGTCTTTTTTCTTGTTAGCTATGACCGATCTACAATCTTTTGCTCAAACTCTTAGTAGTGCCAAATCTCTCTTAATTTGTCTTCCGAAAGACCCGTCTCCAGATGTGGTCGCCGCCGCTCTCGCTCTCTATTTATCTTTTTCCGAACAGCAAAAAAATATTTCCATTGTCGCCGCCACTCTGCCGGTTGTCCGCGACTCTCATCTTGTAGGGCTCGATAAAATTACCTCTTCTCTCGGCGGGAATAATCTGGTGATTACCATTGGTGGTCCTGAAGACGCTGTCGACAAAGTTACCTCAAACACCGAAGGCGGTCATCTCAACCTGATTATTTCCACCAAAAAAGATCTTGCCCCCCTCAACCCCAACGACATCTCATTCGGGTATTCGGGCGCTTCCGCCGACGCGATTCTTGTCGTTGGTGCTAGCGGTCTGGCCGACCTTGGCTCAATAGTCGATCAAGAAGCCGAATTTTTCTCCTCAACTCCGATTATCAATTTTGGCAACCAACCCTCAACTTTTGGCACGGTCAACTTTACCGACCCCACTTCCTCGAACTCCGAACTGGCGACCGCCGTTATCCAAGAACTAAAACTTCCCCTGACCGCTGACATTGCCAACAATCTCATGCAGGGAATTGAAGCCGCAACCAACGGGCTCTCCTCTCCCGACATGACCGCCGACACCTTCGAAGCGCTCGCAGTTTTATATCGCGCCGGCGCTCGCCGTTCTCGCTCAGACTCCATGTCTCCCACTACCGTCGTCTCCGACCCTCCCACCCTTCCCACTGAACCCGAAACGGCCGTTTCCGAACCCGCCGAACCCGACTGGCTCAAACCCAAAATCTTTAAAGGTAGTGCCCCAAAAAATTAATTCTTCAATCTTGTTTATTGCGAATTTCCTCTTCCGCCTGTATAATCCGTGCAAGTTATGTCATTAACGTCTGATAAAAAATCCAAACTTATTAAAAAATTTGCGACCACCAAAGGCGATACCGGTTCTCCTGAAGTCCAAGTTGCCATTCTTACCGAGCGCATTACCGAGCTTACCGGTCATCTTAATACTCACAAAAAAGACAACCATTCCCGCCGCGGACTTCTCAAAATGGTTTCCAAACGTCGTCGTTTACTTAATTATTTACGTTCTCAAGCTGAAGATCGTTATCGCACTCTCCTCAAGAGCCTTAACCTCTCCAAATAATCTTCCGAAAGGCATCTCTCTATGAAAATTACTAAAGTCTCCCTTCAAGTTGGTGGCAAAACTCTCACCCTTGAACACGGCCATTTCGCCGAAAAAGCTAACTCCGCCATTCTGGCCACCTACGGCGAAACCGTCGTTCACGTCACCGCCTGTATGGCTCAAGCCGACACCAATCTACCGTATTTCCCCCTTTCCGTCGATTACGCCGAGAAACTTTATGCCGGGGGCAAAATCAAGGGTTCTCGTTGGGTCAAACGCGACGGCCGACCCAGCGACGACGCTGTTCTTAAAGGCCGAATTATCGACCGCTCCATTCGTCCACTGTTCCCCAAAAACGTTCACCGTGACGTCCAAGTCATTGCTACCATTTTGTCAGCCGATGGTGAAAACGACGCCGACATGTCAGCGCTCATCGCCGCGAGTGCCGCCCTCCACACCTCCGACATTCCCTGGAGTGGACCCATTGCCGCTGTTCGCATGGGCATGACTGCCGACGGCAAATATCTCGTTAACCCCACCTTTACCGAACGCTTAACCTCCAAACTTGATCTGGTCGTCTCCGCCTCTAAAGACGCGATTGTCATGGTCGAAGCCGGTGCCAACGAAGTCTCGGAAAGCGCGATCCTCGAAGCTATGCAGCTTGCTCACACCGAAATCAAAAAAATTGTGGCCGTCATTGAAGATCTTCAAGCCAAAGTTGGTAAAGAAAAACTCGTTTTTGCGCAAGATCCAACAGTTGATCCCCAACTTGCCAAAGAAATCGAAAAAGCCGTTACTACCGACCTCACTGCTCGCCTTGGGAAACCCGGCGATCTTGACAGTTTAGTTAATGAACTAGCTAGTGCTTTAGTCGACAAATACGAGACTCTCACCAAAGACGAAATCATGAGTGTGATTGAATCTTTGTTCACCAAACTTGCTCGTGATCTGACGATTAACAAGGAAACCCGCGTCGATGGGCGTAAAACCACCGAAATTCGTGAACTCACCGCCGAAATTGACCTTCTGCCTCACGTTCATGGTTCGGCCATGTTCAAACGGGGAGAGACTCAAGTTCTCTCGATTGCAACTCTTGGTGCTCCCGCCCTCGGTCAACTGATCGAAAGCATGGAAGGGGAAGAAACCAAGCACTACATTCATCACTACTCCGCCCCTCCCTATTCCTACGGTGATCCAGGCCGCTTTGGTTATCCCGGCCGCCGCGAAATCGGCCACGGTGCCCTCGCCGAACGCGCCCTTTTTCCGATGATTCCTTCTCAACTTGATTTTCCTTATACCATTCACGTCGTTTCTGAAGTTATGAGTAGCAACGGCTCAACCAGCCAAGCCTCTGTCTGTGGTTCCACCATGGCTCTCATGGCCGCCGGTGTTCCCCTCAAAAAACCAGTTGCCGGCATCGCCATGGGCCTCATGACTGATGGCAAAAAATCTGTCGTTCTTACCGACATCGCCGGAGTTGAAGACCACATTGGCGACATGGACTTCAAGGTCGCCGGCACCAAAGATGGGGTTACGGCCCTCCAAATGGATATCAAGGTTGCCGGTATTTCCTTTGACGTCTTAGAGCGTGCGCTTGCTCAAGCCAAGGACGCCAGGATGCAAATTATGGAGGTCATGCTTAAAGTTATTCCCGAACCTCGCAATCAACTTAGTAAATACGCCCCCAAGATTGTACAATTCGAAATTCCTACCGACAAAATTGGTGAAGTCATCGGTCCCGGCGGCAAGATGATTAAACAGATCATGAGTGAAACCGGCGCCGAGGTCGACATTGATGACTCAACCGGTAAAGGGATGGTCACCGTTTCCGGAGTTGATCCTGACGGGATGGATAAAGCTGTCAACTGGATCAAAAATATGTGCCGCGTTCCCGAAGTTGGCGAAGTTTTCGACGGGGAAGTAGTGCGCATCCAACCTTTTGGTGCTTTCGTCAATATTCTTCCCGGCAAAGACGGACTTCTTCACGTTTCCAAAATGAGCAAAGAATTTGTCAAAGATCCTCGTGATTTAGTCAAAGAAGGGCAAATTATCAAAGTTAAGATCGACCGCATCGACGACATGGGCAAGATTTCGCTTTCCTTAGTCCAAGAATAATTGCCTTTATGTTAGGATTATAGTCATGTCAGATCCAGCTCCTTTGCCAGACCCAACTCTTCCTTCTCCCGCAACTTCTTCTCCAGTAGTCCCGCCCACGCCCTCTCCCTCTACCTCTGCCACTTCTATTCAACTTCCCACATTAACCAACCCCCTCAAGAAAAAATTGTTTCCAGTTCTCGTCACAATCATCATCACTCTTCTTCTGGGAATTACTTCCTTTTTCGTCTACAAATATTTTGCATTGAAACAACAAATTGTTCAAGCCGAACCTTCACCATCCCCAACAACAATTACAGAAGATCCTACTGTAGATTGGGAAACTTATATAAACACTATTCACAACATTTCCTTTAAATATCCACAATCCTGGATTCTTTCTGAAAAAGAAGGTTCGCAAGACGAAGGATCAACAGCGGGAGACCCAGTTTATAACACCGCCATCGAACTAACGAAACAAGAAGTTTTAATCAAAATATTTCTTAATATGGATGGAATTGGTGGACAATCTCAAACTTATGAAGGAGAAAAATTTATTCTTGATGGCAACAATCTCTATCAATACCACAAAATAAATGATTACAATGAAACTAAAGTAGTGGGAATCTCAAACACTCTCACCACCCTTGGGGTATTCAAACTTAACGACATTACCTACTCTATCTCTCTTTCTTATCCAGCTAATTATTCTTCAGAACAAGAATCCGCCCTATTATCTGAGTTTGACCAAATCCTCTCCACCTTTAAGTTTAGCGATGTATCAACAACTCCTTCTCCATCTACTCAAACCCTCCAACCGCCCGACTCACAAACGCCCATTGCTAGTATCTGTACCGGACCTGCTCAAACCCCAACCACAATGATTATTATCTACGATAATACCGTCGACCAACAGCCATGTGTTCAAGTCCTTCCGAACCAAACGCTCAAAATCACCAACAATTCTTCTAACTCAATTGTCATTAACACCATCCAATATCAAACTACCATCGAGACCGGGGGAAGCTATACCTTCCCCGTACCTCTCGGATCCTTTTTAGCCCCCGGGGTTCATTTATTAGGGGGAACCGAAGTCTGGCTTCAATAAATTTTGCCAACCAACTTCCTCCTGATGTGATACCATAGATTCATGAACAATGCTGCCTCCGAACTCGTCAAACTCGAGTCTTTAGTTAAAAACTCTCACCTTCCCCCCGAGCTCTTAGAAAAAGTCACGGAAATGCTTTCTCGGCTAACCCGCATGGTCGATACGGGCGTTTATTCACAGGAATACGACCGTATGTCCCATTACATTACTTGGATTATTAGCCTTCCTTGGGGAGTAACTACCGAGGATAAACTCGATCTTTTAAGTGCCCAACAAACCATGGAGTCTACGCATTATGGGATGCAAGAAACGAAAAATCGAATTTTGGAATACCTCGCCACCCTCAAACTCCGCCATGACACCAATAGTCAAGAAATTCTCCGTTCACCCGCTCTTTTTATGGTTGGACTCGTTGGTACCGGCAAAACTACTTTTGCCTACACTCTCGCCGATGTCTTGGGACGTAAATTTGCCCGCATTCCTTTCGGTGGCTTAGGAAGTGCTCGTGACCTCCGTGGTCGTTCTCGCCTCTTTCTTGAAGCCGAACCGGGCGCAATCGTCAAAGCTATTCGCGATGCCGGTTCCTTTAATCCGATTATTCTTCTGGACGAAATTGACCGGGTCGGCACCGACGAACGCGCCGATATTATGGGTGTCTTGGTCGAACTGCTTGATCCCACCCAAAACAATCATTTTCTTGATCACTATCTTGACTATCCGATTGACCTCTCCCAAGTTTTGTTTGTCGCGACCGCCAACAACACTACTAACGTTGCGACCGCCGTTTTAGATCGTCTCGAGCTCATTACTATGCCAAGTTACACCGATGAAGAAAAAATTCAAATTGCTAAAGGCTTTCTCCTCCCCAAAGCTCTTAAAGAAGCCGGTTTAAATTCTTCTCAACTCACCATCTCTCCCGAAGTCTGGCCCCTTGTCACCCGTCCCCTTGGCTATGACGCCGGTATTCGCACTTTAGAGCGGACCATTGCCGGCCTCACTCGCCGGGTTGCTCGCGAAATCGTCGAAGGCAAATCAACTGCTGTAACGATTGATCAATCTAACTACAAACAATACATGTTATCTTACTAGCCTCATTTCTATGAAAAATCCCTCCCAAACCTCTTCTCTTCGAGAACTTCAAACCCTTTTTGAATCTGATACCTCTCTCCCCCTTGCTGCCGGGAACAATCCGGTTTTTGGTGAAGGACCCGCAAACGCAAAAATTCTCGCGATTGGCGAAGCTCCTGGAGCGGAAGAAAATCGCCTGAGGCGCCCCTTTATTGGTCGTTCTGGACAACTTCTTCGAAAATGTCTTATTGAAGCAGGAATTATTTTAGAGAAAGACATTTATATTACCAACGTCGTCAAACATCGTCCTCCCGAAAACCGCGATCCTACTCCTGAAGAAATATTAGCTTATGCCCCCTATCTAGATCGCCAAATTGAACTTATTGTCCCCCAAATCATTATTACCCTCGGCCGTTTTTCCATGAATAAATTTCTCCCCAACGCTCGTATTACTCAAGTTCACGGGACTACCGAGCTTACTCATTTTCATGGCCATAAACTAATGCTAATTCCCATGTTTCACCCGGCCGCTGCTCTTCGTGGAACTACGGTGATGAATTTCTTTCGTGCCGACTTTAGTAAATTAAAGTCTTCCCTCGATTACCTGGTCACCATGGGGCTTGAAACAGAAAATTCTGTCGTCCCCCAGAACAACTCTTCAAACCTTCCCATTCAGAACGCCTTACTATAATTATTAAAAAGGAAAAAATGTTAAATTCACAACCCATTAAAATCGTTCCCCTCGGTGGTAGCGGCAACGTTACCAACAACATGTATGTTTACGAATCTGAAAAAGACATCTTAATCGTTGACTGTGGCATCGGCTTCCCCGAAGACGCCGTTCCCGGGATTGATCTCACTATTCCAGATATCTCTTATCTCAAAAATAAATTAGGTAAAATTCGCGGCATTGTCTTGACCCATGGTCACGAGGATCACATCGGGGGCCTTCCCTTTATCTATCCCCAACTAGGGGAGGGGATCCCCATTTATGCCAGCCGTCTTACCGCCGGCTTCATCAAAGAAAAATTCCGCGAATTTTCTCTTGATACTCGTCTACTTAATGTTGTCAAAGACCGTCAGCCAATCATGCTTGGCGACTTTGAAGTTAAAATGATCCCGGTTACCCACTCGGTTCCGGACACCAAACACCTGATTATCAAAACTCCGATGGGTAATGTCTACCATGGTTCGGATTTTAAATTTGACTGGACTCCGGTTGGCCAAGAATTGCCGGATATTCAATCCATTACTCGTGCCGGTGCCGAAGGCGTCATTCTTCTTCTTTCCGACTGTCTGCGCTCGGAAAGACCCGGCCACTCTCTCTCGGAGGCGATTGTTGAAGAATCGTTTGAGCGGGAATTCCGCGAAGTTGGAGGTCGTGTCATTGTCACCACCATGTCTTCTAACATCTCCCGAATTCAGCAAGCTCTTTGGGTTGCCAAACGCGCCGGTCGCAAAGTTGCCTTTGTCGGTTTCTCGATCGAGCGCAATGTTAAAGTTGCTAGCGAACTAGACTTTCTTAGTCTCCCACCTCGCCTCATTATTGATAAACGTAAAATGAAAAGCTTGCCTCGCGAACAACAATGTTATATTGTCGCCGGCAGCCAAGGACAACTCGGCTCTTCACTTGATAGAATTGCCCAGGACGACAGCTCCAGCGTACTCCTTGAAGCCGGAGACAAAGTTATTTTTTCCTCCGATCCGATCCCTGGTAACGAACAAAATGTTTATCGCTTGATCGACATGATCTCAAAAAAGAACGTCGCCGTTTCTTACTCTGACATTTCCGACGATCTTCATGTTTCCGGCCATGCTTCCAGTAAAGAACTAATGATGTTAATGGCCATGACTCGTCCCCGCTATGTCATGCCGATCGGTGGCACCTATCACCACATGGTGCAATATCACCGCCTCGCTCGTGCCATGAAAATTAAGCACGAAAACATTCTCATTCCCACTGAAGCTCAAATTATCTCTCTCAATCCCGACGGCTCAATTTCTCTTGGTGAAGAACTCATACTCAAGACCGTCTACGTCGAAAGCGGCGAGATTACTCAGGCCGATAAACCCATTATGGATCGTAAACTCATGTTTCAAGAGGGAATCGTCGTTGTCTTGGTTACCCTTCCCCAGAATAATGGCGCTATTGAGGTTGATATGATTCCCAAAGGAATCACCAAATTGATTGACGCGCCCACCATGAATCAAATTAAAGCCAGCCTTCTCACCACCCTCAAATCTCAAGATCTTAAAAAAGATCGGCTTTATGGGAAAGATAAAATCGCCAAAGAAGTTGGCCGACTCTTTATCAAACACATTTCCAAAAATCCGGTCGTCATTCCCATAATCATTGAAGATTAACCCTCTTATGTTTAGAATTTAGATATTAGTAAAGACAAACACATATGGCTAGACGCCGCGGCCGCCGCAAAAAACCTTTTCGCATCAAACTGCGCAAAGAAATTCTCTACTCAGTCATCTCAGTTATCTTTGTCGTGATGGCTTCCATTATTCTTCTCTCCTTTACCCGCCAAGGTGTTTTTCTCGAAAGTATCTACCTTGTGCTTTCTCGTGCCTTTGGTTGGACCGTTTTCATGACTCCCTTTCTTTTGTTGACGGTTGCTCTCATGATGACTCAACTTAAATGGACCATCACCTCCCCCGCCTTATTCCTAGGGGGAGTTCTCCTATTCCTTGGTAGTCTCGGACTTTCTCGAGCCGGTGAACTTGGTGCTCAAATTTATGCCGCCCTCGCCATCTTTCTCACCGGTTTTGGCGCGACCATTGTCTACCTAGCCGTGGTTGTCGTCGGGGGGATGATTCTCACCAACACCCCGCTCGAAGACGTTCTCCTGTTTATAGTTGAGGGATTTTCTAAACTCAAAGCCGCTTTTCACTCAGCCAAATCCGGAAAATCCGATCTCAAGTATCAAAAAACTCTTTTTGCTGACAGCCCCAAAACTAAAATTAACATTCCCGGCAACTCCGAGCCTTCCCCTCCTAAACCAGTCCCCGCCAAAGAGCTAGATTTTGCGACTCAAATTGTCTCCAACCCGACAGGCGATCAAGTCTGGAAATACCCCCCGGTCTCCCTCTTGTCAGCGGAAAAGGGAGCCAAAGCCGATCGGGGAGATATCAAAGAAAACGCCCACATCATCGAATCGACTCTCGAGTCTTTTAGTATCAAGGCCAAAGTTGTTGAGGTCAACGGCGGCCCTGCGATCACTCAATATGCCATTCGGATCGCCGAAGGCACCAAACTCTCCAAAATCAAAGCTCTCCAAACGGATCTGGCTCTTTCCCTCGCTGCTCCCACCGGCCAAATTCGGATTGAAGCTCCGATTCCTGGCCGCAACTTAGTTGGGATCGAAGTTCCAAACGTTTCCATGGCTTTTGTCACTTTGCACGAAATTCTCACTCACCCAGACTTTAAAAAAGAAAAATCTCACCTCGCCATTGGTTTGGGCCTTGGCGTCTCCGGCACCCCGGCGATTGCCGACATCAAGAAAATGCCTCACGCCTTGGTCGCTGGTGCCACCGGGAGTGGTAAATCGATTTGTATCAATAATATTATTTGTACCCTTCTTTTCCGCAACTCTCCCTCCGAGCTCAAGCTCATTCTTGTTGACCCCAAACGGGTCGAACTCACCTCGTACAACGGCATTCCCCATCTTCTTACCCCGGTTATTACCGACTCAGAGCGCGTGATCGCCGCTCTCAACTGGGCTACCAAGGAGATGGATAAACGTTACAAAATGTTTGCTGAAGTTGGCGCTCGCAACATCGAAGAGTATAACGAATTTTCCGGCTTTACTGCCATGTATTACCTCGTGATCATTATTGACGAACTGGCCGACATCATGCTAATTGCTCCCTCCAAAGTCGAAGACCTCGTGACTCGCTTAGCTCAAATGGCTCGCGCGACCGGGATTCACCTTGTGCTAGCCACTCAACGCCCCTCCGTCAACATTATTACCGGCCTCATCAAAGCCAACATTCCAACAAGGATTGCTTTCAACGTTACTTCCATGATTGACTCCCGCGTTATTATTGACTCTCCTGGTGCCGAAAAGTTGCTCGGTCGGGGAGACATGCTCTACGTCCCTCCCGATCGTCCTCTTCCAACGCGTATTCAAGGAACCTTTGTTACCAATCAAGAAATTAAAAACTTGATTGACTATCTCAAAAATTGTTCAGCCGAACCGATTGAATACCAAGAAGAAGTTACGGAAAAATACTTACCCGGCAACGAACCGGCAGTAGAAGAAAGTGAGGAGCGCGACGAGCTATTTATGGATGGTGTTCGAGTGGTTTGTTCTGCTGGTAAAGCCTCAACCAGCTACCTTCAACGGCGCCTTTCAATCGGCTACAACCGCGCAGCTAAAATTATCGATCAACTGGAAAAAGCTGGAGTGGTTGGTCCTGCCGATGGGGTTAAACCACGCATTGTTCTTGTGAGTAGTCCCGACCAAGTAAACCCTGCTTCTCCCGCTCCTGCCGAACCATCAAACACCTAGCAAAATTGTTATGAAAACAGCCGGTCAATTACTCCAAGAAAAACGGGTTCTCAAAGAACTCACTATTGAAGAAATTGCCGCTTCTATCAAAATCAAACCAGAATACTTACGCGCCCTTGAAAATTCTGAATTCTCCATCCTTCCGTCCTCGACTTTTATCAAAGGTTTCCTACGCAACTATGCGATCGCTCTTCGAATCAATCCTGAAACAGTCCTTGCGATGTTTCGCCGTGACTTTGTTGAAAACGAGCAAGGTGAAATTATTCCTAAAGGTTTGGTCAAACCGGTTAGCAATAAACCCAAAGTATTTTCCGCTCTTTCTTTTTTAATTGGTCTCACTCTGCTCTTCTTCCTCGGCTTTCTGGGTTACCAACTGATTGGTTGGTGGAGCCTCCCCAAGCTCGAAATCTTACAACCGGTCAACGGCGAAGTTTACGGCGAACTGGTTACCGTTAAAGGCAAAACTACCCGAGATGCCACCATTGCGGTCGACAACCAAAAAGTAATCGTTGATCAAAACGGCCAGTTTACTTTAGATCTGCTGTTTCCCGCTGGCACTCACTCCGTCATCGTGACAGCCACCAATCGTCAAGGCAAATCAAGGATGCAAGAGCGCAGTTTTCAAGTTAGTAAGTAATTATCCGATCATTCTATTAGATAAAATTTTCGTTGACACTTAACTTATAATAGATAACAACATGTTAATGTTATTTCAACCGGCTACCTATTATGCTTCTCATACTGCATTTAGCAAAGAGCATCCATCCTCAATTCATGAAATCTCTCAAACCAACGAACCAAGATACACAGAAGATGGGAAAATAATTGGCTTTACCGAAATCACAACTTGTCTCCAATGCGGCGATCAAATTATCCATATTAATACTGGTGGTTTTTTTAATGATCCTAGATAATCGTAGTTAGAGTAGGTAAAGTTTTGGTTGTTGGCATTTTCATCGATCGTTGCTATGATCTAATGGTATGGACCTGCCTCAGACTCTTTTACTCATTGCGATCTTCGTCATCTCCATAATCCTCACCATTATTGGTGTCCAAATTATCATCCTCTTACGCGACGCTCGGGAGACTCTCAAAAAAACCGATCATTTAATTTCCGACCTGGAATTTCTCTCAGGTAGCCTGATCCGTACTTCCTCGGGGTTTTCTCATCTCGCCTCGGGCTTAGAATCAGGGATGAAAATGGTTAGTTTAGTTTCAAGCCTTCTTACCAGTAAATCAAAAAAGAAATAATACTTGATTAACATGACTACTTGTCCACATTGCCAAAATTCCTCAGACGCTAGCGGTTTTACCTCCGGGTTTTTTCTCGGGCTCCTTGTGGGTGGGGCCGGTGGCTACTTGCTCTCAACCGAAAAAGGCAAGGAACTTCTTGGCGATCTTCGCGACCAAGCTTCCGACAAACTGACCGAGTTAGCTGAAAATCCTCTCATTGCTGACAAACTCGCCGACCTCGAAAAAACCATGAATGAAGCCAGGTCGGCTGTTGAGGAGACTTCTCAAAATGCTAAAGAAAAAATTCATGAAGTAGCTTCTTCAGTCGCAGAAGCCACCGCCGAACCCAAAAAACCCAAGAAAAATTTCTTTTTTCGTAGCGGTTCACCCCTCTCAAAGTAACCCTTAACTCCTGTTATAATCTTCTCTATGCAAGCCTCAGTTATTCGCCGAAAGTACTTAGATTTCTTTGCCTCTCATGGCCACGCGATTATCCCTCCCGCCCCCATTGTTCCTCCCAATGATCCCACCACTCTTTTCACCAGTTCCGGTATGCAACAACTCGTTCCCTATCTTAAAGGACAATCTCACCCAATGGGCAAACGCTTGGTCAATGCCCAGCCCTGTTTTCGGGCCGAAGACATCGAAGAAGTTGGCGACAATCGCCACACTACCATGTTTGAGATGTTGGGCAACTGGTCTTTAGGAGACTATTTTAAGAAAGAACAACTAACATGGATTTTTGAGTTTCTCACGCAAGAACTTAAGCTTGATAAAAACAAACTCCACTTCTCGCTCTTTGAAGGAGATGATTTTGCTCCAAAAGATACTGAATCCGCTAAAATTTGGCTTGAGTTAGGAGTCCCCAAAGAGCATCTTCATTACTATCCGGCTAAAAAGAATTGGTGGAGTAGAGCAGGGGAGCCCGCCAACATGCCCATTGGAGAAATTGGTGGTCCTGACTCCGAAATCTTTTATGATTTTGGGGTGAGTAATAAATCTCACGAAAACTCACCTTGGAAAAATGAAGCCTGTCACGTCAACTGCGATTGTGGAAGATATCTGGAGATTGGCAACTCCGTTTTCATGCAGTACGAAAAAACCACTTCTGGCATGAAATCTTTACCTGCTCAAAATGTTGATTTCGGTGGCGGGCTCGAACGCCTGACCATGGCTTGTCAAGACACTCCCGACGTCTTCTCAACCGACATTTTTTTGCGTCTAATCAAAACCATTGAAAAAAGCTCCGGAAAGTCATACAAAGGAGATTTTCAAGCTCCTATGCGAGTTATTGCTGACCACTTACGTGCTGCCGTTTTTATGCTCGCTCAAGGAGTACTCCCCAGCAATAAACTCCAAGGCTATCTCCTCCGTCGCCTTCTTCGTCGTGCTGCCGTTCGTGGACGAACGCTTGGGGGTGACATCAAAGCCATCTTCTCTGAAAGTATTCCCATAATTACCAAATTCTATTTCGAAGCCGGCTATCTTTCTCCCAAATTAGAGAAAGATATTATCTCCCTTGTTACCGCCGAACTTGATCGATTTAACCAAGTTTTATCAAAAGGGCTTAAAGAAATTGCGAAACTAGGCAATCAAATTGATGAACAGCTCGCCTTTAACCTTTATCAGTCTCTCGGTTTCCCTTTCGAAATTACTCGCGAACTCGCCCTTGAAAAAGGCGTTACTCTCGATGAAACTACTTTTAATCTTCTTCTCAAATCTCACCAAGAGAGCAGCCGCTCCTCGAGCACCGGCATGTTCAAAGGTGGTCTGGCAGATCACTCGGAAATCACTACTCAGTATCACACCGCAACCCACCTTCTTCACCAAGCCCTTCGCGATGTTCTTGGCGACTCTGTTTCCCAAGCTGGTAGCAATATTAACGCCGAGCGTCTTCGCTTTGATTATCTGTATGCCGGCAAACCGACCTCCGCCGAACTTACTCAGATTGCAAACATCATTAACACCAATATTTCGGCCGATCTCCCGGTTATTCAGTCTACCGAGAAGAAAGAAGATGCTATTAACTCGGGCGCCCGCGCATTTTTCCGTGAAAAATATCCGGGTATTGTGACTGTATATACGATTGGGAAACCTGGAGAGCCTTGGTATTCCAAAGAACTTTGTGGTGGTCCCCATGTTACTCGTACCGGTCTCATTGGTAAGATCAAAATAATTAAGGATGAAAATCTAGGGCAGGGAATTCGCCGTATCTACTGTCGTTTAGTTTAAAAAATCAAAAATATGCTATTGTAAATACATGGAGATCTCCAATCTATTGGGCAAAATTAAGGGTGGAGAAAAAGAAGCCCCCCCGTCTTTCTTAGCGCTCGAAATTACCGACGAAATTGTGCAAGCCGCCGTCTGGCAAGTTATTGACGGACATACCGAGGTTCTGGCGATTGGCATCCCTGTCGAGTGGGACGGCGACAGAGGTGAATCAAACGCCTTAGTCTCTGCCGCTGACGCCACTATCTCGAGCGCTGTCGAAGGAATTAGTCAGGAACTAACTGAAGTAGTCTTTGGTCTTAATTCTTCTTGGCTTGAACAAGAAGGTATTTTGCCGGCCAAACGCCAATTATTAAAAGCTCTTAGTCATGACCTTGAACTTAAGCCTCTCGGCTTTGTTGTTGTCACTGACAGTCTCTTAAGATATCTGAAAATGCAGGAAGGGACTCCTACTACCGCTATTTTGATCCAGGTAATGAGCGATACCCTGACTGTCATGTTATTACGCTTCGGGAAAATTGAAACCACTGTTAACCTCGGTCGTAGTGACGACGTCGTTGTCGACCTCGAAGAAGCTCTCTCCCGCTTTCCAACTGGAGAAAACCTTCCCTCTCGGATTATTGTCTTCAATAGTATGCACAACCTTGATGAAGTGGTCCAAAATCTCCTTTCTTATGACTGGAAAAATAAGTTTCAGTTTCTCCACGTCCCCAAGATAGAAAGTCTTCCCAAAGATGTTCTCATTCGCAGTGTCGCCGTTGCCGGCGGCAGTGAGGTTGCCAAATCAATCGGTTTTTCAATTGAGGAGCAACCCACCGTGCAACTTGAAGCCCCCTCTTCCTCACCACTCACTTCTGCGGACGAGCTTGGATTTATGCCTGTCAAAAAACTTCCTCCCCAACCAGACTTAACAACCCCCAATAATTTACCCGAAAATCAGGCCTTGCCAATCACGGAAGCCGTCGAATCTCCTCCCCCTTCTCCTTCTCCTCCCACCCATAAACCCAAGCACCCTTTTCGTTTACCCCACCTTGTTCTCCCCAAAATTACCCTTCCGAAACTTTCGCCTCTCTTGACTATTCTCAGCCTTTCTTTTATTAGTTTAATCTTGTTGAGTATTATTGCCATTTGGCTCATCCCCAAAGCGACAGTAACCATAACTGTCGAACCCAAAATCCTTGACGAAAATACCTCTCTGACATTAAGCTCAACTGCCACTTCGCTTGACTCAGAAAAGTCGCTTGTTCCCGCCAACTTCGTCACCAAAACAGTTAAAGGAGAGGATTCTCTCTCCACGACTGGCACCGAAACAGTTGGCGATCAAGCCACCGGAGAAGTCACCATTTACAATCGCACCACTCTCACAAAAACTTTTTCGGCCGGGACCATTTTTACTGCCGACTCACTCAAGTTTACCCTTAACGACGACGTTACCGTCGCCTCCTCTTCATCTACTGTTGACTCAGAACTAAAGACTATCTCTACCCCCGGGAAAAGTGATGTCAAAATCACCGCCAGTATTATTGGTGAAGAAAGTAATTTGCCAGCGGGAACCGAGTTCACAATTGCGAACTTTTCGAAAGAAACATATCTTGCCAAGAACACTTTGTCTCTCTCCGGAGGCTCCTCCAAAACCATTCAAGTTGTTAGTCAGAAAGATCTCGACAATCTTGTTTCTTCCCTCTCAACAAAGCTTTCCGCCCAAGCCCAACAAGAAATCATGTCTGAGATCGGTGATGGGAAAGGAGTCTATCTCTTTCAGAAAGACTCTCAGATCATCTCTCAAACGGCTTCGTCCAAAGTCGGGGATGAAACAGATGTTATCAATCTTAGTCTTGAACTCGAAGCCAAGGGCTTAAGCTACTCTATTGCTGACGTTGAACAACTTGTTGCTTCCACCCTCGCTCGCGCCATCCCTCCCGCCTATGCTCGAACTTCCGACCCTCCCACCGTTGAGCTGGGGGATGTTATTAGTGAGGGTAGTGACGAGGTTGAAGCCAAAGCCAAAATTATCGTTCGTCTTCTACCGGTCCTTGATATTCCCTTCCTCCGAGAATCCCTCAAAGGACTCCCGGCTTCGGAAGTTGAGGCTACTTTGTCAAATCTCGTTAGTTTTACCTCGGCCGAAGCCGAAATTACTCCCCTATGGCTTCCTCCCCGCTTTAAACGTATGCCTAGAAACCCCAACAACATCTCTATTACTCTCCAGGCAACTCAGTAACAATTAACTTCATCAACACTTATGTCATATCTTTATGTTAAAGCTCCCCCCGGTTACACCCTCAAGCGCAAGACCCCTCTCAAAATTAGTTTTAAACTTATTTTTTCTGCCTTCCTTTTGACCGTTGGGGTAGCTACCTTTACTTCTGTTGTCTATCCCCTGATTAATTATCAATTAGTCTATGCCCCCTCCCTACAAATCGCTTCAGTTACTACTCCCCTTGTTCCCGGTCTTGCCAGTAACCTTACTTCTCCCGTCAAACCGGTCCAAGCCGCCGACCCCACATTTATCCCGGAAATGATCAACACCGCCCTTGACTATACCGACTCCACTACTTGGTTTCCCAAAGCCGCTCCTCCTACTGCCACCAACCCCCTCGTCAAATCATATTATTTTTCCATTCCTAAACTTGGCATCAATAAAGCTCTTGTTCTTACCGACAGTCACGATCTGAAAAAATCCCTCCTCCAATACCCGGGGACTGCTTTCCCGGGAGATCTTGGCAATACCGTTATTTTTGGCCACTCGGTCCTTCCTCAATTTTTTAGTCCTACAAACTATATTTCGATCTTTTCTACACTTCACACCCTCAAACCGGGTGATCTAATTAATCTTTCTTTCGAAGGCGTCGATTATTCCTACTTCATTACCGAAATGTATGAAGTCGCACCCGACAACTTGGCCCCCCTCGCCCAATCTTTTGATGCCCATCGCCTAACTCTTATAACCTGTACTCCACCCGGTACCTACTTACGCCGCCTAATCGTTCGAGCTGAGTTAAGATGACTACCTATCTTGGGATTGACTATGGACTTTCTCATCTTGGGCTCGCGCTCGCCGACGGACCTCTGGCTCAGCCACTTTATTCCCTTAAAGTCGTTGATCTTCCCAAAACCCTTTCGGAACTATCTACTGTCTTAGACCACTACCACGTGAACGTGATCATTCTTGGTCTTCCCGAGGGAAAACTTGCCCCAGTTGTCAAAGCTTTTGCTCGCTCACTTACTCGCATGTCTTCGCTTCCCATTTATCTGCACCCAGAAACTCTCTCTACCAAAGAAGCGCTCATTAAACTTCGTTCTTCCGGGGCTTCTCAAAAAAAACTTCAAAATGACCACGTTTATGCAGCCTGTCTGATTCTCGAAGATTATCTGGAAGCTCACACTCCTTCCTAAACCTTTTTGCTGTATACTGTTCTTACCAATATCAAATTCAGGAGCTTGCTTATATGTTAAAAAATGTCATCGCCCCCATTCAATCCTGGCTACTTGGTCGTGGCCAATGTGTCGGTTGTGGAACCCCACTTTCCAAAGCCTCTCACACCAAACGCGACAGTGAGACCGAGAAAGTCACCTGTAAATGTGGCCGGATTTTTATCTACCATCAGAAAACCAAAAAATATCGCCGCGCCCTTTTTTCCGAAGTTTAGCCTTTCCTTTTATGCGCCATCGCCAACGTATAACCCGCTCCCTTAGTCAGCTCTTTCGTCGAACCCTCGTTTTCTCCGGACTTGCCCTTTTCTTCCTCTTGGGAGGAGGTCTGCTTCTTTTCAAACTTTTTCTCAGCTCCGTCAATCCATCTGACGATACTCTCCAAACCTTTGTAATTGCAAAAGGCGAATCTGTGTCCTCTATTACTAATCGTCTCCATGATTCAGGCCTTCTTCGCTCTCCCCTGGCTTTTCGCCTTCTCCTTAAAAAAGACCGCCTTGCCACTCGCTTGCAAGCCGGTACCTACTATCTCTCTCCCTCTCTCTCTGCGAGCGTTCTCGCCAACTCCCTGACGAAAGGTTATTCTGATCTTCGTCTCACCATCCCCGAAGGTTTTCGTCGGGAACAAATTGCCGCCCTTCTCGAATCAACCCTCTCACTTTCTCCAGCTGATTTCATAAAAAATACCCAAGAGAAAGAAGGTTATCTCTTTCCTGACACCTACTTCTTCTCTCCCTCCACCGATCTCGAGACTGTCCTTGCGACTTTTCAAACCAACTTTGATCGCAAACTTAGTGGTCTTGCTGTTACCAAAGAAGACTTAATTTTAGCCTCCTTGGTCGAAAGAGAAACAAAAACCGACCAAGAAAAACCCCTCGTGGCTGGCATCTTGCTTAAAAGACTTGCCGCCAACTGGCCCCTTCAACTCGACGCCACTGTTCAATATGTTCTCGGGAATGTGGATAATTGGTGGCCAAATACCAATCTTCTTGATCGCGAACAGCCATCTATCTATAACACCTATCTCCATCCCGGTCTCCCACCGGGTCCAATTTGTAATCCGGGTTTATCTTCCATCCGCGCTGTCCTTTTCCCGGCTGATTCACCTTATTGGTTCTATCTCCATGATCGGGAAGGGGTTATTCACTATGCAACCACCTCTGCAGAACACGCCGATAACATCACGCGTTTTCTCCGCTAATTTCTTCTCTCTCGTTTTCCCTATTGACGGATCTGTGCTATAGTGTTTTAATATCCCTTTGCCCAAGGGTATCCGTGGGGCGTACAAGACAAAGAGCGTACGTCCGATTTTTATATTAGTGGCTAAAATAGGAAATTGCTCCATGACAAAATCAAAACGGCTTTATTGGGGAAAACAAGGATTACCAATTCCCCAGCTCGATTTGGTTTCTGTCCAGCAAGAATCCTACGCCGACTTTCTCGCTCATGGTATTCCTAAGTATCTGGCTGAAATTACCCCGATTGAAGACTTTACCGGCAAAACCTGGGAACTTTCCTTCTCTGATTTTTACTTTGAAGACTCTAAACTAACCGAAACCGAAGCTGTTCTTAAAGGTCTCACTTTTGACATGCCTCTTCGGGTTAAAGTTAAGTTAATTAACAAAATTACGGCCGAAGAAATCGAACAAGACGTCTTCTTGGGTGATATTCCCAAAATGACTGAGCGTGGTACCTTTATCATTTCCGGCATCGAACGGGCTGTCGTCACCCAACTTGTCCGCGCCCCAGGGGTTTATTACGCCGGCTCAGTTGACGCCACTTCCGGACGCATTCTTTACTCAGCCGAACTTCGCCCCATGCGTGGGAGCTGGCTTGAACTTTCTGTTAATAAAAATGACTGTATCACCGGCAAAATCGATCGCCACCGCAAATTCTACGTTACCACTCTCTTGCGAGCCCTTGGTCTTGATGATGAAGAAATGACCAACCTTTTTAAAGAGGTCGACGTCGACAAAGATCACCAATATCTTTTTGCCACCCTTGCCAAAGACTCTAACAAAACTCAAAATGAAGCCTTACTCGATCTTTATGACAAAATTAGACCCGGAGAGCCCGCCGTTCTTGAAAACGCTAAAAACCTTTTTTTCCAAAGCTTTTTTGATCCTCGTCGTTATGATTTAGCCGCTGTTGGCCGTTACAAACTCAATCAAAAATTAGGTTTGGAAGTCGCCAACATTCCCGATAATCACGTTCTTCAAAAAACCGATCTTATTGCCATGGTTAAGTACCTCATCGGTTTACAAAATGGCCATGGTTCAGTTGATGATATTGATCACTTGGGTAACCGTCGGGTCCGACGCGTTGGCGAACTATTAGGCAACACTGCTTTCAGAATTGGCTTACTTCGGCTTGAGCGCTCTATCAAAGAAAAAATGTCTCTTGTTAAGCCCGATGAATCCGTCACTCCCGTTCAACTCATTAACGCCCGTCCGGTTATCGCGACTATTTCCGAATTTTTCCGTCGCAATCGTCTCTCCACTATTCTTGATCAAACTAATCCATTGTCAGAAATCGACAATCTTCGCCGTCTTTCTGTCATGGGAAGTGGGGGAGTGACCAGAGAAAGAGCCAGCTTCTCAATGCGCGACATCAACGCCAGCCAATATGGTCGGATCTGTCCGGTCCGCTCACCGGAAGGACCAAACATTGGTTTGGTTACCTATCTCTCAATCTACACGCGGGTGAATCAATATGGCTTTCTGGAATCTCCCTATCGCAAAGTTGTTCCGGTTAAAAAAGGGAACAAACAAGTCATGCACATCACCGACGAAGTAGTCTATTTACCCCCCAGTGACGAACAAGATTTCTATATTACGCACGCCGGCATTGACATTGATGACAAAGATAACATCAAGAACACTTGGGTTCCTGTCCGCCATCAGGGGGACTTTATGGAAGTTCCCGTTGACAAAGTTCAATATATTGACGTTGTTCCCCGCCAAGTCGTCGGAACCTCGGCCTCTCTCATTCCCTTTATCGCCCATGATGAAGCCAACCGCGCTCTCATGGGAACTCACATGCAATGTCAAGCTGTTCCCCTTGTTCGTCCGGAATCTCCCGTTGTCGGCACCGGCATGGAAGCCAGTGTTGCGTCATCAATGAACTGGGTTGTCAAAGCCCTGCATGCCGGGAAAGTTACTTACGTTGACGCCAATAAAATAGTTGTTACCCTCTCTGCTTCCGAGCTCGCCAAAGCGAAAAAATATCACGCCAATTCTACCAACGATCACATTACTCTTGCTCGTGGAGAAGAAACCTATTCTCTCACTAAGTTTTATCGTACTGCCCAATCAACTTGTTATAACCAAAAACCGGCCGTCAAACTGGGAGACAAGGTTGTCGCCGGTGACGTCCTGATTGATGGCCCCGCCGCCGATCAAGGAGAATTGGCTCTCGGTCGCAATCTCGTCATTGCCTACACTTCGTTTATGGGACTTGGCTATGAAGACGCGATTATCATTTCTGAACGCTTAGTTAAAGAAGACGTTCTAACCTCAATTCACATCAACGAATATGAAGCTGCTGTTATGGATACCAAACTCGGCGAAGAAGAACTTACTCGCGACATCCCGAACGTTAGTGAAACCGACCTGCGCAATCTTGGCGAAGACGGTATCGTCGTTGTCGGCGCCGAAGTCCAACCCGGTGACCTCTTGGTTGGCAAAATTGCTCCTAAAGGCGAAACCGAACTCACCGCCGAAGAACGTCTCCTCCGCGCCATTTTTGGGGAAAAAGCCCGCGAAGTTCGCGATACTTCTCTAAAAATGCCTAACGGTGAATCGGGGACTGTCATCGACGTTGGAATTCTTGACCGCGAAGAGGGAGATGAGCTTGATCCCGGCGTGCTCAAGACCGTCAAAATCAAAGTTGCCCAAATTCGTAAAGTCACCGTTGGTGATAAACTAGCTGGACGTCACGGCAATAAAGGTGTTATCTCCCGAATTATTCCCGCCTTTGACATGCCCTACCTCGAAGATGGCACCCCGGTTGACATTATTATCTCCCCCCTCTCAGTGCTCGCCCGTATGAACTTAGGTCAACTCCTTGAAGCTCACTTAGGTTGGGCGGCCAGTAAACTGGGCTATAAAGTTGCTCTCCCGGTTTTTGAACCCCTCAAAGAGTCTGCGATCGAAGAAGAACTCGTTAAAGCCGGGCTCCCTGTCAGTGGCAAAACCACCTTGTTTGATGGTCGCACCGGCCTTGCCTTTGACAACCCCAGTTCCGTGGGTATTGGCTACATCCTCAAACTTTCCCACATGGTTGAAGACAAAACTCATGCTCGCTCAACTGGTCCTTACTCTCTTGTTACTCAGCAACCTCTTGGCGGTAAAGCTCAAATGGGTGGTCAACGCTTAGGAGAAATGGAAGTTTGGGCTCTTGAAGCTCACCGCGCTGCCCACGTCCTACAAGAAATGTTAACGATTAAATCTGATGATATTGTTGGTCGCGCGAAAGCCTTTGAAGCAATTGTCAAGGGAGTTCCTATTCCCGAATCAACGGTCCCAGAATCCTTCAAAGTCCTCTTAAAAGAACTCAACTCTCTTTCTCTCGACATTATTCCTGTCGAACCTCAGGAAATTTTCGAAGCCGAAGAAACTCCTGATGAACTCACGACACCCTCTTCTGACGATGAAACTGAAGACACTCTCCTTTCTGACTCAACTGATGAGACTCCCAATGACGCTCAAACTTCAACCCCGACTGTTGACGTCCAAGAGGATTCCGCGACTGACCTAGACACCATTCCGGAACCAACTGCAGAAGAGTTAGAGGAGCAAACTTAATATGATGAAAAATATTCTTGACTTCAAAGGTCTTCGCATTCAATTGGCTTCAGGAGATACTATTCGTTCTTGGTCTCATGGTGAAGTATTAAAACCTGAAACCATCAACTACCGCACCCTCAAACCCGAAAAAGATGGACTTTTTTGTGAACGCATCTTTGGACCTACCAAAGACTATGAATGTTACTGTGGCAAATACAAACGCATCCGCTACCGAGGCATCATTTGTGATAAGTGTGGTGTTGAGGTTACCCAAAGTCGTGTTCGCCGAGAACGGATGGGACACATTAATCTCGCCGCCCCGGTAGCTCATATCTGGTACTTTAAGGGGGCTCCCTCCAAACTTTCTTTGCTCACCAACATTCCCCCCAAATCTCTTTCCGCCGTCGTCTACTTTGCCAAGTATCTAATTCTTAGTGTCGACAAAGAAGAAAAACTCAAAGTTCTTGATCAAGTTACTGAACTAAAAACTAAAAACTTGGCAGAGATCGAAGAAAACACCAAACTTGAACTTGAGAAGGTTAAAACCGAACTAACCAAAAAACTTTCCGATCTTGACGCCAAGAAGCTTGAAAAAGAGAAAAAAGCTCTCGCCATCGAAAAAGAAAAATTCACCGTCAAACGTGAAATTGAAGCTTTACGCGAGCAACTAGTTTTAGATAAAGACTCTCTCGAAGAAATTTATAAAACGGTTGCCACCATGGTCAAACGCGCCGTGGCCGGTACCGTGATCTCGGAAGAAGAATATCTCAAACTTGAAGAATATGACGCTACTTCTCACCTTCAGGTTGGTATGGGAGCAGAAGCCATCTTAGAATACTTGAATACTATTGACCTCCAAAAACTCACCAAACGACTTAAAGACGAAATGAATGACGAAACCTCCTCTATTCGCCGTGCCAAAATTGCCAAACGTCTCAAAGTTGCCGACGGCCTCAAAACTGCTGGCCTCAGTCCCACTTGGATGATGCTCAGCGTTCTTCCAGTTTTACCTCCCGAACTTCGCCCAATGGTTCAACTTTCTGGTGGTCGTTTCGCCAGTTCCGATCTAAATGATCTCTATCGTCGCGTGATTAATCGCAACAATCGTCTTCGCCACCTTATTGATCTCGGCGCGCCCGAAATAATTCTTCGTAACGAAAAACGCATGCTCCAGGAAGCCGTTGACTCTTTAATCGATACTTCACAAGCCAAAACTACTCGTCGTCGTGCCGTTAAACAACTTCGTTCCCTCTCCGACATGTTGTCAGGCAAACAAGGACGTTTCCGTCAAAATCTTCTCGGTAAACGCGTCGATTATTCCGGTCGTTCCGTGATTGTGGTTGGTCCCGAACTAACACTTGATCAGTGTGGGGTTCCAAAAGATATGGCTCTCGAAATGTTCAAACCTTACGTTCTTCGCGAGTTAATTAACGGCGGAATTGCTCCTAACGTCAAGTCTGCTAAACACACGATCGAACGCCGCGACCCGGAGGTTTTTGACATTCTCGAACGTATCACTAAAAAACATCCCGTACTTCTCAATCGTGCTCCCACGCTTCACAAACTAGGTATTCAAGCTTTTTACCCCGTTCTCATCGAAGGTAACGCCATTCAACTGCATCCTTGTGTTTGTGCCGGTTACAACGCCGACTTTGACGGTGACCAAATGGCGATCCACGTCCCTCTCTCCGAGACCGCCATTCACGAAGCTGAAGAAAAAATGATGGCGAAAAGCAATCTCCTTAAGCCTGCTAACGGCAGTCCTATTACCGTTCCCAACAAAGAAATGGCTCTTGGTTGTTACTATCTCACTTCCTTTGATCCGGAATCAAAACCGGCTACCACGCTCTTCGCGAGCACCCACGAAGCTCAAGTTGCCTATCAAAACCAACTTATTTCCCTCCGCCAACCCATTTCCCTTCGCCTTGAAGGAAAAACCCTTGAAACTTCTGTTGGTCGCATTATCTTTAACAACGCCTTGCCACCCGAACTTCGTTTCATGAACGAAAGTATTAACGCGAAAAAAATCACCAATATCATTCGTGAAGCCATCAATCTTTTTGATAATGACGCAGTCGCGAATCTTGTTGATGCCATCAAGCGCATTGGTTTCGAACACCTCACCACCTCTGGTCTTTCCGTTGCCGTTTCCGACAACATCATGATTCCCGAAAAGAATGGCATGATCAAAGAAGCCGATGTAAAAGTCAACCAGATTCTTGAAACCTTCAACCAAGGTTTAATTACCGAAGAAGAAAAGCGCCGTCTCTCTTTTGAAGTTTGGATGGACACTACCGAAAAAATCGCGACTGCCACTTGGAACCAATTTAAAGAAACTAACGCCGTGAAAATCATTATTGATTCCGGTGGAACCCGCGCGAGTCGAGATCAGGTCAAACAACTTTCGGCCATGCGGGGACTCGTCGTTGATCCTCTTGGAAAAATCGTCGAAATGCCCACCAAAAGTAACTTCCGCGAAGGTCTCTCAATTTTTGAGTACGTGACCTCTAGTCGTGGTTCTCGCAAAGGTCTGACCGACTCAGCTCTCAAAACCGCCGATGCCGGCTATCTTACTCGTCGTCTCGTTGATGTCTCTCACACCGCGATTATTCGGGAAGAAGATTGTGGTTCCGAGGAATCTCTCACAATTACTAATACCGGTTTCCGCGGTAAACAAATCGCCAAACGCGTATTGGGCAGAATTGCTTTTAAAACTATCAAAGACCCCAAATCAAAAAAAACCATTGTCAAAAAGGGTGAAATTATTGATGACATTGCCGCAGACCAAATCGCCGATTCAGGCATCACTGCAGTAGAAATTCGCTCGCCCTTAACGTGTAAATCTCGCTTTGGCTTGTGTGCCAAATGTTATGGTTGGGATTTCGGTACCCGCAAGATGGTTGTTTTAGGAACTCCTGTTGGTGTCATTGCCGCCCAATCGATTGGTGAACCGGGTACTCAACTCACGATGCGCGTTAAGCACGCCGGTGGTATCGTTGGACTTGATGTTACGCAAGGCCTCCCCCGTGTTGAAGAGCTTTTCGAAGCCCGTATCCCCAAAGTTGTTGCCCCCATTGTCACGATTTCCGGCAAAGTTAAACTTGAAGAAGGGGAGGATGGTTATAAAGTTACCGTTACCTCCACCGACAATAAAGAAGTTTCTGAAGATTATTTCGTCCCCGCGACTTTAAATCTCTTAGTCAAAGACAAGGATTTAATCGCCGCCGGCACCGTTCTTGCCGCTGGTCCGCAAAACATCCAAGAAGTTCTCCGCGTCAAAGGTGTTCTTGCCGCCGAAGAATACATTATTCAAGAAGTTCAAAATGTTTATGAATCTCAAGGTATTCCTATTTCTGATAAACATTTTGAAGTCGTTGTCCGTGAAATGAGTGGGAAAGTCAAAGTTGAAGAATCCGGCGACACTAGTCTTATCCCCGGTGAAATCATGGATCGCTTCGCCTTTGAAATTGCTAACGAATCAACCATTGCCGAAGCCGGTGAGCCGGCGACCGCCCAGGCCACTATTCTCGGCATCACCCGGAGCGCTCTCCACACTCACTCTTGGCTTTCAGCTTCTTCCTTTGAACAAACAACTAATGTCTTAAGTGAAGCTGCTCTTGTTGGCAAAGAAGACATGCTGCTCGGACTCAAAGAAAATGTCATTATCGGACGACTCATTCCGACCGATCCCGAACGCGTTGCCATTAAATCGGAGTCTGACTCAACTCCTGTGATACAATAACGACTCATATGCCAACCATAAATCAGCTCGTCCGCAAAGGTCGAAAACCCAACTCAACCAAGATCAAAGCCGTTGCTCTTCGTCGTGGCTACAACGCTACCAAACGCAAACACGTCTCCTACCCTTCGCCTCAAAAACGTGGTGTTTGTGTCATCGTCAAAACCATGACCCCCAAAAAACCGAACTCTGCTCTTCGAAAAGTAGCCAGAGTTCGTCTCAGCAATAAGCAGGAAGTTACCGCCTATATTATGGGAGAAGGTCACAATCTCGCGGAGCACTCCGTAGTCTTAATTCGCGGTGGGCGTGTTCGCGACCTTCCGGGTGTGAAATATCACATCGTTCGGGGTAAATACGATACCGCCGGTGTCGAAAATCGCAAATCCAGTCGTAGTAAATATGGGACAAAACGTCCGAAATAAAATCTATGCGCGCCAAAAAACCGTCTAACCCAGTTCCCTCACTTGACCCTCATTATCACTCCCTCGAAGTTGCCAAACTCATCAATCGGGTTATGCAGCAAGGTAAAAAAACCGTCGCCCAAAAACACGTTTATCATGCTTTTGACCTTATTGCAAAGCAGACTAAACAAGAAGCTCTCGACGTTTTCCTTGCGGCATTGAGTAACATCAAGCCAAAAACCGAAGTACGATCCCGTCGTGTTGGTGGTGCTGCCTATCAAGTTCCCATGCCAGTTTCTCCGGCACGCCAATTTTCTCTCTCGATTCGTTGGTTAGTTCAGTATGCCCAAGCCCGTGGCAACTCTGAGTATCACACTTTTGGTGACAAACTTGCCGCCGAAATTATGGACGCCTACAACAACACTGGTGCCGCGATTAAGAAACGCGACGACGTTCACCGGATGGCCGAAGCCAACAAAGCCTTCGCCCACTTCCGTTGGTAAACTTAATTCCGCTATACTTAATTCATGTTGAAAAGAGGGGATTACCCACTCTTATGGGTCTTGCTAGCCATTTTTCTTGTTCGCTTTGTTCTTAGTCTAAGTATTTCTAATCCCGACACCAATAATCACTATGCTTGGATGAAGAGCGTTGATAGACATGGTTGGCAAGGCCTTTATGAACGAGATTTCTCTCCTTTCGCTTCCGCGAACTACCCACCGCTCGCCCTGTACTCATTTCGGCTCAGTGAGGAGCTCTATCAAATCTCACCCCCTTCTCTTCAAACCCCGGCACTTCATGCGTCCCTTTATAAGTTACCAAGCCTGCTGAGCGATTGTTTGATCGCCTACTTAATTTGGCGTTTCCTCCCACTCTCCCGCCGCTCTAAACTTATTTCCCTCCTCATTTTTTTATTTAATCCCGCCCTCATGATCAATAGCGTTTACTGGGGTCAAATTGAAAGCCTCTCGGCTCTTACGGCAATCCTTACCCTCCTGGCTCTCATCAAGAAAAGGGGAGACCTTGCCATTCTTGTTTTCACCCTCGGTCTCTTAACCAAACAAAACATTCTTCCTCTCACACCAATTTTGTTCATCGGGATTTATCTTTCTCATCCTCCTCTAAAAAAACTGTTTTCTGCAACTATCTTCTCTTTGGGCTTGATCTTCCTCAGTTATTCTCCTCTTCTGCCGCCCGACACTCACCCTTTTTCATACATTGTTAGCTCTTATGCCGCCTCTCTTGGCGGGCAGACCCATCAACATTTAGGTTCAGTCAACGCCTTAAATTTCTGGTATCTCCTCGGACAAAATCAAGTCTCCGACTTAACTACTCGTCTCCCCGGACTCTTGCTTACCTCTCTCGGCACCCTGATTAGTCTCTATTGGCTTTTGCGTTTCCGCCACCAACCCCATCTTGGTTACTTCATCGCCGCGGTAATCATTTCTCTCTGGACTTTTGTCTTTTCGACCCGCATGCACGAGCGTCATAGCTATATGGCCGTCGCCTATTTAAGCTTTCTTCTGCCCTACGCTAACTGGCAATGGCTCTATCTTGTTCTTTCCGGCCTCAGCTTTTACAACACCCTCGGAGTTTGGTTAGAGTTTTATGCAGTTCCCCCCTCCTCAAGCTGGTTAACCACGATGACAATCCTCTCCGGCTTCAGCGTCTTCCTTGCTATCATTGTTGTCCTCTTACCCTCTCAATTTCTCCATCAAGATCGCATAAAAACGCAAGTTATGAATCGTCGCGAGCCTTAACACTCGCTCATCCTTTTCCCGCCACCTTTTTGCTAACTCCCCTTTAGTTATTGTGGTACACAACTCACAATCACAGCTCGTACTCACTGGTACCTCTTCTTTTAAATGCTCTGCTTTTCTCGGAATATAGTACTCATAAAAATCTGGCTTGGAAAGATCAATTGTTTTCATGCTCTTGGCAGTATAAATATAAAGTCTCCCGTGCCTGGCATCGCGGGTGGGGAGTACACAATCAAAGATTTGGTATCCTAGCTTTACACACGCCACAATATCGTCCGGTTTCCCGATCCCTAGACCATACAGTAGAGTATTTTTAGGTAAATTGTCAGCAATCAGCTTGGCGGTAACAATATCAAATTTACCGTCTTTCATCGGCCAGCCACCATAACCATATCCATCAAACCCGATTTTTACTAGTTCCTTTATACTTTTCATCCGCAGATCATCAAAGTAAGCTCCTTGCACCACCCCGATCAAATATGGTCTATGCTTCTTTGGAATTTTGTTTTTTTGACATATCTCTTCGTAGGTTGCTTTGCACCGCTTGGCCCACAATGTCGTCCGATTCACGCTCACTTCCGCTTCCTCACGAGTGGCGTCCGGAGGAGTAAAATCGTCTAGGACCACCATCAGATCAGTCTTCATCGCCATCTGATACTTGATCGAATCTTCGGGAGAGAAGTGGTGGCTCTGCCCGTCAACCGTAAAAGTCACGCCCTCGTCAGTTACGGTACTGTTGCCGCCACCCTTTTTCGCGATTGACATCACTTGGAACCCACCGGAGTCAGAAATGTTCGCTCCGTCCCATCCCAAGTATGGTCGGATACCTCCGGCCAGTTCTGTCTTTTCTGTTCCGACCAGACGTAAGAGGTGGAAAGTGTTGACGAGGATTCCCGGTAACCCAACTCTTTTTACATCCTCAAAACTGAGCTGTCGCACCTCACCTCTCGTCGCGTCTGGGAAAAATAAGGGAAGGGGAAGTTTTTTCCCCGTCACGGTTACAAAATTGTTCTGCATGTCTTATGGAGCTGTCTTTAATTCTTCATCTAACGTTCCCGCCATATACGCGGGGAATGTATACCTCAACCTGTCGATTTTCAGTTTCTCTTCGTATAGTAATACTCTTGGGTCGCGTGAGAGTTCTTGACTAATATAAGCGTTCACTTTTGCCATGGCCTCGTCTTTACACGCCAAATACAATTCATAACCCCTCGTTTTACACGCTTCCTCTCGTGCTCTTCTCACATAATTGTCCCACTGCAAATCCATCGCCAGTTTTAACTCGTCAATCGTCGGCGCCGTGGCGTATGTTCCTCCTCCGACCTGACTAATTTCTCTTAAAGCTTGGTTGTCGGCTTTACTCCCCACCGCAAAACCAATAACATGCACAACGATTCTCTGATTGCCTTCATAAACACTCTTTGCTGCCTCAACCGGGTTAGTATCGCAGGTTTCCACTCCGTCCGAAATAATCACGATTTCGTTGATTACTTGGGCGGAGGGTGCGTCTTTTGCACTGGTTTCTTTCTCAACAAAACTCTTTTCCGCCTCCCCGATTGCCAGTCCAATCGGTGTCCAGCCTGCCGGTTGAATATTTTTTAGGTCTTTTTCGCTCGACTCAAGCTTTAACTCCCCAAGCTTTACAACCGTCTCCACACTTTTACAACTCATTTCCTTGTCCTTATTGGCATTAGTCCCTTTGTCTCCATATACAATTAATCCGACCTTTGTGCTTTCAAGTTCGGAAGTCTTTTTTAAATATTCACTAATCGCAATTTTCGCCGCCTCCATTTTCGTCTGGTTTCCAACCATTTGTTGCATACTGCCGGACGAGTCAAGTAAGATCATCACATTTCGAGGAGCCCTCTCAACCGCCTCAAGATTGGTTGCTTCGCATTTAGAGTTAAAACAACGCTCTAACTCCGAAACTTCCGGGTTATAACCAATAATTTTCTCGATGAAATCTGGAATACGGTCGCGATCGGTGTCTTGCTCGTATCGACTCAAGTCAATTATCGGCTTTCCCACCTCTGGAAGTGGTTGATCTGTTTGTTGATTTCTCCTGGCAATTACCAGGCTAATCCCTAAAACCACCCCCACTATCAAAACCAACTTACCCAGCCCTCTTTTTCTTTTTCGCATATCTTTATCATACCGCGTTTATCCTTCTCGACAAACTCTCTCGACTAAGCTACAATTACCTACGCCTCATTCTCGTGTGGTAATTAATTAGTTAATTTTCAAATTTTCCTTATTTACATGTAATTTGGAATTTGAAAATTGGAGAATATATCGTGACTGTCAAAACCACAGATCGCCAAATGCCCATGGACAAAATCCGCAACATCGGCATCATTGCCCATATCGATGCCGGTAAAACCACGACCAGCGAACGCATTCTTTTCTATACCGGCAAATCCTATAAAATCGGCGACATTGATGAGGGTAACACCCAAATGGACTGGATGGAACAAGAGAAAGAGCGCGGCATTACCATTATGTCCGCCGCTACCACCACCTTCTGGACCCCTCAAATCGAAGGCAGTCTCTTCCATGACTCTCACCGCATTAACTTAATTGACACCCCCGGCCACGTCGATTTCACCGCTGAAGTTGAACGCTCTCTAAGAGTGTTAGACGGCGGCGTTACAGTTCTTGACGGTGAAGAAGGTGTCCAATCTCAATCCGAAACCGTTTGGCGCCAGGCCGACAAGTACAAGGTTCCTCGGCTCTGTTTCATCAATAAAATGGACAAACTTGGAGCCAACTTTCACGCCACCATTAAAGATATTCAAGAAAAATTAGGCGCGCACACCGCCATCCTCGCCCTCCCCATTGGAGCAGAAAACCTCTTCAAGGGTGTTGTTTTGCTTCTTGAGAGGAAAGCTTTTATTTGGGAAGGCGATGAAACCGGCAGCAAATATACTATTGGCGAAGTTCCGGCCGAGATGGTCGAAGAAGTTGAAAAATACCGCGCGGAACTGGTTGAACAAATATCCGAAACCGATGACGCTCTCATTGGCAAATTCCTTGATGGCGTCGAACCTACTGTTGAAGAATTGAAAACTGCTCTGCGAGCGGCCACCATTGCTTATAAACTAGTACCCATCTATTCTGGTTCATCCTTACGCAACAAGGGTGTTCAGCCACTCCTTGACGGCATCGTCGATTTTCTCCCGTCGCCTTTAGATGTTCCTCCTGCCGAAGGTCTCGCCCCCAACTCTGAAGAAAAAATCATCAGGAAACCTGACATCAAAGAACCCTTTACCGCGCTCTCCTTTAAAATTCAAACCGATCCCCACGTTGGTAAACTGACCTACGTCAGAGTTTACTCCGGTAGTTTAAGTTCAGGCTCTTACGTTCACAACGCGACTCGCGACAAAACCGAGCGGGTTGGTCGACTCCTACTCATGCACGCGAACGACCGCGAAGAAATCTCGGAAGCCATCGCCGGTGAAATTGTCGCCATCGTTGGTCTTAAAGATACCAAGACTGGTGATACTCTTTGTGATAAAAATCACCCCGTCATTTTAGAGGGAATCGAGTTTACCGAACCGGTGATTTCGCTTGCGATCGAACCTAAAACCAAAGCCGATCAAGAGAAAATGGGGATCGCCTTATCTCGTCTCTCCGAAGAAGATCCTACCTTTAAAATTAAAACCAACCACGAAACCGGTCAGACTTTAATCGCCGGCATGGGAGAACTTCACCTTGAAGTTTTGGTCGATCGCATGAAGCGCGAGTTTCACGTCGAAGCCAATGTCGGCAATCCTCAAGTTGCCTACAAAGAAACCATCACCAAAGACGGAGACGCCGAAGGCAAATACATCCGCCAATCCGGTGGTCGGGGACAGTATGGTCACTGTCTCTTGCGCCTCAAACCCCTTGGTCGTGGCGAAGGGTTTAAATTTATTAACGCCATCGTTGGAGGTGTCATCCCTAAAGAGTTTATTGCTCCCGTTGAAAAAGGAGTCAAAGAAGCCGCCGAAAATGGGGTTCTTGCCGGCTATCCTCTCGTTGACATCGAGGTCACTCTTTATGACGGCTCCTATCACGAAGTAGACTCCTCCGAGATTGCCTTCAAAATCGCCGGTTCCATGGCTTTCCAATCCGCCGTTAAATCTTCTTCTCCGATTCTCCTCGAGCCCATCATGAAACTCGAGATTACTACCCCTGAAGAATTCATGGGTGACGTCATTGGCGACGTCTCCAGTAAACGTGGACAAGTTCTGGGAAGTGATCAACGTGGTAACGTCCGGATTATTAATGCCCTTGTCCCCTTGGCTGAACTCAGCAGATATGCTACAATACTCCGCAGTATGACCCAGGGGCGGGCCAGTTTCTATATGGAACCAAGCCACTACGACCCGGTCCCTAATAACATAACCGAAAAAATTATAAGCAAAGAAAATAATTAAAACTTAAAGGAGGCAGCATGGCTGATGACTCAAAAAAATACGTTCGTAATAAACCCCACGTCAACATTGGGACGATTGGACACGTTGACCACGGAAAAACCACGCTTACCTCCGCGATTACCATGGTTCTAGCTAAAAAAGGTCTCGCTGTTGCCAAAAAATATGCTGACATTGATGCCGCCCCCGAAGAGCGCCAACGCGGAGTCACTATCAACTTAGCTCACATGGAATATGAGACCGAAAAACGTCACTATGCTCACATCGACGCTCCCGGCCACGCCGACTACATCAAGAACATGATTACCGGTGCCGCCCAGATGGATGGCGCCATTCTTGTGGTTGCCGCCACCGACGGACCCATGCCTCAAACCCGTGAACACATCCTCCTTGCTAAACAGGTTAACGTTCCCAAAATCGTCGTCGCTCTTAACAAATGCGACATGGTTGATGATCCGGAACTGCTTGACCTTGTCGAAATGGAAATTCGCGAACTGCTAACCAAATATGAGTATCCGGGAGATGAAATTCCGATTGTTCGCATTTCCGCCCTCAAAGCCACCGAAGGTGACGCCGAATGGGAAAAGAAAATTCAAGAGTTAATGGACAAAGTTGACGAGTACATTCCGACTCCCGTCCGCGAACTCGACAAACCTTTCCTCATGCCGGTCGAAGACGTCTTTTCTATCAAGGGCCGCGGGACCGTGGCAACCGGTAGAATCGAGCGTGGTGTAATTAAGGTCGGTGACGACGTTGAAATCGTCGGCATGGGCAAAGACAAGAAATCCGTTGTTACCGGTGTTGAAATGTTCCGCAAACAACTTGACGATGGTCAAGCCGGCGACAACGTCGGAATTCTCCTTCGCGGGATCGAAAAAGACGACATCGAACGCGGACAGGTCTTGGCGAAACCCGGCAGCATCAAACCCCATACGGATTTTGAAGCCCAAGTCTACGTTTTAACCAAAGAAGAAGGTGGACGCCACACTCCCTTCTTCTCCGGGTACAAACCCCAATTTTATGTTAAGACTACCGACATTACCGGTGACATCAAACTTCCCGACGGAGTTGAGATGGTTATGCCTGGCGATGACGCCAAAATGACCGTTAAACTCATTGTTCCGGTCGCTATGGAGGAAGGTCTCCGCTTTGCTATCCGTGAAGGAGGCAAGACTGTCGGTGCCGGAGTTATAACCAAGATTCTTACTTAACAGCCGCTTTCTAGCGGTGCCAATCTCGATGAAAAGAGATATGGCAAAGTGCGGAGCTTGAGAAAAACTTAGGCTCCGCCTTAAAGTTGCTTATTAATAAAAGAGAAAATTAAATAACATGGCTGCAAATAGAATTAGAGTCAAACTAAAGTCTTTTGATCACCGCGTCATCGACGAGGCGGCAGCTAAGATTGTCGACACCGCCCTTCAAACCGGCGCTCGCGTCATTGGTCCCGTCCCCCTTCCCACCCGCCGCAAAGTGATCACCGTCCTAACAAGTCCTCATACCGACAAGGATGCTCGTGAACACTTTCAGATCCTGACCCATCAAAGATTTATCGATATTGAGAAACTAACCTGTAAAACCATTGACTCACTTATGCATCTCGAACTTCCCGCCGGCGTAGGTATTGAAGTGAAAATGTAAGGATTGCTATGAATTTCGTCTTTTTTGGCACAAAAAAATCAATGTCCGAAGCCTATCTTGGTGATACCAGAATTCCGGTCACCCAAATTATTCCTCTTTCTATGAGTGTTGCCCAACAGAAAACTCTCGAAAAAGATGGTTACGAAGCAACTTCTGTTAAACTCACCAAATCCAAAACTCGTGAAATTCCCTCTCTCATCGATCAAAAACCCGGTGACACGGTGAGTCCTCTTGATACTGTTAAAGCCGGCTGCACAGTTTCTGTCCATGGCACTACCAAAGGGAAGGGGTTTGCGGGCGTCGTCAAACGCTGGAACTTTGCCGGTGGTTTTAAAACCCATGGTCAGCCAGATCGTCATCGTGCCCCCGGCAGTATCGGTCAAGGAACTACTCCCGGACGTGTTCATAAAGGCAAAAAAATGGCCGGCCGCATGGGTGGCGACTCTCTCACCCTTAAAAATCTCCTTGTTGTTGCCGTCGACGACCACTCACTTTGGGTCAAAGGCCCTATTCCTGGTACCTCCAACACCCTCTTACGTTTGACCGTCACAAGTACAGGTGACGCTCCCAACCTTACCTATTTAAAAGGATTTTCTCTTCCAACCCCTCCAACTAACACCAAACCAGCTCCAGAAACTCCCGACTCTCCTCCCGAATCACCCGCCCCAACTCCCGAAGCACTCGAACCATCTCCAGAGAAGCCCACTCCAGAAAAGTCTGAACCGGCTTCCAAAACACCTGAAGCAACTCCTGAGCCAACTCCCGAAGTCGCTGCATCAACCCCGGAACCCACCACTTCTCCCACTCCGGAAAAAGAACCTGATTCTACCCCCGTCAAGGAGACCGTGACATGAAAATAACCACTTACAGCATTAAAGGTATTAAAACTACCCCCTGGGAACTCAACGAAAAATCTTTAGGGAAACTCAACCCCTCCCTTCTTTCTCAGGCTTTGCGTATTTATATCTCCAACCCTCACCAAAAAACGAGTGTGGTTAAAACTCGTGGTGAAGTTGCTGGTTCGACCAGAAAAATCTACCGCCAAAAAGGCACCGGCCGTGCTCGCCATGGTGCCCGATATGCCCCCATTTTCGTCGGTGGTGGTATTGCCCATGGCCCAAAAGGGGAGCGTCCCCAAAACTTGATTCTTCCCAAAAAAATGCGCTCTCGTGCCCTCGCTAGCGCTCTTTTGCTGAAACTCCAAGACTCTCAAATTTCCGGTCTGCAAGCCGCCTCCAAAGTCGATGGCAAAACTAGCTCCCTCGCTCGTCTCATGGCTACGATTGCCAATCACCCAAAGAACAAGGTACTCGTCATCACCTCCGCCAGGATTAATCCCTTGTACCGTGCCCTCAGCAATCTTCAGGGTACTACTATGAAGAGAGCTAGTCTCGTTAATGCTTATGACCTTGTTTCAAGTGATTACGTCATTCTTACCAAGAAAGCTCTCGACTCCATCCTTACTCGCATCTCTGCTCCTTCTAGTCTCCTTAATCAACCTACCAAGAAAGTCACCAAACAATGAATCTCTTAATTAAACCCCATCTCACCGAAAAATCTATGCTCGCCGCCTCCCGCGGAGTCTATACCTTTTTAGTGGCCAAGAATTCGAGTAAACACCAACTTGCCGAGCAAGTTGAAAAAACCTTTAAAGTTAAAGTTCTCAAAGTCTCTACTTCTACTCTTAAAACCGCCACCAAAAAAACCGGCAAACGCCGCTTAGCCGTCAGCCACCCACCTCTCAAGTCCGCTCGCTTTTGGCTTAAAAAAGGCGACTCTATCGATTTATTTGATATCAAAGAAGATAAATAAATATTATGTTAAAAAAATCTAAACCCACCAGCGCCGGTATCCGCCATCGTCTCTCCCCGGTTAATGTTTTTACCGCCTCTCGTCCGGAGAAGTCTCTCACGGAAAGAGTTGTTAAAAATGCCGGTCGCAACGCTCATGGTCACGTTACCACTCGTCACCGGGGTGGTGGGGTTAAACGCCGCTATCGCCTTATTGATTTCAAACGCAATAAAACCGTTGAAGGACGCGTTGCGAGCATCGAGTATGATCCTAACCGCACCAGCAACATTGCGCTTGTCTTCTATCGTGACGGTGAAAAACGTTACATTCTCGCCCCCGACGGCCTTCAAGTTGGTGACGTCATTGGCAAGGGCGAAGATCTCGAACCCAAACTTGGTAACGCTCTCCCTCTTAAACGGATCCCAATCGGGCTTCCCATTCATAATCTAGAATTAACGCCCGGCAAAGGTGGACAAATTGTGCGCTCAGCTGGTTGTGCAGCTTATATCCAATCCAAAGAAGGTGATTTTGTCACCGTTAAACTTCCTTCCGGTGAAATTAGATTGCTGAAAGGCCTTTGTTTTGCTACAATCGGCCAGGTTTCAAATCTGGATCATAAAAACCGCAAAATCGGCAAAGCCGGAACCAGGCGCCTAATGGGTTGGCGTCCCTCTGTTCGTGGTATTGCTCAACATCCAGATTCTCACCCTCACGGTGGGGGAGAAGGTCGAAGTGGCATTGGGATGCCCTCGCCTAAATCTCCCTGGGGAAAGAAAACCCTCGGGAAACGCACCCACAACAAAAAGAAATACTCTAAAAAATATATTATTCAATCTAGGAACGCCAAATGAGTAGAAGTACGCGCAAAGGACCATACGTTGACGAGAAGCTCTTGAAAAAGGTGTTGGCTCTCCAATCGACCGGTCGTAAAACTTCTATCAAAACCTGGGCCCGTGCCTCATCCATTCCTCCCGAATTTGTGGGTGTTACTTTTTTGGTCCACAATGGCAAAATTTTTAAAGAGGTCTTTGTTTCCGAGGGCATGGTCGGACACAAACTCGGCGAGTTTTCTCATACTCGCACCTTCCGCGGCCATGGCAAGATCGTCAAACGCACCTTAGCCAAAACTTAAAAAATCAAATCCATAAGAACAAACTCATCAATCAAATAATATGAAAGCAACACAAAAATATATCAGAACCCCAGCTCGCAAGCTTCGTCTTGTGGCTGACGCTGTGCGTGATCTCCCCCTCGACCGCGCTCTTGCCTCCCTCCGCTTTATGAGTAAACGCGCCGCCCTTCCTCTCTTTAAAACTCTGACTTCCGCCGTCGCTAACGCTAAAACTCATAAAGGATTATCGGTGGATAAACTCAAGATTAAAGCCATCGACATTGGTGAAGGCCCTACCTACAAACGTTGGCGGGCTGTTTCTCGTGGGAGTGCTCACTCCATCATGAAAAGAACATCTCACATTAATATTGAACTGCAGGAGAAGGATCATGGGTCAAAAAGTTAACCCCTTTAGCTTCCGTCTAGGGGTTATTTATAGCCCTAGTTCGAAGTGGTATGCCGGTAAGAAAGACTACCGTGATTTTGCCTTGCAAGATATCAAAATTAAAGAATTTATTAATCAACGCCTTCGTCTTGCCGGGATCGTCTCGGTTAACGTCGAGCGCTCTATTAACGTCATTAAAATTGTCATCTCTGCCGGTCGTCCCGGGGTTGTTATCGGTCGCGGTGGTGCCAACTTGGAGCTGCTGAAAAAAGAACTCGAAGACTTCTTTAAAAAAATTGGTGCTCCGACTTCTCTTAAATTTCAACTCGAGGTTAAAGAAGTTAAAAATCCTGATCTTTCCGCCAAACTAGTTGCCGAACGCATTTCCGAACAACTTATTAAACGCTATCCTTCCCGCCGTGCGGTTGCTCAAGCTCAAGAGAGAGTTATGGCCGCTGGAGCCAAGGGTGTTAAGATTCAACTATCCGGTCGGATCAACGGTGCTGAAATCGCCCGCTCGGAAAAATATCCCAAGGGTTCAATTCCCACTCAAACTCTCCGCGCCGATATCGACTATGCCCAACTTCCTTCGCTTACTCGTTCAGGCTATATTGGCATCAAAGTCTGGATTTATAAGGGTGAAACAACCATCTAATCATCGGTTTAAATTAACTAAATATGTTACAACCTAAAAAAAGCAAATACCGTAAACAATTCCGAGGCACCATGAGCGGAATCGCTACTCGTGGTAGTGATCTGTCCTTTGGAGACTATGGTCTTAAGGTCTTGGAAAGCACGTGGCTGAGCGCAGAGCAAATTGAGTCGGCTCGGCGCACTATTACCCATCATACTGCTCGTATCGGCAAACTTTGGTTACGCGTCTTCCCCCACCTTCCCGTTACCCACAAAGGTGCTGGTTCTAAAATGGGTTCCGGCAAAGGGGACATCGCCAAACATGTGGCCGTTGTTAAACGGGGCACCATCATCTTTGAACTAGGCAGTTTACCGGAAGCTACCGCTCTTGAGGCTTTTCGCAAAGCCGGCTCTAAACTTCCAGTGAAAACAATCGTTATCAAACGGGGGGAATTATGAAAATGAAAAAAAACGATCTTCAAGAAGTTATTAAACTAGGACAACCTGCCGTTGAGCAAAAAATTCAGGCTCTCCAAGCAGAATTAGTTCAAGACTCACTCAAACTAAAAAGGGGAGAACTCAAAAATCTCCGCACTAATCGCCTTACTCGTCGCTCGATTGCCCAACTCAAAACCGCGACGTTTAACTTAAAAGGAGCAAAGTGAAAAGACTTAAAGGCATTGTTATTTCGGACAAGATGGTCGGCAGCGCCGTCGTTCTTGTCGAATCATCTTGGGCCCATCCTCTCTATAAGAAAACGATCAAACGTTCGAAAAAATACCTGGTCCAAAATCTCGCCAAAGCCAAAACTGGCGATAAAGTTATTATTACCGAGTCGCGCCCCCTTTCTCGTCACATTCGGTTCATTATTGAAAAAATTATTTAATTAAAACCTATGATTCAACTACGCTCAATCCTCAATCCAGCTGATAACTCCGGAGCCAAACGCCTTATGGTGATTCATGTCCACGGTGGTTCCAAACGTCGCTTCGGTCACGTCGGTGACATTGTCACAGTTGTTGTCGACCAAGCTGCGCCCAACACCTACGTCAAAGACTCTCAACTCGTTAAAGCCGTGATTGTTCGTACCCGCAAAGAAATTCGTCGAGAAGATGGTACATATGTTCGCTTTGACGATAACGCCGCCGTTGTTATTGACCCCAAAACCAAAGACCCGCTTGCCACTCGTGTTTTTGGACCCATTGCCCGCGAAGTTAAAGATGCCGGTTTTTCCAAAATTGCGTCTCTTGCCGAGGAGGTACTCTAAATGAAGAAATTTAAAGTTGGTGACCAAGTTTTAGTGACGGCTGGCAAAGATAAAGGTCGAACCGGCGAAATTTCGCGGATTCTCACCAAAAAAGACCGCGTCGTTGTTAAAGGTATCAATCTCTACAAACGCCACCGGAAAGCTACCCAAAATTCTGAAGGAGGAATAATTTCTCTTGAAAGGCCTTTACCGACTGCCAGCATTGCTCTGATTGAAGGTGGGAAACCTATTAGAGTCGGTCTCAAACGTGACAAAACTGGTCTTAAACGAGTTAGTAAAAAAACTGGGAAAGTCATATGACCGATCAAGATTTAAAATCCCGCTATCTTCAAGAAATTGCCCCAGCCCTGCAGAAACAATTTAATTTGCAGAATTCTCTTGCTGTTCCCAAACTTCTCAAAATTGTCATTAACATTGGCATCCCTAAATCTGACACCTCGACCAAAGATCTGGAAGTGGCCAAACAGGAGCTGGCTTTAATTTCCGGTCAAGCTCCAAGAACCACCCTTGCCAAAGCCTCAATTGCCGGTTTCAAGATCCGTGCAGGAGAACCAATTGGTGTCAGTGTGACTCTTCGAGGTCAAAAAATGTTTGATTTCCTCGATAAATTGTGTAGAATAGTCCTTCCGCAAGTCAAAGACTTCCGGGGGGTTAAAAAAACTGCTTTTGATGGTTCCGGCAACTATACTCTCGGACTCACCGAACAGATTATTTTTCCCGAGATCGACTACGCTCACGTTGAGCGAGTACACGGCCTCGAAATTAGCATCATCACTACTGCTTCAACTAATGAGCAAGCGCTCGCGCTTCTCCTATTAATCGGCTTACCTTTTGAAAAGGACCTTGAGGAAACAAAATAATATGGCTAGAAAAGCTCTAATTTTAAAAAGCCGTCGTAAACCCAAGTTTACCGTCCGCGCCCACTCCCGTTGCAAACTTTGTGGCCGTGGCAAAGCCTATCTCAGAATCTTTGGCATGTGCCGACTTTGCTTCCGCGAGCAAGCCATCAAAGGAAACTTACCCGGAATTACTAAAGCTAGTTGGTAAAAAATATGATTAACGACTCTCTTTCTGACATGATTACTCGTCTGCGCAATGCCTTTGCCATTGGCAAAAGTACCATTACGCTTCCCCACACCACGCTTCTTGAGAGCGTCGCTCACGTCTTAGTAGAAGAAAAATACCTTTCTAAAGTAGAAGTTGTTAAATCTTCTCTTGTTCACTCAAGTCTCGTTTTAACGCTCGCCTACGCCGGCACCAAACCCTCGATTAGTTCTATTAAACGCATTTCCAAACCCGGCCTTCGTACCTACAAAAAATCTCCCGAACTTCGCCCAGTTCTCTCCGGAATGGGTATTGCTATTCTCTCAACTTCCAAAGGAGTCATGACTGATCGTTCTGCCAAAAAAGCCAAGCTTGGAGGAGAAGTTCTCATCGAACTTTGGTAGCTATGTCAAAAATCGGTCGTCTTCCCATTAACCTTCCCTCTGGAGTCTCAGTCTCTCTGGTTGATAGTCTTATCACAGTTAAAGGACCCAAGGGTGAGCTCTCCCATTCTCTCCCTCGGAAAATTCACGCCGAACTGACTGAAAACGTCCTCACTCTTACCCGCCAAAGCGAAGACAAACCTACCCGCGCTCTCCACGGCCTCAGCCGCGCTCTTCTATCAAACTTTGTCACCGGTGTTTCAACTGGTTTTCATCTCACTCTTGAACTGGTTGGTACCGGTTATCGTGCCCGTTTGCAAGGCAATCAATTAATTCTTTCTTTAGGTTTTTCCCACGAAGTTGAGTATAATATCCCGGTTGGTATCGAGGTTAAGCTAGAAGGTACCAACATTATTACCATTTCCGGCATTGATAAACAGCTGGTTGGTCAAGTCGCCGCCGTTATTCGGGCTTACAAAAAACCGGAACCCTACAAGGGTAAAGGTATCCGCTACCAAGGCGAAGTAGTCAGACGTAAAGCCGGTAAAGCCGTCAAAGGCGCCACCGCCTAAATTACTTAAGAAAGTTATATGAAAACAAACAATTACGTTAAAAGAGCTAGGAGAGTACGAGCTAAGCTCCGGGCTACCGCCTCGCTTCCTCGCTTATCAGTCTTTCGTTCAAACGAGCACATCTGGGCTCAGATCATTGACGATAAAACCGGCAAGACTCTTGTTTCGACAGGAGATAAATCCCTCAAAATCTCCGGGAAAAAGCTCGAAAAATCAACCGCCGTTGGGAAAACGATTGCCGAACTAGCACTCAAGAAAGGCATCAAAAAAATAGTTTTCGATCGAGGAGCATATCATTTCCACGGCCGCGTTAAAGCCGTCGCCGAAGCCGCTCGTATTGCCGGACTTGAATTTTAAGAGGAGTCTATATGCAAAGAGAAAGAAGAACTAAAGAAATAAAAGAATTCGAAGAAAAGGTGATTCGAATCTCTCGCGTCTCGAAAAAAACTAAGGGCGGCAACAAAGTTGGCTTTACAGCTCTGGTTGTCATAGGTGATCGGAAAGGTCGGGTAGGGGTTGCTCTTGGAAAAGCCAACGACGTTCTTTCCGCCATTAAAAAAGGCGTCCGCAAAAGCAAAAAAAAACTCATCAACGTCCCCCTCGTTGATGGGCGTACCATTGCTCACGTTATCGAAACTAAGTTCGGTGCCGCTCACCTAATTATGAAGCCGGCTCTCGCAGGAACTGGCGTCATTGCCGGTGGTTCAGTCCGCGCCGTTCTTGAACTTGCCGGCATCAAGGATGTTGTTGCTAAAACTTTGGGAACCAATAACAAGTTGACCAACGTCACGGCCGCTTTTAACGCCCTTAAAACAATCAAAAATACCGTTGATGTTAAGACCGCTCTTGGCCAAAAAACCGTTGTTTTTGGTAAAAGACTTCGTTCTCACCGACCCACTACCATTGACTCTGCCCCTCTTACTCCCCCCAAAACTTCTCGTAAACGTCCAGCCCCAACTTCACCGGCTAAATCAGTGAAAAAAGCTCAGAAGTCTACTACCCCAAAAAAAGCCACTAAACCTACTACCAAACCTACTACCAAACCAACTACCAATAATACTCCTAAACAATCAACCTAAAACATTATATGCGCTTACACACTCTCGAAAAAACCATTATTCGCTCTCAAAAACGGGTTGGTCGTGGTTATGGTTCCGGCAAAGGTGGACACACTAGTGGACGCGGCGCCAAAGGACAAAAAGCTAGAAATAGCGTTCCTTCCCACTTTATTGGCTCTTCCTGGGTTTGGTTTAAACGCTTGCCCTTTTTAAGAGGGAAGTCAAAATTCAAAACTCTTACCTCTACCACCACCCTTACCCTCTCAACCCTCGACAAGCTCAAAGCCGGTTCTAAAGTTAACGCCACCACTCTCCACGCGGCCGGTTTGATCAGTAAAAAAGCTTCTCTCGCAACTTCTCTGAAGCTTGTTGCCACCGGAAAATTAACCAAAAAACTTATCGTCGAGATTGCTGCCTCCTCTTCGGCCGTGACAGCGATCAAGCAGGCCGGCGGAGAATACCGTGGACAAAATCTTTAAAACCATCAAAGACGCCCTCGCCAATCGCGAACTAAAAAATCGTCTTCTAATCACCCTTCTTATTCTTGCCATCTTCCGATTTGTTACTCACATTCCGGTTCCTGGCGTCAACACCGCCGCCATCAAAGCCGTTTTTGCCTCTAACCAACTCTTGAGTCTTCTTGACGTTTTCTCTGGTGGTACCCTTGCCAATTTCTCTATTCTCGCGCTTGGTCTTAATCCTTACATCAACGCCTCGATTATCATGCAACTCTTAACCATGGTGTATCCCAAGTTCGAAGAACTCCAAAAAGAAGGGGAATCCGGGCAACAACAACTTAATCAATACACTCGTTTCCTTTCGGTTCCCCTTTCGCTGATGCAAAGCGCTGCCATGTATATGCTCTTAAAAAACGCCAACCTTGTGACAGTTACCAGTCCTCTCGCCCTGCTCACCCTCATCACGACCATGTCAGCCGGTAGCATCTTTCTGATGTGGCTTGGTGAAAATCTCACGGAATATGGTGTCGGCAACGGTATCTCTCTCTTGATTTTCGCCGGTATCGTTGGTCGTCTTCCCGTTTCCTTCCTTCAAACTTCCGCTCTGGCAACCACCATTAATTTGGCTAATCTCCTTATTTTTGCCCTTTTAGCGGTTGTCGTTGTCTATAGCATTGTTTTTGTCGACGAGGCCAAGCGCCAGATTGTTGTCGAGTACTCTCGGCGAGTCAGAGGAGGCAAGGAAACCGGGGGCGGGAGTTCCTACCTTCCGATCAAACTTAATAATGCCGGAGTCATCCCGATTATCTTCGCGATTGCTCTAGTTCTTGCCCCCTCGATGATTGCTCGTCTCCTCCAAAACCTCCCCAACGCCGCGATTGCTTCCTTCGCCGCCTCCTTTGCCGCCTCCTTCACTCCTCAATCAATTTGGTATAACCTCATCTACTTTCTCTTAGTTGTCGCCTTTACCTACTTTTATACCGCGGTCGTTTTCGACACCGATAAGATCGCTGACCAACTCAAAAATAATGGTGGCTATATACCCGGTATTCGACCCGGCAAGCACACCTCTCAGTACCTCGGCTTTATCGTCACCCGCACTACCCTTGCCGGTGCTGTTTTCTTGGGCGCGATTGCCGTTCTTCCGAGCATCGTCCAGGGTTTTACCCAGATTTCTTCTCTCACAATCGGTGGTACCAGCATTCTCATTGTGGTTTCGGTTGTGCTCGAAACCTTTCGCAAGTTGCAATCTTACACCGTCGCCCGTAGTTATGAAGGATTTATTCACTAAGGAGGTTCCATGGGTCTTAATATTATCTTTTATGGTCCCGAAGGTTCGGGCAAAACTACTCAAGCCAAGATGTTGGCGGAAAAACTTGCCGTCCCCGCTCTTATTTCTGGGGATTTAGTTCGTCGTATGGCCGAAATTGACAAGGGTATTATGGGTGACATTTGTCGAGACACTCTCTCCAAAGGTCACTATGTGGCTGACTCTGAGATGTTTGTTCTATGGAAGGCCCGCTTAAAAGACACTGATACCCAAAATGGCTGGGTGATCGATGGTTTTCCCCGCAACATGACGCAAGCAGAGTTTTTGGCCGACAAACTTGATAAATATGGTAAACAAGTCGACATCGTCTTCTATCTCAATGTTCCTGAAGAAGAAAGTATCAAAAGACTTCTAGCTCGCGGTCGTCGTTCTCCCGATGGCTCTCTCCACGACTCAATTGAGCTCATTAAGGAACGCCTCAAACGTTATCAAGCAGAAGAAGCTGATGTTCTCAGTTACTACTCTCAAATGGGAACTCTCGTTGAAATCGACGGTTTACCTTCAATTGAAGAAATTCACGCGAGAATCTTAGAGAAAGCCAACGCCAAACTCACCCGTACAACCCATGAATAAACTCAAAGCCATGCGCGAAGGCGGTGCCATTCTCGGTTCCATCCGAGCTTCGCTCTATGACTTTGTCCAAGTTGGTGTCACCCCCACAGCCGTTGAAGCTGAAACCATGAAGTTAATTCGTGCCCGCGGGGTTGAACCATCCTTTACCCGCGTCCCCAATTACCGTTGGGCAACCTGCATTAACATTAATGATGGCATCGTCCACGGCATTCCAGACTCCACCAAAGAGTTTCAAGACGGAGATATTGTCACGGTTGATCTTGGCGTCTATCACCTCGGTTTCCACACCGACTGCGCTTTTACCAAAGTAGTCGGTTCCTCCTCCCCCACCAAAGACCAATTTTTGGCAGGAGGCCTTGCCAGTTTAAAGGCCGCTCTCTCCGTTATCAAGCCTGGAAACAGGGTCGGTCACATCGGCCAAGCGGTCGAACAAACTCTGAAGAAATTCGCTCTCAGTCCCGCCAGGGAACTCACGGGCCACGGGGTTGGCCGCGAACTTCACGAAGAGCCCATGATTCCCAATTATTTGTCCGGCAAACTCGACTCAACCCCCCAACTTGTCCTCGGTCAAACTCTCGCGATCGAAACGATTTATGTTGATGGAAAACCCACCCTTATCATGGCCAAAGACGGCTGGACAATCTCCACCAAAGATGGTAGACTTTCGGGCGTATTTGAAGAAACCGTCGAAGTTGTCACCGACGGTTGTTCTATTTTGACAACTCCCTCATTGTTTCAGATCACCTAATCTGGTACAATACAACCTACTAAATAATTATGAGCAAAATCGGCATCACTGAGCACACTGGAACAGTTCTTCAAGCTCTCCCCAACACCATGTTCAAAGTTAAGCTCGATGAAGGATCAGAAATACTTGCTCACTTGTCTGGCAAAATGCGCATGTATCGGATTAGCATCATGCCGGGAGACAAGGTTAAACTCGAAATTACACCCTATGATGTTGGCAAGGGTCGTATTACCTATCGCCTGAAAAACGAGCCCATCTCGTCAGGTTCCGATACCAAATAAGGAAAAAACCATGAAAGTACAAGCATCCTTGCGCAAGCGCTGTCTCAAATGTAAATTTGTCCGTCGCCATGGCAAGCTTTATATCGTTTGTGACAATCCTCGCCACAAACAAAGACAAGGTTAACTCATATGTTAAGACTAGTTGGTGTTGATCTCCCAGAAGAAAAACGGCTAGAAATAGCGCTCACCTATATTCATGGCATTGGCTTGAAGACTTCTCAAAATATCATTATGGAGGCCAAGCTCAACCCTGATACTCGCGCCAAAGATTTGTCAGCCGGAGAAATTACCAAACTTCAAAAAATTCTCGATCAATACCCGGTTGAAGGAGATCTTCGCAAAGTGGTTCGTGAGAACCTCCAACGTCTTAAACGGATTGGTTCTTACCGAGGCCTTCGACACGCCATGGGCCTTCCCTCTCGTGGTCAACGGACTCGCACCAACGCCCGTACCAAGCGCGGCAAACGCAAGACCATTGGCGCCATGAAAAAAGATGACGCCGCCAAAATGGAAACCAAATAACAAGGATTAATTATGCCAACCAATAAAAAACTCACCCCCATCGTTACCGGCCGCATCTATATTGTTGCAACTTTTAACAACACCCTTATTACCGTTACCGATGAAAAAGGCAATACCGTTTGCTGGAACTCCACTGGCAAAGTTGGCTTTAAGGGTTCCCGGAAATCTACTCCCTATGCTGCCACTCAAGCCATCACCGCTGCCATCGATACTGCCAAAAGCCTTGGTCTCCGTGAAGCCAGCGTTTTTATTAAAGGCCCGGGACCAGGACGCGACGCCGCTCTCCGTGTCCTTCGCAGTGGTGGTATCAAGGTTATTGAAATTAGTGATGTTACTCCTATCCCTCACAACGGCACCCGAGCCAGAAAGCCACGTCACGGCTAAATATCAATTATTCTTAGGAAACCTATATGGCTAGATACACCGGTCCACGCAACAAACTCGCTCGTCGTTTAGGACAAGACTTAGGTCTTAAAACCAATCCTAAGCTTCTCGAACGCCGTCTCAACACTCTTCCGGGACAACACGGAAAAAGAGGTAAAGGAAAAATCTCGGAATTTGGAACTCAATTAGCCGAGAAACAAAAAGCTAAAGCCATCTATGGCATTATGGAACGTCAATTTAAAAAATATTACACCTTGGCCGCCCGTACTCCCCAAGCGACCGGAGAAGTGCTCCTTTCCCTGCTTGAACGTCGACTGGATAATGTAGTTTACCGTCTTGGATTTGTTCCCACCCGTCGTGCCGGCCGCCAGCTCATTACTCACGGCAACGTCTTAGTTAACAACCAAAAACTCAACATTCCCTCTTATCAAGTCTCGGAAGGTGAAGTAATTTCTCTTTCCCCAACCGCTATTCAGATACCCTATATCAAAGAACTCCTCACTCTTAAAGACTACGTCGTTCCTCAATGGTTAGCTCGCAAAGCGAGCGTCGGCAAAGTCGTTCGTCTGCCCAAACGCGAAGAAACCACGGAAGCAATACAAGAACAACTAATCGTCGAGTTTTATTCTCGATAAAGGGGGATTTTCATGCAAAAACCAACTTTTGCAATTAATACAATTAAAGAAGAATTGGCTTTTGGCCAGTTTGCTATCGAACCACTCGAAAATGGTTTCGGTCACACACTCGGTAATGCCCTCCGTCGTGTTCTTCTTTCTAGTTTTCGGGGCGCCGCCATCACCAAAGTAAAAGTTGGAGGCGTTACCCACAAATTTTCGACGCTGGCCGGTGTCAGTGACGACATGGTCGACCTGATGCTCAATCTCAAAAGTCTGAAAGTAGCTTATGATGGTACCGAACCAATTACGGCTAAATTATCCGTCAAAGGACCACGCGAAGTTACCGCTAAAGATATTGTGCTTCCCCCCGGCGTCAAAATCATCAACCAAGACGCCGTCATTACTAAACTCACTTCAGGTGCAAAACTGGATCTCGAACTAGAAATCGCAACCGGATTTGGTTACTCACCTGCAGAAGATCGTAGCACCGACACCGTCGGTGAACTAATTTTAGACGCCATCTTCTCTCCCGTCGAACGCGTTTCTTACGTTGTCGAAGCCACTCGTGTCGGTCGGCGTACTGACTACGATAAACTTATTCTTGACATCTACACGGATGGTTCTCAAAGTCCTTCTGATGTTCTCGTGACTACCGCCAAAACTCTTGCAGAGTACTTTACTCAAATCGTCGATCCACAAGTTGCCGTTGAAGAAACTCCGGCTGCTCAGACCACTGGTCCGAGCATTGCCGTCGAAGAGCTTGGTCTCCCAACGAGAATTACCAATGCGCTCAAAAACGCCGAATATAAAACGGTCGGGACCCTCCTGACTGCTACCAACAAAGATCTAAAAAACGTCAAGAATTTAGGCGTTAAGTCTATCGATCTTCTTGATGAAGCCTTAACTTCCAAGGGTTTGACCAGGAACAAATAATACATGAAAAAACGTATTTCTAACCGCCAACTGGGTCGTGACCACAACGCCCGCATTGCCCTCTTTAAAGGCCTTATCTCGGCTCTGATCGAGCACGAAGAAATTCGTACAACCTCCGCTAAAGCTCGCGCGGTTAGAAGTATTTTTGAAAAACTCTTGTCGAAAGCTAAACTTGGTTCAGTTCACGTGAGACGCCAACTTCAATCAGTTTTGCAAGATAAGACTCTCGTCAACAAACTAGTTACCGATCTTGCCCCTCGTTTTGAAAAAACCAATGGTGGTTATACCAAGCTCACCATCTTTGGTAATCGTTCTGGCGACAACGCCACCCTTGTCAAACTATCCCTTACCAAAAAAAGTCCTCCTTCTACTCCGATTAAGAAAGCAACCAAATCTAAGAAACCCTCAAAGACTTCTCAAGTTAAGAAAACTCTATCTCAAATTATTACTCCCAAAGTCGCCAAACCCACCCACACTCCCGTGATTACATCTGAAAAGTCAGCTATTGGCACCAAAAGAGGGGAGAGATAAATGAAAAAAAGTTACGTGCAAAAACCTGCCGAATTAATTAGGGATTGGCATCTCATTGATCTCAATGGGCAAACTCTTGGTCGCGTTGCAACCACCATCGCTAAACTATTAATTGGCAAGCATCGGCCTTTTTATACTCCCCACGTTGACTGTGGTGATTTTGTGGTTGTGATTAACGCCGACAAACTTGTTCTTACCGGTGACAAAATGTTGTCAAAAATCTATCCTCGTCACTCCGGTCATCCAGGAGGCTTCAAAGCTCCTACTATCGCCGCTATCATGAAGAAAGATCCCTCCTTTGTGGTTAGAGCGGCAGTTAAGGGGATGCTGCCAAAGAATAAACTTGCTTCTCTTCGCCTTCGTCGTTTGAAAATCTACTCGGGCTCGGTTCATCCACACACCAACCATTTTGCTAAAAAGGAGACTTAATCATGGCAGACAAAACTACCCCCAAGAAACCAAAAAAACTTAGCTATACCTATGCCGTTGGTCGTCGCAAAACTGCGACTGCCCGCGTCCGCCTCTTTTCCTCTTCTTCGGTCCCCGGGTTTACCGGCTCTTCTCAATTAGTTGTGAACGACCAACCGGTCGAAACCTATTTCCCCGGCGAACTTGCCAAACGTACTTATACGGAACCTTTTCTTCTCACCGATACCCTCGGGAAGATGTCTGTTTCAGCGCGAATTCAAGGATCTGGCAAATCAGGACAACTTGACGCCTTGGTCCACGGTATTGCCAGAGCCCTCTCCGCTCTTGACGCTGCCAAATTCCGTGCTCCCCTTAAATCCGCCGGTCTCTTAACCCGTGATCCCCGCGCCAAAGAACGTCGAAAAGTTGGTAAGGGCGGGAAAGCGCGTCGATCAAAGCAATCACCAAAGCGTTAAAGTTTCAAATTTAGAACAAGGTTACTCAATGATTGACTTCGGGTTAGTTTTGGTATTAACTGGTACAAGGAAATATCTTATATAATAGTTTAAGTAATAAGTTTCCTGTCCAAGGAGGTCAATATGGCACGGATAAAAAAACAAGTCGAAACTGTCACTCATAAAAAAAATCTCACCGACGAAAAACTTCAAGCAATTAAAGTCGCGATGCAACAAATTGATAAGCAATTTGGTGAAGGCTCAATTATGAAACTCGGCGCCTCTTCTCATACTGATATCGCGGTTGTTCCGACCGGCGCGATCGCCCTTGACCTCGCTCTCGGCGTCGGCGGCTTCCCTTGTGGAAGGGTCTCTGAAGTATACGGCCCTGAAGCCTCCGGCAAAACCACTCTTTGTTTACACATTATTGCCGAAGCTCAAAAAAAAGGCGGTACCGCCGCTTTTATTGACGCCGAACACGCCCTTGACCCTGGACGCGCCCGTGCTATTGGCGTCAACATTGATGAATTACTTATTTCCCAACCTGACACCGGTGAACAAGCACTAGAGATCACCGAAACTCTCATCCGCTCCGGCGCGATCGATGTTATCGTGATCGACTCTGTCGCCGCCCTGGTTCCCAAAGCCGAAATCGAAGGAGAAATGGGGGATGCCATCATTGGTGTCCAAGCTCGGCTTATGAGCCAGGCTCTTCGGAAGCTTACCGGCGCGATTAATAAAAGTAAAACTGTCGTGATTTTTACCAATCAGCTTCGTGAAAAAATCGGCATTATGTTCGGAAATCCTGAAACCACGCCCGGAGGACGAGCTCTTAAGTTTTACGCCTCCGTGAGAATCGACATGCGTAAAATTGGCAACATTACCGAAGGAGAAATCATTGTTGGTAGTCGCCACCGCGCCAAAATCGTCAAAAATAAAGTTGCTCCTCCTTTTCGTCTTTGCGAATTTGACATCATGAACACTGGGGGAATTTCTCGCTCCGGGGGTATTTTGGACGTTGCTGTCGAACACGGCATTGTCGAAAAATCCGGTTCCTTCTTTAAATTTGAAGGAGAAATGCTGGCTCAGGGTAGGGAAGCTACCAAAAGTTTGCTCGAAGAGAAACCGGAATTAGCCAAAAAAATCGAGAAACAAATTTGGGCAAAAATTAAAGCCGAACTCCAAACCTCTAACCAAACAAAATCAAAATAGTTCGTTCTATGCCCATTATTACCAAGCTCTCTTTCCAAAAACGAGACCCTTCTCGAGTTAATATTTTTATTGATGGGCAGTACGCTCTCTCTCTTTCCGCAGAAACTGTTATCACTCGGGGTTTAAAAAAATCTCAGGCACTTTCCCCGGAAGAACTTCAAACCTTAGTTCAAGCTAGTCATGAAGGCAAAATCTTTGCTAAGATTATTAACTATCTCTCTTTTCGTCCTCGTTCAGTCAAAGAAGTCAAAAACCGCCTCAATCGATATTTAGGACCAGACTCTCTCGAACTCCAAGAACTTCTCGTGGCCAAACTTACCAAACTTGGTTATCTCGATGACAGCAAATTTGCGGCTTGGTTTGTGGAATCTCGCCGCGCCCATCGTCCTCGCTCCCGTCGTCAACTAGCCTCAGAGCTTATCTCAAAAGGTGTCCCGCGCGAGCTTATCGACCAAATCCTTTCCGAACTTTCAGACGATCGAAAAGCCATCCGCCAACTTATTCACAAGAAATCTAGTCTCGACCGGCCCCACCTGCTTGCCTATCTTGCTCGTAAAGGATTTTCTTATTCGCTGATCAAAGAAGAATTGGACAAAATCGGAGTTGAAGAGTAAAATGACCTCATTAATACCCGCACAGTTGTTAGCTAATCAAAAAGTATCATGAAACATTTTTCGTCTACATCTTTCTTTTTTGCTTAAGCGGAGAATAGTCTTAATCTAGACTACTTTTTCCTGTCTAATAATTCCGGGTATCTTACGAATAAGGAGAATTATTATGGGTACCCTACTTAATTCATTAATCGCGACTCTCGTTAAAAAAAACCGTGTTTCGAGTCCAAAAAAAGCGGCTCACCCCCAAAAGACGTCTGCTAAAACCAAGCCGGCAGCGGCTAAGCAAAATTCTGAGGGATCAAACCAGGCTCAAGAGACAGCCCGTGAAATCATTATTTTTGCCCGCGAGGAAGCAGACAAAATCCGTGCCACCGCCAAAGAAGAAATGCGCTCCCTCTCCGCCTCGCTTCGCGAACACCAAGAAAAACTTTCTTCTCAACAGCAAGAACTTAACAATCGCCAACAAGCCCTTCTTGCCAAAGAAAACGCGCTTGATAGCACCAAAATAGCTCTTGAAAAATCTCAAATAGAGATCGAAGAGATTAAAAAACGTCAATTAGACAAACTAGAAAAGATTGCCGCCCTTACCCGCGAGAAAGCCAAAACCATCCTTCTCGATGCCGTTGATAAAAAAGCCACCAAAGACGTGGCCAATCGGCTTCGTCTTGCCGAAGACAACCTGAAAGAACAAATTGAGGAAAAAGCCAAGGAATATCTCGTTGACGCCATGTATCACGGTGCCAATGAATACGTCGCCGAATTTACTCTTTCCACCGTTAAAATTCCCGACGACGACGTTAAAGGACGCATCATCGGGAAAGATGGCCGCAACATTCGCACGTTTGAAAAGGTGACTGGTGTTGATATCGACATGGACGAAACTCCTGGCGAAATTCGCCTTTCTTGTTTTGACGCCGTCAGACGTGAAATTGCCCGCGTTGCCCTCGAACGTCTAATTATAGACGGACGCATTCAACCCACCAGAATTGAGGAATATGTGACTAAAGCTCGTCATGACATTGAAAAAATCATGTTTGAAGAAGGTAAAAAACTCTGTAATGCCGTTGGAGCTTATAATCTTCATCGCGATTTAATTGCCTATTTGGGTAGATTTAAATATCGTTCATCTTACGGACAGAACATGTTGGCTCACACTTTGGAAGAAACCAAGATTGGGATGAAATTGGCTGCCGAAATTGGCGCCAATATCGAAACCGTCAGACTAGGTTGTCTTTTCCACGATATTGGGAAAATTATCGATGAAGAAGGTACTCACATCGAACTCGGCGTTAACCTGCTCAAACGCTATAACATGCCCCAAGTTGTGATTGATACCGTTGCTCAACATCATGAAGATGAGGAATATACCAGCAAAGAATCAGTACTTGTTTATATCGCCGACGCAATTTCCGGTTCCCGTCCCGGTGCCCGTTACGAAAACTACGACGAATATGTAAAGCGTCTCAAAGCTATTGAAGACATTGCTACCAATAAGAAGGGAGTTTCAGAATCCTTTGCAATCCAAGCTGGTCGTGAAGTTCGTGTGATTGTTAATCCGGAGGCCTTAACCGATGACGAAGCCATTCGTTTAAGTGCCGAAATTCGTGACGAAATAAAAGAAAAAGTCACCTATCCCGGCACCGTTACTGTTACAATTATCCGCGAACTTCGTCACTCAGAAGTCGCCAAATAAATTAATTAGTATAATTCAGTTAAATCATGACTGAAACATAAGGAGATAAAATGAAAAAATCTGACTACTATCCTGTCGTTGCCAAATCCGCCCACCTCACTAATAAAGCCGCTCGCGACGCTATCGAGCTATTCCTGGCAGAAATTATCAAAACTCTCAAGAAGGGTGACAAGGTTGTCCTCTCAGGTTTTGGCACTTTTTTCATTGGGAAAGTCAATCCCAAAGATGTCGTTCCTTTTGGTAAAGAAGAAAAACGGATGACTATTAAATCTCACAATGTCATTTCCTTTAAAGTTGCCAAACCTCTCCGAAAAGCCATTTGGTAACCTGCTTTATAAACGTCTTCTAACTCGTTGGATTGGTCTTAGTCTCGGCAATATTACCAAAGCCATTGGAAAGATATTCACCACGAGCATTGCAGTCGACAACGATCTATCTGCCAACATTCCTAGTACCGGGTTAAGCGGCACCAACGCCAGTCTTCTAAACATTGAGATCGAAGACAAGATTGTCGCTCTTTGTTTACTTTCCACGTAGCGGTTGATGATCGCTCCCATATACTCGATTCTAGTTAATCCAAACCCTCCTCCGACCATGAGGAGAATTGTTCCACTTATCAATCCTGGAAAAACCGCTGCGAAGACTAAAGAAATTCCGGTCAACGCTGCTGTAATTTTCAGATACCTTGCTTCCGATCCGGCCAATTTTTCAAGCCTCTTAAACTGACTGGCAACCGCCACTTCACTTAACAGAAGGATGAGATGGAACCATCCCAGCCTTCCTACCTGGATTCCTGCCGCGATTAGTAACGGTTGGTACCATCAAATAATGTAGTAGGCCGCACTTGCAACCACAATACTATTTAACGCCAGCCGCCACAAAATCGTATGCTTGGCTAAATACCCGATTCCGTCCTTCACGACCTGAAGATAGCGCGTTGCTTCAGATTGTATCGACTCAACTACCGGCTCAGGAATCCTCATCGCCACGAGAGCCGCCAACAAGTTTGGGATCGCCGTTAATAACATCGGATAATTAAGCCCCCATCTGTTCGCGATCAAGCTGCCAATCGGCGCGCTAATCATCATCCCGAGTAAACTGGCTGTATGGTCTCGGCCAAATATCTGTTTACTCTCGTTTTCTACCCCCTTAGCTATTAAATGGTCATATATTAGTGCTTCTCCCGCTCCCGATTGTAGCGCTACTCCGATTGCCAGAATAAACTCTCCTATTAGAAACACTTCATATTGAGGCGTACTCGCATAAATCAAGGTTCCGATCGCAAAAACTATCGCCCCTGCAATTAATGAATACTTTCTTCCTAAATAATCGGCTACCGCTCCCGTTGGTACCTCCATCAAAAATACCCAAAACATGAACCAAGATTGCAGTAGTTGAGTTTTGGCTAAAGTGATTCCTCCCCAGTTGGTAAAAAACGGCACCAATACCGCCGAAAACAACGAAAAACTCGCCAGAAATTCATAAGCGTAGTATCGTTTGATTATCGTTTCTATTTTCATAATTCACCTCACCCTCTCGACATTAAAAAACCCCGCTTCTAAGTGCGGGGTTGTGTGTGTTATTTGTTATTTCTTCTCACCCACTAATCCCCCGCCTTTTTGAGGTAGTTTGACCAAGAATCTTATTCATTTGACATTGATATTTTTCCATGTCCACCATTCTACCGACGTTTGCTTTCTCTTTCAACAAGGTTTGGCCTGCTATAATCTTCTCGTGAAATACTTTATCAAGACCTTCGGCTGTCAACAAAATAAAAGCGACAGCGAAAGAATTGCTGGCGACTACTCAGCTCGTGGTTGGGGACCGGCTAAATCTTGGCGCTCTACCAATCACCTGATTGTTAATACTTGTACCATTCGTCAAAGCGCCGAAGATCGAGTTACCGGCTACTTATTAAATGTAGTTTCTTACTTTAATAAATTAAACAAGCCCAAACCCAAAATTATTCTTACCGGCTGTATGACTCACCACGGCGAATCTCAAATTCTGAAACTCCTTCCCATGGTTGACGAAGTTTTACCTATCGGCGAAGTTGGTTTTAATATTTCCGCCATTCGACACGACCAAACTCACGCCTGGGTGCCCATTTCATCAGGCTGCAACTCTTTCTGCACTTACTGCATTGTTCCATATAGTCGGGGAAGAGAGGTCTCACGACCTCTCAAAGAAATTCTTCAAGAAGTTGAAGGCTTAGCCTCAGCTGGTTATCAAGAAATTACCCTGCTCGGGCAAAACGTTAACTCTTGGGGTCTTGAAAAAGTGGGTATTGGTCTCCGTAAAATGCTCATGGCTCGTGACCAAACTCTTAGCCCCAAGGATCTCCCCTCTAACCAATCTCAATATCTTCGTCCCCAAGGCACTCCCCCCTTTGTTACCCTCTTACAGGAAATTTCCAAGTTTAAACCAATCAAAACTATTCGTTTTATGACCAGTAACCCTTGGGATTTTCCTGATGAACTCATTGCCGAAATAGCTACCAACCCAAAAATCGACCGCTTTCTTCACTTACCGGTTCAGTCCGGCAGTAACTCTGTCTTGAAACGCATGAATAGGGGATATACGCGCGAAAATTATCTTGAACTGGTACGAAAGCTTCGCCTCCAAATCCCCAATCTTGAACTCGGGACAGACTTAATTGTTGGATTTCCTGGGGAAACTGATCAGGAGTTTGCCGATACCGTTTCGCTTGCTAAAAGTATTAATTGGAAGGTTGCCTTTGTCGCTCGTTTTTCTCCTCGTCCCGGTACTGCCGCCTGGAGGATGTACCCGGATGACGTCTCCCCGTCCACGAAGAAAAAGCGTTGGCAAATCCTTGAAAATCTGATTAATCAACCGAACTTGGGGAGTAAACGACCCAAAATAATTAAATGACAACTAACCGCCGCTCACCACTAATTTGCCTGGTTGGTCCCACCGCCACCGGTAAAACCGACCTTGCCGTCAAACTCCAAACCAAGCTCAAAAATAGTGCTTTAATTTCGGCTGATTCCCGCCAAGTTTACCGAGGGATGGATATTGTCACCGGCAAAGATCACCCTCAGAGTGTTAAAATTTCCGGAATTGACCTTGTTAACCCTGACGAGGAATGTTCAGTTTCACTTTGGTATCAAGCCGTGATTCCTCGAATTAATTCGACCAAATATCCGCTAGTCGTTGGCGGAACAGGTCTATATTTAAAAGCCTTAACCGATGGAATTCCCACCATGTTTATCCCTCCTAATCAAGCGCTTCGTAATCAACTTTTACATCTCTCAATTCCCCAATTACAAACTAAGTTACAATCTCTCTCGTCTGCTCGTTTTGCTCAAATGAATCATAGCGACTCTCTAAATCCTCGCCGATTGATTCGCGCCATTGAAATTGCTTCTTCCTTGCCAATTCTTACTTCAAAGGTTAACGCATCACCCAATCAATTGCCTCCCTCTCTAATTATCGGCCTGCGTCCTCCCCCCATTCCTATCTTTACTAAATTAATTAGAAAAAGAGTTCTTGCTCGCTTAAAGATGGGCGCGCTCAATGAAACGAAAACTTTGCTTGCAAATTATGGACGCGATCTTATCTCCTTGACCGCCATCGGCTATCGCTCTCTAATTCCTTTCCTCGACGGCAAAATCGCCCGCGAAACAATGATTACTCAATGGGTCTCAGATGAAATCTCCTATGCCAAACGCCAACTTACCTGGTTTAACAAAGTTCCCACCATTAATTGGTTTTCTGCTAGTGATCCGCACGTATTTTTGAAAGCTACCAATCTTGTAGATAAATTTGTTCTTTCTTGCTATGATAATCCCAACACTGTATGAAGAATACTCACGTCGAAATTTCCTTCCGCACGATTCTCTTAACCTTGAGTTTTCTTTTTTCTCTCTGGGTCCTCTTTCAACTCAGAAATGTTGTGGTAATTATCATTATCTCCTTTATCCTCATGACTGCCATTTACCCGCTAATTAACTTTGCTCGTAAACACAAACTTCCCATCCTTCCCATCATCCTCGTGATCTATCTTGCAGTTATTGCCCTTTTGTCGTTAGTAGTCGCTTCGCTAATCCCGGCCGTGCTCGACCAGAGTAAAGCCCTTATTCAAAACCTGCCCCAATACTTGGATGTTCTTGAGCATTCCCTCAACTTGAAATTTGATCCCAACTTTGGCAATAACTATCTTTCTGGTATCCCCTCAAATCTTCTTCGCCTGGTAGCCGGCGCTTTCTCAAACATTCTCAACATCATGGCGATCTTTTTCATCACTTACTACCTTAGTTTGGAACGTCCCTTCTTGCACAAATATTTAAATAAAATAATGTTCGCCGGTTCCGCCGAACAACGCGCCGAAAATATGGTTATTGCTGTTGAAAAAAAAGTTGGGGGATGGGTACGGGGAGAGCTTACTCTCATGCTCGTTATCGGTCTCATGACCTATGGAGGTCTTACTCTTCTCAACATTCCTTACCGTCTCCCCTTGGCCATGCTTGCCGGCCTTCTCGAGGTAGTTCCTAATCTTGGTCCCACGATCGCCGCGATTCCGGCTATCCTCCTTGGCCTGACCATTTCTCCTCTTCTTGCCTTGGGAGCTCTGATTATGAGTATCCTAATTCAACAACTTGAAAACAATCTTATTGTTCCCCGTATCATGCAAACTGCAACCGGAACGAAACCCCTCGTCACCATTCTTGTTCTTCTCTCCGGTTATACTTTGGGAGGAATTGCCGGCGCAATTCTTGCCATGCCGCTCTATCTCATTTTCTCGACCATTATTGAACATCTTAATCATAATAAGGAGGTTATATGAACGACTTTAATACCTGGCAAACGGCTCTCGGCACCGTGGCCGGCACCACCCTCGGACAGTTTTTAGGTTTTCTCCCGAATCTTGTGGGTGCTCTCCTGGTTTTTTTGATCGGGATCATTGTTGGCAACTGGACCAAAACACTTTTAATTAAGGCCCTCCAACTTATCAAGTTTGAAAAACTATTTAAAGATTCAAAAATTCAAGCTTTTCTTCGGAAAGCTGAGATTACCCAGAAAATTGAAGAAATTATTGGCAGCATCGCCAAGTGGATCATTGTTTTGGTTTTCTTCATAGCCGCTACCAACATTCTTGGTCTCACGACTGTTGCCAATCTTCTTGGTGGTATTCTTGCCTATGTCCCCAACATTCTCTCCGCCGTCATCGTCCTCGCTCTTGGCGTCTTGTTGGCAGGAGTAGTTGAAGGAATTGTTAAGGGTGCCCTCGCGAGCGTTGATCTCAAAACCTCTCGCCTGATGGGAAAAATTGCGAGCTACGCGGTTATCACAATCGCCACTCTTGCCGCCTTCTCCGAACTAAATATTGCCGCCAGCTTCATTAACACTCTCTTTATTGGCTTCGTCGCCATGCTCGCGCTCGGATTCGGACTCGCGATCGGTCTAGGTGCTAAAGACACGGTTGCCAAGATTCTCTCCGAATGGCATACCGAGCTTCGTAAAGAACTAAAAAAATCCTAACCATACCAAATAACCTAATTTATGTTCCAAGCCATTATTCTCGGGCTCGTTCAGGGTCTGACCGAATTTCTTCCCATTTCTAGCTCCGGACACCTTGTTCTTGCCCAACACCTTTTTAATTTTACTCAACTTGATCAGGCTTTTGACGTCTTTGTTCAAGGTGGAACCGTTATTTCTGTTTTATTATATTTTCGTCGTCAACTCCTAAATTTATCAAAAAATTACCTTTCATTACTTATCCTTGCTTCTCTTCCCGCTGCCGTAGCAGGCATCTTTCTCAGTCGCTATCTTAACGCAATCTTTTCTTCTCTCTACGGGGTTGCGTTAGGGTTTTTATTGACCACTATCCTTGTTTGGTCAACTAAATATCTCCAAATACGCTCCAAAAAACTTCACCGGAAAACCGCCTTCTCGATTGGCCTCTCCCAGGCTTTTGCCATTCTTCCAGGACTTTCTCGTAGTGGTACTACGATTACCACCTCTCTTCTTCTGGGAATCTCTCCTCTTGAAGCCTTTAACTTTTCGTTTCTCTTAAGTATTCCGGTTGTGGCAGGGGCCTCGCTTCTCAGTATTCGCCACTTAGTTTGGAACAGTGAATTAACTTTTGCGTACTTTGCAGGATTTTCCGTTGCCGCTATCTCTGGTTACTTATCTCTTTTTTTCCTTGCCAAACTTGTCAAAAAAGGTCAATTTTACCTGTTCGCCCCGTACACTCTCTTGCTCTCGATTATTTCCCTTACCTTTGCTCTTTCTCATTAACGCTAGTTAATTTATCTTGATATTGGTTGGTTCGACGCTAATGTTTATTATCGTGCCTCGTTCATCCTCAAGCTCTGCTCTCACGATCTCTAAACTTCCGTTTGTCGGATACTCAATGTTCACCAGTTTACTATTGTTACTCGTTAAGCTGGTATTTAAGGTAAACTCAATCATCAACTTGCTCCCCACCGTGTCGACACTTTTTGTTTGTGTGACAAGATTTCCTTCAGTCATTAAACTAACCGATATTGGTTCACTCCCATACCCGATTTCGAGTAATCCCTTCTTTGCTCCCGCTGCATTTGCTACCCAAACCGAGGCTCGCCGATCTCCCTCCTTGTTTAATCCCATCTCTGCCACCCGTCCAACATCTGTAAGCAAGAGGTTCCCATTCCACTCAGCTTGTTTTCCGTTAACTACCACCCAAACTTTTCCCTCCCTTGCGTTTTCCGGAATCTGTACCTCAATAATATTATTACTCCACCGCACAATATCGTTTTCTGTTACCTCTACGCTCCCGACATATAACCTACTTTCCCATCGGTAATCCCCAAAATTCTTCCCGACGAGCACCACTGTATCACCTTTTTTCCCATAAAACTCAGTTACTCGCTCAATACTCGGATTTTCCACTGGATATGCCGGGGGAGGGGTTACTACCGTCGTTCCCTCATTTTCCGCAGCGCTTGAACGATTTTCCGAATCAATCTGAGTTAATCTCACCGATAGTGGAACCACCAAGACTAAGAACAAGAAGAAGTTAAAGGCCATAATCCTTTTCCAGGTTAGTACCTTGTGTATTCGCTCATAAACATTGTCCTGCATATCTTTCCTCCTTATTTTCCCTGTCTACCACTGATAATAACGGCTCTTTGTTCATTGTCAAACTGGATTGTGTAATCGTCAAACAAGCCCTTTCTTCCGAGTATATAGGTAGTTGAAGTTGATTCCGTGAATGTTGCCGGCAGCTGATACTCCCTTTCCCCAATTTTGATCGTTACCGTATCTAGATAGGCAAATGCTGGCACTCCCGAGAAGCCTTGGAGAGTAATTCTCTTAGCTTTTGTCAAATCAACTCCCGTATCATGGGCTGCCTGCAAGGGCATCGTTGTCACCACCGCCCCCGAATCAAGTAAAAAAGTTGTCTCCTCATAACCCCGTAACGTCTTTAATGGAATCTTAATCCTGGGATCCTGCACAAAGCCAAAATTTTCGTAAAGTGTATTTTTATAAGGGACCTTCATCTCTGTTCTGCCAAAACTGGTTGTAATCGAAACCTGGTTGACCGTTCCTCCCAAAAAATATTTTCGCACCAGCAAAAATCCTCCCAGGAGTAATAAAAAACCAAAAAGCGACAGAATCTTTATGACCGCGCCTAATTTTCTCGAAAACTCGACTCCACTTCCTCCCACCGAAGCCATCTCATACGTAATTCTTCCCATACACCCACTATATCATGTCTCTCTCTGATCTCTCTCAACTTCTTATATTTTATAAACTAATAAGTTCCGGTCCTTTTTGATCATCCTTAACCCTTTTAGTGGATATGTATTTGCGACCACCACGCTACCCCTTTTCATCTCCTGCAGACATTTTTTCACAAATCTTGGTGCGTATCTGGTTAATTGATAAACATATACCAGCTCAAACCGAGCTAAATCCGCCCCCCACATATCACGGAAATGAATCTTAAGTTGTTTTTCTAACTTTTCCGCCTTAACGTTCTTTAACGCCCTCAAGTAATACGCCGGCTCTATTTCCCAACCTTCTCCCTCGCTCTCCCCCACCTCAATCATTTTAATGAGGACTCCTGCATCCCCACACCCTAGGTCGGCCACTCTCGCCCCTGGCTGCACATATTTCAATAAACTATTTACATCTTCGTCCTTACTCATCACCGATGGTGAACCAGTTTTAGTCTTATAGACAAAGATTAGACAATACCACAATAAAATTCCCCCGAAAAAGTAAAACATCTTTCCATCTTACCTTTCTTTTGTCTCATCTGCTATCATACTCATTATGGAAATGATCTTTAATCTCACGAACCTCCTCGTTGTAACCGGCCTTCTTATTCTCTTGTGTTTTGGTCTTTTCATCTGGGTTTTACGTCTTTCTCGTCACTATAATGCATTGGTGAAGGGTCTCGACAAAAAAACCTTGATGTCGGCTCTCGAGGGCATTCAAAAAACCCTTTCCAGTCATGAACGCACTCTTGCTGGCCAGAAAAAAGATCTGGGTAAACTTGAGGACGAGGCAAAACTTCATCTCCAGAAACTCTCTCTCAAACGCTTCAATCCGTTTTCCGACACCGGGGGAGATCAAAGTTTTATCTTAGGAATTCTCGATGCTCATAACGACGGGGTGATAATTACCTCTCTTCACAGTAGAGAAAATACTCGTTTTTATGTAAAATCAATCAAAGATGGGGATGGAGTTGACCATCCACTTTCCAAAGAAGAGCAAAAAATAGTCAATTCTTAAAGGAGCTAGTGTTTATGCAAAATAAAACTGTCCGAATCATCCTCTTCTCTCTGGTCGCTTTTTTTCTTTCTGCCGGAGTAAGTTTTGGTGTCACCACGTATCTCTACTCCCCTTCAAACGGTGACCTTACTTCGCCCGTTTCAACCCCACCCATTGGCGGTGGTCTTAACATCGACCCCAATGCTCCCAGAACCTCCGAGTGCCCCCTGAACGGAGCCTATTACACCTCCGCGGAACAAAAGGTTTGGCAAACTCGTCGTCCGTTATTTGTGATGATCGAAAATAGCGTTGACGTCCGACCTCAGTCAGGCCTTTCTTCTGCCGACGTTGTCTATGAAGCGATTGCTGAAGGCGGGATCACCCGCTTCGGCGCCGTCTTCTATTGTGGAATTGCAGCCATGGATACCATTCTTGGCCCCGTTCGCTCCGCCCGCACCTACTACGTTAATCTGGCTTCTGAGTATAACTTTCCTCTTTACGCCCACGTGGGCGGCTCCAACTGTTCTTCTCCCGATGGTGGTAAGACTTGTACTACCGACAAACGCGTGCAAGCACTTGAGCAAATCAATCAATATGGCTGGGGCGGGAGTGAAGGCAATGACCTTAACCAGTTCTCAATTGGCTTCCCCACTTTTTGGCGTGACTATGAGCGGCTTGGACGCACAGTTGCAACCGAACATACCATGTACACTTCTTCCGAAAAACTTTACCAGTATGCCTCCACCAGTCGTGGTTGGACAAACAAATCACCTGACGGTGACGACTGGAAAACCGATTTTATTCCTTGGAAATTTAAAGACGATTCCCAATCTGACGCTCGGGGTTCTACGAGCTCCATCTCCTTCAGTTTTTGGGACGGGTACAAGGACTTTTATGTTACTTGGAAATATGACTCTGCCACCAATCTCTACTCGCGGGAAAATGGGGGAGTCGCTCACACGGATCTTGATAACAACTCTCTCCTCACTGCCAAAAATGTCGTGGTGCAGCTTGTCAAGGAAACCGGCCCACTTGATGAGCACAAACACATGCTCTACGACGTTATTGGCTCCGGCTCCGCCCTTGTCTTCCAAGATGGAAATAGCGTGAAAGCTACTTGGACCAAGAAGGATCGTGAAAGTCGCACCATCTTCAAAGATGCGAGTGGGAAAGAATTTTCTTTTTCTCGCGGAACTATCTGGGTTGAAGTTCTTCCCAGTGGCAGTGAAGTAACTTACTAAGCCTTCCTCACCCACTTGTATTTTGTGTAAAAAATGTATACTATTAAGTGTAATTAACTTGCTTTCCTGCCCAAGACTGGAGGAAAACTATGTCCCGGCTCAATGATTTCATGGTTTCCAAGGTGAGAGTCAAACTCATCGAGACGTTTTTAATGGATCCTGAAAACATGTACTACATCCGCGAGCTAACCCGGAAAATTGACGAAGAAATTAATGCCGTCCGTCGGGAACTCCTCAACATGAAAAATCACGGCATGGTTAAAGAGGAGAAACGGGGCAATCGTCTCTACTACACCTTTAACCGTCAATACCTTTTTCACAAAGACCTGCTTTCTATGGTTGCGAAAGTAACCGGTTTGGGGAAAGCTCTCTATCAAAATGCTCCCAAACTCGGTCGGGTCAAATACGCCATGCTCTCCGGGCGCTTTGCCCGCAAAATGCCTCGTCTCAAGGATACGGTTGACCTTCTTTTAATTGGTGATGTCATCATGCCCCAGCTTACCGAACTTATCCGCGAACAAGAAGCCAAACTCGATCGTGAAATTAACTACACCGTGATGACCGAAAAAGAACTTGACTACCGCAAAACCCACAACGACCCCTTTATCAATCGTATTCTCCAAGGCTCTCGCGTCATGATTATCGGTGACGAAGAGGACTTGGTTGCTTGAACGGTATGACTGTTACTACTCGCATTACTAGGATCGGCAACTCCAAAGGCATTATTGTCCCGTCCGAAATCATTAAAGCTCTAGCTCTTGAAGAAGGGGACGAAGTCGAATTGTCCTATGATTCACAGACCCAGGTTCTCTCCGCTTCGTTTCCGAAAACCAAACAGCTCAAGTTCAGAATTGCTTAATTCGTGCTTGCTTATGACGGCCGTCCTAGAGATAATACTTACTTATGAACCGCAACTTGTTGTTAATTATTCTTCTTACCGCCCTTTCTCTTGTCGTAAGTGCTCCCAAGAATTACCCCGTCAAGTTCTCTCTCTTTGGGCACGAAATTAACTTTCTTATTTCAAGTCCCACCATTAATCTAACCAAACCTTTTGTTTTTAAACGTGATCTTAACATCCGCCAAGGACTAGATTTACAGGGCGGGACTGAAGTTATCCTTAGGGCAAAAATGGCTGATGTTGATCAGCTTGACCGTCAAGACGCCCTCGACTCGGCTAAAGAAATTATTTCTCGCCGGGTTGACTTATACGGAGTCTCTGAGCCGGTAATTCGCACCCTTGTCAGTGACCAGGACTATCGAATTTCTATTTCTCTCCCAGGTGTTAGTAATCCAGAAGAAGCGCTTGCCCTGATCGGTCAAACTGCCAGTCTTGATTTTCGCGAACTCTCCCCTACGGCGACGGAAAGTGCGACTTATGCCGATTTCTTACCCACTAACCTGACAGGGAAAGATTTGAAAAAAGCCACTGTCCAGTTTGACCCTCAGAATGGCAAACCCGCTGTTGGTCTTCAATTTACCGAAGAGGGAGGGCAAAAATTTGCTGAAATTACCGCTCGCAATATCGACAGACCCCTCGCAATCTTTCTCGACGACTACCCGATTTCGATTCCCACTGTTCAGACCAAAATCGAAGGCGGTTCCGCCGTCATTAACGGCGAGTTTACCGTCGATGAAGCCAAGAATATGGTGATTACCTTGAACGCCGGC
>Ga0172375_10000484_pt1 | contig 64241 bp, 56 predicted proteins | sample LakKiv1m_FD_114537 | JGI IMG/M metagenome (GOLD analysis project Ga0172375, IMG submission 114537) | Freshwater microbial communities from Kabuno Bay, South-Kivu, Congo - kab_092012_11.1m | ecosystem: Environmental > Aquatic > Freshwater > Lake | place: Democratic Republic of the Congo...
GTCTCCGCCGCCAAGGCGTCTATCTCGGACCCCAACGTCTACGCTATCCTCTGCACGGGTCGCCAGGTGCAATCCTTCGCCCGCTACCGGGTCCCGGAGCTTCTTCGGCTGAGGGGGCTCGACTTCGACCGGGTGTACCTGAAACCCGGCGGGGGTGACACCGCTGCCTTCAAGAAGGCGGTCATCCTGAAGATCCTCAGGCAGTACCCTGTCACCGCTGTCCACATCTATGAGGACCGGGAGAACCACCTGTCGGAGTTCTGTCAGATGGTCCAACGTCTGGGGATTGATTGCGTACCCCATCCGGTTCGGAGTCCCGAGCCGGTCTGCGAGACGGCAGTGCAGCGGTTGGCTGCCAAGTACATCAAGGAGAATAGCATGAAGTTCGCCAATTCCATCGACATGCGTCGGGCCTGGGACTTTTCCAACCAGGACTTCGATGCCGCCCAGTCTGTAGCTTCGATGCTCACGGATCTCGACCGGAAGAACCACGTGCCAGGAACACCGGCACACGGCTACAGCCTGGAGAACTTCCAGTTGGCACGGAAGGTGACCCACCAGCTTCACCTGGAAAGTGGCACGACTGATTTCTACACGCCAACGGGGTGGGCAAAGGTCTTGAAGGCGGTTGAGGCTCTGAAGCGCCACCCGTAGCCCTACAGGGCCTTCAGGGTCTCCGGGGAGTTCTGCCGGAGCCAGTCGAGGGCCACCCTGGATGCTTCATCGGGCACGCCCCCTGCCTGGATGGTGGGCAGAGAGAGCCGGAGGTACTCGGCAACGAACTCCTGGTCCGCCGTCGTCGTGCCGTAAGCCTTCAGCAGGGCTGCCAGGTCCTGGGGGTCGAGCATCATGCCGGTCAAATGGTAGAACATGGTCATCGACACCCGATACGCCTCCGCTTCGTAGGCGGCACGCCAAGTGGTGTCCAGCAGGTAGGAAGTCACGAACCGGGTGCCGTTCGTGAGCATCTGGATGACGTGCTGGTGTTCATGCACGCCCGTGATCAGTTGCTCCAACAGGGGGTGCTCCAGAGACTCGACCCCCACCTCGTAGGGGACGTAGATGGTCTTCCCTAGCGTGGTGGTGAACTGGGTGAGGAACACATCCTTGTCGGCGATGCCCATCAGGTGGAGGGCGTCAGCGATGAGGACCATCTCGGGAGCCGTGGCCTTGTTGACGACCTGTGTCCCGTACTTCTTCTGAAGGAACGCCCAGAGGTCCTTGACGAGTTGTTCGGTCTGGTTCACGGTTTAGCCTCCTACTCCACGCAAGAAGGACCTTCACCGAAGTCAACGCACTTCCAGGTGGTTCCTACGTCCTTGCAGGTCATGACCGTCATCCAGTGGCCCTGCGGACTGCAAAGCTCGACGGTATTCCGGTAGCAACGGGTCGCTTTCGGGACACACCTCGTACTCTCCTGTTCCTGGGAGAGAAGTGGCCCACAACTGCTGACCATGAGGGCGAGAAAGAGAGCAAGACGGGTCATGGCTAGTACCTCCTTGGGGACACGCTACCCTGGGTAATGTCCCTCACCAGGTAGGAGAGGATAGAGCCATGATTGAGAAGTCCGGTCGCAACCCCCGCCTCATCATCTACGGTGAGGACAACCGCAAGAGAATGCTCGCAGGAGCAGCCACCTTCGCCAAGACGGTCTGCATCACCTATGGCCCCCACGGGAAGGTGGTCATGTTGGACCGGGCGGCGGGTCTTCTGGCGACCAAGGACGGGGTGACGGTCGCCCGAGAGATCGACCTCGAAGACCCGGTAGCCAACATGGCGTGCCAGGTGTTCAAATCCGCCTGCATCCGAGTCAATGATGAAGCCGGGGATGGGACAACCACGGCGGCGTGCATCTCGGCGGCGATCCTCCAGGAAAGCTGTAAGATGGTGGCGGCGGGGATGAACCCGGTCCGCATGGCACACGGCATCCAGTTGGCAGCCAAGGCAGCAGCCGATGCCGTGTGGGACATCGCCTATCCCATCGAGACCCAAGCCCAACTGGAACGGGTGGCGATGGTTGCCTCCAACGGAGATGATGACGTGTCCGCCAAGTTGGCAGATGCGGTCATGGCAGTAGGCAAGAACGGCACGGTCTCCATCGAGGATGGGCACGGGGTCGAGACGATTCTTCAGTTCAAGGACGGCATGGAGATCGACCGTGGAGCCGCATCAATGCACTTCCTCAAGGGTGGTATCGAGCGGAACCTCGACCAGCCCCTGGTCGCCGTTGTGGCAGCCACCCTCCGCACGGTGGATGACGTGCTCGACCTCTGTGAGGAAGCCACTGCATTCGGAGGTCGCCCGCTCGTCCTCTTCTGTGAGGGCATTGACGGGGACGCTCTGAAGACGATGGTGATGAACGACTCCAGCCAGGACAACAACTTCGAGTTCGTCGCGGTCCTCGCTCCGGGCAACTTCGACAAGAAGGTAGACTACCTGGGGGACATTGCTGCTCTGGCTGGGGCGGACCTCATCGACCCCAGAGCGGGGGAGTCCTGGAAGAAGTGGGACGCCTCCTGGTTCGGAGGGTTGAGGACTGCCCGGGTAGAAGCCAAGAAGACGACTCTCATCGCCTACGATGAAGCCAGTGAGGTCATCCAGGCTCGTCTCCAGGAGATCCATCGGGATCGGGACTTCGCCACGTCCCAGTATGACATCGACCGGATCAACGAACGCCTGGCAACCCTCGAAGGCGGGCTCTGCATCATGCAGATCGGAGCCCACACCGAAGCTGAACTCAAGGAGAAGCGGGCTCGGGTCGAAGACGCCCTGGGAGCCGTCCAAGCCGCTCTAGCCGATGGCATTGTCCCTGGGGGTGGTGTTGCCTACCTGGCGGCGTACCAGGCGATCAAGGATCAGTGTCCCTCAGAGGACCCCGAGGTTCGAGCCGGGTGGCAGGCGATGGAGCGGGCGCTCCTCCGCCCAGTTGCTACCCTAGCGGGCAACGCCGGGCGGAATGGGGACTTCATCGTAGAGAAGTTGCTGGATCTCCGACCGGATGCTCAGTCCTGGCTGGGGTGGAACGCCCTGACGGGAGAGTTCTTAGACTTCTCAGAGAGCACCGACATCATCGACCCCTGCAAGGTCGCCATCACCGTCATCGAGTCCTCCGCCTCTGCCACTTCGACCCTGATGACCTCCGAGGCGTCCATCTCGGACATCCCATGAACCCTCCTCCGAAGCCCTGGGAGTCTGGCAAGCATCCCACGTACACGGCATACCGCCTGGTCATCACGGTCTGCCAGGACGAGTTCGGCAACCTCTGGTCCGAGCACGACTTCCTGACTCCCGAGGACAAGGTAGTGGCAGAGGGGACTCGCTACCAGGGGGTTCCCCAGGTGGCACACGCTCTCCTGACCGAAGCGGTTCTTCGGGAGGTCTACACCTCGGCGATGGTGTTGATGAGCCGGGATCCTCAGTTCCTGGTCAAGATTCGGGAGGAAAGCGAGTCCCGGCAGGCGGTCGTTGAGGAGCTTGCCAAGGGGGCTCAGCATGTATTCTCCGAGACCGCCAAGAAGATGCTCCCGGGGGCGTTGACTGCGGTCCTGAACATGCTCCTGAGTTCTCAGGGGGGGGATATACCTTCCTCCCCACAGGGGTAATGGGGGCAGGAGGTGCCGCATGGGTGATACCCTAGCGATCCTGTCTCGGTACAAGGAAGCCTACAAAGCGAAGTTCCTGGCGGTCGTACACCGACCTGTGACTGTGCCCCCAACCGTCCCTCTGGATGCAGCGGCTGCCCTTCAACTAGGCATCCAACTGGGTCGGAGTGAGGGCTACAGCGAGGGTCTGGTCGATGGGGCTCAACTCGGGCTGGAAGTGGGATACGAGGCGATGGACGCCCTGCTCAGTCAGCCGGTGGTTTTGGGTCCGGTGGGGTTGGCGTAGCATCGAGGGCTATCAACCTCTGCCCTGACCTCAACTTCACAACAGTCTGTCCTGCCACAACTGCCGGTGTTTTCCCGTCTGGCAAGAGGATGGGTCGGGCTTTTCGTTTTCCCTTCTTGAAGACCCCCAGGGGGGTTCGGACTTCACCGCCGTCCTTCATCTCCATGAGAGCTTCGGGGAAGAAGAACAGCACTCGGCGGACGACCTCGGTGTGCAAGCCGGTCATCTTGGCGAGCCTGATCACCAGGCGGTCGTAGGTCATCTCTCGAACTCCAATCCATCGGGTCCGGTGGGTAGTTCCACCACACTTCCCATTTTACCGGGGGGTGCCGTTGATCGTTCTATCCCCCGGAGTCGGTAGGTACGACGAGGAGAGCCCGATGAACCGCATTCGACATACCCTGACCCGCCTGGCGAGGGAAGATCCTTCCGTGAGGGCGGTCCTTGTACCCCTGACGAAGCAGGCGGACAAGTGGAACAAGCTCCCGCCGGGATGGACGCAGGAGTCCGTCAAGAAGTTCTGGGAGAGCCTCACCGGGGAAAACAAGCACAAGGTGACCAAGTGCATCAAGCAGATGGAGGGCAAGGGCATTGACGACCCGGGTGCCTTCTGTGCCTCCCTGGCGGACAAGGTTGATCCAGGCTGGCGGTCGAAGAAGGCGGAGTGGAAGGGCTGGGACGAGAGCATGCCTGTGCAGATGGTCCATGATGACGCCCACACGGAGAACTTCCCCAACTTGGCCGCCGCCCAGAAGAAGTACCCCCGGTTGACTCCTGAGCGTGGTATGCCCGGATTCCACTGGGCCATGCGGGGGTCAATCAACGGTCACCCGGCTATCCGGTTTGATTCCACTGGTGCCTATCGCGAGTTGTCCCGTGATGCGTCCGGGCAACCCGATAAGAAAGTCGTGGAGGAACTCCAGCGGAAGTTCCCCGACTGGCCCAAGGGGGACTTGATGGACGCCGCCACGTCGGTGTCACCCCGGATGTCTCCAGAAGCGAAGAAGGTGCAGGAATACTACCAGCACCTGAAGAGGAAGACGGCTGCCACAGTTCAGGACTTCACCAACCCGAAGACCATCGGGCTCGCCAAGATCATCTACGGGCAACTCAAGACCGTGAGCCCTTCCTGGGGCGGTGAGCCGGATATGCCCTCCAAAGAACCCTCCGGGTCAGCGCAGCAGAAGGTTCTCTCTCCGGCTCAAGGCTTCGAGGCTGGGATCACAACCGAGATCAAGAGCCTGGCAGAACATGCCTGGGGGAAGGTGAAGCGTAACCCTGCGGCTGCAGAAGCTCTGGCGGCTTCCGTTGCCGGGGATGTCAACTGGCACTCCCTCCAGGCGATCTCTCCCGTACCCGGGATCGACCTCCCCAAGGACCTTGTGGAGCACATCACCTCCACCTTGCATTGGGGTCTGGAACCTTCAGCGAGGTTCATCGTGGCGCTTCTCCGTCTGGCTGGGAAGAAGACTCTGGCGGAGGCGGTCAAGCGGGAAGCTCTGCGTGAGTTTGCCGGGTCCTTCAAGGGCATGGTGTTGGCATCTGGGAGGTTGGCAATGCGAATCAAGAGGCTCATGACATCTGCCTTGCCTCCAGTCATCCAGAAGGTACTGGGGGATGTGCGGTTCACCCGGCGCAAGATCACCGTGCGGGTGGACAACTCCTTCTCTATGTATTCCGCTGGGGATGACGGGGCCAAGGGGTTCACCGCCCTCGTGGACATCGACACCAACCAGTACGACCTCGTCTGGGGTGCCTTCGGTGGAGGAGCCCTGGGTCAGAAGCCGACCCCCGTGGACGATGTGAACACCCCGAAGAAGCCCCTGCCGGACCATCTGGTTGTCGTTCAGGGGCAGATTGGCGGTCGGGACCCGTATGCCTCCCTGATCTGCACGGAGAAGACCTTTGCTCGCCTGAACACCCGTGGCGTGCGGGCCAACATGGTGGAGGAACTCCGGGACAAGCAGGCATCCGACCGGCTGACCTCGCGGTACATGCGGGCGTTCAACAAGTTCAACGCACCTGAACTGGTGAGCCAGCTTCTCACGGTCCTGGAACAAGAGGGTCTCAAGGACGCTCTGAACCAGGTCAAGATGAAGAGGATCCCGGAACTGGTTGAGAAAGCCTGGTCGAGCCGGGGCAAATAGGGGGGGATATGGACCGTACTGCCAAGGCTGCCGTCGAGCCTGTCCGCCCAAAGGTGGACTGGTCTGTGCAGCCTCTTGGGCAGATGCCTGACTCCGAAATCGCTCGTGCTTGTGGCGTCAATTCGTCTACTGTAACGCGGGCAAGGCAGCGACTTGGGATACAGACCTTTTCCTTGAGTCCCGTCAGCAACTGGGATCAAGTATTTGACTCTGACCCCAAATCGGATGCCCAAAGGGCACAAGAATTGGGTGTGAGCAGAGCCACCATCCAACGGCATCGGATCAATGCAGGAGTCCCAAGACTTTCGACCCCCACAGGAATTGATTGGGATTGTCAAGATTTAGGTCAAATGACAGACATACATCTTGCAATGCAGCTAGGTGTACAGGAAAATACTGTAAAGCAAGCTCGTAATAGACGAGGTATCCCGGGATATACTCAATGGCCGACATGGGACCGAAATCTCGTAGGTTCTGTGCCAGATAGTACAATCTCCAGATTGTTTGGGGTCTCTAAAACGGCTGTGGGGGCAGAACGGAAGAAGCGGGGTATTCCCAGAGTGGACCTTCTTTGTCTAACCACTGAAGATGAACCTGCAAACCAAGAAGAGGCAACCATAGACCTATTTTGGCATGTGCAGGGAATAGATCATCGGTTCCAAGTCCCAATTGGGAAGTACATTGCGGATTGGGTTCTCCAAGGGGACACTATCGTGGAGTATGCAGGGTTTGCCCGTCACCCCCAACAAGGAAAAGCCTACCGGCACCGACTAAGCCAAAAGATCGAGTACTACCAACGAGAAGGGTGGAAAGTTCAGGTTATTTACCCTATTGATCTCCCCGGATACACAACGGGACATCCACCCAAGTTCTTGAATCGGGCGCAGTGTTCTGGCTGCGGAAAGAATTTTGGAAGTTTCACAGGGCCTAAGGGGGGGCGTATCCGGCGAGCTACTCGGTCTACTTGTGATCGCTGCTGGGAGAAAAAACGATGCGGCTAGCTAAAGCAGATGTCCAACCAATCAGACAATCCACGCAATACAATTGCATGTCAGCGTCCATGTCTATGTGCCTTAGGGCATTGGGTTTTCCTGTTAGTGAAGCTTCTACAGACCTGGTCAACAAGGTCATGGGGGCTCAGCCCATGCACGGAGCTGCCTGGGAGCAGGCTCTGGCATGTGCCCAGCACTATGGGTGCCGGGCGACCTTGACCATGCCTGCCACGGTCGAGCAACTGAAGGCGTGGACGGATGCCGGGGTGCCGGTCATGATCGCCTGGAACCCCGAGGGGCGTCCCTGGTCTCATGCCTCCGTGGTGTTCGACGTGGACGCGGACCTGAACGTCTACGTCGCCGACCCCAACATCCCCAACCCGAAGCAGACGGTCCGAGTCGTCTCCGAGGACGAGTTCTACGGCAAGTGGTACGAGAAATTCCCGGACTACCTGGTCCGGCGTCCTGCCTGTGCTATCGAGCGGGAGATCACGGAAGACGGGCACCAGGTGAACATCCTGGCAGGAACCAGTAACAGCCCTCACCCGTTGAAGTTGCTGGGGTCTCGCACGGCAGGTTGGGGCAACACCAGGACGGCTTCGGCCAGGGTCGCCTTCGAGGTGTCCGTCGATGATCGCGGCTACGCTCATGACGATGAGGGGAACTCCTGGTTCGTCGGTGAGGAGTACGCGGGCTACATCGGACGAGGGCACGACCTGCCGAAGCCAACGTCCTACGACAGGCCCTATCGCCCCCAGACCCCGCTCTACGACCTCCAGGAACAGGCCGACAAGGCGATCCTGGCCCTCATCCACGAAGGGAAGGGGCAGGCGAATCACAAGAACATCGGGTTCCTGTGGTCGATCCACACCTGGGCGCTCAAGGGTCGGGCTCCGACCGCCCATCAGCAGCGGTGGTGGGAGGGCTTGCTTCACCGCACGGAGTCCTTCGTCCGCAAGATCCCGGGCAAGGTGCGGCTCGACAGCAACCCGAACGGGCTTGTGTTCCTGGGACGGGGCTCCGAGGGGGCCACGACCAAGTTCGTAGAGGACCACTTCGTTCTGGAGGGTCCGTTCATCACCGGCCCCCTGGAGAAGGCCGCGCCACCTCCTCCACCCCCGGCACCGGCACCTCCGGCGGGCAGCACTCAGGACAAGCTCCGCATCCTGGATGCCCTGTTGGCCGTCCGGCAGGACAACTTCATCCAGTCCCTCCGTGACCAGGTGGCCCGGGGGCGTCCCCTCTCGGAGGCCCAACTGAAGACCATCCGCCAGAACCTCTACCGGAACCGGATGCGGGACGAGGCTGATCACTTCCGGGAGGTCAAGGCCGCAAAGAACCCAATGACCCTCAAGATCCCAGCCCCCACCCTACGTGACCCCGCTGCCAAGGCTTTGGGTGACCGGGGCGGCATGGGGGGTGGGAGCCACAAGAACAAGCAGGACTTCGAGCGGGGACACGCCCGGAACCCCAAGCACAAGAAGCCCATCGACCGGGATGCCGCCTACTCAGGCAACCCGGATGGCAAGCCCATCTTCGACGTGAAGATCGACCACGGAGAGGACCAGCCGCTCTCGGGGGGCTGGGACATCATGAAGCGGCTTCAGGACCGCTACCTGGTAGAGCAGGGGAAGAAGCCCCGGGATCCGAACCCCCGGCTGGCGTACAACATCGAACAGATCGAGAAGGTGGCTCGGCGCTACGTGGCAGACCAGGAGACCAAGTGATGAGCACTCTGCATGACGACTTCCAGGCTCTGACGGCTCGCTTTGAAAAGGGGGTTTCAGCGGACCCGACTCAGAACATGTCTCCCGAGGACGCCAAGAAGTGGGACGCCATGAACGAGGAGCACGGCGACAAGTTCAAGACGGCTGCCCACACCTTCAAGTTCCGTGTCCCCGTGGGACCCACTGCGGTGAAGGACGTGGCGAGTCGCCTGAACCACAAGGGCATCAAGGCGGAGGAGGGCACCGAGCACGTCTTTGGCACCATCCAGGCGGATGACGCCGAAGATGCCGCCAGCAAGCTCAACGCCGCTGCGGGGCACAAGATCGTCCAGGACCGGGAAATCCCCCGGGTCATCAAGACGGCGGGCTTCTCCATCACCTACGACAACGCCTGGTTTGCCTTCGTCGGCAACGCCCCCTTCAACGTGGACACCATCCGGGATATCAACCGGATCACGGGCATCCCGTTCACCGACGATCAGGGAACTCTGCATGACGATGATATCGCCCTCAAGGTGGTCAGGAACGACTACAGCGGGCCGCTGACCTACATGCAGGAGAAACAGGGGCTGACTCGGGAGACCATCGTCCAGATCCAGTTCGTCAAGGGCATGGACAAGAAGCTCATCCTGAAGGCCCTCCAGGATCTCGGGAAGAGGTACAAACTCAAGGTCGAGGCCCTGTCGGGTCCTCGCAAGCCGGAAACCAGGAAGAAGAAGGGGTGTGACATGGCATCGGAACTTGACCTTCTGGCGGAGATGGACAAAGAGATCCCGTCCCTGGACCGGGATGCGGAGATCCTGGACAAGCTCGCCGCCGTCAACAAGTCGGCGAACGAGATGATCGGTCGGACCATCTTGGAGCAGATGGGGGGTGCCCAGCGTATTCAGGTGATGCTGGGGGCCCAGCAGTTCCGCATCCTGAACAACGGGGTGGGCTTCGCCTGGCCGAACAGGGAGCGGCCGAAGGGGAACTACGTCGAGATCGTGCTGAACGGTGCGGACCTCTACGACATGTCGTTCTTCAACGTGGCTGGGGCCTCCAAGAAGCTGGTCAAGAAGTACGACGACGTGTACGCCGAGGACCTCAGGAGCACCTTCGAGCGACAGACGGGATGGCATCTCCGCATGGCGGCGGGACAGGCTCACCAGTTGGTACGGGCTGCCAATGCCTCTGAACTGACCGAGATGGAAGCCCTGTTGAAGAAGTCTGGCTACAACCCCAAGGACGCCAAGAAGCTCTTGGACGGAGGGATGGGTCCTACGGAGTTGGGGCACCGGCTGAAGGTCAAGTCAGGTGACAAGGGAAGCCTGGAGCACACCCACGGCCTCAAGAAGCTGGCGGCGGATGGGGACGAGAAGGCGAGTCGGTTTGATGAGGGTAAGCCTGCGGACCCAACCGAGAACATGAGTCCCGAGGACGCGGCGGAGTGGAAGAAGCAGAACGAGGCGAACAAGGACAAGTTCAAGACCGCCGCTGCCACCAAGGGTCAAGTCGAAAAGATCCTTGCGGGCGAGACCTACAGGTTTCGGAAGGATTACTCCGGTCGTGGGATGAACGGGACAATGTCCCCCCTGGCAGTGACCACGGATGTCGCCCCCAACTCGGACAAGGGGAAGAAGCTCCTGGCCCTTGGTCTGAGCAAGGACAGCATGGGCAAGGAGTACATCTACTATGTCCACGCCACAGGAAAGACCGCCCTGGAGGCCGACCTGGACGAGATGGTCGCCAAGTTCGAGGAGGGCAAGCCTGCGGACCCAACCGAGAACATGAGCCCCGAGGACGCCAAGAAGTGGCGTCTGGAGAACCTGAAGAACAAGGACAAGTTCAAGTCCGCCTCCGCCAACTATCTGGTGAGCCTGGCCCCGGACGGTGCCATCATGGTGGATGGGATGGTAGACGAGCCCCTGTTCAACCTGATCTACGCCCGGGTGATGGGGCTGCGGTTCAACCAGGTGAAGTCCGTGAACCTCAAAGTCATGTCGGTGCAGGGGCACAACAAAACCTACCGGGATGCACTGGCGGAGATGGTCCAGTTCAACAGCGGCTCGGGGCTGTACGACATCCAGCCCCGGGGTCGGAACGTTTACCTGATCCGCAACGTCAACATCGCCAAAAACATCCTGGACGACCTGTCCGACGACGAAGAGACAGCGGCGAACGCCCGGGACTTCGGGATGAAGTCCGCCTACGAGGAAGGGGCTCGGGTCCCGGATGGCTGGGACAACGGGCACATCGAGGATGACCCCGAGGCGGTCAAGTCGGATGAGGGGTCGGAGACCCCTGACGGTTCCGGGAACCAGCAGCGCCGGGCTGCCGATACGCTCGATGAGATGTACGCCCTGGTCTCGTCCGATGGCTACCTGTACGGTGCCACGGACAACTGGGCGGATGCCAGGAACAAGGGCCACTGGGGGCACCTGGTCGATGCCAATCAGGTAAGCGAGAGCAAGCTCGTCACGCTGGTCAACATTCCCTTCCCCTTGGCAGAGAAACTCAAGGACATGGGGACGCACGCCCCGTCCTTCGCAGACGGCTACGTCGCCATGCGGGCAGCCAAGCCCTTCATGAAGGGCAATCCGATGCGTTTCGCTTCTGCCGAGGTGTCCGCTGCCGGGGGGCTCTACGGGCACACCAAGCGGGTCCAGGCGGACTGCGAGGGCTGCATCAAGCGGGTCCAGCGGACCGCCGCCGCCATCGCTCGGGCAGCTTACGCCAAGCACGAGGGAGTCGCCGAGTTCCTGGCAACCCACGCCAAACGGGCGGACAGTCTCCCGGCTCAGATCCTGGTCGCCGCCCTGAAGGATGTCGGACCCAAGGTCGCCACGCAGATGCGTCTGGCGGAACTCCGGGCTGCCAAGGAGAGCTACCCCTGGAAGGTCGCTTCCGACAAGGACGAGAAGACCGAGGGAAAGAAGGCGGTCTGGGACGCTCTGATCGGGGGTGGTCCTCTCCCCCTGGCAGGCATCGAGGCGCCGATCCACATGGCGAGCATGGTCGAGGCTGCCGAGGAACTGAAGAAGGCAGGGTTCATCTCCTTCGACGGTGTCCTGGTCGCCAAGGTGACGGATGCGGATTCCCAGACGGGAGAAGGCGTCAAACAGACCACGGACAAGACGGCTCGTGCCTACGGGCTCTACGGGTTCGGGGAGAAGGTCGCCAAGCTGGGTCTCCAGGCGTGCAGTGACCTCCGGCACGAGGCTGGTAAGCTCGCCCACGACATGCACTCCCGCCGGATGAACCACCACGCCGCGATCACGGACTTCTTCTCCCAGCACGGCAAGACCGCCGGGTGCATGTACTCCCGGCTCCTGTCGGCGTCCTACCCGGAACTCAAGACGGCATCCGCCGCCCCCTGGAACGTTCAAGGCTGGCTGGAGTGGGATGCGTAGACTTAAGACCGTTTAGACGGCGTAGCGACCCAGGTCGGATCCCCGCACCAACTGCCGCACAGTGAACAGCATCTTGTTTGCCTTGCTCGGCGAGAGGTGCTCCACCTCGGCGATCTCCTTGTTCGTGAAGCCACGAGCCTTCAGCAACAGGATGTTGCTGTACTGCTTCCAGTTTTCAGGCTGGGCCTTCTGCACGACCTCTTCAACCTGCTTCCACAGGGTCTCGAAGTCGAGGCAATCGCCGGGCTCGGAGTCCAGTTCCTCCGGGAGCACGAAGTTGCCATCGCTGTCCAGCGGGACAGACGGACCCCCCACCGAGGCGTCTTCCGGGAGGGCCTTACTCCGCTCCCGCTCGGTACGAGCCCCCAGGAGTTCACGGCACACCGGCTCTACGCCCATGCCCCGGACATCACTGCACCCGGAGTGGACACAGTAGGTCGCGACCTTGGAGTAGGGCAGACCCTCGGGGGTCTCCAGAGCCTTCGCAAAGCTGTCCCGCCGGATGACCCGCTCCATGAAGGTCTGGATGTGGTCATCGATCAGGTCGCACTGAGCGGACAACGGCAGGTGCTTCCGCAGAGCACCACGCATCATCTGCATGAGCGGGGACTCGCTACTGCCCCGAGCCGGAGCCAGGTGCTTGGACAGCCACTTGGACGTGGCGTTGGGAGTCCGGGGCTTCGACGGTGCCGTCTGGGTCGTCCCGATGATGGTTGCCCCGTTCAAGCGGGCTGCCCGTTCCAACCCAGCAGGCGTCAGGACCCAGAACCCCCGAGAGGGGAACTGCACGAAGGCGCTGACAGAGCGGGCCGCCCACCGGATCGTCTCCTGGTACTTCGGCTGGGCGTTGGACGTGGGCTCCTCCCAACCAAGAGGGAGCTTGTCCGGGTCGTACCCCGCCTCTACCAACGTTGCCCGGAGAAGGTCCTCCCGGGGAACCGGGGTCGGGCTATGCTGGGAGAGCTTGCCCAGAGCCTTGAGCAAGGGCTCCACGAAAAATCGGGGGGACTTGACAGGGACTGGCGTCCGTTCACGGGCGTACTGCACCCCAGCGTCGGTGATGCCCCACATGCCCCGCAGCGGAGGCGTGATGGTCAGGGACGGCTTGCAGTCCCGGACGGCGTAAAAGTACGCCTTGGAGAAGTTGGTGTAGATTCCCCCGCCGTCGCCGTTGGACGACCGGGCACGAGGATCACGTTCGAGGTTGGCGAGGTCGATTCCGCTCAGCCGAAGGGCTTCGTGGATGACGAGCATCCGGGGGACGAAGACACTGGAACGGAACGCCGTCAGGGCGCCCAAGGCACGGAGCATGTAGACACGAAGATCACGGGGCTTGATGGCGGGCACGCCAGGGGACGTGGGGCTCATGAGGCTCTCCTGGGGAGGTCGTGGACCCCCCACGGTTACGGTTCGGAGGCGGAAGAGCATGTCACCAGGGACGAGGCCGCCTCACAACCGGGGAGCCTAGCACATCTGCCAGGGGCGTCAAGCGGCACCTTCCGTTTTTCGGCGGGTGCGGGGGGTAGGGCGCTGATTTCTCTATATGCCGGATTCAGCAGGACGAGAGCCTTGTGAGGACGACATGACCCGAACCTTCATCGCCGCCGAAATCCAGAAGCTGGGTTTCACCGACCGGCTGCCCATGCTGCTGTGGACGCGGAAGGCGTCCTTAGACCATCGACGGACGGCTGAGGCCCGGATGTTGCTCCGCCTGGCTTCTCGGTTCATCCGAGGCAATCTGGACAGCCCTGCCTACGACATGCTGGCACGCCTCCAAATCCTCGAAGGCGTCTCCGGGATTGTTCAACCCAAACCGATGGTTGCAGGCCCCTGGTCGAAGAACCCCCGGATGGGGATGCGTGCCGCCCAGGACCACTTCAAGGGGCAGGCGATCAACCCGGAGTGGTTCTCCCTGGGGAACACCGGGCTCATCTCCAAGGTCCGGGGCATGACCCGGCAGGAGTACAACAAGTGGACCCGAGGCCGGGAAGTCCACTTTGATGCCGATGACATCCTCCAGAACGGGCTCATGGGGCTGACCAAGGACGGCACGGGACAACTCTCCCAGGGTCCGCTGATGATCCAGTTCGGGCACCTCAACACCGGGGTCAAGAAGGCGATTCTAGAAGGGCGTGCTACCCCGGGTGATGTGGCAGGGATCGTCGGCAAGTTCTTCGTCCAGAGGGTCTCCGACCAGTTCCAGATGGTGGACAAGAGCATGACCCCTGGAGAGGACGCCACCGGCAAGAGCCTTCTTGATCAGACGCATCGTCAAGAACGGGATGTAGAGGACATCCTCGCAGATGCCCTCTCAGTCAAGGACCACCCGATCAGGAAGATGATCTTCCAGGCCCTTCAGCGCAAGCTCGGGGACAACCACTGGGCCGAAATCGGGATGACGTTCCTCAAGGCGATGGCAGACGGGAAGGAAGTCAACAAGGGTGAGATGGCGGATGCCTTCGGGATGGCCGGTGGCACGTTCTCCAAGATCCTTCGGGAGAAGGTCTACCCTGCCCTTGAATCTCTCAGGAAGGACCGTCAGATCCAAGAAGCCCTTCAGGACTACGCTGAGTCCGAGCAGCGGAAGCTCGCTCGTCGTACTCGCTGACCCCCTCCTACAAAAAGCCCCTTGACATCTTCGCTGATAGGGTGTCTCCTGGCAGGCGGTGATCCGTCTCCCGTGCGGAGATGGTGTTGGTGGCTACCAGGGATGAACCTCTCAGGTAGGACCAGCAGCTTGGGAAACCAGGTGCGGAAGCCATTGAGCTAAGCGGACGCCGCCAGATCACCTACGGTCTCTGAAGACCGCCGTTGTCAGGAACCCGAACCCAAGGGCCTTGGCAGCAGAGGTTGCAATCGGTGATTCCCCTACCCTCCTGATCAGGGAGGCGGGGACCAAGGGGTGCGAGCCAGGGGAGGGTTACCCTGGATCTACTTGTAGCCCCCACATCCTTCGGGTCCACTTCTTCCCTCTTCTGGTTCTTTAAGGAGGGGAGGGAGTCCGAAGGACGACCGAGAAAATAATAGTCGTCGTCGTAGTAGCAGTAACGGTAGCCATAGCGATAGCAGTAGTCATAACCGTAACCACAGTAGCAGCAGTAGCCCTCCTCGTAGTGCTCGTGCTGGTAGTGATGGTCCTGGTTCCTCTGCTTACTCCTAGAACCCTACTCCTGATTCTCCTGACCGCCCAAAGAATCTGACCGAGAATGGTTCTCCCCCGGTTGCGAAGTAAAAGAATCGGGTTCCTGACAGCGGAGAACCCGAAAATAGAGACGAGAATCCCCTGAGAGCCGAAAGTTCCACCCGGAGAACCCAGAATAGCCTACTGGGAGAATCCAGGGAGAATCTGCCTGTTACTTCGAGAATGTCCCTGACGGATTCTGGGAGTAACTTTTTGCCCAAGAATCGTTACTCCAACCCGAGAATCGTTACTTCACCCCCCTGACAGTTTCTTCCGGGTGTTCGGTTCTGGTTCTATGCCTGTGGGAGTACAGGAGACTGCTGATGGCGTTGACGAACCAGTACGACCTCTACCGGATGTCCGTAGGGGTGCTCTACCTGAACCTCGGACTTGCTGGGTTGGAGTTCCCTACAAGCACTCGGGCTCATCCAAGCTACCAGGTGCAGGTGACCTTGACTACCAAGCCTCCCCTGTCAGAGGACCATCGGGTGCTGTTCCCGTTCTATGTGAGATGGGACATCTGGCAGCGGGTCGTTGTCCCCCTCTTCGATGATGCCTCTGTTTTGGTGAAGGTGGGGGCTGAAAAGAACGAGACGCTCCGGCAGTGGATCAACCGGCAGTACCTGTGGGACAAGAACGTCGAAGGGCTCCTGGTCAAGATCGAGTCCCTCCTGCTGGACGGGATGATCCAGTGCGGCTACGTCCCAGCGGGTACTACTGTGCAGACAGCAACGTGAGGTGGGCTGTGAGTAATCCGAACCAGAACAAGCCCTCGCAACCGCAGATCAAGCCCATTGTTCCGCCCAAGGAGATCGTCTGGATGTCCTGTCGGGCGGGCTGTGGGGGGAACCAAGCCTACGTCTCCATGATCTTCCGTACCCCCCTGGCGTCGGGTGGGGGAACCGTCTACCGCTATCGGTGTACCTCCTGTAACGGCGTCTGGACGGTCAACCGCTAGTTCTCATCCCCCTTGGGGTAATCGACGCATGAACCCTGTGTCGTGCCGTCTTTTTCATGGTCCCGGAGCAAAGCAGGCAGCCCTGGAAGCTGCGGAGCATCTGGGTCGGCTCCTGCATGAACCCTTCGGGGATGAGGGGCTGAAGGTCGATGAGGCTCGGGAGTTTGTCTCTCTGTTGCAGGCGGCTCCTGTCGGGGATGAGTTGGGGGTGGTGATCGCAGGCCCGTTGGACCATGCCGCCCCGAAGAGTACGGACGCCCTGCTCAAGTCCGTAGAGGAGCCTCCTGACTGCGTGTATCCTTTGCTGTGGGCGACGGACTTGGGCGGGGTTTCTCTGACCATCCAGTCGAGGTGCCTCCCTGTCTGGTGCCCGAACGCTCCCCCTGTTGATGGGGATGAGCAAGATGAGTTGGTGGAGACGACGGCACGAGAGCTTCTTCAGACGGTCTTGGACGACAAGCTCTGGCTGGTTCCAACCCTGGTAGGGAAGGTCAAGGGGACTCCGAAGCATCGGGGGCGGGAGGCTGAACTGGTCGCCGAGGTGGTGGACGCCATGTCGGTGATGATGAGCAAGCCCAAGGTCCGGGCGTTGTGGTCGCGTGTTCGAGTTTTGGCTACCTGGCCGAACCCGACCCCGCTTGAGGTCATGGCAGCCTTCCTGCCCGAGGGGGATCTGTGATGATGGATGAGCCCCTACCCGATGTTCAGGAGATGGTCCGGGAGCACACCAAGAGGGCCTATGTCCTAGCTCAAATCACGATTCGGCCTCCGGGGTACACCACGGAGACGTGGGCGCTTCACTGGATGGACCACACCTATGCCGACCTGGATGCCCGATATGAGGCTTGGAAGGCTGTACACTTCAAGCGGCAACAGGCTGAATTTGATGAGATGGGGATGGTGGACTGGTGGCCGAACCTCCCTGCTGTCCCAGAACAGCCTCCACCGGAGTTGGCGACCAAGGCCCGGCTGTTGTACCAGACCTGGACGAGGGACTTGCTCATCCAGGAGTGTAGGGAGGTGCTCCAACCCCTGGTGGGATCTCCTCGGACTCAGGACGTGATGTCCCAAGCGGCCAATCTGGTTCATGACCTGACCCAAAAGTGGGTTCGTCTTCGGGGGGAACTTATCCCCCCGGTAAAGGTCACGATGCTGAAGGACCTCACTTTCGAGATCCGCATTGACCGGGACTTCAAGCGGAGGGGCCTGTGAAGAAGAAGGCTTCGACCCCACCCGTGTTGATCGTCAGTGGCGGGCAGGAGTTGCTCCGGCGGAGGCTCTTGAACCAGATGATGGCGACCCAGCGGGACGCCGGGTGGACCATCGTGAATGTGGACGGGTCCCATCCGGGTGAGGTTCGGGATGCGTTGGACGGAGACGTGTTCGGGTCCAGCCAGACCCTGGTGGTGGTCCACAACCCTGAGAAGGTCTCCCTGGAGATGTTGGAGCAGCACCGGAAGGTCGATGATCCTACGGTGACGTTGTTGCTCTACATAGAAGGTGAGCCAGATGGTCGGACGAAGTTCGGCAAGTTGGTGAAGACCTGGGGTGACATCCACAAGAACTTCCCGTTGCCCTCTGAGTGGGATGCTCCCAAGGCAGCGGAGAAGTTCCTACAGGATGAGTTCAAGTCCAAGGGGCTGACGGTCACCTCGGGCCTGGCAATGGCTCTGGTTGAGAGGGTCGGGTCGGACTTCGGGATGTTGGCGTTTGAGGCAGACAAGATCGCTACGTTGGCGAAGCTCGACAAGTCCCCTTCGGTGGAGGGCCGACACATCCGGGGTGGTATGGCTGCCATCGCAGAAGCCTCCGTCTTCCCCATCGTGGACGCTCTGGCAGCCCGGAGTTCCAAGAAGCTAGTCAAGGCTCTGGCGGAGGTCCGCCGGACCAGCAAGGATGACCCCACGATACGGGTCAGTCGTCTGATCGGGTCGAGCGTGACCAAGTGGTTCCAGGCGATCTTCCTGGACTCGCTGCCCCCCAAGGCGGCGGCACAGGAGTTGGGTATCAATCCCTGGTACTTCGAGAACAAGGTGCTCCCTGCCGCTCAGCGTTGGGGCAAGGCTGGTATGGTGAGGCTGATTGCCGATCTGGCAGCCTCGGAGAGGGCAGTGTTCAATGGTGCTTTGGACCCCTGGGTGGTGCTTTGCACTCGTCTTCTGTCCTCGTGTTTGGGGGTTGTTCCGCAGAAGAAGGTTGTGGTGTTGTCGCCGCCCATGCCGTCCCCTGTAACGCCTCCCCCCGCACCTGTGGTGGTTTCCATGCCCGAGGTTGTTCTGCCCCCGATGCCCCTGTTCTTCACGAAGACCGATGACCAGGCTGTGGTTGTCCCGGTGATCCCCGAGTGGGTGGAGAACTCCAGGCTGTTCAACGAGCGGATGAATGTGGTGAGGCGGAAGCAGCGGGAACAGCGAGGCTACACCAGTTCCGATGACGATTTCGACTCCAAGGTGGTGGAGTACGCCGTGGAGCACTGGTTGCGAACCCAGCACCAGTTCCCTCCGGCGGTCGTAGACATCGAGGTCCGAGAGGGTGGTAATGCAGGCTGGGAGCCGGACCTGGTGTATCATGGGACGACGCACATCCACTGCAAGAGCACCGTCCCGGATGGGTACCAGTTCGGGTACTCCGCCACGCTTCAGTGGAGCAACCGGGCAGACCAGCCCACCCGAGAAGAGGTGCGTTCGGGTATGGACGACCTTTTCCGGCGGACTCATGGGGCTCGCTGGGTACAGGACGACAAGCTCCGGCCCTCCTGGGCAGAGGGTCCTGTTCCGGCGGAGTTGCCCAAGCGGCTCATCATCAAGGGAACCCCGGACAAGGCGTTGAACACCTACCTGGCATTGGGGGTCTGGGACCGGACGCAGGCGGAGGTCCGGTTGCATTTCCTCCAGGAGTGGGGCTACCTGCTGGCTCATGGTCTGGTGGAGCGAACGTACAAGTACCAGTGCGGGAAGTCAGCGGATCCGAAGGCTGCGGTCTACCTGACCAACATCCGGTACACCGAGGGGCTGGTCGAAGACCCCGTGGATACCACCAGGGGTTGGATGAGTGACCCGGCATGATTCTGCGGTACCCAGGGGGCAAGAAGAAGGTTGCGTTCCAGTTGGCGGAGGTGCTGGTCCCCTGCGATGAATTCCGGGAGCCGTTCTTTGGGTCCGGGGCGGTGACGTTCGCCTTGTTGCAGGTCTGCCCGCAACTTCGTCGGGTGTGGATCAACGACAAGGACGAGGGCATCGCAGCCCTGTTCACTGCCATCATCCGGCACCCCAAGGAACTGTCAGATTTGATCCAAGCCTTCACCCCTTCAGTCGGGGCGTACCGGGAGTTCCTGGCGGCGTTGTTGGCACCTTCTTCCGTAGCGGATGTTCGTCTGGGGTTCCAGAAGCTGGCGATCCATCAGATGAGCTTCAGCGGGTTGGGGACCAAGGCAGGGTCCCCTATCGGGGGCTGGAACCAGGAGGGGCAGGACAAGGTTTACGACGTGGGCTGCCGATGGAACCCGACCAAGTTGGCTCACACGGTGATGACCCTGCACCAACTGCTCAAGGACCGGGTGGTGGAAGACCGCTGCACGAGCTACGACGCCTGCGAGGTCATCTCCGCCCCTGGTTCTGGAGTGGTGCTCTACGTGGATCCTCCCTACGTGGGGGCAGGGGCGGTCCTGTACCAGTATGGCTTCGTGGAGTCGGACCATCGTCGTGTAGCCACCTGTTTGAGGGCAAGCCCCCATCGGTGGCTGCTTTCCTACGACGACCATCCCCTGGTCCGGGAGTTGTACGCCGGGGAGACCATAGAGACCGCCAACTGGGCGTACACGATCAACAGCAAGAAGGACCATGACGGTGCGGAGTTGCTGGTTCGGAGGGGTGTGGGAAGTCCCTTCCAAGGTGTTGATTTCGATGCTCTACTGCGGGACTGGGAGACCCTTTAGGGCTCGGCGTTAGGTAGCCAATACCCCCGGACCAGAGGGGGCTGGAGGTTGCCCGCTCCCTGTCAAACTGCCAAAGGATGAACCCCTCATGTTTGAAGCCCTTGCCTCGCAAGATCGGAAAGTTCGCCAGTTCTCCCTGTCGCCTTCCTTCCTGGCTGAGTTCGAGGGCAAGCAGCCTAACTGGGGGCCTGTGGGGTACTTCACCTACAAGCGGACGTACTCCCGTCCGCTGTGCGACTGCGACGACCCACGCTATTGCGGTCACCCCTCCGAAGAGTTCTACGACACCTGCAAGCGGGTGGTCGAGGGGGTCTACAACGTGCAGAAGGCTCACTGCCGGAGGCTCTCCCTCCCGTGGAACGAGCCCAAGGCACAGGTGTCTGCCCAGGAGATGTTCCGCCGCATGTGGGCGTTCAAGTGGACGCCGCCAGGACGCGGACTCTGGATGATGGGCACCCCGTTCATGGCTCAGAAGGGTGGAGCCTGTATAAATAACTGTGCCTTCGTGTCCTCGGAGCACATCGACGAGGACTTTTCGGGTCCGTTCACGTTCCTCATGGACATGTCGATGCTCGGCGTTGGTGTCGGCGGCGACACCCGAGGGGCGGGCAAGGTCCGAGTCCAGACCCCCAAGATGGAGGCGGAGCCCTTCGTGGTGGAGGACAGCCGGGAGGGCTGGGTCGCCCTGGCAAGGACCGTCCTGAACTCGTTCGTGGGCAAGGGTGCCTTCCCCACGGTCATCGACTTCTCCAAGGTCCGTCCCGAGGGGCGACGGATTCGGGGGTTCGGGGGTACCGCCTCGGGTCCGGGTCCCTTGTCGAAGCTGATGAAGAACCTCGCCACGATGTTGGCACCTCCTGGGGTGAAGGTCTCTTTCGAGGAGGCACGTTCGGAGGAGACCGGGGAAGTCATTCAACTGCATACCCGGTTCTGGGGTGAGGGTAAGCCCTACAAGATCACCTCGGGTGGGATCACTGACATCTTCAACATGATCGGTGCCTGCGTGGTGGCTGGGGGAGTCCGGCGCTGCATCCCCAAGGGCACCCTTGTCCACACCTCGGATGGCCTCACCCCCATCGAGAACGTCACGGTGGGGTCATCGGTGATGACCTCTCAGGGCTACAGTCTGGTCACGGCCTGGATGGATCAGGGGGTCCAGCCTATCAGCCGGGTCACGACGCAGATGGGGGTTTTCGAGGCGACGGATAAGCACGAGATCGCGGTCATCTCGGACACCAAGGGGAACTACGAGTGGAAACGGCTGCATGAGTTGGAGCCGGGGGACAGGATGGTTTTCGTGGATCGTCCTTTGGAGGGGACGAGGACGACCCTTCCTTCGTTCATCTACGAGTCTCCGCCATCCTCCACCACCTGCAAGGACATCACGGTCCCGGCCCTGACCCCCGATGTGGCGTGGTTGATGGGGTTGTTCGCGGGGGATGGGTACGTCCGGCTCACGGACAACTCGGGCGAGATGAGCATCACAGTGGCGGAAGATCAGTCGGAGATCAAAGACAAGGCCGTGGAGGTTTTGTCTGGCTTCGGGGTCACCGTCTCGGTGTCGGACCCCGTGGATGGCGACCGTTGCTTCAGGGTCCGGGTGAAGTCGAAGCAGTTGGCCACCTACTTCACCCAGTTCAAGAAGCCGAAGACGGCCCTGCGGGTGCCCGCGTTCGTGCTCCACGGGACGCCGGAGGTCCGTGCGGCCTATGTGGCCGGGCTTGCCGATGCGGACGGCAGCTTCAAGACTCGCCCCATGCTGGTGGCGGTGTCTGTGTACCCCGACTACTTGGAACAGGTACAGGCGGTGTTGGCGAGCTTGGGTATCCCAAGCAGGACATCCCTCCATCGTGGTGCTGTGGGGACGTGGCAGCCCTTGTTCCACCTTCAGGTGGTGGGGGACAAGGCGGTGCGGCAGTTCATTCGTCGTGTCGCTCCGCACATCCTCAAGTTCGAGGACCAGCGGGGAACGAGTCGTTCTGGGAACGACTACGGGTTCCCGTCCGAGATGGCCTTGGCCGATGGCGTCTCCGGGTGGAAGGGGGGTCGGATGGCGTGGAGCCGGCACACCCGGCAGGTGACGGTGGCCAAGCTCGAAGACCTCACGGGGCGCACGGTGGAGTTGGTGCCCGTGGAGGTGTTGGACATCGAGCACGATGTTCGAGAAGACGCCACCTACGACATCACGGTGGAGGCAGGCGAGTTTGTGGTGCAGGGGGGGTACCTCGTCCACAACTCGTCCGAGATCATGTTCGGTCAGCCCAACGACCATGAGTTCCGTACCCTGAAGGACCCCTCGGGGATGAACCTGATGATGGCTCGGGCGGCGGAACTCCGGCAAAGTCAGGAGACCGCGACCTCCCCAGAGGAACTGGCTTTCATCCAAGAGGCGTTGGATGGTTTGGAGACCACCATCAGCAACCACCCTCTTCGGACCCATCGCTGGGCGAGCAACAACTCCCTCTTCAGCGAGGTGGGCATGGACTACGCCGAGGTGGCAGAGTCCATCGCCAAGAACGGGGAGCCGGGGCTCATGTGGCTCCATAACGCCCAGGACTACGGGCGGATGATGGACCCGCCCAACCACAAGGACCGGCGGGCTCAGGGGGCGAACCCTTGTTTTGCGGGGGACACCTTGATTGCTGTGGCTGATGGCCGAGGGGCGGTGCCCATTCGGCAGTTGGTAGAGGAGGGGAACGATGTTCCCGTCTATTCGGTCAACCCCGAGGGCCACGTCGAGATCAAGATGGCCCGCCGTCCTCGGATGACCCAGGAGTTCTCGGCCCTGGTCGAGATCGAATTGGACGATGGCACCACGTTCAAGGTCACCCCGGATCACAAGATGCGACTGCTCGACGGGACCAAGTGTGAGGCCCAAGACCTGCAACCCGGGGACAGCCTCCCTCGGTTCACCAAACGCCCGGAGACGGTGAAGAAGGGTGGCCCGAAGTACCTTCGTGTCTACTGCAACACCCTGGACAGCACCAAAGACAAGGTGTTCGAGCATCGACTGGTGATGCAGTTCCACGATCCCGAGACGTGGGGCCGTCTCTACGACGAAGCCCAGCAGTCCGGCTGGATCAAGGGGGGCCTGGTGGTCCACCACAAGGACTACAACCCGCTGAACAACTCGCCTGCGAACCTGGAGATCCTGACGTTCCGGGATCATGTCGTCCTGCACGGCTCGGTGGACAACGCAGGTGAGAAGAACCCCATGTGGGGGAAGACCCACACGGCCCGGACCCGGCAGAAGATCGGGCAGAAGACTACCGAGCGGTGTTCCAACCCGGTGTTCCTGGCAAAGCTGGTCGCATCTCATCAGGCAGCCGAGCGGGCCGAAGCCTCCGAGCGGCTGACCGAGCAACGGCGGCAGGAACTCCTGAATTACTACAAGGATCAGGAGGCCAGGACCGATCTGGACACCGTGTGGATGGAGGGCCGACTCCATGCCGTGAAGACCTGTGAGACGTGCCAAGACGAGTTCATCGTTCCGTGGCGAGTCCGGGGTCAGTGCTATTGCACTCGTGCCTGCATGAACAAGGCGGATAGCCACATCCAGGCTCGGAAAGCGGGGCAGGCATTGGCGTTTGCCGACAAGCAACGGCAGACCCTTCACGATCAGGTGCGGGTGTTCAAAAACTTGGAGGCGGTGTCTGGTACGACTCCTCGACGGAAGGACTGGGAGTACCAGTGCCGTCGAGAGGGTGTGCCCACCCGGTTCCGCAAGATGGGGACCACCGGGAACCCTCACGCCTTGTTTGGGTTCGACCACCTTCAGCAAGTGGCTACCGATTACAACCACCGGGTGGTGACGGTTCGGTTCCTGGAGGCGGGGGAGCCCGTCTTCAACTTGTCTGTGGAGGACAACCACACGGTGGGTGTGGTCACAACTTTCGATCCTGCCACCAAGGCGTGCAGCGGGGTGTTTGCTTTCCAGTGCGCCGAACAAACCTTGGAGTCCTACGAACTCTGCACCCTGGTCGAGACGTACCCGGCTCACCACGAGTCCTACGAGGACTTCCAGCGGACCCTGAAGGTCGCCTACCTCTACGCCAAGACGGTCACCCTCATCCCCACCCACGACCCCCGGACCAATGCGGTGATGAACCGCAACCGGCGGATTGGGTGCTCGATGTCGGGCATCCGGCAAGCCATCGACAAGCTTGGCAGGCGGGGGTTCCTGAACTGGTGTGACCGGGGGTACGCCTACATCCAGAACCTGGACCACCTCTACTCGGAGTGGCTGGGGATCCCCCTGTCGGTCAAGACGACCTCGGTGAAACCTTCGGGTTCCGTGTCTTTGCTCTGTGGGGCGACTCCTGGTATCCATCCCCCGCACTCCCCCTACTACATCCGCAACATCCGGGTCAGTGAGCACAGCCCGCTGGTTCAGGCGGCTCGGGACGCGGGGTACAAGGTAGAGAAGGACTCCTACGCGGATGCCACCTGGGTCATCTCGTTCCCGGTGAAGTCTCACTGCGTCAAGGGCAAGCGGGACGTGTCCATCTGGGAGCAGGTGGCGTTGGCGTCGGACCTGCAACGCCACTGGGCGGACAACCAGGTCTCGGTGACGGTGACCTTCTCACCCCCGGAAGCCAAGGAGATCGGGACCGTCCTGGAGGTTTTCGAGGACCGCCTCAAGTCCATCTCCTTCCTGCCACTGGGGGACGACCATGGCTACGTCCAGGCTCCGTACATCGAGATCACAGAGGCGGAGTACGAGGCGATGTCGGCGGGCCTCCTTTCGATGGTGCTGGATGCGGCGAAGGTTGAGGAGGAGGAGGTGTTCTGCACTTCCGACGTGTGTATGCTCAAGAAGGACATGGCAGCACTCCAGCCCCCCGTCTAGTGCGATTCCCGAATCAAGATGCCGCCCCATCGGGTAATACCTCTGGGTAGGTGAGGTGCCCCCGTGAGCGGATTTCAGGTCATCTTGTTGGAAGGTTCTTTCTCGGCGGACGACTCCGACCTTCGGGTGCAGTTGGACGATGGCAGCCACAAGTCGGTGTATGAGGCTCTCCGCCCACTGGTAGGCCAACGGGTGCAGTTCGCTCTTCACCATCTGCCCCCGCACGGCATTGAGGTCGGGAAGCCCGGTGCGGGTTCCTGTTTGCATCCCGAGGGTGTGGGTTGTCCGGTGAGTCACGACCAGTACCCTGACCGGATGTTGACCTTTCACCTGGACGGGGTTCTTCGGGAGGACCCCTGGTCCATCGAGAGGTTCGACGGGTCGGTCATCCCGATTCCGTTTCGGGGGTTGCCGGGGCACTACGGCAGGGTTGCTGCGGCGACCATCCTAGACATGGAACGTATGCGAGAGGCGTTGTCCCGATTCAGCCCTCAGGCCCTCAAAGGGCTGCAAGGTTCCGAAGTGGAAGACCTGCTGGAACGGTTGAGGAAGGGGGCGAGCTGATGGAGTTGAGAGTCCCCTTTGCTTTGTCCCCTACGGCTGCGATGGTCCGCCCGGATGCAGCGGAGTCGAAGCAGGATTACACCTGCCCGGCGTGTCGGGGCATCGTGCGTCTCAGGTGTGCATCCTCGGAGTACAAGCAGCCGCACTTCTTCCACCTCCAGACGGAGACCGGCTGCGGGGGTGAGTCCGAAGAGCACTACCAGGCGAAGCTCCGACTGGCGGAGATGGTCGAGCAGGGTTTTGACTGGACGTGGGGCTGTGGTCACCCCGGCGGGCACATCCAGGGGCGGGCATCCCTGGAGACCCAGGTAGACCAGTACCGAATCGACGTAGCGGTCTTCGATGATGCGGGGAAGCCCCTGGCATTCCTGGAGGTGCTGCACACCCATGCGGTAGACCGGACGAAGGCGGAGTTCCTGGAACTGAAAGCCCCGGTGCATGAGTTCCTGGCAGACAGCATCCTCGATGGCACACCTCTCTCGGACCATCGCCCCAAGGTGTGCGAGCCTTGTCAGGAACGTCGAGCCAAGCTGGAAGCTGATGTCCAACGGCGGATGGAGGAGGCTCGGGCAGCCCGGCAGCAGGGGACCCAGCGGGCTGAACCGGATGTCTCGGAGACCGCGACCTCTACGGACACCTACTTCTCGGGGCGGGTTCATTCGGTGAACTACGAGAACCCCGGTAACAGCTTCTACATCTTGAAGATGGTCTTGGATGCACCCTCTGGGAATAAGGCTTTGGGTGTCCCTGTCACGGTCAAGGGGACGATCTCCGGGTTGCCCGTGGTGCCGGGGGCATGGTTCGGGTTCACGGCGAAGTGGGACTACCATGAGGTCCACGGCAAGCAACTGGCGATCCGGCGGGCTCCCGTCCTGCAAGGGGGCTGGGACGCCGATACGGCTCTCAAGATGCTGGGGGCCAACGGTGTGGGGTTCCTGGTCATCCAGTCCATTCGGCAGCACTTCCTGGAGGACAAGGACCTTTTGGACGCTCTGGAGGACAAGGCGAAGTTGGAGACGGTGCCCGGATTGACCTCCTTCACAGCGATGTTCCTCGTGGACCGCTGGACCAAGGTCCGGGCTCATTTCCAGGCGTTGGACCACCTGTCGAGTGCGGGGGTACCGGCGAGTCTCGTGCCCGGCATCTGGAATCACTTCGGGGAGGACACCCATGCCATCCTGACGCGGGACCCCTGGTCTCTGGTCGAGGTGGATGGGGTCACCTTCGCCCAGGCGGATGAGGTCGCCAAGCGGTCTCACCTGGTCAACGTCTCGGCTCGTATCCGGGGGGCGGCGCTATATGTCTGCAAGTCGAACAAGACCTTCGGGCACCTGTATCTCCGCACAGGGCATATCCACCAGACGGTGGGGAGCTACATTGGGGATGTCACTCAGGAACAGGTGACGGAGGCTCTAGTAGGGCTCCACAAGGAAGGGCTCATCTACATCGACGGAAAGACCCGTCCGGGGATCAAGGCAGTCTACGAGCCCATGTTCTACGAAGCCGAACGGCAATCAGCGGAGATGCTGATGGCTCGGGTTCGGCAGGCTCGGTTCCTGGAGGGGTCTCATCGGGCACAGAAGTACCTTCACGACCTGGGGAACGTGGGGCCTAAAACACGGTCGGCAGGTCTCCAGGGTGGGTCTCTGGAAGAGGTCGCCAAGACCGCCATCGAGGAGTGGGGGGAGCAGGCTCACCTGACGCTCTCGGAGCCCCAGAAGCAGGGCATCCTGTACGCCCTGACGACCCCGGTCAGTGTCCTTTCGGGTCTCCCCGGGACGGGCAAGTGTGTTGTGCCTTCCACGTTGATTTCAGGTCCTTGGGGTATGGCTCCTATTGGATCTGTGGTACCACAGGCAATTCCTGTGGGTATGTTCCAAGACTTCTCTTTGGATCTGGATACCTCCTCGGGGGTTCGGGCCGGAACGGCTGTTTACAATGGGGGTTTTGCGGAAACAGTCAAGATTGTCACCCGGGACGGGTTCACGTTGGAGGGGACCTCGGAACACCCTATTAGGGTGGTGGGAGACGGAAAACATGTCTGGAAGACCCTTGGGGAAATTCAGTCCGGGGATGTTCCAGTATTGTTCCGAGGAGAGCGGACCTTTGGGTCAGATGTAGGGATGCCGGACCCCCCGAAGATGGGTCCCAGGGGGAAGTCTTATACGTTCCCTTCCAAGATGACTCCTGATATCGCTCGTATCTTGGGTTATCTGGTATCCGAAGGGTCAGTAATTTCTGATTCCTGCTGGTCAATTTCGGCACACGACTCCCGAGTCCAGGATTACCTGATGGGGGCGTTTGAGCGGGAGTTTGGGTATACCCCCTCTCGGCATTATGACAAGCGTGTTGGGTCTTGTGTGGGTGTGCGTATTGGGGCACGTCAGATCCTTCGATGGTTCCGGTGCTTGGGGGTGATGCCTGTGGGGGCATTGGAAAAGGCGGTACCGCACAGGGTCTTGACAGCATCCCGGTCATCTGTACGAGCTTTTTTGCAGGCCCTCTATGAGGGGGATGGAGCGGCCGTCTCCCGCGATCTTGTCATAGAATATGGCACAAGTTCTGCCGTGTTAGCTCACCAGGTTCAGACGGTGTTGCTGGGTTTCGGGATTGTTAGCACCTGTCATTCACGTAAGACTCAACGAGCCCCTGGGTATCGTGTTTTGGTTGCAGGCTGGGATTACACCGTCTTCCAGGAGAAGATCGGGTACCACTTCACGGATCTTCCAGGTCATTCAGGAAGGTATAATCCGAACAGGGATGTCATTTACGGGGCGGAAGGGCTCATCCATGAGATCATGTGTGAGGTGAGACCTCGAAAGGGGACCGCCTACAATAAGTTTTACAGGTATACCCTCACAGGGAAAAACAGCCGGAAGCCCTCTAGGAAGCAGGCACTGTGGATGGTTCAGCAAAGTCAGGGGTCTAAGGCATCCCAGGACTTGACGGCTTTGTGCGCCCCGGAGTTCTACTACTCACCCGTGGTGTCTGTGATGTCCGGGCATTCCCAGGTGTGGGATTTCAGTGTGCCTGACGGACACGAGTTTCTGTCCAATGGATTCATCAGCCATAACACGACGAGCCTGAAGGCGGCGGTACGCATCCTCCAGGACGCGGGGGTGCCGTTCCTGTTGGCGGCTCCTACAGGGATCGCCGCGAAGAATCTGTCGGCTCGAACCGGAGCCCTCGCCAGTACCATCCACCGGGCGTTCGCCGCCAAGGGTTCGTCCGAGCGAAGGGCCTCTGGGTACACCGGGATTCTCGGGACTGCCTCCGCTTCTCCGATGGTGGTCGGTGGGGAGGAGGGCTGGGGTTATGGGCCGGAGAACCCCCACCCTGCGGATGTGGTCATCATTGATGAGGCGTCGATGATGGACCAGTACCTGCTGTTCAAGCTGCTGGAATGCACCCGACCGGATGCTCGCTTGGTGTTCGTTGGGGACCATGCCCAGTTGCCTTCGGTGGGTCCCGGCAACGTTCTTCGGGACCTGATCTCGTCTGGGCTGTTCCCCACGGTGAAGCTGACCCAGATTTTCCGCCAGGAGGACACGAGCGGGATCGTCTACGCCGCCCATGCCATCCACGCGGGGCGTGTCCCGGACATCAATAAGGACTTCAAGCTATTGCTCCTGAAGACCGAGGATGAGGTCCAGGAGGCGGTGCTGAAGATCGCCACCAGGTTCAAGGCGGAGAACCGGAACTTCCAGATCCTGTCCCCCAAGCACAATGGGACGGTGGGGGTCACGGCGTTGAACACCCGGCTCCGGGAGTTGCTGAACCCGGCTTCTCCGGGACGTGCCGAGGTCCGGCAGGGTGATGACCTGATCCGGCAGGGTGACCGGATCATGATCGTCCAGAACGACTACAAGCGGGACATCTTCAACGGGGACGTGGGCAAGGTCTCGGAAGTGGACCGGAGCAAGAAGGTCGTGGGGGTGACGATCTACGGTGACATGCCCCAGGTTGTGGAAATCGACTTCAAGGACATGGGCAAGCTCCTCCGGCTCGCCTATGCCTGTACGGTTCACAAATGCGTGGCTGAAGGGACTTTGATTGCGACCCGGAAGGGTCTTGTTCCTATAGAGAAGCTGGTCCCTCAAGGTTCTAAGGGGCCCCGGCGGCTGCATTCTGTTATACACGAGGTGGCTGGGGCGGAGGGTTGGGCGTATACTGACCAAGTGTTCGAGGGGGAGGTCGAAGCCACGGTGCGAATCCGCACCCGGTTGGGGTATGCCTTGGAGGGCAGTTACCGGCACCCGGTGATGACGCTGACCCCGGAGGGGGAGTTCCGGTGGAAGACATTGCCCGATGTGGCGGTGGGTGATGTGCTTGTCCTACGTAAAGGTACGGCTGATCCTAAAGGTGCCTTTCTCTCCACGGGGGCATTCCCAGAGGACCGGGGACGGGGCCGACAAGGGATTTTGCCGGATGTGGTCTCGTCGGAACTGGCGTGGTTGTTGGGAGTGCTGGTCGGGGACGGGAACCAGACCGACAAAGAGGATGCCCGGATAGAGGTGAGCCAGCGTGACGGAGCTTTTCGTTCTGATGTGGCTCGTCTGTGGGGTTCGTTGTTTAATATCCAGGCCACGGTTCATCGCCGGGGAGTCTATGTTCATGCCCGGACGGTGCGAGAGTTTTTAGCCTGGTGCGGATTGGGGTATGACAAAGCCCTGACCAAGCGGGTGCCTTGGGTCATTCTCGAAAGTCCGCCTGAGGTCCAGGGGGCCTTTTTGAGGGGTCTCTTCGACACGGATGGGGGGGTGAGTCGGCTGATCCACCTGACGACCACGAGTGGGCGACTGGCTTCTGAGGTACAGCAGATGTTGTTGCACCTTGGGATCGTGTCTGGGAAAGTTCTTCTTAGAGAATCCTTACCCGAAAAAGGTTGGGCCCCGGCATACAGGGTCCAGGTGACAGGGAGTTCCGACAGCGCTCTTTTCGAGCAGTTGGTGGGCTTTTCGGTGCCTGCCAAGGTCCAGGCGTTGCATTGCCGTGTGAGGGGGGGGTCCCGTAGCAAGAGCAACGTCGGAGAGATTCCTTGTTCGGCACAGTGGGCAAGGGAATTACGGGATGCTTTGCGACAACGAGGGGGGCGGAACTATCCAGAGGCACCTAAGGTCGGAAAGGTGTTGTCCGCAGCAATTCGGGGGGTAAATCCTCTGAGAATCAGTCATCTACCTTGGTTGTACCGGGAGGTGCCTGACCTGAACGTTTTGCACCCGATGCTGTTCAAGGTGTTGGAGTGCGGCTGGTTTTTTGATCCTGTGCAGGATGTGTCTGAGGGTAAGTCCCGTGTCCTCGATGTGCATGTCCCCAGTGGGCACACTTTTGTGGGTGGGGGTTTTGTCAACCATAACAGTCAAGGGCTGGAGTACGACTACATCGTGATGCCCTTGGTGACGGGGTTCTATCACCAGCTACAGCGGAACCTGCTCTACACCGCCATCACCCGGGCACGGAAACAGGTGTGTCTGTTGGGGCACTACGAGGCTCTGGAGAAGGCGGTCGCCAACGCCAAGGAAGATGAACGGGCGACCCTGTTTCTTGATCGGCTCCTTCATGGGGCTACTACCTCCCCAGAAGCGTAACAGGTGTGCAAGAGGGTGATAAACCCCCTACCGCCGGGAGGCTGGACCAATGTTGACGAAGGAACAGATGGCAGAGATCACCACTATCAAGCAGGGCCTCCGGGTCAGCAAGGTGGTGGCAACGCGGGCCGTCAAGACCAAGCAAGGCGACTTTTTCGTGGGGCTGTCTGCGGCCTGGGATTCGACACAGGAGGATGCCGGGGGGCAGGGGGCGGACATCATCGACGCCATGTCCGAGGGGGAGCAGCAGCAAGCCATCGTGCAGCGGGGCATGACCATGCGGCAGGCGAAGATCGCCGGGCTCATCCTGGGGATGCAGGTGGACCTCCAAGCCCTCACCCATGCCGTGTGCGGGGGTTCCATCTCCGATACGGAGTACACCAACGCTGTCAAGGCTGTCCGGCACAACTACACCCGGAAGCTCAGCGAAGCGACCACCAAGGGGACCAGTGAAGGGGGAGCCGGATGAGCCAAGGCATCGTTCCTTTGGAGGAAGCCTACCTCCAAGGCATCTTCGACCAGCTTGCCAAGTTGGAGATCCAGCTTGACGCTGACCCATTGATCTACGGCCCGAAGCGGCTGAATCAGAAGGTCGCTCTGGCTCGCAAGATGCTGACGGAGTGCGAGCGGATGTTCCTGGACGGGGCCCAGAAGCACTCCCACTACAAGAGGAATCAGAGGGCGGCCCAACTGGTCTTGGACCTGGCGATGAAGAATCTCCTTGCCAACGACCCGGAGGTTCGAGCCGGTAGAGCCGTCTCCGAACGGGAAGCCATCGCCACGGGCAAGCTCAAGGTCGAGGTTCGGGAGGTGGCAGACTCCACTCAGGCAATTGAAGACCTGGATGCGGTCCTGACTGTCATCAAAGCCAAGCGGAGCGACCTGCGGGACCTTCAGGGGCGACTGCGGGACCAGATTCGGCTCTGTCAGGAGGAGGTCGGTCTGGGTGGCCGCTGGGGCAGCAAGCACCCCCGAGGGGTGGAATTGCAACCCGGCCAGGGCTTCGCTACCGGGGACGACGTGGCAGCTATTGATGCTGTGATCCAGACCGCGAGGACGGTGTCGGATGCGGAACTGCACCTGAAGGCTGAGGTGGACACGTCGGATGACACCCTGGAGGCGGAAGCCGCCCTGCTGGCGGGTCTCGACGGGGGCGATGACGAGGCTGGAGAGGTGGATGACCTCCCGACCCCTGAGCCCCCCAAGCCGCCGTCCAAGCTGGACTTCCAGATTCCAGGCGAGGACCTCGTCAAGGAGTTTGGCTTCGTGCCCCACTGCGAGGTGTGCGGTGAGGTCCAGTTCAAGTGCTGGGGTGGCATGTCGTGCTCGAACGGGCATGGCGGGGCAGCATCGGTTCCGCCCCCCGAGGATGTCCTGGCTGACGCCCCCGAGCCTTCGCAGGCAGTTCTTCACGGGACTTCTGACCAGGAGGAGGTTTCCTCTTTCCTGAGTCTGGTTGCCCCCACTCCGCCTGCTTCCGGGAAGAAGTCCCGATATCAGGTGGAGGAGGAGGAAGGGATGGATCTGGCCTCCATTCTGGACAACTTCAACAAAGGTTAGTGCCAGGGGGGAGCAAGGTGTTCCCCAGAAGCGTAAGGGTGCTGTAGCGGGTCTTTCGCATACACTTCGGAAACAGACGTGACCATTTGACCCGCAGGAGAAGAGACATGAGCAACGGTTTTCAGCAGTTTGGTTTCGGTGAGAAGGACGAGGGCTTCGGGCGTAAGTCCAAGCGTCTCAAGATGGAGAAGGGCGAGGAGGCTCGGATCTCCTTCATCTGGTGGCCTGGGCTCGACAAGGGCAAGCCCAATCTCCAGGCTGCAACTCCTATCTTCGTGGGTGGACCCCGCCACTACCTCAAGGGCGTGGGCTACTTCATGAACAAGGGGCCGGAGTACACCAAGATCGCGGGCGAAGCCCCCAAGATGCGGATCAACACGATCATCGTGAAGTGGCCGTCCAAGGGTGGCAAGACCGACCAGGAGGCGATCAAGGAAGGGAATTTCGAGGTGTTGTACTGGATCATGGACGATGGCAAGTACGACGAACTCAAGCCCATCCACCAGGAGTGGCCTTTCGGGGCTCACGACCTCAAGCTCAAGTGCTCCGACGCCCAGTTTCAGAAGATGTCCTTCAGCCCGACCAAGGACTCGGTCCTTGCGGCGCTCGCTTTGCATCCCGAATCCACCGTGTGGCAGTCCCTGGTGGCTTCTGCCCAGGCGTTCATCGCGGGTGCCCAGGACGAGATCGGCAAGGAGATGACCCTCGACCAGATCCGTGAGAAGCTCGCGGGTGGCGGCGGTGGCGGCGGTGGCGGCGGCAGTGCTGTCTCGGCAGTCTCGGGGGACATGGACGAGGCGCTCAACAATTTCCTGGAGGACTAGCCCTCCCTCGTGAAGCGGCGGCGGGATGCCGTCTAAGGTGGTGTCCCATGCTCGTGCTGGGCTTCGATCCCTCTCTGTCCAACTACGGGTGGGCTGTGCATGACACAGACGCCCAAGGCAGGGATCGGTGCCCAGCACGAGGTCGCTTCCAGACCTCCTCCAAGACCCTGTTTGTGGACCGCTACATCCAGATGCGGGAGAACGTCCAAGGTCTTCTCGCCCAGTTCCCTCACATCACCCACCTGGGGTGCGAGTCGCCTGTGTTCAAGGAGTTGTACTCCGAGGGCATGTACGGGCTCTACCTCTACACCTGCGAGGGGATACGCACGTCCAAGCGGGACGTAGTGATGTTCTCCCCCCCGCAAGTCAAGTCCCATGCCAGACTGTTCCTCAATCGCCCCAAGGTCGATGGGAAGGTGTGGATCATGGACAAGCCGGACATGGTGGAAGCCGCCAAGACGGACTGCGGGGACGTGGGGGTCTGGAACCACAACGAGGCAGACGCCTACTGGGTGGCTCGGGCGGCTGCCCGATTCTGGCTGCACCTAGACGGCACGGTCCCCCTGGCGGACCTCAATGAAGTAGAACGTAAGCAATTCACCGATATTCAGACCTTCCAACGGGGCAAACGGGCGGGTCAAACGGTGGAACGGGGCATCCTCTATCGGGAGGATGAGCGTTTCTTCCGGTGGTCCCAGTCACATGAGGGGTAAGTCATGGCAAAGAAAGTAGAAACCAGGAAGCCAACCGCCGCTGTCAGGAGCGTTCTCAAGGATGTTCGAGGCGTGGTGTCCAAGGTGCTCAAGGATGACGACCCCACTGTGGACGTGGACCCCAACCAGTTGAAGGAGTCCCGACCGCACATCACGTCGGGGTCCATCGTCCTGGACTATCTCATCGGCGGAGCCCCCAATCGCTGGGGCGTCCCACCTTGTCCAGGGTGGCCCAAGGGCATGATCAGCAACATCTACGGTCACGAGTCGAGCGGCAAGACCACGGTGGCTCTGGAGGCGGCTGCGGCTGTCTGTGCTCGGGGTGGCGTCGTGGCGTTCATTGACTGGGAGCACGCCATCTCCCTGGATTATGCCTTGGCTCTGGGGGTCCCTGTGGAGGATCCGGACCGCTTCTACCTGGTGCAGCCCAACACCCTGGAAGCCGGACTCTCCGTGCTGTTCGCCTGTGCTCGGGCAGGGGTGGACCTCATCATTCTCGACTCCGTGGGTGCCGGAGTCCCCAAGACCCTGGCGGAGCAGTCCATCGAGGAGAAGGGCAGTCTAGGTCGGGTCGGCATGGTTGCTGCTGTCTGGTCCAGTGTGCTTCCTCAGTTGCAGGCGGACGTGTCCGTGTCGGGGTCTCATGTCATGGGGCTGTCCCAGCTTCGGAAGAACATCAACACGACGGGCTACGGGGAGAACACGACTCACCAGGGAGGCGACGCCTGGAAGTTCTACTCGGCTCTGCGTGTGAGCTTCCGGCGTGTGGAGTCCATCAAGACCAAGGACTATGACGCCCTCACGCACAAGCAGATCGAGCGGGCAACCTCGGCACTCATCCGGGCAACGGTGAAAAAGTCCAAGATCAGCAATTCCCAGCAGCGAGAAGCGGACTACCACATCACGTTCGGTGAGGGGATCGACAACACCCGGGATCTCATCTCTATTGGCAAGGCCCACGGCATCATTTCTCAGGCGGGGTCATGGCTTCAATGGGAGCGGAGCGACGGGACTTCTGTTCGAGGCCAGGGGCTCCCCGCCTTCCGAGGGGAGATCCTGAAGACGCAGGGTGCCTACGATGAACTGGCCTCCAAGGTGCTGGTGGCAATTCGGGCAGGGGGCGTCAGTAGCCTGGCAACTGCTACGGATGCCGATGATGACGTGGAGGCTGCGGCGGGGTTCATTTCCGAGTAGAGTGAACCATCATGGCTGTTCGCGTACACGTCCAAAATTTCCAGTCCATCCATGAAGCCGAGGTCGAGATCGACGGCTTCACGGTGGTCACCGGCACCAACAACTGCGGGAAAGCTCTTGCCCACGGGACCAGGGTCCTCACGCCTGATGGGGGGGTGCCTGTGGAGGATCTGGTGGTTGGTCAGCAAGTGCTGGCGGGGGATGGGCATCCTACGGAGGTTCTGGGGGTGTTCCATCAGGGGGTCCGACCCCTACTCAGGGTCACGTTCGATGACGGGCGACAAGTCACTTGCGACTATGACCATCTATGGCGGGTGAGTCTAGGTGCAAATCGTTTCCCAAGGTCGGGCCAGGGCCAGAGATGGCAGGTGTTGAGGACACAACAGATTTTGGACCTGGTGGGGGAAGTCCCCTCCAAATATAACCGCCCAGCCATCCCCGTTTGCGGCTCCGCAGATTTTGGGGATAGACCTCAATCACTTGACCCCTACCTGATGGGTGTGCTTTTGGGTGATGGATCCATCCGAAAGACTCCCATGCTGTCCTCGGCAGATGATGAGATCATCCAGATGGTGACCCGACTGGTTCCTGCCGGTGTTCACCTGAGTAAGTCCGGGAAGTACGATTATCGCTTGGTGTTCGGAAAGGGCCGTGTGAACCCTGTTACCGAAGCCTTTCGGGCGTTGGGTCTGGCGGGACTCCTCTCCTCTGAGAAGTGGATCCCGGATATGTATCTGTTGGGGAGTCCACAACAACGGTTGGCTTTATTGCAGGGGTTGCTGGATACCGATGGGGGTGTCAGTCGGCAAGGTGCCGTGGGGTTCTACTCTAGTTCCAGACGGTTAGCTGAAGATGTGCGGAGCCTGGTCTGGTCCCTTGGCGGGGCGGCCAAGATCAGGTGTAGGAGCAAGACTGGGTATGTTTACAGGGGTTTGCAGAAGGTGGGTCATGCAGCCTACACGGTAACGATTCGGTTACCTGGGGTGCCCCTGTTTCGGTTGGCTCGTAAGGCGGACCGTCTTACCCCTCTGATACGCAGGGTGCAACCCCTCATGGTAAGCATTGTGGCGGTGGACCCGGCTGAATGTACCTGCATTCAAGTGGCACACCCCTCGGGATTGTTCCTGATTGGTGATTACCTGGTCACGCATAACACCGCCCTCCTACGGGCGATCCGAGGGGTGTTCCAGAACACCCCCGGTACATCGTTCATTCGCGAGGGGGAGTCTTCCTGCCAGGTCACGGTGAACCTCGGGGACCACAAGGTCACCTGGTTCAAGGGCACCGGCAAGAAGGACCGTCCCACCTACATCTTCGACGGAGGCGACCCACTCTATCCGGGGCAAGCCGTCCCGGATGAGGTGCAGGCTCTCGGCGTGGTGCCTATCCAAGCCGGGGGGCAGGAGGTCTGGCCCACGATTGCCAAGCAGTTCGAGGGCCAAATCTTCCTCCTGGACAAACCAGGGTCGGCTATCGCGGAGGCGGTGGCAGATGTCGAGCGGGTGGGGCAACTCAACCGGGCTCTGCGGAACGCTGAGGGGGACCGCCGACAAGCGGCAACCGCTCTGAGGGTCAAGACCTCGGACCTCGTGGCCCTGGAGGGGCAAGCCGCCCGATTCAAGGGTCTGGACGAGGTTGTAGGGCTCGTTTCAGACCTTGAGGCTGCCCAGGTAGAGGTTCAGCGTCTTGCACGGGCTGTAGAGGGGCTGGAGGGGCTTCGTAGCCGTCTTCAGAAGGCGGCTGAGGCGGTCAACCGGCTGGCTCCCGTGGCCCATATCCACCCCCCAGACGCTCAGGAGGTCCGGGGCATCCAGACCCAACTGAACGACCTCCGCAAGGTCAAGGATCACCTTGACCGGACTGTCCTGGAGGTGCAGAGGTATTCAGGTGTCGGGGCAATCCAGACCGCTACGGACGAGGCGGCATCTCAGCGGCTCCTGCAAGGGCTCAAGGTTCTTCGGGACTACCGAACCCGGTGGGAGGGTGCATCTCAGAAGGAAACCACCCTTCTGTTGGAGTTGTCGGCAGCAGAGGCTGGTCTCCAAGAGGCAGAGCAGGAGGCACACCTGGCTCTCCAAGAGCTTGGGCAATGCCCGACGTGTGGGTTGAAGGTGGCACCATGATTCGGCTGGTCTATCGCTCGGACGTGCATCTGGCAGTCCAGCCCCCACAGTCCCGAACGGATGACTGGGCTTCGACGGTGATGGGCAAGCTCGATCAGGTGGCAGAGATCGCTCGTGAGGTCGGAGCCCAGGCAATTCTCGATGGCGGGGACTTCTTCCACATCAAGAGCCCAGGCAGAACCACGCATGACTTGGTCCGGCAGGTGTCTGCCGCCCATGCGGGCTACGTCCTGGTGTACGCCAACGTGGGCAACCACGACTGCAAGTACGGGGACTTGACGTTCCTCTCCGAGTCCCCCTTGGGGGTGCTGTTCGCTTCTGGGGTGTTCAAGCAGTGCTTCAACGAGCACGAGGCTGTGTTCGAGTCCAGGGGGGTCAAGGTCCGGGTGGTGGGCATTCCCTATCACGGCAAGGTCTATGACAAGGACCGGCTGAAGGCTCTCAAGAAGGGGGACGAGACTTACCTGGTGGTGATGGCTCATCTCCTGGCGGCTCCTAGTGGCGGAGAGATGTTCGGCGGTGAGGACATCCTGGCGTACTCGGAGTTGGCTGACCTCGCCCCCGATGTCTGGTGCTTTCTGCCCGGAACGAAGATCGTGGACTGGAACAGTCGCCAGATTGACATAGAGTCGGTGTCGGAGAGCCTGGCTGTGGGTGGTCGATCCGGGCCGGTTGTCATAGAAAATGTGCATCCTGTGCGAGAGGTGAACGAGGACGTAGTGATCCTCGACGTGGAGGGGGTGCCCTCCACGCTTATCCCCGGCGTGACTTCGGAGCATCCTTTCTGGGTGGCACGGGGGCTCCGGTGCCGATTACCTTCTCGGGCAAATCGGAGGTGTCACCCGGACAAGCCCCGGGGGGCACACCCATGCTGTTTTTGTCAGGATCTGCCTGATGTCCGACCTGAATGGGTTGGGGCTGGTAAAATCACGGCGGGTGACTACGTGTCTATCCCTGTCCGCTCCATCCCGTCCGGGGGATCTGTATGGGAGCCTGGGCTGGCACGGCTCCTTGGTTATTACCTTGCGGAGGGACACGGAATCCTTAACCACAGCAGGGAACCCACTGCTGGGGTTGGGTGGTCGTTCCATCTTGACGAGAGGGATCTCCACGCGGATGTGCGACGCCTCGTGGACGAGTATTTTGGGGTTGAAGTCCATGAACACCCGTTGGAGAGGTACGGTCAGCAGTGCATGCAGCTATGCGCCTATGGGGAAGCAGTCGCATCCTTCATGCACGAGCACGGTGGTCGGTACGCGGGACAGAAGGAGATGTCAGCGGCGGTGTGGGGCTTGTCAGCGGCGGCCAGGTTGGAGTTGCTTGTGGGATGGCTCTTAGGGGATGGACACGCCCGTGCTCCTGGGAGGTACGACCGGACGAAGGTCGAGGTGATGGGTGCAACGGTTTCTCCGAACCTCGCTTCGCAGATGCACGCTCTTGCTTTGTCAATTGGGCTACGACCGTTCTACACCATCCGTCCGGCCGGACAGGTGACGTGGCCGCATGGTCACGTCTCTGATACCCTACCATGTCATATTTTGTCGTTCTACGGGGACGACGCTGGGATGCTTGGTGCTCGGCTTGGGGTAGTGTTCCCAGAGCGCGAAAAAACCAAGGTCGCAGGGTTCTTCCGCGATGGACTTTACTGGGCCAGGGTGCGGGGCGTTACTAGGCAGTGGTATAGGGGGCCTGTCCACAACATCCGCACGTCCACGCATGAATACATTGCCGGGCTGTTTCTAACGCACAACTGCTTCGGGCACTGGCACAAGAATCAGGGGGTCACCCGGCTGCCTGGGGGCAAGTACGTCGTGAACATCGGGAGCCTGACCCGGGGGGCGTTGACTGAGGATGAGGTCACCCGTGTCCCCGAATGTGCGGTGCTGTCGTTCGACTCCCATCGGGTTCTGGTGGACCAACGCCCCTTGAAGGTGCAAGCTGCCTCCGAGGTGTTCGACCTCGTGGGTCGAACTCGGCAGGAGGCTCGGGCGATGACGGTCGATGCGTTCGTGGAGTCCATCAAGACGACGCTCACGAAGACACCGGAGTTGTCGCTCCTGGACCAGGTGCGGGCACTCGACGTACCAGACAAGGTTCGGGAACGGATGGTGGCGTACCTGGAAGCCGAAGGTGCCTCGTAGGGTTCGCCCTATGCGTATATCTGACGGGGGTGTTATGTGCCCGGAAGATTCAAAGATCACTAGGGACGTAGCCTTTCCTGTAGGGAAGACCGATCAGGGCAACCTGGTCGTCGCCCGTGTGCAGGGGACGGGTGAGGCTCCGGTGCGGACGATGGTGGGGGAGGTTCGCCCTCTGCAAGAGGGGGTGCCCATCACGGGGGATGTGGTTCGGCTTACCCAGGGTTGTGAGGGGCATTACCATGTCGAGACCCTACTGGAAGATCCCCGCAAAGCAGACCGAGAAAAGAAGCAGCCGGATCAGGACAGTCCCGGGGGGTCGAACGTTCTCCTTTCCCAGTGCCAAGTACCAGGAGAACTGGGATCGCATCTTCGGCAAGAAGTCCAACCCCGCTGACGTGAACTGACTTCTCTGACGGGTACGGTTCGGCTGGAGGATTCACATGGACCCCAAGGAACGCCCTGCATACCGCCATGTCATTGTACATCGGCGGGGTTTTATGGAGAGGGTTGCCACTCCTGATCAGCTACGCCGTCTCCGCCAACAGGTCGAAGAAGGTCTGCCTCTGGATGAGGACGTGCGGCACCTGTACGTCAAGGACTCCCTGCGGAAGACCGTGCGGAGGGTGATGGACTGGGCAGGGCATCGCGACGTGGAGGTAGAGACTGACGATGACGGTCTCGACCCCCTGGCTGCGGTCGGGGAGGCTGAAGCGATGAAGGCCCGGGGGGATGAGCGATCACCCGTGCGGGTGCGTGCCCAGGAAGCCGTGGTCGTTGCCCGTGTGAACGACAAGCATGTCCCTGGAGGTACGGAGCACCTCCCGGTGGAACCCTCGATGCTGATGCACCCCGGGTTCAGCCACGCGGACAACGCGGACGCCCAGTACCTAGAATGTGCCCTCCAGCTACAGGAGATGTTCCAGGACTTCAGTGACCGGAAGTTTCTTCTGATGGACCCGGAGATGCGGGCGGGCGTGACCCTGGTGACGGTGTGTCTCACGCCAATCACTGCTGTCCCACGGGCAGATGTCGGGTTGGAGTTGTACTGCGAGTTCCACCAGACAACCCGTTTTGGCTACGTGGACACCGAGGGCTTCGAGGTGGCATCGGAGATGGGGGCGTACCCCATCAGTCCGCCGTCCACGTTGGACCTCATGTTGATGATGCGGCCTGCGGACGAGATCATGGCAAAGGCAGACGCATGACAACCAGACGGTTCACTCTTTACTGGTCCAGCCTGACGACCTACGAGAACTGCCCCCAGTCGTTCCTTTGGGGTCGAGGGTGGGGGACTATCGACGTGGGTGGGGGTCCTGGGAAGCGCAAGCCCCTCACGGTGGAGCGGTCACGGCATCATGCCGTGATGGGCATCGTGCTGGCGGACTTCTGGGAGGCTCTCTACAACAACGAGGAGTGGAAAAGCCCTGACGGACTTCTGGACCGTCTGCTCGAACGGGCTCGCAAGACCTTCGACCGGGAGTTGCTCCACAGCTTCATCGACTGGAGACTTGCACCCCCCCGGGACGAGATGTGGGGCTTAGTGGAGCAGGGCATTCGGGGATACCTCGGGACCATGAAGGTTCACAAGCTCCTGGGTCCGTACTCCAGGTCAGAGGTGGACCTGACCTGCTACCTGGACAAGTGGACTCCTATCGGAGGACGAGCCGACCTGATCATCCGGCGAGAGGATACCGGGATCTCCATCCTGGACGGTAAGAACTCCCGGCGGTACTTGGACCGGAAGACCGGGAAGTTCTTCACCTACACAGACCCGGATCAGCTTCGGTGGTACGCTCTCTGCTTCTACTTGACGTATCGGAAGTTCCCCAACCGTCTGGGGTTCGTCTACTTCCGGTACCCATACGGAGCCCCGGTTCTGGATGCAGAAGGCCACCCGGTTCCCGTTCTGGACGAGAGGGGCTTTGAGACGGGGGACCTCCAGAAGGAAGTCGGGGTGGACTGGGTCGAGTACACGAAGGACGACCTCAAGGGGATTGCCCGACGAGCCAAGGATGCACTCAAGGGGATGAACAAGGAGAAGTTCGAGGCGAATCCCGTCCCAAGTCAATGCAAATTCTGTGACTACGAGACAGTGTGCCCGGAGCGGCAAGCCCAGAAGCAGGCGAACCGCCGGGTACGGAAGACCGAGACTTCGTTCGAGGGGATGACCGGCATCCAGACGTTTGGGTTCGGGGGTCCGACTACCCCCCCAGAGGAGTAAGGCGGGCATGAGCACCGACCCCCACCAGCAACGGCTCGAAGACGCGATCAGGCGTCGGGATGCTGCTCAACGGAAAGTCCAGCAGTTGCAGGGGCGACTGTCGGCAGCACAAGACGAGAAGGCGAACATCGAGAAGGAATGCACCTCGCGGGGTGTAGCCCCTGACAAGCTCGATGCTGCCATCTCCCAACTGGAACGGCGTTATGAGGCAGCGGTAGCTGCTTTCGAGAAGGATGTTGCTAACGTGGAGGGCAAGCTCGCCCCCTATTCGTAGGATCGGACATGAGATTCAAGGTTGCCAAGCGGGATCTCGATGAGGCGTTGCTTGTCGTCAATTCCAGCCTTTCGACCAGCGATACGGACATCTCCGGGCACTATGTGTTCCGGCAGACGGGACCCAACGCCGAGGGCAAGTACAGCATCGAAGTGCTGACCTACAACATGAGCCGCCTGTTCTCGGCCTGCCCGATGATCGTGGCCGTGGAGGAAGCAGGCACGGACAAGACCGCCTTCACGGTCGAGGGCTGGCGACTGAAGCAGTGGCTCCAGTACGTCCCGGAGGATTCGGTCCCCGAGTTCACCCTGGTAGACGGCGAGGTGACCATCCAGGTCAAGAAGGGTTCCCAGACGTTCCAGTCGCTCGACCCCAGCAGCTATCCCTTCTGGGACAAGGCTCTGGCGGCGGCGGAACACAAGGCAACGGTCAAGGCTTCGCGGCTGCGTGAGGCGTTGTCCTACGCCAAGCTCTTCCTCACCGAGAAGACCCCGGACAACGACCCCGGCAGGGCGGTGACCGAGTGCAAGGCAGGCGTCTTCTACGCGATGGACGGTCGGGGGCTCACCCTCATCCAGGTCCAGGGGATGGAGAACTCCGGCTTGCGTGTCCACCTCAAGGACATCCCAGGCTACGTGTCCTTCCTCGGTGTGACCCCGGAGGGTGATGTAGATGTGTTGGAGCACGAGCGTAACCTGTTCCTGCGTCGGTGCTCCGATGGGGCAGTCTTCGGCGGCAGTCGGTTCCAGCACGCCTGCAAGCCCCCTGCGTCGGTGACGATTGACGGCAAGAACCACCACACCTGGGGGGTTGCGGCGGCGGAGATCAAGTCCACCGTGGGCTTCCTAGTCGCAGGGGCGGAGAAGAAGGATGTCCGGTTGGGGATCTCCCCGGGGCCGAACCCGAACGAGTTGCTGTTCTCTATGGCGACGGCTTCGGGGAAAACCACCTCCCTGGTGGTGCCCCTCCTGTCGAACGAGTCCCTTCCCAAGGCACCTGCTCTCCCCGATACGGGGTTCCACCTGGACCACACGGTCCTGACCAAGGTGTTGAATGCCTGGGAGGGTGACACCGTGGGGATCGGGATCAACATCGCAGGGGCTCGTACCTTCCTGCGGTTCCAGCAAGAGCAGGGCGGGGACAAGTTCCTGACGGTCATCCCCTGCCTGCGGCCCACCTGATGCCCATGCGACCTCTCTCTCCCATTCAACATCTGCGGTCACAAGCCGACCAACTGGTCGGAGCCCGGGATGCTCTGGTCCGGCAGGTGGCTTCCACCAAGAAAGCCATCAAGGACTTGGAGGTGGAGGGGGAGGTCCTCGCCGTGGTGCAGGGGGCGTTCCGAACCCTCATCGACCGCGAGGTGACGGCGGGGGTCCAGGCTGTTGAGAAGCTCCTGACCGAGGGCTTGCAGGCGGTCTTCTCCGACCAGGACTTGTCGGTCCGGGCAGAGGTGAACGTCTCCCGAGGCAAGGTCTCCGTGGACCTGTTGACGGTCTACACTCGCCCAGATGGGACGGTCATCGAGGGGATCAGCAACGATGCCTTCGGTGGGGCAGTGGCAACGGTGCAGTCGGTGCTCCTCCGCATCATCGTCATGAGGCGGCGAGGGCTTCGACCGCTCCTCCTCCTGGATGAGAGCCTCCCGGCCTTCGACGCGAACTACGTCTACAACATGGGCTCCTTCCTAGCCCTGGTGTGCGAGCGGCTGGGCATTGACCTGCTTCTGGTGACCCACAACCCGGCGATGGTCGAGTCGGCGAAGAAGGCATATCGCATTGTCCGAACCAAGACCGGAGCCCGTTTCGAGGTCATGCGGTAAGGTGCCGTGAGAGGCGAGGCTCATGCGAACCGAGGGTCAGGTCAAGCAGCAGTTGAAGCAGGTGGCGTTCCGTCACTTGCAGAGGCGTCTCCGAGAGAACTTCCGGCGGCGTCCTGAGTCCTGTTGCCACAATTGCCCGATGCTCCTGGATGGGGAAACCAGCGTTCGGGTGTGCGGGCTCCTAACCTCCGAGGGCAAGCCCCGCAACATCCCGTGCGATAGCCGGTTGCTTGGGGGTCCTGAGTTGGCTCGGGATTGCTCCCTGTGGGAGCCCCTCCAGTCCAAAGACGACATCAAGAGGGCCTTCGCTGATCTTCTTCGGTCAGAAGACCGGGGGTTCATCGCAGCCCAGTACCCGGATATTGCAGCACTCCTCTGGGTACTCGATACGCCCCCCACGGAAGGTGAGGTCCAGGCGGTAGTAGAGAAAGCCTCAGAGAGTTCATCCCCGGAGACTCATGGGTTGTGGTCGTTCATCCGACGCTTGGGAGGGGGCACATGAGCCACCTGTTGCACGTCAGCCGGTTCCAGTCAAAAGCACTGCAACGCAAGGGGGCCATGCCCTTGATGCTGGAGTACGGGGTGCCCGAGGAGACTGCCCCCTATCTGGTGTCATCGTCCTCATCGGTCATGTGGATCTCGGAGCCTCATCCGGGTCCTGTGGTCAAGGCGGCGGTCCGGGAGGTCTCCCTGGGGGACTTCTTCCGGGAATGCGTCGATGCCGTGGCGGCGATGGGTCGGCAGCAAGAGTGGGGGAACGTCCACCTGCTGACCCTGGAAGGTCTCCGGGCTGCCATAGAGCATGTCTCGTTCTACGAGTTGGAGCCCCTGGAGCTTTTGATCCCTCGGGCGTATCCCCCCCAGAAGGTAAATAAACCGGGGACGCCAGACCTGATGCCCCCGGATCTTCGGCCCCTCTTGGAAGAGGTGGGCTTGCCCTTCCGGCCGTCAGCCTGGGTGCCCGCCAACACGGTGATCGTGGTCCCGAAGGACCGGGCGTTCGTAGGGGTGGTCTGGCAGGTAACCCCGAAGAAGATTGCAGGGGTGGTCCACAACGCCGCCCGTGGGATCGCTATCGCATCAGGGGGGGCTACGGGTGAACTGGCTCAGCGACCATCTACAAGCTCTTCCGCTGGATGAGGCCCATGAGGGCTACTTCCTGGGTAGGGGCGGAAAAGAGACCGCTCTCCTGTCTCTGGGCGTGAAGTCCTGGCGGGTCTTGTCGGACCCCGCACCCGACCCGGTGTTCCGAGAACGGTATGGCGAGCATGGGGAGAAGCTCCAGGGCTGGTTCCTGTGGCCGCTCCTTTCTCCCAGGGGCAAGGTGCTCGGGTTCGAGGGTCGCAAGTACGGGGAGAAGCTCATCAGTCGGCACCTGCTTCCTGAGGCGGAGTGGCAGCCCATCTGGACGGGACTGACCCCGGAGACCATGCAGCGAATCTGGGCGGGTGGCGACGTGTGGGTCGTGGAGGGCATTTTCGACCTGCTCCCTATGGAGTGGGTGGTCCCCGCCCGTGATGTCGTGTTAGGGTCCGAGCGGGCTCGGCTCACGGACAAGCACATAGAGTTCCTCCGCCGGTTCATTCGGGGTCCCGGTCAGCAGGTCTGGCTGGTCTACGACAACGATGAGGCTGGGAAGAAGGGGATGTTCGGCTGGGTCGATGAGACGGGCAAGAAACGCTGGGGGGCGAAAGATCGTCTCCAGAGGGTAAAGGTGCCGGTGGGGGTCCGTTCCTACAGAGGGAAGGACCCTGGAGACGTTTGGAATCATGGGGGGCTCGCTGCGATGCAGGATGCCTTCCCCATCATCTAGGAGCGAGACATGAGCACTACACCGTGGAAGGCAGGTCCTGAGGTCTACACCACGATCCAGAACCTGATCGCCAACCACTTCCCCCTGTTGGCGGGGATCGATGACCAGATCCTGGTCGTCTTCAAGGAGAAGGCCAGCACGGCGGGCGAACTCACCATCCCGGGCAAGACAAGCAAGGCAAGCCCCCTCCTGGGTGTCGTGGGCGAGAAGGAGTTCAAGTTCGTCATCACTCTCGGTGCCGATGTTTGGCAGTCCATGACGGACGACCAGAAGGAGGCCCTGCTCTTCCACCACCTCTGCGGCTGCGGTGCCGAGGAGAATCCCCAGGACGGTTCGGTGAGCACCTTCGTCCGGCTCCCCGATGTCTCCTTCTACCGTGAGGAGGTAGAGAACTACGGGTTCTGGCGGACCTCCGGGACGAACCCCGAGCCTGACGTGATCGCGGAACTCTTCGGTGAGAAGCCCGATCCTGCCGCAGCCAAGGCCCAGAAGAAGGGGAAGGGCAAGAAGGGCGCTGCGAATCCCTAGACACACCGGGGGCAATCGTGAGCCTGGATACTCGTTACCGCCCCAGGAATTACGAGGACGTGCTCGGACAGGAGGCGACCATCGCCATCCTGAAGGAGTACGTCCGTTCGGGTCGGGGGTTCCACCAGTCCTACCTGTTCTGCGGCGGGCATGGCTCCGGCAAGACCACGCTGGGGCGTATCCTGGCTCGGGCCTTGCTGTGTGAGACCCCCAATGGGGGTGCCCCCTGTAACTGTTGTTCGTCTTGCCGGAACCTTCTGGAAAGCAACACCTCGTCGGAGTTCACCGAGGTGGATGCTGCCACGAATTCCGGCAAGGCGGACATCAAGCAGATCACGGACGATATCGGCTACCAGACCTTCTCGGGCAAGCACCGGATCTACCTCTTTGACGAGGCTCACCAGCTATCCAAGGACGCTCTGGATGCCCTCCTGAAGTACCTGGAGGACACCTACCCGGGGTCCGAGGACAAGAAGCTCACCTGTATCTTCTGCACGACGGAGCCCGAGCGGATGAGGGCAACCATCCTGTCTCGATGTGCCCCCGCCTTCGTCGTACAGCCCCAGAAGCCGGATGTGATTGCACGTCGTCTGGCGGACATCTGCCAGCATGAGGGAATCTCGGCGGAGCCGGATATGCTCCCCCTGATCGCCGAGGTGACCGAGTGCCACATCCGGGACGCTCTCAAGGCTATCGAAGGCGTCGCCATGTTGGGAGGCATCACCAAGGAGAACGTCACCGCCTACCTGCATCTGGACTTGAACAGCGCCTACCTCGACATCCTTCAGGCAATCGGGTCAGACCTGGATATGGTGTTGGCGAGGACCAAGCAGGTCATGCAGAAGGCTTCCCCGGTGACGTGCTACACCAAGCTCGCTGAGGTCGCCATGCTGGCGTTCCAGGTCTCCCTGGGGGACACGTCAGCCCTGGGATTCTGGAATGCCGAGTCGTTGAAGCGCCTGGCAGACAAGGGTCCGGTTCTCCTGGGGTATGCCTCGCAGTTGGCGAGCCGACCCGGGCGTCCGACCGCAGCGATGCTCCTGATGGACCTAGCGGTCCTGCACCATTCGGGTGGGCAGGTGGGAGCTTCACCTGTGATCCAGGTGCAAGTGGCTGCCCCACCCCCCGTACCAGCTCCTACGGTACAGGTCGCCCCACTTCCGACAACTCCGGTTCCTGTGCAGGAAGCACCTCCGATGCCCAAGCCCGACCCCCCTAGTCCTGGGGTGCCGGATCAGGTGGTCCTGGCACCCCAGGTCCCCGCAGTTCCTGTGCCGACTCCAGTTGGTCCGGTGGACCCGTCCTGTGGTACGGTGGAGCCGAGGGACCGGGATTGGGTAGTTGACCCACGCCTGGTAGGGAAACGGGACCTGAACAAGCCGGTAGTGTCACCGTTGACCCCAAGCAAGACGGACCCCACCCTGCCCCCTCAAGAGTTTGCCCGAATCCTGGGCAAGCACCTGGTGGAGAGGCACGGTAATGGATCAACGGGATGAGACAACCTGGGTAGCCATCGAACTTTCTTCCGCAGGCGAGGCTCGTGTCGGGGAAGGATCCTTGGAGCGGGTGATACGGCGGGATCTCGGAGTAGACAAGGACCATCCGGTCTTCATCCCTTGTGCCCTGTACCGCAAGGACGGGCACACCGTCACCATCCACTTGCTCGAAGGCTACGTCTTCGTGGCTTCGGGTCTCCCAGAGACAGCGTACTTCGGTCTGGAACGACAAGCCTATGTCAACCAGGTGATCTCGACCTCCGGGGGATCACATGGTCTGCGGGTCTTGTCAGTGATCACCAACGACCACATCCGGGAGATGCAGGCAAAGCTCCGCAAGATGGTCAGTTCGGAGATCCCCCTGGGTTCGGAGGTTCTGGTGCTGGAAGGCACGTACCGGCACCTCACCGGGAAGGTGACCGGGGTGGATGAGGAGAACGCCTTCATCTACATCAAGCTCCGTTCCTTGGAGGTTGTGGCTACCGTTCCGAGGATCTTCTTGCAGGAGACACAAGGGGCGTGACAGTTGAACGGGGGTTGTGGTAAGGTAAACCCTGGTCGTCCTTCTTGTCCTTCTTGTCCTTCAATGTTGACCCCGGCGGTGGCGGGAAGCAAGGAAGTGGACATGAGTTGGACAGGACATCAGATGGTGAATCCAATGGACATAGAGACACGGTTTGCCAACGAGGACAGCATGTCCCAGTTGGCGTCGATCTTCACGGAACCTTCTGAGGAGTCCTTGGAGAAGATCGAGCGGGTCCGGGGGATGTTGGACCTGCTCCCGCCAAGAGAAGCCGACTTCGTGGACCTCTACTACTTCAAGCAGATCAACCAGACGGACATCGCCATCATCTTCGGCGTCTCACAACCCACGGTCTGCTATCGCCTGAAACGAGCTACCGCCCGCATCCAGTTCCTCCTTCAGCTAGCCCCCATCACCCGACCCGAACTCGAAGAAGCCGTCCACAACTTCCTCTCGGACCCCCTGGACGCCCAGATCATGATCCTGATGTTCGAGACAACCTGCCAGTCGGAGGTTGCCAAGCGACTCGGGGTCACCCAGGGGCTGGTCCGCCATCGGTTCATCCGTGGGGTGCGGCGTATGCGGGACAGCGAGCAGTACGCCGAGCTTGCTCAGATGTTCGACTCGATCTCGGACAACCTGAACATCCTCCGGGAAGTCAAGCGTCCGGCCTGGGATGGTCGGGTCACCCACGTCATCGCCTGATCGACTCCGGTATTCCCTCTATCCCCTTGGACAGGTAGACGTGAGGGGGCAGCGAGCCCATGCCTGAGAAGTTGCCGGAGAAGAAGGTGTTGATGACGAGGCGGGTCGCCGAAAGGTGGCTGCGTGCCGTCATGTACCCCGAGTACCGTTTCAAGGTGCTCTACTCCGGGAAGGACTTCCACAACATGGTCGGCATGATGCACTCGTTCCGAGATGGGAAGATCGCCGTGTCCGGCGTTCCCCAGATCGCGGACCTCGGCGTCAAGGATGGCTTCGACGGTCTGGAAGTGTGGTCGAAGGACCACGATGGGCTGGTAGCCCTCCAAGGCTGGTTCGAGAAACGTGGGTTTGAGACGACGGGCATCTGGTAGCCCGGGAGGACAACATGGGTCTCCATCAGGAACTTCAGCGCCTCGCTTCACAGCATCCCGAGACCAGGGCTCACCTGGTCCCACTCCTCCGTAAGTACGCCTGCGGGGACGAGATGCTGGCAGAGGGTGATGAACTCATGGGTGGTCGGACCTGGGGCAACCCGGACCCGCACTCGACGCCGGATGACAGTTCCCCGTACAACAGGCACGAGAACAGCCCCCCGGCTGGTGCAGACGGGTCGGCTCAGCGGAAGAAGTACAACGACTGGTTCCGCAAGAACGTGTGCCCCAACCACAAGACCAACTGCGGGGCTCCCTGGTTGAAGGCGGGGGCTGAGGTGCCTCTGGCGAAACAGGCAATTGAGGGTCCGGGTGGGTCCGACATGGAGGATGTCCGCGACGCTCTCATCAAGGGGCTCAAGGCCAAGGGGATCAAGGCCACTGACTCCGTGTCGGCCAATGCTTTCCACATCGGGGACGACAAGTACGCCATCCACGGGTCGGAGTGGCTGGAGGGCCCAGGACTGGGCGCTCGGGGCCTACGTATCCAGGAGAAGGACCAGGCAAAGTGGGTGGCGGCGGCGGTGGCTGCCATTGCCAAGGCTCAGAAGTGAGATAGGACGTGGCACTGACCCGCCATCAGTCCGTCCACACCTATGTCTCCTCCTCCGGGGGGCAGTTGTACTACTTCGACGTGGTGGTGGACGCCCAGGGGCTCGTGTCCGTGAAGAACATCCGAGGACCTTTGGGGCTCATCGCGGATGCCTACACGACGCTTCCCCAGACGGTGACCGACGACATCAAGGTGGCTACGGAACTGGTCTCGCTGATCCAACTCGAAACCGAGGCGGACAGCGGGACGGTCTCGTTCACCGGGCAGACCTCTCGTCCGGTCACCATCGCAGGCGGAGTGCTGAACAACACCAACTACCGGGTTGCCTTCACGAGCCCGGATGGCACGGTGTTGTGGGCGGAGAACCTGACCCCCACGGGGTTCGATGCCACAGCCGCCTCGGCGTATGGGACGCCCCTGGTCCCCAAGGTCGTCGCCTACTCCGTCCTGGTCAAGACGGCTCAGACCAGTGACCTGTCGGGGGTCCTATCCATCGCTGACACGGACGCTGGGGTGAAGACGGTGACGTTCACGACACCACTGACTACGACCAACTACCGGGTCCTGCTAGAGCCGCTGGGGTGCTTCGACGCCCATGTGTCTGTGAAGACCAAAACTGGGTTCACCATCACGCTGGGCCATGTCCCCCCGGTAGGGACTTCCGTGAGCGTGGGGTACGACGTGTTCGTGTAGGGGGGTTGAAATGTCGATCATGGACAAGTTGGCGAAGGAAGTCCTCGCAGGGTTCGGTTGGAACATCGTGGATGCCCCCGAGACGAAGGTGGCCTTCAATGCCATCCGGGATGCCTTGGCAGTATCACCTTTGCACTTTGCCAATCATTCCATCGAGCATTCCCCCGATGGACCCCTGCTCTGGGTGAACTACACCTTTGAGTCCCGCAAGTACGGGCATATCGATCTTCGGTGGCACCTCTCCCCGGAGATGGTGGACAAGGTCCATGAGGGTCATGCCAATTGGCTGGCAACGGGGCAAAGGTAAGCAAGGGTGACACATGGCACAGCCTCCTTTCCTCATTGACCAGTTGCAGATCGAGCCCGGCTCCGCTGGGACTCGTCTCATCAGCCGGGACACGGGGACGGGTGGGCTGAAGCTCACGGACCCTGTTGCAGGGGCACTCCTACTGTCCCAGCTTGCAGGCTTGCAGACCATTCCCAACGTCTTCGTCGTGGGCAAGTCAGGGGCAGGAGCCCAGTACACCACCATCCAGGACGCCCTGGATGACGTGCCCGCTTCGGCGAGTGCCACCAATCCCTACATCATCCTGGTGCTGCCCGGCAGGTACGACCAGAACCTGTCCATCTACCGGGATGGCGTTCGGATCGTGGGGCTGGGGCAGCCGGAGATCCGGTCTACCCTGGAAGCCACCCCCAACGCTCCGGGGGCAACGCACACCATCAGCATCGCTACCGGTTCGGGGACGACGCCTCGCACCCTCATCATCGAGGACTGCATCATCTCCAACGCCCACACGAACAAGGCGGTTCTCCGTATCACGGGGAGTGCCGGTTCGGTGCTCGGGGATGGTGGCTTCATCCTGCGGAACTGCTCCGTCCGAGCCAACGCTGCTGCGGGGAATTACTCCCTCTGGGCGAACACCTGCAACCACATCCGGCTGGAGGGTGGTTCCTGGCAGGAGGCTGCTAACCTGGGGCTCCTGCTTCTACGGGAAGTCGCCCTGTTCCAGGCTCTAGGGGTGACGGGTCTGGGTTCTCTCGACCTGCGGTGTGACACCGCAGAGGACCTACCATCGGGTTCCCTCCTGGGCTACTTCTTCAGTGGGTGCCCGGATATCGCTCGGGACACGTCTCTGCCCAACCCCGTCGTACTGGCGTGCTCGGGTGGCGGCAAGGTCCAGTTCCTCTCCTGTCGGGTGAACGACCTTGCCATCTCGGGGAATAGGTCCCTGGAGGGGCAGGGGACGGTGTTCGGGGACGTGACCCTACAAGACACCACCACGGCGACGTTGTCAGGCTGCACCCGTGGGTCTGTAGCCCTAAGTGCTGCAACCACCTTCCTGGATGAGCCCCGGCGAATGGGGGATGCGGTCTTCGGAGTGGACACCTCTGTAGCGGTGACCTTCGAGGTCCCGTACACCGACGACTCCTACCAGGTAGCGTTGGAGGTCAGTGACCGTCCTGCCAATGATGAGACCCCCTGGATCACGGCAAAGACGGGTGCAGGGTTCACGATCAACTTCCAGACGGCTCAGACCCTGACCGTGACCTGGTTGGCAACTCGGACGGATGTGTGAGGTACAGCATGGACTTGACAGACCTTTTCGGGACTGCTGAGCCTACCCAGAAGAAGGGTGGGCGCACGGCCCGGATCATGACGCGGGCGGAAATCATGGCCTATGCCAACGAGGATTCCGACGACGACATTGTCTGGGAGGATGACGCCGGGGCCATTGACCATGTGCTTCAAGGTCGCACCATCGAGGGGGATGAGAATCGGGTCCTTCAAGCCATGACGGATGTTGGGCGGAAGAAGAACGCCCTCCGGCTTCCCGTAGAAGCAGGGACTCGGGTGACGTTCCTGGCGAACCTGGGTTCGGTCATGGCGTATGACGACATCCCTGGGGACGGTACTCTTGGGACGGTGGTCACGGTGCGAAGTGCCTCCGGGGACATCACGGCGTTCCAGGGCCGGGTTCATGTCCTCTGGGACGACGGGCGGTTCCGAGCCATCTACGCGGAGCACTTGCGGAAGGCGAAGGTCCAGGGGGCTCCCGAGACGGTCGTTCGTCGGGTTGCCTGCGGGGACCTCTCCTCTTTCTTCGAGCCCATCCTGAACAAGACTGCCTCGGCGGACACGGACCTCATCCACAAGGCGACGAAGGACCTCTGGTCCTTCAAGCGCCAAGGGGAGGAGTACGTGGTCGAGCGGCTGTTCACCGAGGATGGTAACCCTCTGAAGGTCTAGCATGAGGACGGAAGCGGCTGCCATCCAGCACGTTGCCGACCGCTTCCTGATGCGGCTGGCTGCCCAGGAGGCGTGCCTGAGCACAGGGATGCGGCTGGCGTCTGCGGGTTTGACTCCTGATGTCGTGGCGGCGTTCGGGGAGCACTTCTACTTGCCCCTGCACTCGGGCAAGGTGGCTTTCGGTATGCTTGTCCGAAAGCTCAAGCAGTTGGTGGACGGCTTCAAGCACATGCCCCAACTCTGGGAGAAGTTCAAGAGCATCATCGGAATCCAATCCCTGGCGGACATCCCTGGGGCGATCAAGGGGTTGGCAGCTACTGCCGTCAAGGCCCTCAAGTCGGTGCTGCACAAGCTGTTTGACACCTGGCCCCTCAAGATTTACACCTTGGAGAAGGGCAAGATGATGAGCTTCAACCAGATGTTGGATAAGCTCATCAGCAAGTCTCCGAAGCTCAAGCACATCTTGGATTCGGCATTGACCCACTTCGGCAACTTCGGGGAGATGGTCCGCAAGCAAGCCCCGCACATTGTCGGGGCCGTCATGGTGGCGGTCTACATCTGGGTCTGGCTGAACGTGGTCGAGTTTGAGTGGGACATCAAGTCCTTGGTGGACGCCATCACCGGAGGGCTGACGTTCCCGGACTTCCTGGCGTCTCTGCCAGGGTCCGCTATGGGGTTCCTGCTCAACGGGTTCGGGTTCGGGACGTTCACGTTGTTCCCGGTCGCCCTGGCCGCCCGGGTTCTCTACCTGGTAGCCCATAGGTACGTGGAGTGGACGGGGAGTGGGTTCCGGGTGGATTGGGACAAGATGGTCAAGGACTTCAACATGAACCCCGAGGCGCTTCCAGGGGTGGCCTGAGGCCGGGGCGTTAGGGGTTCTATACCCCGGCGTCTGTAGGAAGGCCGGAGGTGCCCGCGTGTCCGAGGAAAAACCTATGAACGAAGCCATCGACCGGGTAGCCTCCCGAGCCCTGGCTCGTCGGAAGACGGCGGGCGAGGTCCGGTTCATCAAGGACCGTGGCGGGGATCATGCCGAGTGGGCATGGAATCCCCCAGGTGCCGGGGAACGGGTCATCGACCCGGACTACACCTTCGAGGGGAAGAATCTCAAGCCCCTTGCCCAGACCCTTCGGTCGGCACTCATGGCTCTGGGGCACATCCAGACCGCTCGCACGACGTTCACGAAGATCCGGTCGGCGACCATCTCCCCAGATGGCAACCTGGGAGGTCGGGGCTACATCCTGACCGTCAAGGACATCCGCAAGATGCTGTCCAACTGTGATGAGGCTCTGTCCGCCATCACGGATACCATCTACGATGAGATGCAGGCGGTCCACTGGCATCCCCAGGTGGAGGACTCGGGTGGGAATCCTCGTGAACGGCAAGAAGTCCAGCAGATCATGGACAATGTGACCGAGATCCGTCAGGACCCGGAGACGTGGGCTGAAGGTGAAGAAGCCGAGATGTCTGACGAGGGTGGTACAGGTGCAGACAAGCAGGCCCGACGCAAGTTGGCGGGTCAGAACAGCGATGCCGCTACCAGGCTGGCACTCCGCTGGATCGTAGGGGGGGCACAGTGAGCGAGAAGACCGCGTGGGACCACCTGTTGGCGAAGTCCGACCTTCCGGCTGACGAGTTCACCTGGACGGAGGGCTCGAATTACGGCATGGACGGCTTCTCCTACGACCAGACTCTGGGTGAGGGTTTGAAGAACCACGGGGACCAGTCCGGCATGGCGGGTCCCATCCAGAACGTCCAGTCCCCCCACATGAGCCAACTTCCTGAGGGGTTCCTGCCGGAGGAGGATGACGACGGCAGCAAGTTCGGAGAGGGTGTCGAGCTTCATGACGAGGAGGGCGGGCTGAACCTGGCGGACATGCTCTCTGAGGACGAGGGAGCCCTTCCCCTGTCGGAGGCGGTGAAGAAGGCTGCCTCCGTCGTGGACCTGTCGTGGCTCGACCCCACCCAGGAGCAGGACCCCGCTCGGCTCCCGAAGGAGCTTCGCCCTGACCGCCCTCCGCTCAAGTCCACCATCGAACTGGAAGAGGCTTGGGGATCCAACCGGAGGACGGATGGCTTGCACCTGGTTCCCAACCAGGACAAAGCCATCGCGGACTACAAGCAGTCCATCGAGAGTGGTCTCCCTGCCACCCCAGGGGTGGAGAAGAACGCCTCGGACCTGTCGTGGCATATCAAGAAGGCGGTCAGGATGTCTCACTACGGTGAGACGATGGGGACCATCGCCAACTACCTGGGCCAGCACCTCCCGGAGAAGCTCGCTTCCAAGACCATCGGGGTCATCGCTGCGGACCACGGGCTGCTGGGGCGGGTCTTCGTCCGGGCGTCTGCGTTCCCTGGGCTGAAGAACGGCAAGTGGGCGGAAGACCTCCGCCGGATTGCCCGGACGGCTCGGTACGTCATCACGGACGACCCCCTCGTGGCTGCCAAGCTCGGCATGACGATGGTGTCGGAGGTGCCCTGGAAGAAGGCACTCGCCCACTACCAGCCCCTGCTGAAGGCGGCGGGGTACAGGGTGGCGTCCACGGGTGATGCCAAGAAGACCCTCCAACTGGCGTTCCTGACCGGACCCCGGAAGGCGGAGCAGGCTTCGAGCTTCAAGCCGGTGGATGCCCGCCCGGCGGATGCAGTGTCGGCCGAGGCGGCGAGAGAGGCATTCCGGTCAGCCAAGGCTCCTGAGCGGGTGACCCTGGCTCGGGATGACCAGGCACAGGCTCGGAAGGAATCTCTGGTCCTGGTCGCCAAGGCGGTCAAGGCGGGGCTCATCTCTCAGGCGGACGCTATCAAGCTCAAGGGTTCTTCTGCCTCTCCTGTTGCCATTCGGAAGGCGGCAGAGGAGTTGGCTCGTGCCAACATGGTGCGAGAGGGCACCTACCAGGGTGAGGGCACCCAGGTGACGGAACATCGCCAGGCGAGCCGGGATGCTGCCTGGACCCGTCTTGCCCAGGCGGAACTGGGTTCAACCCAGATGAAGCGTGCCCAGGCTCACGTCCAGAAGATGGTAGAGGCAGGGCAACTGACGACTCGGGAAGCCAAGGAGGCTCTGAAGGCCGCGACCCCGGAGCAGATACTCAAGGTCGCCACGGCGTTCGCCAATGCCTCGGGGACCCGGAAGGAGATGCCCAAGGTGGCATCCCAGGTCCGGGAGTACCAGGGTCCTATTATTGGGGCGGCGGCGGTTGGGCAGGTTCAGTCGAAGACCCTGACGGCGAGTGAGAAGGCAATGCAGGCGGCTGCCAAGGCGAGCGGCATCAAGGTCGCTGAGTTCCAGTTGCTGGCAACGTGGCTGCGACGGGAGATGTCCAGCGGGATGGCTGGGAAGGACCTCACGGACCTCATGGCTCTGCGGTTCGCCACCCCCCTGCGGAATGCGGCAGCCAAGATGGTCAAGGCCCTCCGGGAAGAGCATGAGGGGCTGTCGGGGCATCTCTACGTGGATGCTGGGGCCTATGCCTCGAAGACGGGCACCCAGGGTTGCGAGAAGGCGGCGGATCAGCACCGGACCAACAACATCCGGTACGTCTGGGCGATGGACCGTTGTGCGGGCTGCACCTTGGCGAACGCCAATGGGGTCTGCACGAAGTACGGCAAGGCACTGCTGACCCGGCTCCCGAAGAACGCTTCGGAGTTCAAGGCGGCGATGATTCACCAGGCGGACGCCCCAGACCAGGAGATCACGGCTGCGTTGTTCAACCCCCAGGAGTTCAGCCTCTCCGCATCCTTGGGTGTGGACGTGGACGAGGCTCCTGTGACGGAGAACATCGGGGACGTGCTGTTCGACGGGCTGCACCTGTAGGAGGGGGCCATGAGCAATTTCCACAGCGGCAAGTCTTTCAGGACGCTCACCCCGGTCTACCCCTATGGGACGGACCCCAGCCTGAACAACAAGGCGCTGGGACAGCCTTTGCCCAAGTGGCGGACATGCACGTCCACTTGGATTCAGAGGGACAACGGTTCGGGTCTGGTCGGTCGGATGGCGGGAGCCATCACGCCTGCCACTGCGGAGATCACCTGCACGTTCGGCAACCTTGAGGTGGGGAAGCACCTCATCCGTATCGGGCAGTACGAGCTTCGCCCTGCCCTCGACTTCAACCCCGGCTTCGATGACAACAGTCTGGCGACCAACCTCGCCTCAGCTATCAGTGCTCTGCCAGGGTTCATCTCTGCCGCTCCCCCCGCCAATGTGGTCACCATAGAGACGACGAGTGGGCATGGGAATGACACCCGGATGGAAGTCCTGGAGTGGTCTGCTGCCAGTGCCTTCACGCTGACCCCTCTCGACAAGCTCGGCTACATGAACCGGGGTGCCCCTGCACCTGCGGCTCCGCTGATTGCGTAGGAGCAGATATGCCTGCCAAGAGATACCGACTTCCTGACCTGTTGGCGAAGATCCCGCCCAGTGCTACTCGGGTGCGTGTGAAGACCGCCAAGGGTGAGGTCAAGTACAAGGAACTCGCTGAGGTCGCGGACACCGATGAGGTGCAAGTCAATCAGAGCGGTGATCCCATCGTCATGAAGGGGGCGCCAGGTCGGAAGCCTACTCCGAGCATGGCACCGGCCAACTCCACGGTGGCTGCAATCCTTCGGCGAAAGCAGGACGTTCTCGACACCGACCCTGTGTACCTCAAGACCCGGAGGACACCGGACTCCCCGGATGTCCTCCACGAGGTCATTGTGGGGCTGTCCGAGGAAGCGGCCTCCCTGAAGTTCGAGAGGGATGAGGCCGCACGGGAAGGGAAGGACACCGCAGGTCTCTCGGCCAAGCGGGTTCAGGCGTTGCGGGCCGTTGGAGAGACGTGGCTCAAGCGGATGGACCAGGTCTCCGGCAAGCTCATCAACATGGACACCCCGGCGTTCCAGGCTCTCTGGAAGTTCTTCATGGAGACCATTCGAGATGCGATGGTCAACACCAAAATGCGTCCCGAGCAGGTGGAGACCGTGTTCGCCAAGTTCGCGACCCTGGTCGGAACGGATGAGTGGCGGTCGGAGGCGAAGAACAGGATGAAGATGTCCGTCTAGGAGGGCAGCCGTGGGTCTGGCAGACATCGCCCTTCAGACAGGACAACAGGACCGAACAGGACAGGATCCGGCGGACATCATCGAGTTCATCGAGTCCTCCTGGGGCCTGAACATCCAGTTGTATCCCGTGCAGCGGATCATCCTGAAAGCCCACTATGGGCTGGCCCTGGATGATAACCCCTGGAACCTGGACCTCTCCCAGCCGGTTCCCCTGGATCACCCTGAATACGACCAGATCACGGTTCTCCCAGACAAGTCCGACCCGGATGACATCCCGAGCAGCTTTGGGGGGATGGAGAGCGATGTCGGCTACTACAAGGGGTGCATCAAGGTCACGGACTGGAGGCGGCAGAACCCCAAGTTCATGTCGGAGGCTGAGTACCTCCGGTTCCTGTTCGATCAGAAGCGGTCCAACATCCGGGAGGTCATCCCAGGGGTCCAACGACGGGAACTGGTCCTAAGTATTGGAAGGCGCTCAGGAAAGACATTTTTGTGTGCCTGTGTCGTCGCCTATGAGGTCTACAAGCTCCTCCTGAAGGGGGACCCCCAGACGCACTATGGAGTCCCGAAGACCAACACCATCGGGCTCATCTCGGTCGCTACCGACAAGGACCAGGCAGGTCTCCTCTACACGGAAGCATCTGGGCACTTCTCCGAATGTGCCTACTTCAAGCCCTACACCGCCAACAACACGATGTCCTATGCGAAGTTCCAGACGCCCGAGGACATCGTGCGGTACGGGCGATACGCGGAGGACCCCACAGCCAAGGCGACCATCAAGGTCTCGTTCAAGTCCTGTGTCGCCAAGGGGCTCCGAGGTGCCGGTAACATCGTCATCATCCTTGACGAGTTGGCCCACTTCAACGATGCCGGGCAGTCGGACGCCCTCAAGATTTACCGAGCCGTCAAGCCGTCCTTGGCAGCCTTCTCTCCCAAGCACAAGAGGGACCGCCGTCGAGCCGTGGGTCCTGTCGAGGGACGCATCCTGTCGATCTCCTCACCTTTGGGGAAGCAGGGGTTCTTCTACCAGAAGTTCCAGCAGGGGTTCACTGGGGGGTTGGAGTCGCAGAACATGCTCTGCATCCAGGCACCATCCTGGGAGGTCAACCCCACTCTGGAGGCGACCTTCCTCGCTGAGGAGTATGCCACGGATTCGGTGAGCTTCTTCACGGAGTATGGGGCGGACTTCACCGACCGGACCCGTGGGTGGCTCGAACCGAACTACCTTTTGGCGTGCGTGGACCCCAGGCTCCGTCCCGTCACGCGGGCGGGATTGAGAGCCCCACACTTCATGGGGCTCGACATCTCGGCAGGAAAGACCGATGGAGACTATTGTGCTGTTGCCATCGGGCACTTGGATGACGACGGCAACGTCGTCCTGGACCACATTGAACGTATCCGAGCCGGAGAAGGGGATTACACCGGGCAGGACAAGCTGAGCTTTGATGACATCACGGAGTGGCTGTTCCAGCTTTCCCGGAGGTTCTACATCGCTTCGGGCATCTTCGACCAGTGGGCGGGTCTTCCCTTCGAGCAGGCGCTGCACAAGAAGGGCCTGTCCCAGTGCAAGTCGGTGTTCTTCACCAAGCAGTTGAGCAGCCAGGTCTTCCAGAACTTCAAGGACCTGGTGTACGAGCGACGGTTGGTGCTATACGACTGGCCGCTGGCCCCGTCCCCTGGGGGTGTGGAGACGGCACACAGCCTGCACATTCAGGAACTACTGGAGCTTCAGGCCGAGGTGCAGTCGAAGTACATCATCTCGGTGGAGGCCCCGGATGCCAAGGACAAGTATGACGACTTGTCCGATGCCCTTGTGCGGATGGTCTGGGAGGCTACCCAGCACATGGGCAAGCGGAAGTACATCGCGGGCAACCTGGGGCAGAAGGCACCTTCGGTTCCGGGGGAGATGTCCGCTATGGACGTAGCACGGGTGAACCGGAAAGCTCGGATGATGTCCAAGTTGGGCGGGACGAGTCCTGACCGACAACGGTCGCCTTTCAATCGGGGTCAAGCCCGGGGACGAGTGAGGTAGCCATGCCATCCATCACGCCCAAGTGGCCCACCCGAGCCGATCATCGGTTCCTTCTGAAGCTGGTCAACTTGTCCTATGATGACCAGGTGATCCCTCGCCCGGAGGAGTTCGACCGGGTTTCACGGGTATTCTCGAAGATGGGCGGATCCTGGGAGAGGGTCTTCAATGGCTCGCCCGAGGATCTCCACCTGATCAAGTTGGTGCTCAAGGTGGCGGTCAAGAAGGGCTACCTGACGAAGAAGGAGAAGTGGGACTGAGATGGGTCGATGGTCCGCCAGCAACGATGACGACCGCCAGGTTCAAATCCACCTGGAGGAAGCCCGTAGAGCCCTTGGTAAGGCGATGGCTGCGGCGGACAGGTACGGCAAGTCCATCTCCCCCGTGCCCCCAGGTACGGAGTCCTTCCTGGGTCGGAGAGACCGGCTTCAGCAGCGGCTGGCGGTTCTCCAGATGGAGGACAGTACGAAGAAGGAGCGGGCGTCTCGTGCCAAGCAGGTCCTCTCCCAGCTTCACCGAGCCACCCTTGCTCTCGACCAGGTCGGTTCTCTGGAGTCCCCCTGGAAGGTGGGGGGTGATCCAGACTTGATCCCAGAAGACCAGCGGCGTCCCAGGACGAGACCGAAACCAGTACGGGTTGAGCCCCGTCCTACGCCACCATCCGATGATGAGGGGGATGCCTAATGGCTCGCAAGAATGACCCCGAAGATGTAGTTGCCGTCAAGCAGATCCCCTTGAGGGAGAAGGGTGCCCACGTTGGGAAGCCCTCCAAGGTCATCACCTCGTCCATGAGGTCGAAGGTGGCGTTCCCTGCCACAGGCAGTTCCCAGATGGGGGCCGGGCTCAACTTCTACTCCCCGGAACTCTCGACCGACTTCCTGGAACTCCCCCAGTCGGATGACGAGAAGCGCAACTATTACCGATTCTTCTACGACTATGACCCCTTCGTTGGGCAAGCCATCGACCTCCTGGACGAGTTGCCTCTGTCGAAGGTCCGGCTGCGGATGCCCAAGGCGAGGAATCGGAAGATCGCCGAGGCAGCCAAGCGGTTCTGCGAGAAGTGGTCCGATAGGGTGGGTCTCCTGCACCGTCTTCTGGAGATCAGCCACGACTGGAACCTCCTGGGAGAGGCGTTCATTTTCTGCGAGGACACGTCACCGGACATGCCCCAGGAAGTGGAGCACGAGGTCATTCGGGAGATCACCTCTGAGGGGAAGATCGTAGAGAAGGTCACCCGGCGTCCCGATGCGGATGAACGGTCCCTGAAGTGGCTGAAGAAGAACTACAAGGGCTGGTCTGCTGTCCGGGTGCTGCCCCCGGAGCAGATCCAGATGGAGAGCTTCCCGTTCACCGACGAGAAGCTCATCGAACTCATCCCAGACTCCAAGACCAAGGCGGTCATCACCCGTGCCCAGCAGGGTGACCCCCATGCCGCTCGTGTTGTCCGTGCGATGCCTCAGGATGTGGTCGAAGCCATCACCGAGGGGCGGAACATCCCCCTGAACACGGACCCTGAGGCGGGCTCCTTCGTTCACTACATGGCTCGCAAGAAGTCCCAGTACGAGGGGCGTGGCAAGAGCATCCTGGGTCGATGCCTGCTCCCAGGCACCCCCGTCTGGATTGACCAGGGGGGCCTTGTGTGCCAGGTCCCCGTAGAACATGTCAACGATCAGACGGATCTTTTGCTCACCCATAAAGGTCGGTTCCGGCTTTGTAAGGCGGGATCTCGTCCTGTGGATGAAGAGATTGTGTGCCTGACCATAGAAGGTCTGCCCGATCCTCTGAGGTTGACCGCAAATCATGAAGTGCTACGAGTTCATGAAAACGGTACCGTAGAATGGGTGGAGGCTGGGAAACTTCAGGTAGGGGATCTAGTGCAGGAGGGCCATGTCGTCCCGGAGAACGACAACTGGTTACGTCAGATAGACCTGGTGGATTGGTGGCATGGTCGAAGAGTAGAGACAGTCAAGCGGGGGCACCCAAAGAAGGGTTTGGCAGATGAGACCCGTCAATGCACGGTGTCCGATGTGTCGGTGAACGATACTGGGTTGGTGGTGACGTTCGAGTACCCAAATGACAACCGAAATCGGTATCGATCACTACCGGGGTTGACTCACTTGCTGGATTGGGCACGCAAGTTAGATGCACCCGTATGTCTGACCCAAGCAGAAGTGGCAGATGCGGCTGGGATCTCCGAACGTGATGTGCGGGTGTATGCCCCACGACTTTGTAAGGAGGGCCTCCTACGGACAGAAGCCCAGTCTGCGGGGCGAGGTCGGGGCCAGATAGTGACTTGGTTTCCTGCGGAGAAGGATTTTCCGTTGGTCCAGGCGCAACTGGTGTCTCCAGTGACCACGATTCCAGTAACGGAGGATTTTTGTTACTTGATCGGGACATGGCTTGGAGATGGTTATATCTGGACAGACACGGGTTTCCTGAACACCCATAGCGTTGGGTGGTCCCTTCATGATGGGGAACCCAAGGTCCGAGACCGAGTCAGGAGGTTGATTACTCAGTGTTTCTCGGGGGCAGAAGTGGTGGGGGGGGCCTTGATCGGTAAGGGACTAGAAGAAACTGGGGTGTGCCCGGTTAGGATCGAAGACCCCTTGCTGGGACGCTGGTTCTTGGATGAGTTTGGGCACACAGCACAAGGAAAGAAGCTTCCTCGTTGGGTGTTTGACCTTCCAGATGGTCATCTGTTGGCATTGCTTCAAGGATTGCTGGATACGGATGGTTGTCTGCGAATGAGTCCCCCGATGGTGGAGATCACGTTGGACAACAAGTTGTTGTTGGATCAGATGCACCTGATTTGCAACCGTTTGGGCCTGAAAACGCAACGGACGTCCTCTTACAAGAAGCCTCGGGTATGGACCCGTCGTTGGCGTACCCAGAAGGGTTGGCAAGAGAGGACCTATCACTACGAGGCTAAGACGTTTGCCAAGTTGTCCTGTTGCAACCAACCAGATGTTGTTCGTTGGGCGTCAGGTAGCGAGAAGTGGTCATCTGTCGAGGATTCCAAGCAAGAGCATACAGTCTGGTCCTGGGGGTCCAAGTTTATCGGGGGACACCTGACCCGTAAAATTCAAGGGGTCTCCCCCCAACAATATCAGGGGTTTGTCTATTCCTTCTCCGTTCCCGGAGACGAGTCCCATGTAACGGGGGGGGTAGTAACACACAACTGTTTGCGCACGTTGATCTTCCGCGACAAGGTCCGGCAATCCCTCACTTCGATCGCCTCCCGGCACATGACTCCCTGCCGTGTCATCTACGCCGAGGACATGAACGCGGAGCAAACGGAAGACCTGCGGGAGCAGGTAGACCTGGTGCTCCAGGACCCGGACTTCTCCGTCATCACCAACTTCCAGGTCACCTGGGAGGAGATGGGGGCGGACCAGCGACTCCCAGACTGGTCCTGGGTCTTTGAGCACACGAACCAGTTGATGTACGCCGGTCTGGGCATGACGGAGAGCCTCCTGTCTGGGGAGTCCTCCTACAGCGGGGACCGCATCCACTTGGAGGTCATTAACACCCGGTTCATGCTCATGCGGGAGGTCTTCCAGGACCTGGTCGAGAACTACTTCTTCAAGCCGATGTGTGCTCGCATGGGCTTCGTGGAGGAGGACGAGGACGGCAATCTGGAGGTCATCGTCCCCCACCTGTCGTTCACCCGACTGGCTCTGCGAGACAACAACGAGACGTTCGATGCCCTCTTCAACCTCTACCAGAAGGGGTCTCTGGACATCGACACCATTCTGGAACTGCTCAACCTCGACCCGCTCACAGTCCAGGACAAGCTGAAGGAGGATGTCGGCACCCTCAAGGACGCCACGTTCAACGAGGTGCTCCGGGCGGCCTACTCGGCTATCGGTTCGGCTCTGGCGGAGAACTCCGACTTCCCCACCAAGATCGCCGAGCACCTGGGGCTGAAGTACGTCAAGCCTAAGGAGGATGCTGGGCGGTTCGGTTGATAGCCTATGCCCCGGGGGTATCAGGGAGAGGTGCCCGTGGACCAGCAATTGCCGATGAAGACCGCTGGGAACCTGCCACTGCAAGTGTTCCTTCTTCGTCGGGGTCAGAAGTTTGACCCCAC